>Ga0315279_10008822_pt1 | contig 12139 bp, 12 predicted proteins | sample YL17G06_20_MG_FD_203694 | JGI IMG/M metagenome (GOLD analysis project Ga0315279, IMG submission 203694) | Sediment microbial communities from Yellowstone Lake, YNP, Wyoming, USA - YL17G06_20 | ecosystem: Environmental > Aquatic > Freshwater > Lake > Sediment | place: USA: Wyoming | collected...
CATAACGGCATTCAACAACAATCAGTAGTGATTTAGTCTGCGTTGTTCTATCCGGAGGCGCACCTCCTGCGAGAACACAGGGCTAATGGTACAGAATTTTCTTGGGGTAACAAAGTTTCCTTGATGAGGTTTCGACGCGCAGTTCGAAAGGCAGATGCTTGACTGCGAAAACACGCAGTACCTAGACAGTTTGGACCACATTTACAGCAGTTCGACTATTCTGGCTTCGAGTCTTTCTGTGTCCAACAGCGCTATCGTTGATCTCCCAGTTAAATATCCGCAAACTTCGCCGGGATTAACTATCAAGGTTTTTCCTTTGCGGTAAATCTTGGCCTCGTGGGCATGCCCGTGGACTATCACGTCAAAGCCTCCGCTGTCAATCAACGCGTCAAGCAACTCTTCGTCGCTACCATGCAGCAAGGCGATTTTGGCGTCGCCAAGGACTAGTCTTGCAAAGCTTCCACGTATCTCCAGATGCTTGTCCTCGCTGAACTTTCTCTTCAGGAACTCGTGATCACCGTCATTGTTGCCGAAAACACCCACAAACCTGGCTTTCAGCTCTTTAAATCTAGGGATCACGAAGGGAGAAACATAGTCTCCGGCATGAAGTACAAGCTCGACATTTTCATCATTGAACACTTTTATGGCTTTGTCGACCATGGGCAACCTATCATGGGTGTCCGAAATCAGACCTACCTTCAATTCTCTCACCAGGAGCAAACTATTGATTTTCTCTGCAAATAAAGTCTTATTGAGTCTTCCTTGTAAATATAAAACGCACGTCAGCGATGCCATCCGACGTCATTTTCCAAGTTCTCTGTTCTCTTCTTTCGCCTTATCCGGTTCTTTGACTTGCTCTTTGTCTATTCCTAGAAACATTTCTTGAAATTCTCGAGTTTTATCCTTATGGGCCATGTCTAGCGGGATCTTTTTCGTGTCTGAGTCATCAGTCTGGGGGCCAACTGCTCGTAAGGATTTATCATATGCAACTCTGCCATAATTGCAGTTCGCGTTATTTGTTTATCTTCTTTTTTCCCAATTCTGCCGAATTCGACAAGGAGTCTTGAATGTCAATTCTTCGACCACAACCTCTAATCAACACTATTTGAATGAGAGATTGAATCGACGATAAGAGTTTTTCGAACGCAGGTACCTTTATGGATCGCAAGTTTTCGGCGTCGCGTGAGATTTCTTGGAGCTAGAGGTTTGTTCTAGAGAATTAGTTTTTGGCAATTTCCTATTTGATAGGCTTTTAGGAAAGCCAAAATATCCCCCCTTCGCCCCCAAAATGAGAGCTATCTAAACACAGTCTGACACTACGGGTCAACTTCAACTGGAAGTCTCAAGCGGAATTTTGAGACTTCCAGTTTCCCATCTGAAAGCTATAGAGTCAGCCGGAATCTTTTCCTGTTCTGAAAGGCGCCTGATTAGAGTCTCAAATAATTTTTTCTCAGAGGTATGCGACCCGACTTCAATCTTGTTTTTTGAGATGCGCCTGTAGCCTGCGAACTCCGATCCTCTTTCTTTAATCTCAATCCCATAGCCTGAATAGAGGTACCGGACCACTCGATACCTGATCCTGACAAGCGAGTCCCCTTTTGGAAATTCAACAAAGAGAAAGGCAAAGGAGGACCTCTTCCCCTTCTTTCTGCTCAGGAATGCTCTCTTTCCAATAACCATAGAGGTTAGAGTTTGATGTATGTAATACTTAAGCATAGTGAATATGCCTTCAAACATAAATGATGATGAACCTATGCTTCCACTGGACTTCCGACTTCCGTTTTTTCTTCTTCTCTCTGAAATACGAATTCTAACTGTGGCGTATACTTGCCACATCTAAAAAAACCCAATAAAGGTACCTTAAAAAAATAAGTATGCCTGATAACTTTCCCTAGGTAATTAGAATGGAATGAAACTAAACTCCTGTTTCCTCTTTTCTATAGACCCCCCTGTCTTTCTCTATGTGGCAAGTATACCACCACACGAAAAATGTGTACAGGGAGGACGGTTTGAAAAACGGAAGTGGAGTAGAAGTATTGGTCAAAATTCTTCAGGATGGCTTCAATCTTTCTTAGAGGCTCCAGGAAAAGGCTCAGGTGGAGGACAGCCTTCCAACGCCAGCTTTCGGCCAATTCTTACGATCGGTCCTTTCACCTGCAAATCATAGAAAAGCCGAGGTTCCTCCTTCGTATACCTCATGTCATTTCTCACATCTGAGAGAATCCAAATCAGATATTCTAGCTCCCTTTTAGTGATGCCATGAAGGACATATTGCCATTCCTTATCTTCTTCCCGGCGAGTTTTCAGATTGCACTCTCTTATTGAGCCATCCCTCTCCTTCAGTAACACAACAAAGAATGCTCTCTTCAATCGCTTGACCCTATAAAAGAGTATCAATTCAAAAGGTTCTTAACGTTTACGAATTTTCGCATGGAGTGTTGAAAGCTATCCTTTTCTCAAAACAAGCTTGCCGTCTTCTTCCATGAAAACGATCAAGTCTCCAACGTTCAACTTGAAGCGTTTCCTCGCTTCCGAAGGAACTGTCACTTGGCCCTTTGTGCTGAGTTTACATGCTCCCAATGTCTTGTCTGTCAACGAGTTTCACCTACCAGTAGGTAATGAAGGGAAATTCTTATATGTCTTACTCTTACATCACTTAGAAAGAGGTTGGTGTCCTCCAGCAGACTAGGCAAAAACGCCGGTTGAGGCGGCGTTACCTACAATCAGCAGGAATATGACCCTTCACCCTAGGGAGGTCATAACAAGAGATTGAACCATACTCTTGAAAGGCGCTCGGCACCCGAAGACATGATCGGTTTCATAAACCGAAGGATGTCAGGTAGTCCCAGTGAGCCAGCCAGGGATGAGCTACAACCGATTAGCTTGCGAATGGTGTGACTGGAGAAGGCATGAAGCTTGAGGGCTACAACCTCCCTGACTTAATCAAAGCAAGTTGGTGTCTTACAGGGACGTTTTCAATAACCAATATGACTTGGACTTGTGAGCCGTTCTCCGGCTGGCATTTCTCTCTTTGCTAGTCTGATCGCTCGGAGAATGGCTTCTTCATATGTTTCCCTTCCAACTTTGAGACTATCGAGCAGCGCCTTTGTCTTTTCGCCGACCTTGATGGTTGACTTCTTGCCTTCATCCTTCAAACGCTTCTTTCTCTCACTCTGAGATTGCTTGCGAGCAACCGCGATCTTGGCCTTTTCCTTCGGAAAACAAGGGTTCTCTAGCTCAACGACTTTGATGATCTTATCAAAGATTGTGTGCTGTTTTCGCAGCCTGGGAATTTCCCATTTTCGCCTCTTCTCATTCCATTTTGCGATCAATACCTCAACAGCATAAAGTTGATTCTCTTTGATCGCCAGGGCATCAGCCAGTTTTCCATCTAGGCGCCTGACTCTGAAACCATCATGCTCAAGCTCCCTAATCTTCGCGGCCAGCACTTCTTCTTGTCGATGGTCTTTCAAGACTTTTTCACCTTCGTTGCTCTTGGTCTGAAGAGTCTTCCATCCTTCTCAAGCTTCTCAATGACCTTGTGGATATTGCCTCTCTCAGCGTTCGTCTCTTTCTCAACGTCATCCATGAGCTTGTCTATTGGAACGCCTTCGTCAGAAGTGATCTCTTCATGTCCAAGGATTGCATCCTCAACTGAACCGATCAAGGTCTTCTGTAGCTCTTCACTATCTTCTTCCCCGGTTGAAAGCAGCCGCTTGAGTGCTTGAACGCCTTTTGCGGTCAGCTGATAACCTCTCGGCTCAGCCTCTTCAACCAAGTTCTTGCTCTTCAATGTGGTCATGTACTCTCTCATCATTCTATCCGCAATGCCTGTTTTCTCAGCCAGAACCTTCACCTGCAAGCCCTCTTGCTCGGCTATGGTCTGCATCGTCAACAACAGCTTTCCGCTCAAGATTTCCCTGAACTCCTGAACCTCTTCATCTGTCAACTCGGCCAGTCTCTTCTGAGATCGCACAAAGGCTCTCAACTGAAAAATCTCGATCATCTCGTTGACTAGAGCAGCTGCTTTCTCCGCATGGACTTTCTCAATGACGACCTTGCCATCCTCGACGTTGTGCATCAAAACAGCATAGGAAGCCGCGATCCTGGCCAGAGTTTTCTTATAGCCCTTGTTGATCACCGGCAAGGGAGACCACATGACGTCTTTCAGCTTCTTGAATTGCTCTTTAGCTTCATTCTCAGCTTCCTTGGTGAACTCGATGTCCTTATCTCTCAGACTCCAAGCCCAATAGACATGATTTCTGAAGACTTCCAAGGGGATAGCTGGCTCTTTGACCTTTGCCTCAGCGATCTCATCGTTTGAAACGTCTTCGCTTTTGAAGGGGGCGAACAAGTCCCATCTTGTCAGGTCTATGACGTCAGGAATGCACTTGATGTCCTTGAGGCTTTGAGCGAGATACATGTAGTTGGACATCGGCTTCTTTCTCTTCGGATTAGCAGCGGCCAGGACACGAGTTCTCACAAGAGCCTCACCACTCACGGCCATCCTGACTTTGACGATTCCTTGTCTCCTGGCTTCTCTGAGTGAGGCGATCTCCTCTTCAGCCATCCCTTGAATGCTATCGATGAAACACAGGCCGAGGTCTTCTTGAACCAAGTCTCCCCAATAGATAACCTTGTTTTCCGTGTCAACCGTGAAGAGCAAGCCTGTTCTCCTGGTCTGTTCGCCTATGCAGAAACTCGAACCTAACGTCTTGGAAATCCACATGCCTATCTCGCTTTTTCCTGTCGTTGTGTCGCCTATGAACATGGCCCAGAGGTTTCCCCAGATTCGTTGTCCTTCAAACTTGAAGCTGATGGGACTGTGCATGACTAGAGCGGCGATTTCCTTGGCGATTGAGCGGCCAGTGATATGGTTCGCGATCGTTTGGTCTAGGTCCTCAGTGAGATTCTTGTTTTTTCTGAAGTACTTGTCAAAGCCTTCTGTGCTTTCGACTTTTCGCATGCTTTCTTCAAGTGGGATCAGGTCATAAGCGAGAATCAGAATCTTGTCTTGCTGGTTGGTAATGACTATGCCTTCCAGTTCGGCCTTCTTTGCCGGCACGTTGCTTTTGCCTATGAGAAGAACTTCATGAGTGCGATACGTTCTCTGCTCCCATTTCTCCTGTTCTTCAATCAGATCGCGCACGAAGAGGCGACAGTAGTCCATGTTTCCCTCATACAAAATGCGGAGTTTTGGAGTCGGACAGCATGTTCCGTAATAGATGTTTTTGAGCCAGGATTCAAAATTCTTCTTCTTCCTTCTCCCAAACAAGCGATTCTTCAGCTTCTGATAGTTCTTCCTGTCTTCCAAGGAAATGCGCTCTTCAAAGCCACACTCAGAACAAGCGATCTTCACAACTTTCGGAAAAGCCATCTTGTCGCTTTCCCCAATGATCTGAACATTGGCCTTGATCGGTTGATCCAGGAGATCAGCTGACAGATCGGCAAGCCTCACCTGGACCGGTTCTTTCTCGCTGAAGCTACATGTCTTCTTCTCGCATGTCTTGCTCAAGATCGGGTCGTTGCAGCCATAATTGTAGTTGCCTCTCAAAGAAGACTGAAAAACAGTGTTGATCTCAATTTCTCCTAATGGAGGCTTGTTTTTGGCGTTCCAGTCTCTGAGCGCTGTCATGACCACTTGAGGCTCAAGCTTTTTGAATGAAAGCCAGTAACTCACGAGTCTGATGGCGCTCTCATTACGGTTGCCTTCTTGAGCGCCTTCCAGGAGTCGAGTTATGCAAAGCGGATCAGGGCCTTTGTAGGCTGTCTTGATCTTTTCTTTGTAGTCAAACCATTCTTTTCCATGACGTTCTTCAAGCATCTGCTTGATCTGGCTGATGTCATGGTCCAGCAATGTTGTTGGAGTAACTTCTGGGAGCGCTTCTACTGGCAAAGGGTCGAAGTTAGAGTCAAGAAATCGACTCCACTTCTGGTCTTTCCTATGCAAGCCAAGTGGAAGCTTGATCAGATTCCCGAAACCGCCTTCTTTGATCTCAGCCTGTTTTGGAAAAACTTCGACGTTTGAGACTTCGCTCTTGTCAATGACACGATCAGCGAGAAACTTGGCTGCAAACGCGGGAATCTCAGGCTTGAAAAACACCCAAACGTGAAAAGAGGGATCACCTAGCCGGCTTGCCTCAAGCAGAACGCTACCTGGAGGGAATAGCTCCTTGCATTTCTGAACGAGTTTTGATGCTGTGCCTTTAGGGTCCTCAACGACTTCAGGGTCAACGTCAAAACAGATGGTCCTCACGTTGTTTTCCTTGCTCAGCTGATAAGCTCCGATCGTTGTTTCTCCATCGAGATGCTGCATGATCACTTTTGGTCCTAAGGATTCTTCCATTCGAGTGTAGCTTCCATCTTCATTTTGCCTTCCATAGGTGTCTGTCCTCACGATGAAAAGATCAGAGATCGCTTCGACCAACTGCTTCCGCTTCTCCATCTTCTGAATCTCTGAATAGACAAGCCTTGGAGAACAGCCGATCTCCTTCGCAATCCCGTCAGCTTGCTTTCTCATCTCATCCGTGTCAACACCAAAAGCTTGGAGCTTCAAACGCACCTGGCTGGCCTTGTCTCCATATTTCCCTGAGTCATCTTCCATCTTTCAAACACTCCTCTTTCTTTTCCAAAACTGGCGAAACCGACTCAGCAACAATAATCAGCTTTAGAGCCAATTCTCTGGCCTGGTCCGGAGTAAGAACGATTTCGCCAAAAGACACCCAACCCTGTTTCGGCTGAGTGTAGTACTCTTTCTTTTCAACGTGATGCTCACCTAAGAAAACAAGCTCGATTTCAGCACCACCAAACTTCTCGTTGATGATGCTCTTGACCAAAAGACTTGGATTCTCCTTGTGGACCACTGAAGAGAAAATATGGAAGCCGGTCTTCTTAGAATACAGGCTGATCGCTTTGCACTTGACGATGCCTTTCTTGACTGCTTCCAACACTTTCATGGTCAAACCTCACTTTTTCAACTGGCCTCAGAACTCAGCTATAGAAAACCTTGTTTCATGCCATAGCTAACGATGCTCTGAAGCCTCACGCTCCACACAAAAGAAATATGGGAGTTTGTCAGCTGTCAGGGAGTATCCTCCAATTCAGCGCCTTCCTTCACTCTCTTGACTGTAAGATAGATCGTGCATCCTGGACTCAGACTGTGATCAATGTCGCGCCCAACCGGATGATCATAAGACTTTGGCTTCCCCTCAAAAACGAGGGCGCTATCCAGCACATCAAGCACGCGAGCAGCCAGCTCAGGATCACCTACGATCCGAACCTTAGTCTTCCTCAATTAGTGACCTCCAAACAGTAGACTTAGTTTACTTTCCACACTACTCTCAGCTGTTGGCTGCTTTCCTCTTCCATGATGTTCTCCGCGACATCTGCACCTGCATTTTGTCTTGTTGCTGAGAGCGTTGAAACAGCGCTTGCAGCAGACTCTTTTCCAAGGTTTCTCTAAGGCTTCTGGTTTGATGCTCTCTTCTGTGGTTTCATACATGTTTCTGTACATGACTCTCACCTTCACTTCTGAGGCGCCTGAGAACCTGGAACTGAAGACGTGGCCTGTTCCCAGAGCCGATTCAAGGTCCAGCCGAATATATCCACAAACTTTGAGGCGTTCTGCAAGCCGTTAGGAAAGTCAATCGCCTTGAGAGATCCCCCTTGTTCTTCTACCTTGAAGATTTCGCCTTCGTTTTCCGATGCATGTTTTTTCAGTTGGCCGAGAAGCCATCCGCAAGGACCTAGCGCTTCACTCCATCGCAAGTCTTTCTTCAGTTCAAGCCTGGCATGCTTAGGTTCCACAGTGAACTCAGCTAGGAGAAGGCCGCTTTTTGTCATGATCGGAGTCGTGCCTTTGTCTTTGAACTCCTGAGGCATCTTCTCTTCCATCAGCTGAGTGATCTCCTGAGCAGCTGAAGCCAAGTGATCTCTGACGATGGCGAGTGCTTTGACTTCAATGGGAACGGAGTTGTCCTGCATGCTCATCGACCCGTCGCGGTTTTGACAGTACCCGTTACGGTTCCCACGACACCCGTGGCGCCGGCCACAACGCCCTTAGCAATTTCCAACTGACCTTTTGCAACGAGTTCATGGATATATTGTTTTGTTCCTTCAGGCAAGGCGTTCCAGGTTGCTTGGCTGATCTGCAAAGCTGCAAGAATGGTTTCGACGGCCGGGTTCATCGAAGACTCTTCAGTCTTCTTGAGGTGTTTCAAGTCAAGGATTCCATAGAAACATCTTCGTACGCGGTTTAGATCAACGCTGATCTTTGAGGACAGCACGCCTAGAAGGCCGTCGATAACTTCCGGCTTCGTTTCATGCGAAGCAATGTGTTGTCTGAACCTGACCATCAATCTTTCCAGCATTTGATCGGTCCAAAATTGCTCGCCTTTCATGCCTCGAAATTCGGCTTTCTGTGCAAAATCAGCCAGATTAAAGCCTGAATCGAACATTCCGCTGTATTCTGCATTCTTGATCAGATTGGCGACAATTTGAAGCTCAGGCGAAAGCGTAGGCTCAGCTGTAGCTTTCTTTTCTTTCTCCACCATCATCACTCACCCCCCTTCACAGCTGCTTTGGGGGTTGGATTGTCGATGGGTTCCAATCCCGTTGGATTGAGAACTCCGAGACGGTAGAGTTCCTTCTTAATGGCCATCCGAATTAGATCGCTTCTTGAGATGCCCATTTTCTTAGCAGTCTCGTCTAGCGTTCTCATATCGCTTGTCTCCAAGACAAGGCTTGTTTTTCTATGTTCTATAGACATGATGTTTTACTCTCTAATATGCTAGAAGGGGAGGTTTTAAATATATGATTTACTACTAGATATTACTAGCCATTAAGTGAGATGAGAAATATGGAAACGTCCGAGATAAAAAAGACGACCCTCGACCAGTTTGTAAGACTGGGAGGATATCAGATCGTAAAACAAGACAAAGAAAGTGGAAGATGGAAAGGAATATCGAAAGCTGCACAAGTCACTCAGATGAGCGATGAAACCATCAGATCGATTCTGAAGCAGTATCCTGAGCCTCCATCCAAGACCTTGCCGATCTACGTTCAAGACTTCTATGAAAGTGAAGGCTACAGAGTCTTGCAGGAGAAGTATGGCCATAAAGGGTTCTTCAAGCTGGTTCTGATCCCAACGGCAGTTCAAGCCTTCAAAATTCTCGACAAGAAAGACCCGATCTCATGGACAGAGGAAGATTTTGAGAAACTTTGGAAGCATCCCGATCTCCAAGACTCCATGACAGAACATATCGAGTTCACAAAATCAATCAACCTAAGGAGACTCATGAAGGGCATCGGGAGAGCTGATCTCCTGGAGGAATTCACGACAAAGAAGAGGAGAGCCGGAAGCAGAAGACACTGGTATCTTTCAGATGGAGACGTGATCGCCATCGTGCAGCAGATAGAAGAAGTCGACGTGCTGCTTATGTTTGAGGAAGGCATTTCCACAGGCGCTAGATGGAGCGGCCTCACAACAACACGGCCTGACAAGATCAACTATGGAGAAAGCATTCTTCAAATCTACGAGCCGAAAACCAAGCAGTGGGTTGACAAGTACGTTCCAAGATTTCTGTTGGACCTGATCGTTCGCTACATAGGTCATTTACAAATCCAGGACACTGAGAGACTCTACAAGAGATCATATGCCGTCTACTGCAAGAGACTAGAGAAAGCTGGAAAGGCAGCCGGAGTCAAACACACAGTCAGCACTCACATCATGAAACACACTTTTGTAACACAGGCGTGCAACCGGGACGTGAGCCTTGAAGTCGTTTCTCAACAATGCGGGACAGAACCCAAGACCCTTCAGGACTACTATTTCGGTGTCAAAACAGAGAAGCTGCGACATGAACTCCTCGGTGAGAAATACGAGCCTGAACCTTTCTCCGTTTGGCTAGAGAAACTACATCCTCACTTTGTCAAGCGTTTTGAAGAGATCAAAGATCAATGCATCATGACTCCTGGAGGCATGAAGCGTTCAAAGAAGAAGCGAAGGACCTCAGGAAAGGCCAGAGAGATCAGATGGAACGCTATTGAGAAGATGGTCACGAATTTCGATGCATTAATCCCCGAACAACAGGTCCAGGCAAAGAACCGCTACGTCATTCCCTACTGGAAGAGAGCGCTCGAAAACCACAGGCAAGGCATGCCTGACAATGAAGCTGTGAGCCTCGCAAAAAGCGTGCGTAACCTTGAAAAGACTCAAATCATACAGAAATAATAATTGATAGTAAAAACTAGTAGTAAAAAGGAGAAAAGAACATGGTTCGCCTAGATTCAACAGCAAAGAAGGAAATAGAGAAACGTGTCATTGAGATCTTCTCTTCTCAGGGTTGGATAAGAGTATCGGAAGCTCAGCGGAAAGCGGAGAAGCAAGGAATCTTCCAATCAACTTTCTATCGATGGCTCCGTAGACTAGTCAAAGAGGGGATCTTGGAGAAAGACCGGAAAGTCTACAAAGACTCAAAATATCGGCTAAATCCATCCAAGATGCCAAAGGGCCTTTGGGAACAGACCATACTAAAGCAAGAGGGACTCTCTCTGATAAACAGAAAAATGGAAAGATTCGGGCTGAAAAGGCCAGAAGATGAGGTTTTCAAGGAGCTTTCTCAATGGCTTGGCGCTCTGTCACTCTATTCGGCTTATGAAGCGATGAAGAAAGGACAACTCTCTCTAATAGACGTCCCGGCATATTATGTTACATACATCGGTGGAGTCTACTCGTACATGAGCAGGCCAATAGCTGACAGAGTCATCTTAGAGAAGATGAAAACGAAAAGGTTGACTGGTGAAGAATATACACAGCTTCTGATCGAATATCAAAATCCCTTCAGAGCGCTGGAAAAGGAAGAAATCGCTCAACCAGCACTGAAAGAAATGCAGAAGTCCCTGGAAAGCGCGTTTGGCAAGGAGAAGATCAAAGAGTTTGAAAGGTTATTTGAGACGGTTTTAGAAAAGGGGCAAAGTCCTAGCGAGATTTCCTTCAAATCCGAGAAGCTTCAATCTGAAAAGTCACCACTGCCGGCAGAAGAAACACAGAAACTCATCGAGGCAAGCATGAGAACAGACGATAGGAACCAGAAGTCAAGCTCAACAAAGAAGAAGCCGCGGCCAAAGGGTCGAGTCTACTCTCATCCGGAATACGGGCCTTCAAACCTGAAGGCTGAATCGGACTCCCAGGAGAACCGAGAGAGAGAAGACCAAGGGAAAACTGAATAGTAACAAAGCATCCTCAGTCAACGGAGAAAAGTCGACGGAAACCATCGACAAATTCACTCCTTTTTCACTTTTTTTACAGAGTAACAAAGTCTCAACTTTCTGACTGGCATGGCGAAAGTCTCACCTGAGAACCCTAGTTTTTCACTCTTTCAGGCAACATCACGCATGGACTTAACCGTTCTCACTTTGTAACCGAAACTGAGGAGATCTCCATTAATTCTCTCATTGAAAACCCTGAAACCTGAAAGAACCCCCGATTCACAGCCTTTACCGTTTTCACTCGTCAGAGGCTCTCAGAGAATTTTCAATTATGTTTCAGGTATGTTTCAATATGCTCAGTTTATGCTTGAATCAAGGATAGAAACTTAGCAGAATTCGACTCTCCCTTAAAATGGGAAGAACATCTCAGAAAATATTTCAAGTCGTCTGACTATCCTCAATTGCCAAAACAACTTCACAAAAACAAGCCAAATTGCCAAAAGAACTTCACAAAATTTCAAACAACTTCAAAAACCAGAAACAAGCTCCTTTCGACACTCCGAGCAAGGTTTCTATAGACAACTTTCCAACTTGATGAACAAAAAACAGCAGACTAGGCGAAAGACGCCTAGAATGGGACTCTTTTCAAAGTGAAACTTAAGTGATTCTCAGAAAAAGGGGATTTTGGTCGTTTTTTGGCAAATATTTTGGCAATTCAGATAGACAAATAAGCCCTAAAGATTATCTAGAGAATATTTCAGTCTTGGTAATAATCAGATCAGCGAAACACCGCTTAAAATGCTCCGGGAGTCTTTCAGTTATAGAAAACAGTTCCGAAAGAGGGATATAGAGAATGAATCCATGGGGTTCGAATCCATCCGCCAAACGAAGGGACAAATTATACATAGTCGCGGAAATCTTGGAAATAGCA
>Ga0315279_10008824_pt1 | contig 12137 bp, 13 predicted proteins | sample YL17G06_20_MG_FD_203694 | JGI IMG/M metagenome (GOLD analysis project Ga0315279, IMG submission 203694) | Sediment microbial communities from Yellowstone Lake, YNP, Wyoming, USA - YL17G06_20 | ecosystem: Environmental > Aquatic > Freshwater > Lake > Sediment | place: USA: Wyoming | collected...
CCGCCATCCAGTAGGAGTCCGTTCTGAAGAGCATGATCATCGCGCCGGAGAAAATGCAGAAAAGTATACCCAGCGTCAGCAGGAACTCCAGCATCCACTTGACCACGCCGTGTGTCAGGAATCCGTGAATCTTGTTCTTCACCATAGAAAGCCCTCTTTTGGAACTAGGCCCTGCCGTAGCTCTCACCTCTAACGATTGCCGTCGCTATCAAGTGGGCGGCCCTTATGGGCTCCGGGAGCAGGCTCCTCGTGGAGCTCAGCCTCACTATCCGCTCGGCGTCTTCAATCTTCATTCCCACCACTTGGATGTAAATCGGACCTCCCCGGCCCTTTGTCTCCACCTGATGAATCCTGCCGGCGCCTTTTATCTTCATCCACCTCTTCCTCCAGTCGGGAAGGTTCTTTATGGCCTTGAGTATGTTCGCCATGTTCGGCTGATCCCTGGACACGACTATGACCGGCAGGCCCAGCCTCCTGAAAACCTCCTTGACGTCGAGAACGTTGAACCCGGCAAAAGTTATGCCGTCGACCATCAGGACCCTGAGCTGCCCCATGTGCCTGCTTTTGCCTACCATCTCCACGAGCTTGTCCGTCACATCCGTGCCGTCCCGAGTGATCGTGGTTTTGAGAACACCGTCCAGCCACATGCCCCCCCTGAACAACGCCCCGACAAGCGGGACTTCTGTACAGTCGAGAGGGCCGTCATCCAAGCCGAGAATCCTAATCTCCGGCTTGATCTGCCGGAATTTTACCGTCTTCAAGACAAATCCCAAAAGAGATTTCCTACTTGACCTTAAGCGCTTTTTGGAGCTGCTCGTGCAGGTCTTCTAGGTTTTTCGCTATCCTGTCGGCGGCGTCAGCCATGGCCCGCTCCGGTGCCCTCTCCGCTTTCACGAAGAACTTCGGGTGCTCTGTTAAAGGATGCCCCATTGTGTAAGATGCCGCCAGCACGTTGTCGTTCTCCTGCAACTCGTGGCGTAGCAGGTTGCAAAGAGTGTGGTCCTCGTCAATGATTCTGATCAGGCGACCGTTTTCTTTCTTTTCAATCAGTTCAAGCTGCATTTGTATCCTTCAACCCTTTTTCTCAGGCTTATTAAACTTCTGCTTCAGCGCCCCGCGTAGCCGCAACTCCAGCTTCCTGACGACCTCCTTGTCCCCGCTGACCACTGCCCTCAAGTTCCCCGGCCAGAAAGTGGCCTCCACCGTCAGGCCGGACTTCTCCAGCTCTTCCATCACCGCTATCGCGTGGGACGGGTCCTTGACATGCAGGTTTATTGTCTTGTTTATTTTCCCCATCAGAGAGCTCCCTGACGGTAATCGCTCGTAACCTTCCTCATCTCTATGTTGCCGCAGTTCGGGCATCGGAGCTTGGTCCCCTCGTGCTCAAGCAACGTCCGACAGCGTGTGCATGACGCGACAAGCACACCCAAGTCCTTGCCAGCCGTCGTGAGCTGCGCCTGCTCTCTCTGCGTGCCGATAACCTTCGCCCTGACTATGTCCCCGACCCTGAAGAGCTTGTTCAGTTCTCTCACATAGCTGGTGTGGGCCTGAGAGATGTGGATCGACCCCATCTTTGGGGCGGGAACCTCACGGTCCTCTCTTCCCCTCAGAACTCCAATGGAAACGCTGGCAGACTGCTCCCTCACGTCCTCAACCTTGCCGACAATTATGTCGCCTGGCCTGAGAAGCGGCGGCCCCTTTACTCTGGAGAAAACCGAAATCTTCTTTACCCTTGCGTCAACGAGGACCACGCCCGTGCTCGAAGCGTATATCCTGCCTTCCTCCTCGTAAGCACCGTCTCCAGGGACGAACTCCTCCGCTGTTGCGAGAAAATCCCCAGGAAGCACAAAATCTCCTGTCTTTATTTCAGCCATTCAAATCCCACCTTAACTGGTTGGCCGACGTTTAAAACTTCCTGCTGAACTCGTCCGGCCTGTATTGCTCGAGTTTTTCCCGCCCGAGCATGACCTTGGCTTCAAATGGGGTCAAGATCGGGATGCCAAACCTCTCGGCGTCATCTGTGGATATGCGCGGGCAGGCTGTGCAGACGATTGCGTCCAGCTTGAAGTCCCCAAGTTCTTCTGGCCTCAACTCATTTACCACGAACAGGCAAACATCTCGTCCTGCATCCCTGAGGGCCTTTACCAGCTCCTTTGAGACGTCTGGGCGGGCCTGCCCTGGCTTTGTGCTTTCGACCACCCCCAACCTCTCGCCAGCGGCCGCCGATGCAATCATCCCCTTCCTTTTCTGGAGAAACTTTTCCACCGATGCTGAAACCCACCTGGAACCACCAGAGACCGGGTCCACCGCCAGGACTCGCTTTCCCGTCGCGATGGCTGCTCCGAGCGGGTGAAAGTCGCCCGTGCCGATGTAAAGGAAGCCGTCCACCTTGCCAGCGATGGAGCGGGCGCACCCAAAATCACACCCCAAGAGTTGCCCGGGGTACTTTGCCCTCGGCCCTGGGTCTCCCACAAATGGCTCAAGCCCACGCGAACGAAGGAGTTCCTCAACCTTATTCAAGTGGCCAATATGCTGAACCGTGGTGAGGAGCCCCACCCGTTTGAAATCAATCTTCGGGATGGCCTGCTCAACTGCATCGGTTGGATTTACCAGCATGCGGGCCTCCACATAAAGTGTTGGCAGGCGCGCCGCAAGCCCCATGTCCGAATGGCCATAATGCAACAGCACATCACACCCGAGCTGTCGGGCCTCCGCGTCCGCCAAGTCACATGCACCATAACAGCTGCCCGCCATTATGACTGGCTCGACCCCCACTTCAAAATTCTTTAGTATCCGCGGCAGCTGGGGTCTGAGGCCGCTAGGCAACTGGATTGCCGCGCGCTTCGGCTTGTGCTTGCGCAGGAACTGGCGCGTCTTTTCCTCCTCAAAGTCGTATTCCAACAAGTTTTTCGCTCCAGATTTCTGTCACTGAGTTAATCCACATCTAAAGCATTTATTAGTTGGGTTGGACGTTGATCGAGGACGTGATTTTCTATAGGTGATAATCTCGGAACCAGCCGTTGCAACCAAATAAATACTTGCTGAAGAATTCTAGCATTGAACCGTAGTCGAGTCTGATGAACATGCTGTCCTCCAAAATCAGTTGGCTCCGCGACGTGATTTCGCCTGGGCAGGTGGGCGATTTCGCGGCGTTCAAGGGGATAAAGGTAACCCACGCGCCTTCCAGCTCCATGTGCCTGCTCTGCAAGGGGGGCCGAATGCTGTGCGGCAAGCTCCAGTGCCCGATAATCGCTAAGGCCCAGTCGTTGGCCCGCTCCAGCCTGAAGATCACCTCCCTAAAAATCGAGGGCTCGACCCCTCCCGCGGTGTTCGTCGGACGCATCGGCTACCCAAAGGTGTACATCGGGCCAATGGTCCCGCCCTACCGCGGCGACACGGAAATCCTCGACACCCCAGAGCTATGGATGGGAAAAAGCATCCAAGACATCGTCGACTACAGGTACGCCCTGATAAGAGGAAAAACGCAGGCGAACGTTTACGACGCTCGGGGCGGCGGGAGGGTGCTGGACGCCCTCCAGGAGCTGGCCATGGGAAAGCGGCCGGTCGACGCGGAGGTGACCCTTGAGCGGCTGCCGTCCAAAACCATAACCCTAGGAAGCGAAGTACAGCCGTTCGGCCCGTCGGCGCCCATGAAGTCCTTCAGCTCGTCAGACGTGAGCGTGAACCCGAAGATTGAAGACGCATTTTACGACAAGGATTTTAAAGCAGCTGACGCGGTGGTCGAGCTTTACGGAGAAAACGTGCTCGTCACCCAAATCCAGAAGGCATTCAGCCTAGGGATGTTCGGCATGGAGAAAAACAGGAGGCTCGTCCCAACCCGCTGGAGCATAACCGCCGTGGACTCCATAATCGCACAGGAGCTGGTAGACAGGATAAAGCAATTTGGAACTATCGACGAGTACCGCGTCTACTCGTTCAACCACCTGGACAACCGGTTCATTGCAATCCTGACTCCTGAAAAGTGGAGCTACGAGTGGATCGAAGCGTGGTATCCTGGGACAACCTGGAACCCCAACAGGTGGGCCACGGAGCCGGCTATGCTGGGAGACTGGGAGCCATACCAGGGGCGGACGACATACCCAGAAGTCGGCGGCTGCTACTACTCATGCAAGCTGGCCGTGGCCGAGAAGCTGGAGAAGGAGAAAAGGCAGGCCTCGGCGCTGGTCCTTCGGGAGATCCATCCCGGTTATATTTTGCCTGTTGGTGTCTGGAACGTCAGGGAGTCCATCCGAGCCGCGATGAACACGGAACCACAGAAGTTTGACAGCCTGCAGGCGGCAATCGTGTTTGCGATGGGCAAGCTGACAATCCCTCTCGACAAGTGGACGAAAAACAGCGAGCTGCTGAGGCGGGCCTTCTTCCAGAGAAAAATCACGGAGTTCACATCATGAGCGCTGAGTATTCGTCAATCACCTGCAAGACCGCCCTCTCCCAGAGCAGGCTGCCGGGGCTGGACTATTCCCTGAACCCATACAGGGGCTGCGAGCACGGCTGCCTCTACTGCTACGTGCCGTCCGTGCTGAACGACAAGAAGATGGCGGAGAACTGGGGAAAAACCGTCCAAGCAAAGCAGAACATCGCGGAGGTGCTGGCCAAGGAGGTTAAAAAGAAGCCGAAGGGGACGGTCGGGGTGAGCACCGTCTGCGATCCCTACCAGCATCTTGAACTCAAACTCGAGCTTGCCCGAAAGTGCATAAAAATCCTGGCTGAACATGGCTTTCACGTCTCCATCCAGACGAAATCCGGGCTCGTCCTGAGGGATGCCGACCTGATCGTCCCTGAAAAGTTTGATGTCGGAGTCACGATAACCACCATGGACAGACATCTGGCTTCGATATTCGAGCCTGGTGCCCCGCCTCCTGAAGCGCGCGCCCACGTGCTCAAGGATTTCTGTGCCAGGGGAGTTGACACGTGGCTCTTTTTCGGGCCGGTGGTGCCTGGCGTTAACGACGACGAGAAGACCATCAAAGAAGTTGTGAACGTGGCATCTGAAACCAAGAGCAAACTCATCTACGACAAGCTCAACGTGAGGGCGTGGGTGATGAAGCAGCTCGAGCCGGCGGTTTCTCTTTTGGAGGGCCCGGAAATCGGGGGCCATTTGCACGGGGGGCTATGGGCAGACCCTGAAATCTGGCGCGAGATCGGCTCCAAGATAGAAAAAATATGCGGGGATTCCAGGGTCAGGTGCGAGGCGGCCTTCTCGGACCGGTCGAGCGCTGGCGGCGAGTAAAAGCGTGGAGCCGCCGGTGGGAATCGGACCCACGACCTACGGTTTACGAAACCGTCGCTCTACCGGCTGAGCTACGGCGGCCCGTGAAGACTACCTTTCTTCAGAAAAAAGGCTTCCCAAAATCACTTAAAACCTCGTGGAGACTTCTGGTGGGGATGACTTGGGGAATGTCGAAGAGCGCCTGTCCGTTCTCGAGCAAAAGCTGAACTCGCTCTCGCATAAAATATCTGAACTGGAACGAAAGATTGAAAGAATCGAACACGAGACCGAATCACATCTTGCTCCCGAAATCAAAAACCGGGCGCCTGCTACCACGCAGCACATCTACCTCAAGCAGGCTATAGGCACCGCAAGGCGGGACTACGCGCGCAAGCAGGGCTGATCTGGTGAAAAAATGCGGGAGCAATACACGTATTATGCAATCTGGCTCCTAGTCCTCGGGAGCTGGGTCTTCGGCGTGGTTTATGGGAAATGGGGCGGCGGGACGAACGGCATGTTCGCGGAGATAGGTCAGGCCGTAGGCGTTCCTGCACCGGTGAACCTGGCCTGGTGGCACTCCCTTGTCTACTTCCCGCTCACTGTAGTCGCGGCCTTCGTGCTCTCTCAGATATTCTTCGGGGTGGGGGCAGCGGTGTTTCTCTTTGCCCGGGGAGTGGTGGACAGCTCTCTCCTGATAACGATGGAAACTATGATTGGCAGGTGGAACATCCTCGCCATCCCGCCGGGCGAACTCTGGAGTGTATTCTTCATCATGCTTGTGCTGGCCGTGAACCTCCCCCTCACCCTTTGGGCGGCCCACCTCGGGACCCAGAGGTCCACGCAGGTCCTCTCCCGCCTCAGGGGAAAACCCACCAAGCCCGGCGCGGGAGCAAGCCCCTTTTCCAACCTGATCCTCTGTTTGACCATTTCCATCGTGGTGGGGCTGATCGGGAGCTTTGCCCTGGCTTACGCCCAAACTATTTAATAAGAATAAAAGTAGTAAATGACTGGGAGCTGGGATAGTGAAACTGAGCGAACATCTGGCCGGTTGCGACGAAGACGTGAGAAAGCTGATATTGAGAATCAGTGAAGTGACCAAAAAAATAGCCAAGGGTTTTGCCAGCCGCCAATCGTATTCTGACACGAAAAATGTTTATGACGAACAACAGATGGCCATGGACAAGTGGTCTGACGAGATTTTAATCACAGACCTGAAGGGATCGGGACTCGTAAAGTATCTGGCATCAGAAGAGCAACCCGAGGTGCTAGAATTCAAGGGCGCCGCAGGTAACCTCGGCGTGACCCTCGACCCGCTGGACGGCTCGAGCCTCATAGATGTCAATCTGGCGGTGGGCACCATAGTGGGAATCTACAGGGGAAACGTGCTTTCCCCTGGAAAACAGATGGTCGGGGCGATGTATGTGCTCTACGGGCCACTCACGGTCCTGACTTACACGGTCAAGAAGGGTGTGCACGAATTTGTGTTAAACGAAAATAACGAATTCGTGATGCTTAAAGAGAACATCAAGATACCGGACGGGAAGATATACGCACCAGGCGCTTTGAGGAAGGACTACCTCCCGTTCCACAAGAAGTTCATAGAGAAGCTGGAGGGCGAAGGCTACAAGCTCCGTTTCAGCGGTTCGTTCGTGGCCGACGTGCACCAGATTATGCACAAGGGCGGCATTTTCACCTACCCCGGTTTCGTGGGCAAGGAGAGCGGTAAACTGAGGTTACTTTTCGAGGCAAACCCGATGGGCTTCATCGTGACGCAGGCGGGCGGGGCGACCAGCGATGGCAAGAAGGACATACTCTCGGTGCAGCCGAACGCGGTGTCACAGCGCACTCCCATCTACATCGGGGGAAAGAAAGAAATAGATCTTATCCAGAAGCTTTGTGCAGAGGCAGCTGACACGGAGGACTGAAGATGTACGAACCTATACCGGGGAATGTTCTGTACCAGAGCTTGAAGGACAAGAGCGCGATCATCATGGCCGCCAACGCCCGAGTAACGGCGGGTGTCGCTGAGGGCATTTTCAGGGCCGCGAAATCCATGGATTCCGCCATAATTTTTGAAATCGCGAGGTCAGAGTCCAATCTGGAAAAGGGCTACACTGGCATGTCACCGGCTGACTACTCTGCCCATATACGCAAGGCGGCTGAAAAGGTCGGGTTTGACATGTGGGTCCTGCACGCGGACCACATCACCGTCAAGAAAGGAGACGCCGACGACATTGCGGGCACTAAGAAGCTCATAGACGGCCAGATAGACGCCGGGTTCACATCTTTCGCCATTGACGCTTCACATCTTTTCAACTTCCAAGGCGGCAACCTCCGGGAAGAGCTGGCGACGAACATTAACGCAACGACCGAGCTTGCAAAACACATCAAGTCCAGAATGGGAAACAAGCCGTTCGGGCTGGAAGTAGAGGTAGGCGAGATAGGAAGGGCGGACGCCAACGGAATGGTCTTGACAAGGCCGGAGGAAGCAGTGACTTTCATCCGGGCCCTCAACGAGAACGGAATCTTCCCTGATCTGCTGGCGACATCAAACGGGACGCAGCACGGCAACGTGTATGACGCGCAGGGCAACTTGGTTGCAAAGGTGGGCATTGATATCCCGCGGACAAAGGCGATCGCGCAGGCTTTGAGAGATAACAAGCTTGACGTCAGGATCGCACAGCATGGAATCACGGGGACGCCGAGAGAGTGGATCAAAACCTTGTTCCCGAAGGGAGACGTCATAAAGGGCAACGTGGCGACATTCTGGCAGAACCTGTATCTGGACACGTTGAAGGTGTGTCATCCTGACCTCTACAAGTCGATATGGGACTGGACGATAAACAAGTACAAAGAAAAGAATCCTGGCAAGAAGGACAACGAGATATTCGGCAAGAACTGCAAGAACGCCCTGAAGGTGTTCTACGACCAGATCTACGGGGTGCCGCAGGAGACTCTCGACACTATAGAGGCCCTGACATACGGTGAGGCGAGGGTGTTCCTGAATGCATTCAACTCTGCAGGCACGGCATCAATCGTCAGAAAATCTCTCAAGAGATAACAATTATTTTTTCTTCTTTGGCAGATATTTGTCCACGAGCTTTTCCCAGTCAACCTTGAACATGGCAACGACCACCAGAACCAGCAGGATCGTCGTGACGACCCCAAAAACCCAACTTTCTGCCATCTGCCCTATGAGCCCGCCAAAGTGGGTGATTATCAACGACATCACGATTTTTCCCGCAACAGTGGCTGCGAATATTTTCCAGATACTGTAATGAATCAAGCCCAGCGGGACGAAAAGCAGACTGTCTGGCAGCGGCGTCAACGCAAAGATGAAAACCGCTGTCATCCCATACCTCCCAAAAATCTTTAACATCGCGTCAAAACGGCGCTTTTGTTTATTGCTTACAACCATACTGCCCGCGTATCCGACCATGTAGCTCGTGAGCTGCCCCACCGCCGCTCCGAGCCCGAAAGCTATGGCGAGCAAGGTTGGATCAAAAATTCTGGACCCTGCTATGGCGAGAAGAACCACTGTGGTCGGGACCGGGATCACAACAGAAGCCGCACCTATGATGCCCAAGAGAAAAGCACTGGGGTAACCTATACTTTTCCACGTTTCGTTTGATGTGCTCGTAGCAACTGCCAAAAAAACTACTGAAACAACGACCAACACTGCAATGATGGATGCAAAAACCAAAACGGGAAATTTTCTGCTGACCATGTTTTTGCCCAATTCAGGGTTACTTGAGCCTGAAATCGTAGAAGTCCTTAACCCTCACGACGTCTTCTGGGTGCGGGGTGGATTTCTCTTGCATCAGCACGTTCCTTCTGGCCACGAAGCTGTGGACCATCTTTGGCTTTATGTGAATAATCGAGCCCTTCTTGAAGCTCTTGCGCTTCCCATCCTCGTACTCCGCCCATCCGGAGCCCTGCAACACCTGCAGCTTCTCGTCCCTCACGTTATGGTAGTGGAGGGATGTCCTGTGTCCTGCCATCAAGTAAAGCAGCTTTTCCATTCCCGTGCCATCCAGCTTCAAAACCTTTTCGTAACCCCAGGGCTTGTCAGTCCTGCTGGAGTACTCCTTCGTGACGGTCCCAAGCTCCTTTGGAGTGTCAACTGAAATCCAGAACGGCTCACCATCTTCACGGTAATACGTGAGCTGCCCTTTCGCCGCAAGCTCTGGGAATGCCGTGGTCTCAATGTTCCCTACCTTGAACTTCTCAAGCACCGGGAGCACGTCTTTAGACAAACAGTAAAATCCCGCGTTTATGTATTGGCTCAGGAGCGGCTTTTCTCTGAAGGCCTTGATGCGTTTGCCGCTGAGCTCGATGATTCCGTATGGGCTCCTCAAGTGGGTCACGAAAATTGAGCCGCGGAGTCCGGATTTCTGCCACCCCTCCTGCATTTTCCCCAGGTTGACGTCAGCCACCACGTCGCCGTTACTCACTATCACGTCGTCTTTCACAGACTCCATGCCCAAGCGGATGGCGTTCAACGTGCCTCTGGGCTCGTCCTCCTGCACGTACTCCAGCTTCATCCCCATGCGCTCGCTTCCAAGAACTTCCTTTATCTTCTCCCCGAGGTGGGCCGTGAGCAAAACTACTTTCTCCACTCCCGCGCTCCTGTACTGGAAGAGCTGGCGGTCGGTTATCGTGTACCCCGGCTTGATCTCGGATAAAGTCTTGGGGGTGTCCTGGCTGACCCCGCGAAAGCGCTTCCCAAGCCCTCCGCAAAGAATCATCCCAATCATTTCGCCACGTATATCTTTACGTGGATGGACTATTTTAAAGGAGAGAGCATGCGCGTGGGATTCTTCACTGACACGTTCCTGCCGCAGAGAAACGGCGTGGTCACGTCCCTGCTCAGCTTTGGGACCGAGCTGGCTAGGCGGGGGCACGAGGTCCACGTTTTTTGCCCGAAAACCAACGTTGGGAACATTAACGGTATTGAAGTGCACTCCTACCCGGCCGTGAAATTCCGACCTTACCCCGAATTCAAGATTGCCATACCCCAAGGGAGAGACAAGGCCCCTCTCCTTGATGTAGTCCACACTCACTCTCCATTCACCATGGGCTTCTTTGGAGGGAGAGTCGCCAAGATCCAAGACATCCCAAGAGTTTCTACCTTCCACACCTTGCTCTCTGATTATTCACAGTATGTCTCGAGGATTGGGAAGCCTGTGCTCAACCTGATCTCGTGGCGGCTGTGCAAGGCATTCTACAACAAGCATGAGAAGGTCATCGCCCCCAGCATGGCGCTCAAAAATCTGCTCAAGAGCCGCGGGATAAAAAAACCCATAGAAGTCATACCAACCGGCATAGACGTCGGACACCTGCGGCCCATCAATAAAACACTAGCTAGAAAAAGGCTCGGACTTGGTGACGACAGGATATTCCTCTGCTTGGGGAGGGTCAGCCACGAGAAAAACTTGGATCTTGTTGTCCGCGCCATGACCGATATCGACGCAAAGCTGCTGGTGGTGGGGCAGGGGCCAGCCATGAAAAAGCTGAGGAAACTTGTGGAGAAGAAAAAGCTGCGCAAGAATGTCTTGTTCAAAGGTTTCGTGCAGGAAAAGCTCAAGCCGCTTTACTGCTCAGCTGCCGATGCATTGATTATCGCGTCGAAAAGTGAAACCCAGGGGGTGGTGGTAGCCGAGACCATGGCCTGCGGGACCCCGGTCATAGGGGCCGACTCACTTGCCATCCCTGAGATAGTTGAGGACCGGGAGAATGGCCGCCTCTTCAAGCCGGGCGACCTGAAGCAACTTGCGAAAATCATGCAAACGTTCGAGCCCACCGGAAGGATGAGGAAAAATGCCCGCAGGACTGCTGAAGAATATTCCATTGGAAAATGCACGACAAAACTCGAGGAATTTTATAACGCTATCTAGCCGTCCTGTTTAGAGCTTCCGCCTTCTCCATTGCACTCTTGATCGTGGCGTCCATGTTCAGGTACTTGAACTCGGAGAACCTGCCGCAGAGCACTATTCCCTCCTCCGCGAAAAATTCTTGGCATGTCTTTGTGTTCTCGGCATAACCCATGTCGTTTATCACGTAGGCGTAGTCTGACCTCATGACCTTCGCAAAGCAGACTTTCTTCCTACTGGCTATCTTGTGCTCGTCAAGCTTGGTAACGACGTGATCAATCAACTTCTCGTCCTTCATCCTCCATATCTCGTCCCCGGGCCTGCACGTTATCTCGGCAATTGCTGAGCTCTTCCCTTTGGGAACAACGTAAGGGCTGTGGTTGAACACGAAGGATACCTTGTTGAACATCCCCTCCTCCTCTCTCGGGAAGTACAGCCAGTGGATGTCGTTGATGTGCGGCATCTTGTACCCCAGCAGGACGGTCACGAGCGAGTTGTACTTCAGCGCTCTCGTCGTCCTCCTGGCTTCGGCCGTCGTGCCTTTGTAAGCGTCCGCCAGCTCCATGACTGGAATAGTTGAGACAACTTTATCGAAGACCTTCTCCTTCTTCCCGTCTGACACTACCCAAGATTTCCCCTCCTTTTTCACGCGCTTCACATCGAAATCCTGGGTAATCTTGTCCTTCACCTCCTGCTCGATCCTTCTTACGAGCGCCTGAATCCCGCCCAATCGTGGGTAATAGAAGTGGAGCTGGTGGGTGTACCCCTCTGTTTGGAGACCAAGGGAAGATTTCAACACGTCCCCGGGGGGCGGCTGTGGGATCCTGTCTTTCACCCAAGCCACGGACATCTTTGATGGCTCGATGTTCCAGATTTTTCGGTTGTAAGGGATGAGGTACTCCTCGGCTATCCCCTTCCCGAAGGTGTTGTACATCCACTCCGCGAAGTTTCTTGGCTCCCGCAGCTCTCCGCGCTCCCTCGCCAGCCAGATTTTGAGGTAACTGTACAGGCAGTTGAAGTTGTCCTTCTGGGAA
>Ga0315279_10008827_pt1 | contig 12134 bp, 10 predicted proteins | sample YL17G06_20_MG_FD_203694 | JGI IMG/M metagenome (GOLD analysis project Ga0315279, IMG submission 203694) | Sediment microbial communities from Yellowstone Lake, YNP, Wyoming, USA - YL17G06_20 | ecosystem: Environmental > Aquatic > Freshwater > Lake > Sediment | place: USA: Wyoming | collected...
GATAGTACTCCAGCATGCCCGGCATGAGCTTCACCATGAGCGGCAGGAAGCCCCAGCCGAACTTGAACTCGCCCCGCTGCGGCGCGAGCCAGTTGCCCGAGTGGAGGTTGTTCATCGCCCACGTCGCGTCGCCGTCGGAGTTATAGAAGCAGACGTAGACCTTCTTCGGGTCGGCGACGCATTCCTCGCGCTTCGGCAGCGGTTGGACGTAGCCCTTGTCGGGATCGCCGACGCCGCCGTGGATCGTCAGGTTCGGCGAGGCGACGCTACAGAGCGTGAAGTAGCCGCGCATGGCCGCCTCGGCGACGTACTCCTTCTCCTGCTCCCAGACGCAGTGCCAGTTCATCTGCACGCCGGGCGCCTCGCCTTCCTCCATCATACGGCGGGAGAGGCCCAGCGCGCGCCGATGTGTCCGCGCGCGGATGAGGTCGAGCGCCATGCCCTTGTGGTAGACGACGAAGTCCTCGAGGTCGTGGTTGTGCGAGTACCAGCCGGTTCGATGGATGCAGTAGTTGGCGTACAGCCGCCGGTAGCAGTTCGGCCAGAGGTTGTCGATGGCCCACTCGGCGGCGTCCCAGTCGTCCTTGAACCGACCGTGGAGGTCGTCGCGCTTCGGGATGCCGTGGCGCACCATCCACTTCTCCTGGCTCGGCGCGACCGGCAGCAGCCCCTCCAGGCCGCACCGCGTGATGGCGAGGTTCTGGGTCTGGACCACGCCCGTGTCGTCGTAGAGGATGTACCCGTTCACGACGGTCTTGTACCGCTCGATGAGCGCGTCGATGTCGTCGAGGTGGTCCGTCGGCAGGCCGAAGCGCTCCTGGTAGTACGCGAGCCAATGGTCCTCGTAGAGGTTGCGGCGTCTCGCGCGCTCCGGCGGCGTGCCACGGATGACGTACAGGTGCGGCTCGCGGCGGTTGATGAGCCCCTGGAACGAGCGGAACCACACCCAGAAGTCGAGCGGCTCGCCGGATGTGTCGGGCTCGGTCACGAGCAGGCGCTTCACCTTCGGGATGGCGGGGAATACGTCGGTCAGGCGCATGATGGACTCCTTCTCCCTTCTCCGACCGCGGTGGGCCGGCGGCGCGCCGGTTGGCGCGGTGTGCCGCTGACGGGTCGTCCCGAGCGGGCAATCGCGCGCTCGCGGCCCGTCAGACTGCCGTATCGATCCGACGCCGGCTGCGGACGCCCGCCGGCAGGAGTGCGAGGAGCACGAGCGCCACGACGAAGGCCGCGAACATGATCCCGCCGCCGACGACGTACGGCGCAGCGTAGCCCCACGAATGGTACATCCAGCCGCCCCAGGCGGGGCCGGCCGTCTGAGCGAGGCTCACCAGCGACTGGCTGAGGCTGAACACGCCGCCTTGCACGCCCTCCGGCACGAGCTGCGAGAGGACGCTCGACACGGTCGGCCGGACGAGCGCGCTCCCGATGGCGACGGCCGCGAGGTTCAGGAGGACCCACGTCAGGCGCGTCCGCAGAGGCAGGAGGCCGAGGCCGACCGCCATGAGAAACAGGCCCACCGGGATGAGCCGCCCTTCGCCGGCCACTTTCACGAGCCGTCCGAGCAGACCGGCCTGCACGGCGATGGCGATGATCCCCACGTAGCCCAGCAGATAGCCGACTCTGCGGGCGAGGTCGGCATGGTCGAGACCAGGGAAGAACGCGTCCTCCACGAGGAGGGCGAACGTCGCCTCCATGGCGGCGAAGCCGAAGAGGCTGACGAAGATCACGGTGAGCGTCAGCATCACCGGCGGCGAATGGAGCGAGACGCGCAGTGCGTTGATCGGGAGCCACGGGTGAGGCAGCCCGTCTCGGCGGAGCGACTCGGGCAGCACGAAAGCGGTCCAGATGGCGTTCCCGAACGCGAGCGCCGCCGCGACGTAGGCCGGCAGACCATGTCCCAGGTGCTCGAGGGTGCCGCCGATCGCCGGGCCGACGACGAGCGCGATGGCGAGCGGCGCGGTGAGGAGCCCCATCGCCTGCGCGCGACGCTCCGGCGCCGTCACGTCGGCCGCGTACGCCATTGCCACCGGCACGGTCGCCGCCATCGTCCCGGCAAGAACCCGCGCGAGGAACAGCGTCGCGAGGCGCTCCGCCATCCCGAAGATGACGAACCCGATGCCGGCCCCGACGAGGCCGACGAGGAGCACCGGTTTCCGGCCGATCCGATCCGAGACGCTGCCCAGGACCGGCGAGAAGACGAACTGCATGAGCGAGTACGACGCGAAGAGGAGCCCCACCATCGCCGGCGAGGCGCCGTACTCCTCGGCGTAGTATGGCAGCACCGGCACGATGATGCTGAAGCCCAGCGTGTCGATGAACACGGTGAGCGCCAGGACGATGAGCGGGGTGCGCCTCATGGATGACGTGGCCTCACGCGGGCGGGGAGCCGTGGATGGGGACGAGGAGCGGCCTAGATCAGCACATGGAGGCGATCGGCGTGTTCGCGGGGCCACTGCGTGCGGACCAGCTCCTCGATGTCCCGGCGTCGGTAGCGGCGGCTGAAGTGCGTCAGGATGATATCGGCGTCGCCGAATCGCTCCAGCCGCTCAATCACGTGCTGAATATGGACATGCCCCCGTTCGATCGCAAGGGCGACGTGCTCCGGCCGCAGGAACGTGCACTCGACGATGATCACGCGGCTCAACGCCATCTCCGGCGTCCGGTCGAGCGTCTCGGGCAGCGTGTCGCCGATGTAGGTGACCAGGTGCGCGTCGACAGGTGCGGCCACTTCGACGCCCCCCGCGCGGAGGTCGGCGATGGTCGCGCCGGGCAGGCCGCGGTACTCGGCCTTGAGCTTGCGTGTGCGCTCGATGATCGTGTAGCCCACCGATGGCAGCGTGTGCGCGACGGCGAAGACGCGCGCGACGAGTTTGCCGGAGAGCGGCACCTCCTGCCCCGCGACGACCGGCACGAGGTCCACCTCCGGCGGCGTGCGCCTGCCCTCGCTCTCCAATTCCTGCCAGACCGCGAAGAGATGCCGGATCGGCTCCACGATCTCCGCCGGGGCGAGCACGGTCGGCGGCCTCATGTGCTGGAGCCGCCGCAGCCCAACGTACCGCGTGAGCCCGAGGAGATGGTCCTGGTGTCCGTGAGTGATGAGGACATGGTCGATGGGCAGCATCTCCTCGATGACGCTGCCCATGTCGAAGACGACGCGGACTTGAGGGCAGAGGACGAACGTGGTGTACGCCGCGACCGACGCGCCGATGAACGTGAATCCGGCGCACTCGATCGCGCTCGTCGTCGGTTGGCCCTGGCCGCGGATCGCGCGCGGTTCTAGCTCACTCGACATTCCCACAGACACCCTGAGCGGTTCGGGTTGTCCGTCTCGCCGACCCAGAGCGTCCCGTCCGCGCCGATGGAGAGGTGGTGCACCACGGCGCAGCCGTCACCGAAGTCGGGGTCGAAGATCGGCCCGAGGTCCGCGAAGCGCCCCGTCCGCCGGTCGAGCGTCCAGGCGTGCGTCGCCGCGTCGTCGCCCTTCATCCCGTAGAATGCGCCGGTGAGAAGGTACACGAGGCCGTCCGGTCCCTCGGCGATGCCGCAGAGCCGCATGCCACGCGCCGGCTTGCCGAGCCACTCGACCTTCCCCTTCTCCGGGTCGAGGCGCGAGAGGCCACCGTTCACGCTGCTGATGTACATGTACCCGTCGCCGAGGTTGATCATGTCGTCGATCTGCTTCCGGTCGTTCTGGCCGACGCCGGGAAGCTGAAGGTCGTGGTACGTGAGCCGGTCGGCGTCCGGGTCGTACGAGAGGAGGAAGTCCTCCCCGCTCGTCGTGTCGGCCGATGGCGACCAGCCGGACCACACGCGCCCCCGGTCGTCGATGGCGGAGCGATGCGGGTAGCAGCCGATGAACGCGCGCCGCCGCGTCGTCCGAGCCTTCAGGTCGAACGCGAAGAACCACGGCACCGGATACGTGCAGCCGTACGCCATCTGCCGCTTCACGTCCACCGCGACGTGCTGGACGTAGTCGTGCGGCGCCGGGATGCCGTACACCTCGTACCGGCGCGTCCGCGGGTCGTACGACCAGATCTGCCCGCCCGGTGCCTCTTCGCGCGTGCGGATCGTGATGAGGCCCGCCGATGCGCCGAAGATGCGCCCATCCGGCGCGGACTGGAGCGAGCGGTGCACCTTCACCTCCTCCGCCACGCGGACGGAGAGGTAGTCGAGGCACGTCGCCCGTCCCGTCTTCGGGTCGAAGGCGTAGAGGATGTCGCCGTCCCGCTGCGTCAGGCCGACGTAGACGAGCCGGTCGCCCGGGTTCCACAGCGTCGTCGTCGTGGAGATCCACTCCTCGTGGCGGCTCGCGTCGTGCGTGATGGCCCGCAGGCCGGCGGCGTCGAGCCTGCCGTGCTTCCGCGCGAAGACCTCGGGCAATGGATGCGCAGTGACCTTCATGGCACCTCCTCATGTCATGGGGTTGCAGCCTGGAAGGAAATGTAGGGATGTACAGCGAGGATGCCACGGGGCCGTGGCTGTGCGGGTCACGGGTCGTTCGGCGTCAGAAGTTCTGTCGACTTTGCAGCGCTGTGATCTTTTGCTCAGCCCGACACGTACGCCCTGTGACGGGCCGAGCCGTGCATAGGGCGATAGCCGCGAGGACCGACGCGATGCGCGCACCGGAAGGATTCGGAGAGTTAGCAGACATGAGCCCACCTCCGCGAGTCAGGAAGTCTCCGTCAGAGAGCGCAGCCCACAAGGACCGTCAGTGTCCTCGTCTTCCCAACGAGTTCGTTCGCGTTGACGAAACCATGCTCGTATCGTAGTTCTACGCTCGCGACCCGCGATGCAACCGCCAGGGAGAGGCCGCCACCAACAACCGCCCCCACCCCCAGCCGACCCTTGTAGAACGCCGTTGGCATAGGGCTGCGATGGTTGCGGTATGTATCGTCCTGAACCCGCAGCGCTGGTGCTGCCCCACCGAGAGCGTAGAGACGGCCCCGCAACGGAGCGAGCTTCAGGAGCACGGGCACCTCGACGTACGCGATCCGCCTCGCCAGAGCGGGCATCGGTTCAGGCTGGTCGAAGTCCTCGATCCCGAGATCGTTATCTCGCGTATCCCACCAACTGCTCTTCAGTACGGCCCGTTTCCGGGAGTAGTTCAGTTCGGCCTGCAGGCCCAGCCCCGCGAGGAGCGGTTGGACCACGAACGCGCCGATGAGGCCGTCGGCTGCCGGAGCGACGTCCCCGGGGTAGCGGCTGAACTTCGACATGGTCATCCCTGCATGCACCCCGATGGTGCCCGCGCCGGCGTGGCCGGCTGGAGCGAGCAGCAGCGCGGTCAATCCTCCGAAGCATGCTGCCGCGGCCAAGGCATGTTTCATGGCGCACTTCCTCTCCTTCGCGCCGTCTCGACCCGCCGGGCCTCTCCGCGAAGCGAGACGAGCGACCCGAGCGAGGCGGCGGCCCGGTCCGGCCGTGGGTCGAGCCCACAAGGCCGAGATTCCTCTCTCCGGCCTCGCCCGCCCGGCGGACGAGGCCTTCGATCTCGTGCTCGCAGAGCACGCGGGATGACCGCGCGCGTACGTCAAACGCCGCATGACAACTGCAACTGCGATGCGTATGAGCTTGTAGGACAGCTTCCGACGTCTGACCCCTGAATCCCAAAACCTCTCACCGGACGCCGCAAGCGTTCCTAGCCCTTGTTATATGGATCCCAGGTAGTCCTGGCGCACCCGGCGACCCGGAACGGAATGTGGGCGGTGATGCACGATGGCATCTGGCGCAACGTCGACCTCGTGGCAGGAGGAATTCGGGGATATGTGGGAGAAGGTGTCTGGTGGGGCGCGACGTGACGTACGCGGTCGTGTGCCGGGGCCAACGCCCATGATGTATGTAGCGATCCGCAGGCGGGTGTACCATCGCGCCCTCAACGTGCACGGCGTGGGCCAGTGGGAGAGAGCGGCGGCTACGCGTACGTCATCGCCTACTGGCCGGGACGGTACTACGGCTACCTCAGCGATGCGGAGGTGGCACGTCGGCTGGAGGACTGGCACCCGCTCGGACCGCCGGGGCAGTAGCCACGAGGCATCGCGGCTACGTACATGCAGAACCCCCGGTGGACGTGCATCCGCCGGGGGTTTCGTATGGTAGGGGCGAACCCGCGAACGTGAAGCGTTCGACCGTGTTCGCCCAGGCCTTCACCGCAGGAGCGTAGCGCGCTGCGTCATGACGGCGCCGAGCGTCGTCAGGCGCACAAGATAGGTGCCGCTCGCGGCGGGACGACCGTGTTCATCGAGGCCATCCCATGTGATGCTGTAACGGCCGGCCGGCAGCCTCCGGTCCACGAGGGTGCGCACCGGCTGACCGAGGAGACCGTAGACCCCAAGCGACACGGCACCTTCGGCCGCCAGATCGTAGCGGATGATCGTCGTCGGGTTGAACGGGTTCGGGAACACGCCGACGAGCGCCGTCGCCGCAGGTTGTGGTACGCCCGCACCGCCAGCGACGCCGGTGGGGGTCAACGTCACAATCGTGTTGTTATCCAGGGTGACCGCGGCGATCCGAGCCAGCGCCCTGCCGTTCAGCGTGGCCCCGGTCTTCAACGTGATGGATTGATCCGCCATGATCGTCCCTTGGAAGACGCTGCCCGTCCCGAGGCTCGCGGAGGTGCCGACCTGCCAGAAGATGTTGGCAGACTTGGCGCCGTTGGTCAGGATGACCTGACGCCCGTCGGTTGTGTTCAACGTCGAAGCGATCTGGAAGATGAAGACCGCATTACCGTCGCCCTGGGCGTCGAGCGTGAGGTCCCCGGACGAGATCGCCAGCGACGAGGTGGACTTGTAGAGGCCGGGGGTCAGGGTCTGCCCGCCGATGTTTCCGGCAACGCTGACCGGACACAGCGTCCGTCCCGCGGCATCGTTATACGCCGTGGTGAGGTCGAGTTGGGCCGCGGCCGCGGTCGGATCAGCTACGTGCTGCGTCCCGACGACTGTTGGGGAGCCCGTGACCGAGGTGCCGGGGCTGACGCCCAGGTCTCCCGTGATCGAAGTCGGCCCGGTGCTGGTGACCGCGGAGCCCGCAAGGACCACGAAGTTCGACGCGGAGCCGAGGGTGACGGGCCCCTGACTGCAGGCCGCCGTCGTGAAGCTCCAGATGCGATTCGCCGCCAGCGGCAGCCCTCCCAAGTCCTTGGCCCCGGTGGTGACCGTGGCCGTGTAGACGAGGTTGAGACCCAGCGGGGTCGCCGGCGTGAACGTTGCGGTGTTGGTGACCCCATTAAGGGTCACGGCGCCGGAGACCGGCGTTGAGCCCTGCTTCAGGGTGAATGTGACGGGGGTGATCGTCGCGGGGTCCATCGCCGTGCTGAAGGTGGCGGTGGGCCGATTGTTGATCGAGACGTCAATCGCGCCATTCAGCGGGCTGGTGGAGGTGACCGTCGGCGGAAGGACGGCGGCTCTTGCCGCGGCAAGCGCCAGGAACCCCGACAGTACGCTCAGGAGCATTCGTCGCATAGAAGATCCTCCTCGTCGTGGGAGCCAGTGCACCGGCTCGAGGACTGTGCAGCGCAGCGCCGTGCTCCGGCCGCCGCGCATTTCGGATGCGTGGCAGATGGTGCGAGATAGCCGGGCGAACGTGTCGGGGCCGAACGAGCCTCAATCCGGGCGATGTGATTATGATGTGTATAGTACCTCAACGTCATTTGAGGACCAACCCCTTTTCGTCGGAATGCGGCTCCCGGAGACGTGATGTCTGGCTCTGGCACCAGGCGCAGGACGATGTTTCGTTTCAGGGTGACGCGCCCGGACGCTCCGGTACCGCCGAGCGACTGGCGCGCGCTCGGACCGCCGGGGCAGTAACCACGAGGTGTCGTGGCAACGTACATGCAGAACCCCCGGTGGATGCGCGTCCGCCGGGGGTTTCGTATGGTAGATACTCTGTTTGACGTCAAGCCACGTCTCGGCTGGAAACGGCCTCGCCAGAAGCTCTGAGAGCTCGTGCAACATCCAACCCGCGCATCTACCTATCCCCTTTGGTGCCCGTTCTACGGGCATTCGTCGTTGGCCGCCACTCCCGTGCGAGTCTCGACGGGCGAGGCCATGCGACGGCTCCTCGTCATCTTGCTCCTCTCCGGGGCGATCGGAGCGGCCGCGGCGGAGCCCGCGATCGCCGCACGCGCGCGCGACTCCATCCGCGTGGCCGCGATCGCCTCCCTCGCCGCCCATCGCGCACGGGAGGCGACGCCGCAATTCGTGCCGCTGCTCGCCGATCCGAACCCGGAGGTTCGCGCTGCGGCGGCGCGCGCGCTCGGCATCCTCCGCGCGGAGGCGAGTCTCGCGCCCCGGCGCGCCGGATACCACGTCGCACCGTGCCCGCCCGTGACGCATCCTCGTGAATCGGCGCCGCCATCCTCATTCGTCCGCGGGAATGCGTATCATATTCCTCGGGACGGCGTCTGCATTCGCCGTTCGCACGTCATCTCGGCGCTTCTCGACGGGGGAGGCCATGCGGCGGCTCCTCGTCATCCTGTTCCTCTCCGGCGCGGTTGGGCCGGCCGCGGCGGAGCCCGTATCCCCGGCGGGCGTGAGCGACTCCGCCCGTGCAGCCGCGATCGACTCCCTCGCCGCCCGGCGGTGACAGCCTACCGGCATTCCTGTGACCAGGCTGGAGGAGGTTCAGATGCTGCTTTCGCGCATGGACTGGGCGATGTTGCCGATGACCATCCGGCGGGCCGCGTGGAAACGGGTGCACCGAGCGTGGGTCGATGAGGTGTACCGCCGCGTCATCTCCGAGATCGACCGTGATGCCATCCGGGCCCTTGCGACGCGCTTCCCGGCGCCGGCCGGCGACATTGGCCCGAACAAGTACCTCGACCTCAACATCTGGCTGCGCGATTCGGTCATCCGCGCGCTCCGCCTCGGCCTCGACGAGGCGCCGCCGCTCCGCATCCTCGACATGGGGTCGGGGACCGGCTACTTCCTCCTCGTCGCACGCGCCCTCGGACACGATGTCCGCGGGATCGACCTCGGCGACGTGCCAGTCTTCAACGAGATGATCCGGCTGTTCGGTCTCGCCCGGCAGACGCACCGCGTCACCTCGGAGGCTCCGCTGCCACACGGGGACGAGCGATTCGACCTTATCACCGCCTTCATGGTCACGTTCAACGGGGTCGAGTTCGACTGGGAGTGGGGGGCGGAGGAGTGGGCGGTGTTTCTGCGGAACTGCCTGCCGCGGCTCGCCGCACGCGGGCGGCTTTTCCTCACGTTCAACTACTGCGTGCGGCAGGGGCGGTTCTACGACCGATCGACCGCCGCCCTCTTCGACAGCCAGCCAGGGTACCGCGTGTGGCGTTCGAGCGGCGAGTTGCTCATCCGTCACAGCGGCTGATGGTCGCGGCCGTGCATCGCCAGGGCGACGTCTCTACGTGCGCCGCTCGAACGTTCCGGGGACGGCGGCGCGAATGGCCCGGTCGAGCTCCGGCCGGAGGTCCTTCCCGTCGCTCGCGGCACAGTTGCGCTCGACCTGCTCGGGCGTCTTCGCGCCGGGGATGAGCGTCGATGCCGCCCTCTGATTGAGGATGAACCGCAGCGCCGCCTCGCCCGCCAGCATCGGCGCGACGATCCGCTTCACCGCGTTCGCCTCCGCCACCGCCCGCTCGAGGAGCGCGCCTTTCAGCCAGTTCGCCCGGTGATCCGTGGACGGGAACGTCGTGTCCCTCGTGAACTTCGCCGCCAGGATGCCCGACTTCAGCGGCGCGCGGACGAGCACCCCGATGTTCCGCTCGATGCAGAGCGGGAATAAGGCTGCTTCGGCCTCGCGGGTCATGATGTTGTAGTAGACCTGGAGGCAATCAACCACGTCACGCCGGACGTAGCCGATCCCTTCCTCCGGCGTCGTGATGGAGACGCCGATGAAGCGGACCTTGCCCTGGTCGCGGAGGAGACGCAGCGTCTCGAAGACCTCGTCGCCACCGCCGATCTCCGCGGGCGGGTTGTGGAGCTGGTAGAGGTCGATGACGTCCTTCCGGAGGCGCCGCAAGCTCCGCTCGCACGCGCCGAGGATGTAGTCGCGGGCGAAGTTCTTCCGCCCGGGGAGCGGATCGCGCCGTTCGTTGCCGACCTTCGTCGCGATGAAGCACTCGCCCTGGCGGCCGTCGAGCGCCCGGCCGATGAGCTCCTCGCTGTGCCCCGCGCCGTAGGCGTCGGCAGTGTCGATGAGGTTGACGCCGAGATGGAGCGCGCGATGGATCGCGCGGATCGACATGGCGTCGTCCGTCGGGCCGTAGCCGATGCCGCTGCCGGCGATCTCGTACCCGCCGCCGATGGCCCACGCGCCGAAGCTGACCTCGGAGACGCGCAGGCCGGTCCTGCCGAGCGTCCGATACTGCATGGCTCGTATCCCTCCCTCCCGGCGCGTTCAGCGCCGATGCCGTTCCAGCACGCGCTCGTAGACATCCATCGTGCGCTCCGCCTCGCGGTCGGCGGTGAACTCCGCCTCGACGAGGGCGCGGCCAGCCGCGCCCATGCGCTGCCGGAGGCCCGGGTCGCGGATGAGCCGCCGCAACGCATCGGCGAGGGCGACCGCATCGCCGGGCGGGACAAGGAGGCCCGTGTCCTCGGGGCGGATGATCTCCCGCACGCCGCCGACGTTCGTTGCGACGACCGCGCGGCCGGCGGCGAGGTACTCGACCAGGGCGTTCGGGAACCCCTCCGTGTACGAGGAGAGCACGCAGATATCGCTCCCGATGATCTCGCCCGTCGGATCATCGAGGTAGCCTGCCCAGCGGACAGACTCCGCGACGCCAAGCTCGGCCGCACGGCGGCGGAGCATTTCCTCGTCCGGCCCGGAACCGACGAGCACGAGGCGCACCGACAGGCCTTCGCCGAGGAGGCGGGCGAGCGCCTCGAAGATGAGATGCTGCCCCTTCACCGAGGCCTTCAGCCGGCCGACGGTGCAGATCGTCAACGGGCGCACATCGGGCGGCCGTTCGACGAACGGGCGGATTCGGGCAGACGGGATGCCGTTGTGCACGACGGTGATCGGCACGCGGCGTACGCCCTGGCGGGCGAGCCAAGCGGCGATGGCGTCGGCGTTCGGGATGATGTGACGCACGAGGTGGCGGAGCGACAGGAAGTAGAGCGCCGTCAGCCCGCGGCCCATCGTCGAGAGCGTGTTGCGTTGGCTGGCGACGACGGGAAGCCCCGCCAGCCGCCCCGCAAATGTCCCGTAGACGATCGTCCGCTCGATGACGACGTGGACGAGATCGATCCGTTCCCTCCGCATCCAGCGCGCGAGGCGCCAGAGTTCGCCGAGCCCACGCCGATTGAACAGCTTCCCGGTCAGCCGGACCACGTATACCGGCGCGAGCGAGCGCACCTCGTCGCGCAACGGGCCCGCGTCGTTGAGGGTCACGACGAACGGCGCGAACCGCGCGCGGTCGAGATGGCGGAGCATCCGCACGAGGAAGTGCTCGGTGCCTCCGACGCCGAACGAGCCGACGACGAAGGCGATCCTACGCGGCCGGTGCGAAGTCATGGTCGACGAACTGGCAATGCCACTCCTCGAGGAACAGGAGCGCCCAGAGGACGTGGGAGAGGTTCGTGCGCCCGCTCTGGTGGAGATCGATCATCTGCTCGACGAACTTCATGTCGAAGAGGCCACGTTGCCGCGCCTTGACGGAGAGGAGCTGATCGCGGACGTAGTCCTTGAGCTCCTTGCGGAACCACTCGACGAGCGGGACGCCGAAGCCCATCTTCGGCCGGGAGAGGAACCCGTCGGGCATCCAGGGACGGATCATCTCCTTGAGGATGAACTTGCTCACCTGCCCATTGAGCTTGTAGCGGAACGGCATCCGCGCGACGAGCTCGACGACCTTGTGGTCGAGGATCGGCACGCGCGCCTCGAGGGAGACCGCCATGCTCGCGCGGTCCACCTTCGTGAGGATGTCGTCGGGCAGGTACGTCTTCAGGTCGACGTACATCATCTGTGCCTGGAAGGGCTGGCTCGCGGTGCGGGCCCAGTATGCGCCCCAGCCGTCCCCGTCGTAACGATCGCCGCCAATCGGCGGACCGGGCGCGAGCCGAGCCATCCACGCGGGCGTGGCGACGCTCACGTGATCCCGGTACATCCTCGCGAGAGGCTGCGCGAGCCGATCGAGGAGCGCGCGTCGGCGCGGTGGCAGCGGCAAC
>Ga0315279_10008828_pt1 | contig 12134 bp, 18 predicted proteins | sample YL17G06_20_MG_FD_203694 | JGI IMG/M metagenome (GOLD analysis project Ga0315279, IMG submission 203694) | Sediment microbial communities from Yellowstone Lake, YNP, Wyoming, USA - YL17G06_20 | ecosystem: Environmental > Aquatic > Freshwater > Lake > Sediment | place: USA: Wyoming | collected...
CCTTGATGTTCAACACCACGTCGGTGATGTCTTCATAGATGCCGGGCACGGCGGTGAATTCGTGCGAGATGTGCGTCGTCTTCGACTTGCCGTCCTCGCCCTTGTGGGTGACTTCCACGCACACGGACGAGACCGCGGCGCCTTCCAGGCTGGAGAGCAGCACGCGCCGCAGGGAATTGCCGATGGTGACGCCGTAACCGCGTTCGAAAGGCTCGGTGGTGAACTTGCCGTAGCCTTCGGTGGCGGTTTCCTTCTCCTGGGTTACGTGGGTGGGCAGTTCAAACCCGCGCCAGCGAATACGCATCGTGGATCCTCTCGTTCCTCTGGACTTGCACCACAGGCGCCGCGGGGGCGAAAGGCGGGCGCAGAGGAAACTGCCCGCCAACTGCGGAAAGACCCCGCTACTCAGTACCAGCCATGGCCCCGGCCCTTCGCCGTTTCCGCGCGGCCTGCGGAACCGGGGCCGCCCTGTAATCTCTTACTTCGACAGCAACTCGACAATGAGCTGCTCCTGAACGGGGATCGAGACGTCGTCTCGTGTCGGGAGCGCGTTGATCTTGCCGACCAGATTGTCGTTGTCCGGCGTGATCCAAGCCGGGCATTGGCGCCCCCTGGTCTCCTCCAGACGCGCGCGCACGCGCTTCCGGCTGCCGTCGTCGGAGCGGCACTTGACCTCGTCGCCGACCTCGACCAGGTAACTGGGCACGTTCACACGCTTGGCGCCCACGTTCACGTGGCCGTGCGCGACCAACTGCCGCGCCTCCGCCCGCGAAGCGGCCCAGCCCAGCTTGGTCACCACGTTGTCCAGCCGCCGCTCGAAAAGTGTCATCAGCGTTTCGCCGGTGTTGCCCTTGGAGCGGGAGGCCTCGGCGAAGTAGCGCCGGAACTGCTCCTCGAACACCCCGTAGAAACGTTTGACTTTTTGCTTCTCCCGCAGCCCTTCGCCGAATGAAGAAGGCTTCCCGCGGCGAAAACTGACCTGGCCCGGCGGATAGTCCCGGCGCGCAATCGCGCACTTTTCGGTCTCGCAGCGGGCGCCTTTGAGAAACAGTTTCATGCCTTCGCGGCGGCACAACCTGCATTTCGGACCTGTATAACGTCCCATCGCCTCTCCAGTGCTCTCCAAACTCCGGGCGCGGCCTTCGCGGGCCAGCGCTTCCCTCCCCACTACGGCCTCACACTCTGCGCCGCTTGCGCGGGCGGCAGCCATTGTGCGGCAGCGGCGTCACATCCTCAATGGCCCGCACGTTCAGGCCGGCCGCCTGCAAACCGCGGATGGCGGACTCGCGTCCCGAGCCAGGCCCTTTCACCCGCACTTCCACTTCCTTCATGCCCATCTTCAGGGCTTTTTCCGCCACCGCCTCGGCGGTGCGCTGGGCGGCGAAGGGCGTGCTCTTGCGCGCGCCCTTGAACTTCACCGTGCCCGCGGAATCCCAGCACAGCGTATCCCCGTCGGCGTCGGTGATGGAGATTATCGTGTTGTTGAAGGTAGCCTGGATGTGCGCTACGCCGCGCACCACGCTACGCTTGACCTTCTTCTTCTTGTACGCCTTCGCCATGCTTTCAGATCCTGAGTCCTGAGTGCAACCGCGGAAAGTGAAACGTAAACGGTCTGCCGTGCGCCCCTTTCAGGCTTGCGTTTTACATTTCAGGATTCGCGTTTCACACTTGCCTCGTCACTCGTCACCCGTCACTCGTCACCCGTCTAGCGCATTTCCTTGACCGACCGCTTGACAGCCACGGTCTTCTTCTTGCCCTTGCGCGTGCGCGCATTGGTTCGCGTGCGCTGGCCGCGCACCGGCAGGCCCTTGATGTGGCGCGAGCCCCTGTAGCAGCCGATCTTCTTCAGCCGCAGGATGGCCTGCTGGACCCGGCGCCGCAGAGCGCCCTCGACAGGTCCCGAGCGCCCGTCTTTAATCATCTCATCGTTGTAATTGCGATCAATGAACGTGGCGATGCGCGCCACTTCATCGTCCTTCAGGTCCCTGGCGCGGGTATCGGGATTGACGCCGGTCTCCTTCAGGACGGTTTTGGCGCGGAAAGGGCCAACCCCGTAAATGTACTGCAGCGCGATCTCCACGCGCTTCTCCGCTGGAATGTCCACACCCAAGATACGCGGCATACCGTTTTACTCTCCCCGCTCTGAGCTTCCCCAGCCCGCTAGCCCTGGCGCATCTTGTGGCGCGGGTCGGAACAGATCACCCGCAGCCGCCCTTTGCGCCGCACAATCTTGCATTTCTCACAACGCCGCTTGATTGACGGCCTTACTTTCATGACGCTTTAACTCCCGTTCGCATGGCGGCGCGGCGTCCTGCACGACCGGACTGTCGCACCTGGTATGGCCAGCCCGCTTACCCCCGGAAAACAATACGTCCCTTGGTCAGATCATAGGGCGACATCTCAACCGTAACGCGGTCGCCGGGCAGGATCTTGATGAAGTTCATGCGCATCTTGCCGGAGACATGAGCCAGAATGATGTTGCCAGTGGGCAGTTCCACGCGGAACTGCGTATTGGGAAGCGCCTCCTTGACAGTGGCCTCCATCCTGATTGGTTCTTCCTTTGCCATACTACCCCTGAAAAAGAGTCAATGGCTCACCGCCGCTTGTTCATCACAAGCGCCGCCCCCTGGAAACAGCCAATTTCTAACAGACTGCACACGGGCTGTCAAATGCAACCTGCAAAACTTGCGCCGTTTCCTCCTGCTGCTGCTCGTATGCCCACTTCTCTCCGCCCAACCCGCACACCGTGCGCCCAGCCACCTCCAGTTCATAGCTTCGTAAGTACGTCAATGTGGTCATTCAAAACCGCTACCGTATGCTCAAAATGGACCGACCTCCCGCCATCGGCGGTCCGCACCGGCCAAGTTCCGGGGACCGAAACCACGTTAGGGGTCCCCTCGTTCACCATCGGCTCAACCGCCAGGACCATTCCCGCTTGCAGCGTCTTGCCGATTATCGGCAGCAACGCTCCTGCTTGCACGTAATTCGGCACCTGCGGTTCCTCGTGGAGCGCCTGCCCCACCCCATGTCCGACATATTCCCGCACCACCGAGAATCCCCGCCCCTCCACCAAGTGCTGGATCGCGCGCGACAGTTCCCCTAACTTGCCGCGGGCCCGCATGGCCCCGATTCCCGCGTATAGCGCCTCTTCGCCGGCCGCCAAAAGCCGCTTGGCCTTTTCATCCGGCTGCCCCACACAGAACGTCCAGGCCGAGTCGCCGATGTAGCCGTCCTTGATGCAGCCAATGTCAATCGAAACCAAGTCCCCTTCTTGCAACGGCAGGTCATCAGGCACGCCGTGCACCACCACGTCGTTGACCGACGTGCAAATGAACGCCGGGAAAGGCGCCTTGCCGGGAAACTGGTAACCAAGGAACGGCGAGCGCCCGCCGCAGCCCGTAATGTGCTCGGCGGCCACCTTCTCTATCAGTCGCGTCGTAACACCCGGCTTCACAGCCTCCCGGATTCGTTCGAGTGCTTGCGCGACAACCCTGCCAGCTTGGCGGATCAGCGCCATCTGGCGCGCAGAGTACAGGATCTGGGCCAACGAACATCAGTCCCTGGTCACTCGTCATTTGTCACTTGTCACTTGTCATTTGTCGTTGCTGCCGCGCAGCCGAAGACGAAGGACCAATGACCAATGACTAATGACCAATCTTGGAGAGCGCTTCCAGTATGCGGCCGGCCACCTCGTAGACCGTGCCCCCGCCGGGGATGTCCACCAGCACTCCGGCCTTTCTGTAGTACGCTGCCAACGGTTCCGTGTCCCGCCGGTACTGCTGCTGCCGGACCTTGATCGTCTCCGGCTTGTCATCGTTGCGCTGGATCACCGGCTTGCCGCAGACGTCGCACACGCCTTCCTTCTTCGGCGGCTTGCTCTTCAGGTTGTAGACGGCCCCGCATTTCGGGTCCGCGCAGCTTCGCCGCTGGGCCAGCCGTTCCAGCACCACCTCGTCCGGCGTGTTGATGAGGATCACCAGATTGATGTGCTCATTCCGCTTGGCCAGCATCTCGCGCAACGCCTCGGCCTGCGGCAGAGTCCGCGGGAAACCATCCAGCGCGTAGCCGTTCGGCCTCTCCTGGGCGGCCTTCGCGATTGCTTCGACCACCACGCCGACGACGACATCGTCAGGCACCAGCTTGCCGCCCTCCATGTAGGACTTGGCTTGCAGCCCCACCGGAGTCTTATTGGCCACGGCGGCGCGCAACATGTCGCCGGTCGAGAGATGGGCGAGGTCCAGCGCGTCGCAGAGCCACTGCGCCTGCGTCCCCTTCCCCGCCCCGGGTGCGCCAAACAGCACGATGTGTTTTACGGCCATGTGCGGTCTCCTAGCTCATCGCAGAAAAGGGGCGGCTTGGCTTGGCGATTGCATTCCGCGAACTGCCCAGATCGAAAATCGAGAATCGCAAATCCGGAACCCGTCAGCCGCGCCGGCCCCGAATGCGCATGCCGCCCTTCAGGAACCCTTCGTACCGTTCCATCAACATGTGGGATTCGATGCGGTTCACCATGTCCAGCGCCACGCCGACCACGATCAACAACCCGGTGCCGCCAAAGAAGTCCGAGATCGTGTAGCTCACCGCCATGCCGGTCTGAATGATCTGCGGCACAATGGCGATGATGGCGATGAAGATCGCTCCAGCCAGGGTGATCCGGTTCATCACCGACTCCAGGTAATCCCGCGTGTCGTTTCCAGGCCGGATGCCGGGGATGAACATGCCGTACTGCTTGAAGTTCTCGGCATGCTCCTTGGGGTCGAAGAGCACCGCGGTGTAAAAGTAGGAGAAGAAGATTATCAGCAGCAGGTAGATGGACATGTACATGAACGAACCGGGGCTGACCATGGAGATCAGCCGCGCCCAGGACTCCCCGAACGGCGCGCGCCCCAGCAGCGAGGGCAGGATGATCAGCGACTGCGCAAAGATGATCGCAATCACGCCCGAGGCGTTCAGCTTGAGCGGCAGATAGTGCTGCTGCTTGAAGCCCACCCGTGTGCGTTTGGGAGTCTGCATCGGGATGCGCCGCGAGGCCTCAGTCACGAAGACCACCGCCAACACCATCAGCATGAAAAGCCCGACCAGCATGAACACCGTGTCCGGCCCGATGCGCGAGGGATCACTGCTGTCTATCGCGGGATCGAAGCGCATGACAATCTCCTGCAACGCCACCGGCAGCCGCGAAACGATGCCAATCATGATGATCATGGATTGGCCATTCCCCAGGCCGAATTCGTCTATCTGCTCGCCAATCCACATCAGGAAGAGCGTGCCCGAGGTCAGGATAATGGCTGCCTTAGTCAGGAACCAGGGGCCGGCATCGCTCACCATCGGCAGGCCGGTCTGCTTCTGGCTCTGGACCATCGAGCCGATGATGAAAGCCTGGACGACGCACAGCAGCACGGTCGAATACCGCGTCCATTGTATGATCTTGCGCCGCCCACTCTCGCCTTCCTTGGAAATCTTTTGCAGCGCCGGCACAATCGCGACCAGCAACTGGAAGATGATCGAGGCGGAGATGTAGGGCATGATGCCCAGCGCGAAGATGGACATCTTGCGCAATCCTCCGCCGGCAAACATGTCCAAAATGCCCAGGAAGTCGCCGAAGCCCGTGCCCTTATGGCTGCCGATTGCGCCTGCAATCGCGCTCAGGTTCACGCCCGGCAGCGGAATAAATACTCCGAGCCGCGCAAACACCAGCAGCCCCAGCGTAATCAGGGTCTTCCTGCGCAGTTCCGGAATTTTGGCGATGTTGGCAAAAGCCGAAAACATGCCTTGCAACCCTCTTCGCCGTCTTCTTACTGCTGCGGCGGTTTCTGTTCGGCTTCCGGCGCCGGCCCGGGAGCTTCAGCTTCCAGACCTTGGCGAGCCTCGGCCACTTCTGGACCGGGAGCGCGCGCCTGCGGCTCCTTGGGCGCTTCAACTTGAGGCGGCTTGGGAGCCTCAGCCTGCGGCTCCTTGGGCGCTTCAACTTGAGGCGGCTTGGGAGCCTCAGCCTGCGGCTCCTTCTCTTTCGGCGCCTGGGCCTGTGGAGGCTTGGGCGCTTGGGCTTTGGGCGGCTTGGGTGGCTTCTGTTCCTTGGGGGTTCCAGCTTGCGCCGGTTTGCCCTCTTGCGCCTTGGGCCCCTTGGGAGCTTTGCCGCCTTCAGCCGGCTTGGCCTGCGCCGGCTTGCCGCCCTCAGGCTTCTTCTCTTCTTTGCTCTTGCCTTTATCGGCAGCCTTGGCCTTCTTCTCTTCCTCAATTTTCTTGAAGTCAGGCGCAGGTTTCTTGGGTGCGCCGCCAATCCACTCGGCCTTGCCGCCAGCTTTCGCAATCTTCTCCAAGGCGCTTTTGCTGAAGGCATCAGCTCTCAGGTTCAGAGCGATTGACAGTTGGCCGTCACCCAGAACCTTAATGGGAAGAGCGCCGCTGCCTGTGAGCACGCCTGCCGCCCGCAATTCCGCCGGCCCAATTGTACTTCCGGGGGCAAAGGTAGCAAGGTCGCTGACATTCACGACCGCAAACAATTGCCGGAACGGGCCGTTTCGGAATCCGCGTTTGGGCAGCCGGCGGAAGAGGGGCATTTGACCGCCTTCGTAGGAGGCCTTCATGGTCCAGCCCGAGCGCGCCGTGGCGCCTTTAAGTCCCCGGCCACAGGTCTTGCCCAGACCACTGCCTGGCCCGCGCCCGACTCGCACCTTCTTCTTGTGTCCCAAGTCCGCCGTGCGGACATCGTGCAATTGCATGTCTCAGAACCTCATTCAATGGCAACTTGCTGTCTACCGCCGCCTACCACTCGCCTTTCAACCGGTTGCCTGGCCGGGTCGTTCAATCGAAAATCGAAAACCAAAATCAAAGATCCTTACCCCTTGGCCGGCTCTGCGCCTGCTGGCGGCTCAGCACCTGCCGGCGGCACAGCACCTGCTGGCGGCACGGCGCCTGCTGGCGGCACGGCGCCTGCTGGCGGCACGGCGCCTGCCGCGCCTCCCGCCGCTTCGGCATCCTGCATCCGGCCCGGTCCACGGCGCTTCCGGCCTCCTTCGCCCCGCGCCGGCCGAGCTTCTCGCTCGAACCGCGCTTTGGGGGGCGGCGCCCTCAAGCTGGCCTCCAGTTGCGCATCCGCAGCAAGCTGAACTCCCCGCAACGCCGCGGTCGCGTCACGATTGCGCAGTCTCAACAGTCCGTTGACCGCGGCCTTGACCAGGTTCTTGGCGTTGTTGGAGCCGCCCACCGACTTGGTCAGCACGTCGCGCACGCCAATGCACTCCAGGACCGCGCGCACGGGCGCGCCGGCGATCACGCCGGTGCCAGGCAGCGCCGGGATGAAGATCACCTGAGAAGCGCCATACCTGCCGCGTGTTTCGTGCGGTATGGTGCTGCCAAAAGTGGTAACGCGCAGCAGATTCTTCTTGGCGTCCTTGACGGCTTTCTCAATCGCGCTCGGCACCTCGCGCGCCTTGCCGTAACCCACGCCCAGGACACCCGCGCCGTTTCCCACGACGGACATGACGGCGAAGGAGAAGCGCTTCCCGCCCTTCACCACCGTCGCGCAGCGCCAGATATCAATGACGCGCTCTTCCAGGGTCAGCCCTGCTGGTTCAATCCGTTCTGCCACTCACGCATCTCCTGACACAAGTGAAACGTAGAACGTGAAAGGTGAAACGCCAAAACTTTTTTGGGCCGCACATTGTTGCCTTACGTTTCACGTTTAACGTTTCACGTCTCACGTTTCACTCAGAACTTCAGTCCGCCCTCCCGCGCCCCGTCGGCCAACTCCTTCACCCGCCCGTGGTACAGATAGCCTCCGCGGTCAAAGACCACCTGCAAGATGTTCTTCCCCTTGGCTCTCTGCGCGATCAACTTGCCCACCGCGCGCGCCGCCGCCTTGTTTGCGCCGGTCTTCAGTTGCCCCGCCAGTTCCTGGCTCAAGCTCGAAGCCGCGGCCAGCGTCTGTCCCTTCACGTCGTCCACGATCTGCGCGTAAATGTGCTTGGAACTGCGGAAAATGTTCAAGCGCGGCCGCGCCGCCGAGCCATGCACTTTCTTGCGCACCCGCTTGTGCCTGTGCAGGCGCTTGTCTGAACGGGATGTCGCCTTCATGGTCCGCTTTCTTCTCCTCCGCGATGATCGCGCCGTGCTGCCGCCCGCGTTCAGGCGCCCGGAGCGGCCGGGAACGCCCGCGAGCGGGGCCGTTACTGCGCCGCCGCGCCGGTCGCCGCCACTGTCTTGCCAGGGAGCTTCCTGAACACTTCGCCCTTGTAGCGGATGCCTTTGCCCTTGTAGACGTCCGGCAGGCGGATGTGCCTCAAGTCCGCGGCCACCTCGCCCACGAGTTGTTTGTCTATCCCCGCCACACGGATTTCGGTCGGAGAGGGGCAGGTAACCTCCACGCCCGCCGGCGGAACGTAAATCTCCGGCACCTTGTTATTGTAGCCGACGTAAAGCTGCAGCACGTTGCCCTGTTTCTGCGCGCGGTAGCCGACGCCCTGAATCTCCAGGGCCTTGGTGTAGCCCTTGGTCACGCCCTCGACCATGTTGGCGATGAGCGCCCGGTACAAGCCGTGCTTGGCCCGCTCGTCGCGCTCATCCGAGCCGCGCAGCACGCGCAGTTGCTTCGCGCCGGCGTCCACTTCCACGCTGATGGCCCCCGTGAGTTGCTGCGTCAGCGTGCCCTTGGGGCCCTTGACGGAGACCGTCTGCGCGTGCACCTGGATCTCGACGCCACTCGGAATGGGCACAGGCTTCTTGCCGATCCGCGACATGTTTCACTCCCGATCTCTAGTAAACCTTCACCAGCACTTCGCCGCCCACGTTTGCTTCCCGCGCTTCCTTGTCGGAGAGCACGCCCTTGGAGGTGGTCAGGACCAGGCAGCCCATGCCGCGCAGCACGGGCTTGAGCCGCATTTTCTGCGTGTAGATGCGCCGCCCGGGCTTGCTCACGCGTTCAATCAGGTTGATCACTTGTTCCCCGGAGCGCCCGTACTTGAGCATGATCTTGATGTCGTTCTGGGCCGGCGTCTTGGGATTTTTGACGATCTCGAACCCCTTGATGAAGCCTTCGCGCTGCAGCGTCTCGGCAATCCCCACCACAATCCGCGAACTGCGCACCAGCGCCACCTCACGCCGCAGATGCACTGCGTTGCGGATGCGCGTCAGCATGTCGGCAATCGGATCGGTAACAGGCATGGCTTCCTAATCCTGAGTCCCAAGGAAAAATTCAGTTTTCACCAACTCGACTTCATTACGCCCGGAATCTCGCCACTGTGCGCCAACTTCCGGAAACACAACCGGCAAATCTTGAACTTGCGGTAGTACCCGCGCGACCGCCCGCACAGCGCACAACGGTTGTGGCGCCGCGACGGGTACTTCGGCGTCTTCTTAACCTTGGCCTTCCAACGGACACTCGCCATCGCGTTCTCCCGTGCCTAGCGTTCCCTGAACGGGCAGCCCAGCGCCTTCAGCAGCTCGCGGGTCTGCTCGTCCTTCCTGGCCGTCGTGCAAATCGTGATGTCCATCCCGTGGATCTGCTCCATCTTGTCCGTGTCTATCTCCGGGAAGACAGACTGTTCCGCCAGGCCCATCGAGTAGTTCCCGCGCCCGTCACAAGCGCGCGGCGACAGCCCGCGGAAGTCGCGCACCCGCGGCAGACCGATGTTGAACAAGCGGTCGAGGAACTCGTACATCTTGGCCCCGCGCAGCGTCACGCGGCAGCCGATCTGCATGCCTTCGCGCAGCTTGAAGTTGGACACCGACTTGCGCGCCACCGTGACCACCGCCTTCTGCCCGGTGATCATGCCCAAATCCGTGATGCAGACCTCAGCCGCCTTGGGATTGTTTTCGGTGGCAGCCTTGCCGAAGCCCATGTTCAGGCACACCTTCACCAGCCGCGGGACTGCATGCTTGTTCTTGAACCCGAACTTCTGCATCAGAGACGGCACCACCTCGCTGGCGTACTTGTCTTTCAGCCGCACCTTGGCGGGCTTGACCTGTTCGCCACCCTCGGCCTTGGGCCCTTTGCCCTTGGCGTCCGCGACGGCCTTCTGCGCCTGCTTGGCGGCCCGCTGGGCTTCGAGCTGCGCCGCCGTGGGCTTGGAGGGATGCTCCTGCTTCGGCTTCTTCTCTTTTTCCGGTTCTTTCTCAGCCATGTTTCACTATCCGCTTGTTCCTATCCGCGTTCATCCGCGGTCCCAAAGCCCTCATTCCTCGTCCTTGCCGAACTCGCGCTGCGGACCTTTCTCCACCAGCCGCAGATTGGACAGATGGACGGGGCGCTTCTCCACTTTCAGCCCGCCGGCTTCGCCGGTTTTGGGGTTGTAGCGCACGGTCTTCCACTGCTCCACGCCCCGCAGCGGCGTCTGCCGTTCACCGCCTTTGCGCCGCGGATGCGGCATCTCCAAAAGCGCGCGGTTCTTTCCGCGGTCCACCTTCAGCACGGTGCACAGGACGGGCTTCTTGGTGACCTCGTCCACGGCATTGGAGCCTGCGCCCCGCACGATGAACACCTTGTCGCCCTTGCAAATCGCGCTCTTTGCCATTGCTCACACCACCTCGGCCGCCAGCGAAACAATCTTCATGAAACCCTTAAAACGCAGCTCGCGCGCCACCGGCCCGAAGATGCGCGTGCCCCGCGGCTCCTTCTCCGGAGTAATCAGCACGATGGCGTTGTTGTCGAAGCGCACCGACGAGCCGTCCGCCCGCCGCACCGCTTTGCGCGTCCGCACTACCACGCCCCGCACCACCAGCTTCTTCTTGTCCTTCTTGCTGGTGGTCATAAACTCGCTGCCCGGCTGCACTTTCTTCACGGCCGCCACAATAATGTCGCCCACTGAGGCATAGCGGCGGTGCGTCCCGCCCAGCACCTTTACGCACTGCGCAGTGCGCGCGCCCGTGTTATCGGCTACCTGAAGCATCGTGTGGTGTTGAATCATGGCCTTCTACCCGTTCTGGCACTCCTGGAGTCTGCAATTCAAGCCTGCGGCGTTTCCGGCGCCGGAGCGGCTGGCGGGGTCCCTTCCCCTTCCGCTGCCGGCTGCGGCGCCGCCTGTGGCTCCGGCTGTTCCGCCTTCCGCGGCGCCACCTCCGCTACTTCCTTGATCTCCAACTGGCCCAAAACCGCGGCCCGCTCAACTACGCGCACCAAGCGCCAGCGCTTCTGTTTTGACAGCGGCCGAGTTTCCACAACCTCCACCCGGTCGCCCTTCTTGGCTTCGTTCTTCTCGTCGTGCGCGTGCAGGAACGTGGAACGATACATGTACTTGCCGTAGCGGGCGTGCTTCACCAAGTGCTTGACTTCCACGGTGATCGTCTTCTGGCGCTGGTCGCTGACCACAATCCCCACCGCCACCCGCCGCGAACCGCGCGCCGCTTCCGCACCCGCCTGCACCGCGGCGCGCCGCTCTGCCACCGGTTCAACCTTGGCCGCATCGGCGGCCGCCGCTTCACTCGCCATAACGCTCCTCATTCCCGCCTTCCCCCCTTCCCTTGCGGGGAGGAGGAATAGGGAGGGCCTAGCCCGTCTTACTTCGTCACGCCCACATCCACCCGTTCCAGCGCCGCCCGCAACCGTTTGGCGTTGGCCAGTCTCAAGGCCGCGCGGTCGGCCGCGCTGCAAATCTCGCCGGGCCGCGCCTTCACGCGCTTGGGGCTCGGCTTGGGGGCGCGCCCTTGCTTCGGGTCCTTGGCCAGTTCCGCTTGGATCTCGCCGACTCGCTTCTCGACCCTCCTGGCCCAGCGCGAAGCCAGGGGAGAAGCATCTTTGGCCAGAGGCTCCAGTTCCGCTATCCGACGGTCCAGTTGGCGCCGCAGTTCCCGTTCCCGCACGATGGAGCGGATGCGCGCGATCGAGCGCCGCCCGGCGCGTTTTTCGTGGGGCTTGATAGCTTCGCCGGTCGAGCTCTTCACGATCCCGTCAAACAGCCGCCTTTTCTCCAGCATCATCTGGTCGAGCAGCTCCAGGCTCGTCTTCTCCCGCAGGCTCTTGGCCAATGTCGTTGCCATCTGTGTTCCAATCCACGCGCCCGCGAAGGCGCAAACTCTCTATGCCACTAACCACCAGCCACTACTGCTGCGTTGAGAAAATCCTGGAACGGTGGGGCGGGCGTCCTCGCCCGCCACAACCAGGAGCAGGCGGGCGTCCTCGCCCGCCACAACCAGGAGCA
>Ga0315279_10008829_pt1 | contig 12134 bp, 11 predicted proteins | sample YL17G06_20_MG_FD_203694 | JGI IMG/M metagenome (GOLD analysis project Ga0315279, IMG submission 203694) | Sediment microbial communities from Yellowstone Lake, YNP, Wyoming, USA - YL17G06_20 | ecosystem: Environmental > Aquatic > Freshwater > Lake > Sediment | place: USA: Wyoming | collected...
CGGGCACAGCGGGACCTTCATACGGCTAAGGGGCTGCCCCCTCGACCCGGCGGACAAGGCGCGGCACGACCGCATGGTGACGCTGGTCGAGCGGATGCTGGAATTGAACAAGCAGAAGCATTCCGGCGAGCATAGGGCTGTAGCGGCGATCTATGATCGCCGGGTCGTCGAGCATAGCTCGACGCTGCAATTGGAGCGCGACATCACCGTGACCGACGCCGAAATCGACAACCTGGTTTACGAGCTTTACGGGATTACGGGCGAAGAGCGCAAGATCATTGAGGGTACCTGACGATGGCAAAACGTGCGCAACTGGTCTGCCAGCATCTTGAGAACATCAGCCGGGACGCTCTGGAAAAATACCTGCACATTATCCGGCGATACGTCGTGCGACGGCAGGGCGTTTACGCGCTCTATCGTCGCGGCAAGCTCTATTATATAGGGCTGGCCGGTGACCTTCGCTGGCGCCTGAACGCGCACCTGAAAGACCGGCTCGCCCCACACTGGGACAGATTCAGCGTCTACCTCACCATCGGCGATAAGCATCTGAAAGAACTTGAATCCCTTCTGTTGCGGGTCGTCAAGCCGAAGCCCACAGGCAACGTGCAGACCGGCAAATTCGCTTCTTCCGAAAACTTGCTCTACCAGTTCAAGAGGGAGATCAAAGCCTATCAACGGGCTGAGCTGAACGTTCTCGTCGGACAGGGCGCTGATTTGGAGAGGCCGCAGAAACCCCGCGACATTCCCCGGATAGGCGTGCCGCTGGCAAAATACGTGACAGAGCCTTTCAATATTCGGGCGGGCTTTAAGGGAAGAAATTTCCGCGCTCGCGTGCGGCGCGACGGGAGGATTCGGTTTCGAGGAAGGATTTACGACTCACCGTCTGCTGCAGGCGGCTCAGTCCGGAAACCCTCCTGCAACGGCTGGTGGTTCTGGAAATATGAACGCGCCCCCGGAGACTGGGTGCGGCTCGGCGAGCTTCGCAAATAGCATCCCAAGGCGGCGCTGGTTGGGCGGAGGCTGGGATTGAACAAGCGTAGGGGAGGGCTCGGCCCTCCCGCCGCCCGAAATCGTGTAGCGGCGGCCTTCAGGCCGGCACCTTCGACCGGTGCCCACCTAAAGGTGGGCGCTACAGAATTCGACCGCGACATCACCGCACCCCAGCCCGCCGCGATGAAGTGGTTGAGCAGCGAGGGACCTCCCCGTCCCGGCGGGGGGACGGCAGACCGTGCCAGGTGGGGGCGGCTTTGTAAGTAGGCCTTACAATGTAGGCTAGAATAAAATGTCAGGTTTCCGTGCAGCGCCCGCGTGGTCAGATTATGAGAACACTGAGAACCGTGAGAAAGATTTTCTAACCCCTTAATTCTTAAATGCTTAGAGTCTCCGGCCCGGGGGTTTTTCAAGTCAAGTGTAGCCTTTCGCCCCAACGCCATCCACGGCTTAGGCCGCGGCCCACGCAGGTCATGCCTTCAACCGCGAATGGATAACGCGTCCGCGCTTGACGGTTAGGACACAGTGATTCCAGGCGAAGTAATAGGGGATCTCGCGATAGTTGGATACGTCCAGCACGATCACGTCGGCCTGTTTGCCGGGCTCGAGCGAGCCGAGGCGATCGGCGCGGCCGAGTGAGTAGGCGGCGTTGATCGTCGCCGCGGAGATGGCCTCCGCAGGCGTCATGCGCATCGCCGAGCAGGCGAGCGAAAGAATGAACTGCATGTTGAGTGTCGGGCTCGTGCCCGGATTGAAATCGGTGGCGAGCGCCACGGCCGCACCCGCATCGATCAATCGGCGCGCGGGTGGGAAGCGACGCAGTCCCAGATGAAAATTCGCCCCCGGGACAAGCGTCGCGACGACGGTGGAATGCGCCAGCGCGCGAACATCGCGCTCCGTCACGTGGTCAAGATGGTCGGCGGAAGCGGCGCCTATTTCCACGGCCATGCGACTGGCGCCGGTGTGGCTCAGTTGTTCGGCATGGACGCGCGGCACCAACCCGAGCCGCGCGCCCGCGGAGAGCAGTTTCCGACAATCCTCCACGCTGAATGCCCCGCGGTCGCAGAAGCAGTCCACAAACTCCGCGAGTCTCTTGCGTGCCACGGTGGGGAGCAGCTGCTTCGTCATCAGGTCGAGGTAGACCTTGGCGCGACCGCGATATTTCTGAGGAAGCACGTGTGCGGCGAGCAAAGTCGGAACAAGTTCCAGGGGCGAGATGCGGCGCAGGCGGCGAATTACTTCGAGGATTTTCAGTTCGTTGGTGACGTCCAGGCCGTAGCCAGTTTTGACTTCCACGGTGGTTGTGCCGTGAGCGGCGAACTCTTTCAAGAAACGGTTTGCCTGCGCGACGAGATGGCGCTGCGTTGCTCCTCGAAGCAGTCGTGCTGAGAAGGCAATGCCGCCGCCGGCGCGGGCGATTTCCTCGTAGGTGAGGCCGTGGAGGCGCCGCTCGTAGTCGTCAACGCGATTGCCGGCGAAAACCAGATGTGTGTGGCTATCCACGAAGCCTGGCATCACGACGCGCCCACGGCAGTTGATCGACTCGGCTTTCAGGCGCCGCGCCTCGCCGGCCAGGTGACGCGTGCTTCCGACGCGGAGAATCTTGTCCCGCAAGGCGATGAGCGCCCCGTCGCGGATAACGCCCAGTTCGCCCAACGCGGGGCCTCGCCGTGGCACCGCCGGCCCGGCCAGCGTCAGCAACTGCGCCGCGCTATGGAGGAAGAGTGGCCGTGAGGAGCGTGGCATCATTTGACGGGGCTGACCCTTCTGCTAGAATAGGCCTGCAAATCTCCGGAGGGTGATTGACATGCCAAGCTACGAATTTGTCTGCAAGGAGTGCAAGAAAACTTTCACCGTCATCATGACCCTGGCCGACTACGAGAAGGGGCGAGTCGCTTGCCCCAAATGCAAAAGCAAAAAGGTCGAGCAGAAAATGGCCGCCTTCTTTGCCGTCACGTCCAAGAAGAGCTAACAGCAGTGGCAAGTGGCGAGTGGCCAGTGACGAGACGGGGCGAGAATTTCTTGCTTATCACTTGTCACTCGGCACTCCTCTCATCGGAATTTTCACTCCCGCCTTGTTTGCAAATCGGATTGCTTCCTCATAGCCAGCATCCACGTGGCGCGCGACGCCGATTCCGGGGTCGTTGGTCAGGACGCGCTGGATGCGCCGGGCCATTTCCGGTGTGCCGTCGGCGACGGTGACTTGCCCGGCGTGCAGCGAATACCCGATCCCCACGCCCCCACCGTTATGGAACGAAACCCAGCTTGCACCCGAGGCCGTATTGAGGAGCGCGTTCAAAACTGGCCAGTCGGCGATGGCATCGCTGCCGTCTTTCATCGCCTCCGTCTCGCGGAACGGCGAGGCGACTGAGCCGCAATCCAGGTGGTCGCGGCCAATCACAATCGGAGCCTTCAACTCGCCGCGCGCGACGAGGTCATTCAAGCGCTCGCCGAACAGGGCGCGCTCGCCATATCCCAGCCAGCAGATGCGCGCCGGGAGCCCTTGGAATTTCACATGCTTTCTCGCCAGGCGAATCCAGCGGCTCAGGATGGCATTGTCAGGAAAAAGTTCGAGGACCAGTTCGTCGGTCCGATAGATGTCCGCCGGTTCACCCGAAAGCGCCACCCAGCGGAAAGGGCCGCGCCCTTCGCAAAACAGCGGCCGGATGTAGGCGGGAACAAACCCGGGAAAATCATAGGCATCCTTGACGCCGCCGTGCTCGAAGGCCATGGTACGGATGTTGTTGCCATAATCGAACGTGGCGGCGCCCAGCTTTTGCAGCGCCAGCATCCCGGTCACGTGCCGCGCGATCGATTCATAGGACCGCTTCAGATAATCCTCGTGATCCTTGGCGCGGAGTTCCGCTGCCGCTTCCAGGCTCAGCCCCGCGGGGACATATCCGTTCAGCGGGTCGTGGGCGCTGGTCTGGTCGGTGAGCAGGTCCGGCACGACGCCGCGGCGCGCGAGTTCCGGGATGACTTCGGCGCAGTTGCCGATCAGGCCGACCGAGACAGCTTGTTTCTGCCGCACCGCGTTCTTGAGAATGCGCAGTGCTTCGTCCAAGTCGTTGACACAGGTATCGCAATAGCCAGTCCGAATGCGGCGTTTGATTTTTTCCGCGTCCACCTCGATGCCCAGGAATGCCGCGCCGTTCAGCGTGGCGGCCAAGGGTTGCGCGCCACCCATGCCTCCCATGCCGCCGGAGACAACCAGTTTCCCGGAAAGGTCGCTCGCGAAGTGCTTCCGTCCCGCGGCGGCAAAGGTCTCGAACGTCCCCTGCAAGATGCCCTGGGTGCCGATGTAGATCCAACTTCCCGCCGTCATCTGGCCATACATGATCAATCCCAGGCGTTCGAGCTCGCGGAACTTCTCCCAGTTTGACCAATGGCCGACCAGGTTGGCGTTGGCAATCAAAACGCGCGGCGCCCATTCGTGCGTTTGAAAGACCCCGACGGGTTTGCCCGATTGAACGAGCAGAGTTTCGTCGTTCGCGAGTCCTTTCAGAGTCTCAACGATAGCGTGATAACAAGCCCAGTTGCGAGCTGCTTTGCCTGTGCCGCCATAAATGATGAGCTCATCGGGCCGCTCGGCGACATCGGGATCAAGGTTGTTCATCAGCATGCGCAACGCAGCTTCCTGCTGCCAGCCCTTGCAGGTGATACTCGTGCCACGCGGCGCGCGCACGGGACGATACTCGCGCGCTGCCCCGGCTTGGCTCGCCGAAGCCGTCCTTGTGGGGTCTGGCATCGTTCATTCCTCCGGGAGGAATCTTAGCCCATGATTTTGCATTGTGAAAGGGCGGAGAACTCGGGCGCTCGGCGCGCAGGAATGGGGGAGCACTTATTGACTCGGGAGGGCTGGGGGTGCTAGTTTTGCGGCTGGTTTGCGGGCCTCAAGGGTTCGTTCGAGACGGCCACAACAATGAAAACTGCGCTCAGGCGCACAGTGTCGCTTTGTCGGGCGGGGCGCTTCGCGGTGCCGTGGGCCAGCTTCTGCCTGGCGGCGGTCGTTTCTGCCTCCGGCGCATCGCTCACCATGCCGCGACTCTCCGACCGCGTGCGGCAAGCGGACGACTATTATTTGGGCCGGCAAAACCTGGACAACGCCCGGCGGGCGCTGCAACTGTTGCGCGAAGCTGTGGGCCAGAACCCCAATGATTATGAGGCGTGGTGGCGGATCTCGAAACTCGCGTGCTTCCTGGCCCGGCAGACCGAGAAACCGGAGAAACTCCAACTCCTCGATACAGGGGTCGCGGCCGGGAAGCGCGCCGTGGCGCTTGCGCCGCAGCGCGTCGAGGGCCACTTCTGGCTGGGCGCGAATTACGGCCTGACTGCCGAAGCGCGCAGCTTCATCAAGGCCTTGCTGTTGGTCGATCCGGTGCGCGAGGAAATGGAAACCGTGGTGCGCCTCGATGCCGACTACGAGCAAGGCGCCGGGCTTCGGACGCTGGCACGAGTGGATTTTCGCGCCCCCTTCTTCAAAGGCGGTGATAAGCGCCGGTCGATGGTAATGCTTGAGAAGTGCCTCACCCGCTATCCGGAGAACTCCCTCACCATGCTCTACCTTGCCGACAGCTACCTGGCGCTGGGACTGCGCGAAGAGGCGCGCCAGCAACTGGAACGAATCCTATCGCTTTGCCCGGACCCGAACTACGCCCCGGAACTTGCCGAGAACCAGGACGAAGCCCGCGCCCGCCTGGCCAAGTTTTTCCGCTCCGGAAAATAGGTCTGGCCATCTCGAGACTCTGTCTCGTCATCCCCGGCACTGACGTGGGCGGCATGACGAAGTGTGCTAAGATGGCGCGGGTCGTGATTCCAACCGCACGCCGCTGATCGATGGGCTCCAACGAATTCACCACGCTTAACGAACTGTTTCTGAGGGCTGTCGAGAGCCACCCGAGACCTGACGCGTTCCTTGTCAAATCTGAAGGGCAATACCGGGGCGTTTCTTCACAAGACGCTCTACGGCAAGTCGCGGCGTTGGCAGCCGTGCTGGCGCGGCAGGGAGTGGGGCGGGGCGACCACGTGGCGATTCTCGCCGAGAACCGCCTGGAGTGGGCGCTGACCGATTTTGCCTTGCTGGGGCTGGGCGCGGTCGATGTTCCCATCTATCCGACCTTGCTGGAGCCCGACGTGGAGTTCCTCCTTCGCGATTCAGGCTCCAAAGGCATCGTGCTCTCCACGCAAACGCAACTCAAAAAAGTAATGAATATCCGCCCGCGGCTTCCGGAATTGAAATTCGTTCTGGTGATGGACCGACTGGACCAGCCCGCAGAGGATGTTCGCGGCTGGCACGAGGTTGTCGATGAAGAGCTGGGAAGGGGAACGGGCGTAATCGACATCTTTCGCCGTGGGGCCGCCGATGCCAGGCCGGAACACACGGCAACCCTGCTTTACACCTCGGGTACCACGGGCGAACCCAAAGGAGTAGTCCTGACACACGCCAACATCGTTTCCAATGTTCAGGCTTGCCAGACACTGTTCGATTTTGGCCCTGACGACGTGGGTTTCTCATTTCTGCCGTTGAGTCACGTGTTTGAGCGCATGCTCGACTATTTCTGCTTCTGGGTTGGTGTTTCGATCGCCTATACAGAAAGCATGGAGCGAATGCCGCAAAACCTCCTGGAAGTGCGTCCGACCGTCATGGCCGTGGTACCGCGCGTCCTGGAGAGAATCCAGGATCGGGTAATGGACGCCGCCCGCCAAGTTCCGGCCGTGAAGCGCAGGCTGTTCAACTGGGCGGTTCGTGTATGCCGGCAGTATGCGCGGGCGCGGCTCGGAAACCGGGCGCCGGGCATGATCCGGAGTATGCAGCATGCACTGGCGGACCGTCTGGTCTGCTCCAAAGTTCGCGCCGGGTTGGGCGGGCGCATGAGGATTCTGATTTCGGGCGCCGCGTCCCTCTCTCCTGAAATCGCGGAGTTTTTCCACGCCATGGGCCTGCCCGTATACGAAGGCTACGGCCTGACGGAAACTTCTCCGGTCATCGCCGTGAATTTTCCCGGCTCGGTCAAGCTGGGGACCGTTGGCCGGGCGATTCCCGGCGTGGAAGTGAAATTGAGCGAGGAAAAAGTGGACGATGACTTCGGCGCTGGAAGGGAAATCCTGACGCGCGGGCCGAACGTCACGCCGGGCTACTACCATTCGGAGGAAGCCGACCAGGAAGCCTTCGTGAAAGGTTGGTTCCGTACGGGTGACCTCGGAGCGCTCGACGCCGAGGGCTACCTGACGATTACAGGCCGGAGGAAGAACCTTTTCAAGACCTCGGGGGGAAAGTACGTCTCGCCGGACAAGCTCGAGAACCTGTTCCAGGGGCATCCCTACGTGGTGCAAATCGTCGCGGTGGGCGACGCGCAACGATTCGTCAGCGCCCTGATCGTCCCAAACTTCACGCGCCTGGAAGCTTTTGCGCGCCAGCAGGGTATCGGGTTCCAGACGCGCGAAGAAATGGTCGCCAATCCGACCATACGGGCCTTTATGGCGCAGCAAGTGAACGAAGCCACGCAATGGCTGGCGCCGCATGAGAAAATCCGGCAGATCGCCCTGCTCTCGAAGGAATTTTCTCTCGAAGTCGGCGAATTGACGCCCACGCAAAAAATCCGCCGGCGAGTCGTGCAAGAGCGATATCGCGAAGTCATCGAAAGAATGTACTCCAAATCCTCGTCCCCATCACACCCCGTCGCGGGGCGGTGACTCATCTTGGCGTAGCGCCCCGACCTGTCGGGGCATTTTGAGGCTGTGCCGGGCTAAAGCCCGGCGCTACAAGACCAAATTGAGTCGCTACCCGTCGCGGGGCGGTAGCATTCCGCTTCCTGAAGTGATAGCGTTCCCTGGCTGCCCGCGGGCTGAATCTCAGGACCTACGAACGGCAATCCTTCAGGGAGGAGAGAAGAGGTGAAACGCGGTCGGCGCGAATTCGTGAAGTCGTTGGCCGGGGCTGCGGTCATCGCCCCCGGCATCGTCGGCGCTTCGCACCAGCCGGAAGGACCTTCCATGAAAACCACGAGGACATATGACATTGCGGTAGTCGGCGCCGGCGTGTTCGGGGCTTGGAGCGCCTATCATTTGCAGAAGTCCGGGAAGTCGGTGGTCCTCCTCGACGCCTACGGCCCAGCCAACAGCCGCGCCAGCTCGGGCGGCGAATCGCGCATCATTCGCATGGGTTACGGCCCGAACGAGCTTTACACCCGCTGGTCGATGCGCTCGCTGGAGCTCTGGAAGGGATTCTTTATCCGTGTGGAGAAGCCGCTCTTCCACCGGACCGGAGTCCTCTGGATGATGCACGAAGGGGATCAATACGCGCTCGACTCGCTGGCCATGCTCCAGAAGCTCAAAGTCCCGCACCAGAACCTCACGCGCGCCGAGGTCGAGAGAGCCTATCCTCAGATCGAATTCGGTTCCATCACGTGGGGTCTGTGGGAGTCCGAGAGCGGCGCACTGATGGCGCGGCGGGCCGTCCAGGCCGTGGTCGACGAGTTCGTCCGGAGCGGAGGAGAATATCGCCTGGGCGCGATGGCTCAACCCAAGGGCCGGAAGCCGCTGGCCGCCCTGACGACGAGCGGCGGCGAGACCGTCAGTGCCGGGAGTTTCGTCTTCGCTTGCGGCCCGTGGCTTCCGAAAGTTTTTCCCGAGCTACTCGAAGGCCGCATCCGCCCGACTCGTCAAGAGGTCTTCTTCTTCGGGATTCCGCCCGGCGATCCCAGGTTTTCTCCGCCCGCGCTGCCCGTGTGGATTGATCTGGGAAGCGAATTCTACGGCTTCCCTGACTTGGAGAACCGCGGCTTCAAAATTGCGCTCGATCGACACGGCCCCGAGCATGATCCTGACACGGCGAGCCGCGTCGTAACTCTAGAACAGCTCCGGGAGGTGCGCCAATTTCTGGGGCAACGCTTTCCGGGGATGAAGGACGCTCCGGTCGTCGAGACGCGCGTCTGCCAATATGAGAACACGTCGAATGGCGACTTCCTGATTGACCGCCACCCCGACTTCGATAACGTGTGGCTGGTGGGCGGCGGGTCGGGTCACGGCTTCAAGCACGGGCCGGCGCTGGGCGAATACGTCGCCCGCCTCATCACGCAAGGTGGCGCCACCGAGCCACGCTTTTCTCTTGCCACCAAGGGCAAGGTTGCCGAACGCACGGTCTTCTAACTCCACGGTTCCGGAAACTCCAGGCCGAAATCCGAGTGACACTTCCGAACCACAGGCTCTCGCTGGCGGCGCCCCCGGGGGCGCGAGGAGCTGAGCAATTGCACCCCTGCGTCCAACAGGGTAGACTCTTGGTACGGAGGACAAAATGTCACTTCGACCCATTAAGCGGCTCATCCGGTCGAAGCCGACCCTGGAAGGCGCGGGCGTACACTTGCGCCGGGCGTTCGGCTTCGGCAACACGACCGACTTCGACCCGTTCCTTCTCCTCGATGATTTCCGCAATGACCGTCCGGAGGATTACCTGGCCGGTTTCCCGTGGCATCCCCACCGTGGGATCGAGACCATCACGTACGTCCTCGCGGGAACCGTCGAGCACGGCGACAGTATGGGGAACCAAGGCGCCATTGCCGCCGGCGATGTTCAGTGGATGACGGCGGGGAGCGGCATCATCCACCAGGAAATGCCAAAGGGCGATAAAAACGGCCGCATGCATGGATTCCAGTTGTGGGCCAACCTTCCGTCGGCTCTCAAAATGACGGCACCACGGTACCAGGAGGTGAAGGCGCCCGACATTCCCGTAATCACGGATGACGACGGCACCGAGGTTCGCGTCGTCTGCGGAAGTTTTTGGGGGAAGAGCGGCCCCGTCGACGGGATCGCCGCCGACCCGATCTACCTCGATGTGTCGGTCGAGGCGGGCAAGCGGAAGACCCTGCCGGTCGAGACCTCTCGCCATGCTTTCGCCTACGTTTTCGCCGGGGCGGGGAAGTTCTGCAACGCGTCTGGTCCTCTCGCGGTGCCGACCGAACCGGTCGGATGGGCGGACACGTCGCCTCCCACCGAGGCGGATAACCGCTCGCTCGTACTCTTCGACCGCGGCGACGAACTCACGGTGCAAGCCGGGGACGAGGGAATCCGTTTCCTGCTGGTTTCGGGAAAGCCGCTCGAAGAACCGGTGGCGTGGTACGGCCCGATCGTCATGAACACGCAGGAGCAGCTCCGACAGGCCTTCCAGGAGCTCGAGCGGGGGACGTTCCTGAAGCAGGGGAAGTAGGTGGCGCGGCACGAGGCGACGGCGGCGCTCTGCGCTCTCATCGCGAAAATGGAGAAGAATCGCGAAGACGTTCTCGCCGAAGTCCGGCGCTGGTGGCAAGAACGGGACTCGACTCCGCTGATAACCAGATTTGGGGACGGTGGAGCAAAACTCAGAAAGGAGTGAAGCATGAGCAAAGTACGAGTACTGGTTGGCACACGCAAGGGGGCGTTCATCCTGACGTCGGACGGCAAGCGCGAAAAATGGGACGTCAGCGGCCCGCATTTCTCGGGCTGGGAGATCTACCACATGAAGGGATCGCCGGCTGACCCGAATCGGCTTTATGCGTCGCAGACCAGTGGCTGGTTCGGGCAGATCATCCAACGCTCGAATGACGGCGGCAAAACCTGGCACCAACCTGGCACACCCCCCGGCGAGCCGACCACCACGCCAGAGGGCATGCCGAAAGGCGAAAGCAACAAGTTCGTTTACGACACAACTTCTGAAACCGGCAAACCTCTCACCACCCATCAGTTTTACGACGGCACGCAGCACCCGTGGGAGTTCAAACGCGTCTGGCACCTCGAGCCATCGCTCACCGATCCGGGTACCGTGTACGCCGGAGTCGAGGACGCCGCCATCTTCCGCACCACCGACGGCGGCAAGACGTGGCACGAACTCGCCGGACTACGCGGCCACGGCACAGGACCCAAATGGCAGCCCGGCGCCGGTGGAATGTGCCTACACACTATTCTTCTGGACCCGAGCGTTCCCGGGCGGATGTTCATCGCCATCTCGGCGGCGGGCGCCTTCCGCAGCGACGACGCGGGCAAGACGTGGAAACCCATCAACCGCGGACTGAAATCCCAATACATCCCCGACCCTAATGCCGAGGTCGGCCACTGCGTCCACCGCATCGCATTGCACCGGTCGCGTCCGAACGTGCTCTTCATGCAGAAACACTGGGACGTGATGCGCAGCGACGACGCGGGCGATAATTGGCACGAGGTCAGCGGCAACCTGCCGACCGATTTCGGTTTCCCCATCGACGTTCACGCGCACGAGCCGGAGACCATCTACGTGGTCCCGATCAAAAGCGACGGAGAGCACTTTCCGCCCGAGGGAAAGCTCCGAGTTTATCGGAGCCGCACGGGCGGAAACGAGTGGGAGGCGCTCACCAAAGGTCTGCCGCAACGCGACTGCTACGTCAACGTGCTGCGCGACGCGATGGCCGTGGATTCGCTCGACAAGTGCGGCATCTATTTCGGCACCACCGGCGGCCAGGTGTACGCCTCGGCTGATGCCGGAGACAGTTGGGCTCCCATCGTCCGCGATCTTCCCGCCGTGCTGTCCGTGGAGGTCCAGACGCTGCCATGATCCGAGTCATGCTCCCACAACATTTGCGGACGCTGGCGCGCGTCGATGGCGAGGTGGAGCTGGACGTCGTGGGCGTGGTCACGCAGCGCTCGGTGCTCAACGCGCTCGAAGCCCGCTATCCCGTGCTGCGCGGGACGATCCGCGACCACGTCACCGAGCAGCGCCGGCCGTTCCTGAGGTTTTTCGCCTGCGAGCAGGACCTGTCACACGAACCGCCGGACGCTCCACTGCCCGACGCGGTCGCGTCAGGGGCCGAGCCGTTTATGGTCGTGGGGGCCATCGCCGGCGGCTAGCCGGGAGGATTGTCCCAGGCGTGGCTCGGCCGCAGGCACGACGTTGTGGCCGGTTATGTCGAGCGCGACGAAGTGCCCGGTATCGTCACCCAGGTCAGCCGGCGCCCCTAAGCGGCGATTTCGCATCGCCGGGTTTGCGCTCTAGTCCGCGGGTGGCCCGTGGATTCGCTAAGTTCACGCTGCAAGTGCAACACCTTGTATAAGGGGTGTTGCGATGGGCAAACAATACGCACAATTGACGGTGGAGGAGAGGGTCGAGATTTACCGTCTGCATGCAGACGGTAAATCTCGAC
>Ga0315279_10008831_pt1 | contig 12132 bp, 9 predicted proteins | sample YL17G06_20_MG_FD_203694 | JGI IMG/M metagenome (GOLD analysis project Ga0315279, IMG submission 203694) | Sediment microbial communities from Yellowstone Lake, YNP, Wyoming, USA - YL17G06_20 | ecosystem: Environmental > Aquatic > Freshwater > Lake > Sediment | place: USA: Wyoming | collected...
CGCTTCGCAACGCCAAGTCGAACCTACCAACCCATGGAGCCAATGTCAAGTACAATGGGGTGTGACGATCCAGTCGGATGGGTCTCACAATGGTATTGCCGCGGATCCCTGTCTCCCATCCCGTCTGGATTCACAAAAAGATTGATTCGACTTGGGGGTTTTGGTAGATTAGGGCTTGGTTTTTCACAGGCCCCACGGCTTGGTCGGCCTGCAATGTCTCAAATGAGAAGGGGTTCAAGATGTTCTTCTTGAAAAAACTCAGGTTTCTGTCCAATGACATTGCCATAGATCTGGGCACTGCCAATACGCTTGTCTACGTGAAGGGAGAAGGAATTGTCCTGAACGAGCCATCGGTAGTGGCGGTTGACAAGGGAACCAATGACGTACTGGCAGTGGGAGCCAGAGCTAAGGAGATGCTTGGCCGCACGCCTGACAGGATTGTTGCTGTCAGACCTCTAAAGGATGGGGTGATTGCTGACTTTGAAAAGACCGAAGAGCTCCTAAGAGAATTCATCAAACAGGTTCTCAAGAACTGGCGTCTCATAAGACCCAGGATAATGATATGTGTGCCCTCTGGCATTACGGAGGTGGAGAGAAGGGCAGTGGAGGACTCCGCGCTCAGAGCCGGTGCCAGAGAAGTCTTTCTTGTGAAAGAACCCATTGCTGCAGCAATAGGCGTGGGGTTGCCGGTAGACAAGCCCTCCGGAAACATGATAATCGATATCGGGGGAGGAACCACCGAGATCGCAGTCATGGCCCTAGACGACATAGTGAGTCACGTCTCAATCCGTATTGCCGGCGACGAGATGGATGACGCCATAGTGCAACATGTCAAGAAAGCTCACAATCTTCTAATAGGAGAGCAGACCGCCGAACAGGTCAAGATTCGCATCGGTTCAGCCTTCAGGCTTGAAAGGGAAGAGGAAATGGAGATCAAAGGTCGTGATCTCGTCGGCGGTATTCCGAAGACAGTCAAGATAACTTCTGTAGAAGTGCGAGAAGCTCTTCAAGAACCAATTGGGCAGATAGTAGATGCGCTTAAGCTGGCTCTAGAAAAAACACCTCCTGAGCTCGCCTCTGACATCGTCGACAAGGGCATAGTGATGACTGGGGGCGGCTCTCTTCTGAGAGGACTGGATGCGCTTTTGAGGGAACACACAAACCTTCACATCGAGGTCTCCGACGAGCCGCTGACTTGCGTTGTGCTGGGCACAGGTAGGATACTGGATAATCCCAGGAAGTATCGTAACGTAATAATGAAGGGCGAGAGTCACTGATTGTGCCATGCACAAGATTGAAGATTTCCTCGCTGCCTCCCTCCGTGACAGATCCTTACAAGCTCTTCTGATCTGCATCGTAATCTCCGTTATCTTAATGACGAAGTTCCAGAGCGGCACCTGGCTTTCCACTCCGAGAGCAAGCATTGACAAAACAGTGGGACAGCTCACAGGTCAGGTAGGCTGGTTTGCAAGGTTGGTCTGGCTTGCTGAGGAGTACAGAACTCTCTATTCCCAGATCGCCGACCGTACGTTTGAACTCGAAAGGTTTGAAGAACTGAAACGCGAGAACGAACGGCTTCGCAAGGAGATTGGCTTTGGTCCCAAGAGTGAATGGGAGCTTCTGCACGCAGAAGTTGTCGGAAGGGAAACGGGCAGATTGGGCACAGTGATTCTGGTCAATCAGGGATCTCTCGCAGGCGTCGGGAATGGTTGGATTGCTTACTCTCCTCAGGGCCTCGTGGGTAAGGTGGAAGGCGTAGGGGAAGAGTTTTCGCGAGTACAGCTCATTACGAACTACAACTCTCCCGTTAGCGTGAGAGTCGAACGAAATGGAGTAGAAGCAGTCGTGGAATGGATTCCTTCTCTGCCGAATCGACTCGTGATGAGGTTCATCCAGCGTGAGACTGACGTCAAGGTCGGCGATGTCGTGATTTCTTCGGGCCTCGGCGGTGTGTATCCAGCGGGGCTAAGAGTTGGGAGAGTCTCGAAAGTAACTCTGGAAAAGGGAAACTGGGAGCCATACGTAGAAGTCAAACCCTTCGCAGATTTCTCGAGACTGGTAGAGGTTCTCTTGATAGCACCCGAAAGAATAAAGGCGAAGATGCGCGCCAGCGGGCTCTTCAACCCGGCCGTAGACTGAAGCTTGTGAGACCGGATCCTCCTATGCAACCGTCTGTGTAACGGTTGACCGAGATGTGAGGAGTTCAGCAGTTGAGAAGAGACAGCTTTTCCGAAGTTCTCTTTGAGGTTCTATATCTGGTTTTTGCATTCCTTTTGCAGGGTTCAATTGTTGGCTACCTAGCGATTGGACCTGTGAAACCGGACCTTATTCTTGGTTCTGTTGCTTACATTGCGCTGCGAAGAGGCCCCTTTCACGCGACTATCGCGGGTTTCCTCGTAGGCCTCTTCCAGGATCTCAGCTTTGGTGGCGGGCTTGGTCTCAACTCCTTCTGCAAATCAGTGATAGGTTTTGCGGCGGGTCGCGCTTCTTCAGGTCTATATAAGGAAAGATATTGGACTCAGGTTGTCGTGCTCGCCTGCTCCGTTATGTTTCACGATATCATTTACTTCGCCGTACTGTATCCCGGCGACATAAAAGACCTTGCCCTTAGCGTCCTGAGAGTATCAATCGGATCGGCCGTCTATACGGCCTTGGTATGTTCTGGTTATGATTACCTGATGCAGAGGATCTTCTCTCGCAGAGAGACGGTTGCACGTGAGACCCCACTCGTTCCTCCCGAGCAGCAAGTATTCTAGAGCGCGTGTACTCAAGATAATAGCGGTCGCCCTGCTGGCCGTGATTGTTGGCAGGTTGTTCTATTTCCAAGTATGGCACGGGAAGGCGTACGCGGAACAGGCGAGGAACAATAGAGTCAGACTCGAAATACTACCCCGTATCAGGGGAAGACTCCTCGACAGAAACGGAAAGGTCTTGGTCGAAAACACAACGTCCTATTGCCTTGTTTTTGATGCCTTTGAGAAAGAATTTGTGTCGAAAGAGACCCAAGTTGATGAAGTGCTCGCAGACGTCTCCAGGCTCCTTGGGATGGATAGACTGGATGAATGGAAGGCCATGGTAGAAAGAGGCAAAGAGACGCCTTTCAGGTCTGTCACGCTTCTCTGCAATCTCGACATTGCGCAGATCTCAACGGTGGAAGAACATCGGGACGAGCTTCCTGGTACCAGGATTGAAGCGCGCCCGAGGCGCTTTTACGAATTTGGAGAGCTCGCATGTCATCTTCTTGGCTACATGTCTGAGGTCACAAGAGAAGAGATAAGGGCCAGCCTCGAGAACGTCTACCAGCCCGGAGACATGGTCGGAAGGGCAGGGGTGGAAGGCAGCCAAGAAGAAGATTTGAGGGGTGGAAACGGGAAGGAATACGTTGAAGTTGATGCACGCGGCCGCAAGGTAGAGCCTACCCCCGACAGGCCGCCACTCCCGCCCAAAGTGCTTGCTTCGAACGGAACAGACCTCGTTCTCACGGTTGATATGGAGCTTCAGAGGGCAGCCGAAGAAGCCCTGGGTGAGGGGCGGGCGGGCGCGATTGTTGTAATGGACCCTAGAGACGGTGCCATCCTGGCGATGGTAAGCAAGCCAGGATTCGATCCTAACATCTTCTCGGTGGGCCTCTCAGCTCAGGAGTGGGAGAAGCTGAACTCTGACCCCACTCATCCGTTACTCAACAGAGCGACGCAGGCACTCTATCCGCCAGGTTCAACGATGAAACTCTTGACCGCTGCTGCGGCCCTGGAAGAAGGTGCCGCGAGCCGTGAGACGCAGCTGGAGCCCTGCACGGGTTTCTATCAATTCGGCAGGAGAACCTTCCGATGCTGGCGAGAGGGAGGTCACGGGCGACTCAGTTTTTTCGAAGCCATCGAAGGATCTTGCGACATCTACTTTTATCAGCTTGGCCTGCGTCTGGGCATAGATAAACTCGCTCGCTACGCAAATCGATTTGGTCTCAACCAGCCTACGGGAATCAAGCTCGAAGGCGAAAAGTCAAGCTTCTACCCAAATACCCAGTGGTATGACCAGAGATACGGAAAGAGAAAATGGGGAAAGGGAGTTCTGCTCAACCTTTCCATCGGGCAGGGTGAGATTCTTGTGACTCCGATCGGGCTCGCAAGTTTCTGCGCTGCTATTGCCAACGGCGGCTACCTCTATAAGCCCTACATTGTTGCCAAACAGATTGATTACGGGAGCGGAAAAGTATCCGTGGATAGACCTCTTCACAAAGAGCCCAAAGCACTCGTGGGGCTATCAGCAAGCACGGCGGCCGTTCTAAGAGAAGCGATGGAGGCGGTGGTGTCAGGACCTACAGGTACTGGCAGGATGGCCGCTGTTCAAGGAATCCTTGTGGCGGGTAAGACCGGTACCGCTCAGAACCCGCACGGCCAGGACCACGCTCTGTTCGCGGGATTTGCTCCAGTCGAGAATCCGGAAATAGCTTTTGCGATTGTTGTGGAGAATGCAGGCCACGGCGGCTCAATTGCCGGGCCGATTGCGAGTAAGATCGTCAGATTCTACTTCTACGGTCCCGACACTTCGAAAGTTGTCTCTTCAAGTGCGGAGGATACCGTTGCGACTGAGTGAGATTGGAAAGAAGGCTGACCTGACGCTGATATCGTGTGCCCTCCTCCTTTCGCTCATTGGAGTCAGCCTCATCTACAGTACCGGACACGGTCCTCTGGCCGCAGCTAGAAGTCACCTTTACCTGAGGCAGCTCGTGTGGCTCGGAGCTGGCATTCTCCTTCTTGTCTCAGCTGCCGCCCTGCCCCTAAGGTTTTACGACGCGCTTGCAAAACTACTATACGTAGTTTCGATTCTGCTGCTCGTTGCCGTTCTTGCCGTCGGTGAGGTGAGATTCGGAGCCAGGAGATGGTTTCAGATTGGGAGCTTTCTTCTCCAGCCTTCAGAGTTCGCCAAAGTCGCCCTCATACTTCTCTTGGCTCGAATCCTCTCGAACAAACGAGCTGATTGGACAAGATTCGGAAGCCTCACTATCCCCGTGATACTCGCGCTCATTCCCGCGGCACTCATAATCGAGCAGCCCGACCTTGGAACGGCCGTTTCCCTTGTCGCGATTCTTTTTGGAATGCTCTACTGGGCGGGTGTGCCGGCAATCAATCTAGCTGTTCTGCTCCTCCCCCTTGCAAGCATGTTATGTTCTTTCTGGTGGTGGATTTGGTTGATCTTTTTTGGGGTTCAGTGGTTTGTTCTTCGCTATTCAACGCTTTCCTTTGTTCACTCCGTCTTCGTCATGATTGGCACCACCGTTGTTGGAGGCGCCGCGCGCGAGTTCTGGAACAAGCTGGAGCATTATCAGAAGGAGAGGATAATCTCTTTCTTGAGCACCGGTGCCGATCAGCTGGGCGCAGGCTATCAGACGGTTCAGTCAAAGATTGCCATTGGGTCCGGCGCCGTGCTTGGGAAAGGTTTCCTTAAAGGTACTCAGAAGTCACTTGCTTTTCTTCCCCAACAGCATACAGACTTTATTTTTGCCGTGCTCGGCGAAGAATTCGGTTTTGTCGGTTGCTGCTTGGTGGTGTTTCTGTATGCTGTCATCATCTGGAAAGGGATCTCCATCGCTGTGCGCACAAGGAGCAGATTTGGAAGCCTAATGTGTGCGGGAATAGTGAGTCTCTTGGTGTACCATGCTGCAGTCAACATTCTCATGACGCTTGGTCTAGCGCCCGTAACAGGAGTCCCTCTTCCCTTCCTGAGTTACGGTGGCTCGGCTTTGATTGTGAGTCTCACGATGGTGGGCGTAATGGCTGGAATTGCCGCAAAGCTATACGAATACTGAGCGAAACAATATTGACGGCAACAATACCAAGGGAAGCAATACCGATGAGACAAGTACTGGTTGAAGGTGCGTTTGGAGAAGCAAAATTCATGGAAAGAGTATGGGTGGAAGAGACTTTCGGGGAAGCAATGCTGCCGGAAGAGACATTTGGGAAAGCAACACTGGAGATAGCTCATGCATCCTGAGATTCTGCGCGCAGGCGTGTTGCATCTGAGATTCTATGGTCTCGCGCTTACTCTTTCGTTCCTTCTGGGGACGCATCTTGCGATGAGGCGCGCAAGAAGAGTCCACGTATCCGAAGACTTGATACTGCGGCTCGTTCTTGTCCTTTTGTTTCTCGCCGTGGCGGGGTCTCGGGCGCATTATGTGCTGACGCACCTGAGTGAGTTCAGGGGAGATTTTGCGGGAGTTTTCATGATCTGGGACGGCGGGCTCTCGATGTACGGCGGAGTGCTGGCAGCTATAGTCGGCGGCCTAGCGTATATCAAGTCGCAGCACTGCCCGGTCTGGAAGGTCGCAGACGTGATTGCTCCCTTCATCGCGTTGGGCGAAGCTATCACAAGGATAGGTTGCTTCATGAACGGCTGTTGTTTCGGGACGCCAACGAGTCTGCCGTGGGGGGTCGTGTTTCCTGACGATTCGTTCTCGGCTGCCGTTCTTGGGAACGTGCACATTCATCCATCACAACTTTACTTGTCCGGTCTTGCGTTCCTGGTCTTTGTTTTCTTGCTCTGGTTTGAGAAGAGAAAGAAGTTCGAAGGGCAGCTTTTCTGGACTTGCGTGCTCGTTCTTGCAGGGGCCAGAGCTCTGGTTGACTTTACCAGATACTACGACGGCAGCGATTACATAGGTCAGTTGGGATACTTGAGATTCAACAATAATCAACTTGTTGCCGCTGGGCTGATTGTCACCTCGGTCATAATGATGCGGATTCTCCGTCCCCGTGCTCGATAGCCGACTTCTTTGCGGAGGTGTTGATAGCTCATCTGTCTGGGGAGGTGTTTGACAGTCGATTTGTTTGGGGAGGTATTGGGATGAAGGGAAAAAGAATGTTGGCTGCCGCCAAGTTGATCGGAACAGCATTCATCGAATGCTTCCTGCCGCAATTCTGTATACTTTGTGAGGAACGAATCCCCTCCGGCGAGAAGCTCTGTTCTCGCTGTCTCGGCTTGTTAAGACCCGAACCCATCCGCTTCTGCCCGCTCTGTCGTTTCGAGGGCGAGACAGAAGGGGAGGGGGAAGAGGGGTCGAGCGTTTGCCGGGACGAGTCACACGGCTTTGTGGCTGGAAGAGCTGCCGTCAGAGCGGGGACAGCGATACTGGGTGTTGTCCACAGATTCAAGTACTCTGGTGAAAGAGATCTTGCACCGCTCCTGGCTCGGCTTATCTTGGATTCAAACATCATTGACGAGGACTTTCGGGACCATCAGCTTATGTGTCCGGTCCCTCTTTTTCGGACGAGACTGAGGGAAAGGGGCTTCAATCAAAGCGCAGAGATCGCAAAGCGTCTCGAGATTCACTCTGGCGTCCCACTAATCGCGGACCTTCTGTCGAAGGTAAAGCCCACAGCGGAACAGGCTAAGCTGGCGGCTGGCTCGAGAAGACGCAATTTACTGGGTAGTTTTGTTGTGACTAGAGCGGGCGTCGTTTCCGGGAAGAGCATCGTACTCGTAGACGACGTTGTTACCACGGGTTCAACGGTGGCGGCCTGCGCCGAGGCTCTCAAGAGTTCTGGCGTTAGCAAGGTATTGGTTGTATCAGTAGCTGCGTAGGGAGACTCAGTTCTGACGATATCTTTGTGGGTCATACTTCTGGCAATGCCAGCACAGGCTGACCCAATTCCGATAACAGCTTCGCAGGGAGACTCACTTGTGACAGCATCCTCTGTGGGCATAGCCACGTAAGAGGCTACTCAGTCATAGGTTACACGTTTGCACTTGAGCTGGGATGTGCAGCGTGGTAGTATTTCGATAAACCGCCAGAAAGCCGGGCAGTCTGTGATTTCGCGAGTTTCCCTGGTCGGGTTGCGACTTTCACCGTCAATCTTTCTCGTTTCAGACTCCCCTTTTTCCGCACGTTTTACTAAGAAGATGAAAGACTATTCGAAGACTCTCGAAGAGCTAATTCTACCTCTGGTTCGTAAGCCAGGCAGGTACATAGGTGAGTTTGTCACCGGTTGCAAGGATATTCCTGCGGGCAAGGAGCTTAAGGTGTTGCTGGCTTTTCCTGACACCTGTGAGGTAGGTGTTGCAAACCTGGGGTTGAGGATTCTGGGGGCCGCGCTCAAGGAAATAAAGAGTGTTTTGCTTGACTATTGTTTTGCGCCCTGGCCTGATTTTGAGGACAAGCTCAGAGAAATGCGCATCCCGCTTGTGTCTCTCTGCCATTCAATTCCGATCAAGGATTTCGATATCGTTGGATTCTCGCTTCAGTACGAGTTGCAGTATGCCAACGTCCTCAACATGCTTGAGCTCGGCGGGATTCCGTTGTTTGCCTCGGGAAGAGACGGTTCTCACCCTCTCATTGTGGCAGGCGGAAGCTGCGCATCGAACCCCGAACCTCTGTCTGACTTTGTCGATTGCTTCTCGATTGGTGATGGCGAAGAGACGATAGGCCACGTTTGTGCGGCTATCAGAAGGCAGAAGAAGAGAAACGGAACGAGGGCAGAGGTTCTAGAAGAGCTCTCACACTGTCGTGGTCTCTACGTGCCTTCCTTGTTTCCAGTGCGTTGCGCCCCGGACGGAATGAACATACGGGATACTTCTGTTCGAGGTCGCGTGAAGAGCGCCATTACAAGGAGGATAGAACGTGACGAGTCTCTGACTTTCAGGCCCTGCGTGGACGTAGCACACGACAGGCTCAACATTGAGGTGATGAGGGGTTGTACGCACGGATGCAGGTTTTGTATGGCCGGCTACACGTACAGACCCGTTCGCGAGAAGAGCGTGAGTTCGGTTCTTGAGGAAGCGAGGGTGGGTTTTTCGAGGACCGGCCTCGAGGAGATCTCCCTGATTTCTCTTTCAACTCCTGACTATTCCGGACTATCGGATTTGCTGCCCTTGTTGGATGGCGTCTTTGCCGGAAAAGGGGTTGAGGTTACCTTGCCTTCAATGAGACCTGACACCCTCACATTCCAACTGGCAAGCGAGCTTGACAGGTTCAAGAAATCTGGGATGACTCTCGCGCCGGAGGCAGGGACAAGAAGGCTCAGGAACGTCATAAACAAGGGCATGGACGATGAGGAAATAGTGAGGGCGATAGCTGTTGCCTCGCAATTCGGATGGAATCTGATCAAACTGTATTTCATGATAGGTTTGCCTACCGAAGCTGAGGAGGACATACAGGCCATTCCTCGTTTGGTTGAGAGTGCCTTGAAGGTCGCCAGAAAGGTGAACCCAAAAACGAGCTTCAACATTAGCATTTCTCCTTTTATACCCAAGGCGCATACTCCTTTCCAATGGGAAAGGCAGGATTCACTTGAAGAAATGGCTTCAAAGACCAGAGAAATCGTCGCCCCATTGAAGAGGCTTCCAATAAAGGTCAGATGGAGGGATCCTGGCATTTCCTTTCTGGAAGGTGTCCTCGCGCGAGGAGACAGGACGTTGGGGAAAGCGATTCTTCTTGCCTGGGAGAATGGTGCAAAGCTTGATGCCTGGTCCGATTTCTTTAGGCTCAACTTGTGGCAAGAGGCCTTCAACAAAAGCCGCCTGAGTACGGAGGCTTACACCGGCTCTAGACCACTTGATCAGCCTCTTCCCTGGGATCACATAGAGGTTGTGAGTAGAGAATTCCTCCTTACCGAGAGAGCCGCGGCTCATGAAGGCCGGCTGACCGGAGACTGTAGGGGAGGCACCTGTCAGTCCTGCGGGGTGCTGGAAGGCACGAGCTTGAGCCCGGAGACGATTTGTTTCGTTCCCGTGAAGGAGGCCACATTTGAGAACAAAAAGACGGAAGCTTCGCCGCCACATTCAAGGAAGTTGAGCGCGGGAGCCGAAATCCTCACAGGCGGAAAGTACAGATTTCAGTACGAGAAAAAAGGCAAAGCCAGATTCCTTTCGCATCTCGACCTGGTCAGGATTTTCACGCGCGCATTCAGAGCCTCTAATCTGCCGGTTGCTTACTCCTCTGGCTACAGAGCTAGACCGCGGATCTCATTCGGGCCCCCTCTTCCGCTTGGCTTTACTAGTAAGAGCGAGTACCTTGACGTAGAGCTTGCAACGGCACCGCAAGAGGATCCGTTGGCATCACTAAACGCTTTTCTTCCCGAAGGCTTGCATTTTGCAGAATGGAAACGCCTTGCGGCAAACACGAGATCCCTTTCCTCACTTTGCACTTTCGCCAGATACACGGTGCAGTTTCCTGAGCACTTTGTGGTCCAGACAGACATGAGCCCGGATGAGATTAGAAACCTTCTCTCTGGCGCGAGGGATTCCCTGGCGAGAAAGGCTGCGGTTACACTCGAGAAAGGGGCGCGCTCAAAGCCGAGGGAAATAGAGCTGGCCAACGCAATAAGGGAGATTGGACTTTCTAGCGGCAAGCAACTCGTTTTGCAAATGTTGCTTTCACTCCAGGGCAAAGATGTGATAAGACCAGATGAGGTCGTCGGGATACTGCTCGGAGAAATGGAGAATGCCAAGATCGAGAAGAGATACCTGACAATCGAGAGGACTGGGTTGTACTTAAGCTCTCCCGAGGGTTTGCAGACACCGATATGAGAGGAGAATGAATTGTGATTAGAGAAATTCTTATAAATTGTGATCCACACGAAACAAGAATAGCGATTCTTGAAGACAAAGAGCTTGTTGAGTTGCTCGTGGAAAGGGCTGACCGTCGACGAAGGGTAGGTGACATCCACAAGGCCAGGGTCAACGCGGTACTCCCGGGCATGCAGGCCGCCTTTGTTGATATAGGTCTCGCGAAGACGGCTTTCCTTCATGTGTCCGATCTTATTGAGTCCCTGGTGGACTACGACGAGCTTGAAGACGCTCCTTTTGAAGAAGACGAGGAAAGGCGGCGAGAGGTCAGGCAGGTCATAAAGATTGAGGACCATTTGGAGAGAGGCCAGGAAATCCTGGTTCAGGTCACGAAAGAATCGATCGGGACAAAAGGACCTCGTGTGAGCGGACAGATTTCACTTCCCGGCAGATACCTTGTCCTTTTGCCTGGCGCGGACCACGCGGGTGTGTCTAGGAGAATAGACGACAGAAACGAACGCATGAGACTAAAGGGCATAGTCTCAGAAATAAAACCCTCCGGTTCAGGAATAATCGTGAGGACGGCAGGTGAGGGCAGGACAAAGAAGCATTTCATAGCCGATGTCAAGTTTCTCACCAGACTCTGGAAAAGGATTGAGGCCAAGGCAGGAAAGGTTCGTGCGCCCGTGCTTCTCCACAGGGACATGGAACTGGTCGCAGGACTCATCCGAGACATTTTTACGGACGAAGTACACAAGCTTGTGATTGACTCAAAGAAGGAACACGCGCAGATACTGTCATACGTGAGGTCATTTGCTCCCGAGCTCAGGCACAGGGTGAAGCTTTACACCGGTAGGGCCTCTATCTTCGACTGCTACGGAATCGAGTCAGAGATAGAAAAGGCCATGGACAGAAAGATTTGGCTCAAGAAGGGTGGATACATCGCAATAGACCAGACCGAGGCCCTTGTGGCCATAGACGTGAACACGGGGCGGTACATAGGTCGCAAGGATCAGGAGGAGACAGCTTTCAAGACCAACATGGAAGCTGCTCACGAGATTGCACGACAGCTCAGGCTCAGGGACATGGGAGGAATTATCGTACTCGACTTCATAGACATGGAACAAGAGACACACAAGAAGGCAGTCCTGGACGAGCTTCGATCCGGACTTCGGAAGGACAGGGCAAGGACCAAGACATTTCAGGTCAGCGAGCTCGGGCTCGTCGAGATGACAAGGCAGAGGGAAAGACCGAGCCTCCTCCATTATTTCAGCGAGGAATGTCCGTCGTGCGGAGGAGTTGGAAGGGTTCTCTCCCTCGAGTCCATGTCCATGAAGATGGAACGTATACTCAAGAGAGCAGCGGCCGAACTTGGCGAGAAGGAGATGAGGCTTAAAGTATCTCCTCAGGTCGCCGTCTACCTTCTTGAAGAAAGAGGAGCGAGACTAGAGCATCTCGAGAAAAAGCTGGGGCTCGAGCTCGACATAGTGGATGACCCATCGCTGAGAAGAGAGGACTTCAGGCTTGTCTTGAGGCGCGGAAACAAAGACGTCACCTCCCAGTTCGAGGGGTGAGGGGGGCGGCAAGACAAGGCTGCGCACAGACTGTGGTTCGTGGAAGCCGTCGGTCACT
>Ga0315279_10008833_pt1 | contig 12131 bp, 13 predicted proteins | sample YL17G06_20_MG_FD_203694 | JGI IMG/M metagenome (GOLD analysis project Ga0315279, IMG submission 203694) | Sediment microbial communities from Yellowstone Lake, YNP, Wyoming, USA - YL17G06_20 | ecosystem: Environmental > Aquatic > Freshwater > Lake > Sediment | place: USA: Wyoming | collected...
ATCCCCCAAGTGTGCGACTTGCCCGGACGCGATAAGCTCCCGGTCAAATATCTTCCTTTTCTTACTCACGTTTCGCTTCCTTCTTTCTTTTTCTCTTTTCTCCTTTTCTGAGGACATCTTGCTGCCCCAACAGGCCGTCGATGCGGCGGCCCAGGCGGTCGATATTTACTATGTGACGTTCTTCTTCGGCCTTGAGCGACGCTTCCATTCGGAGAATCAACTGGCTCAGAACGGTATCGTCACCGGCACACTCGGAGCAAATCTCCAGACCGCCGATATTGGCGATATGCTTCTCGCAGACGTGTCGCCGACAGGCAAAGCAGACCGGGGCCACATCGAAACACAACACGCAGAACAGTTCCGTGCAGCCGTTGACGTTACACAGAAAGCGGTCGTCATTGTCGGGAATAGGCTCTCTACATTCACCACAGGTCTGCCGCCCGGACGGCGCTTCTACACCGTCCGTCCGTTTATGATATTCAATGGGAAAAACAAAATCTTTCATTGTCACCATATCAAATGTGTCTACTTGCATCAGTCTCACTCCTTTCAGTTCTTCGTTCCGTTCGGCCCAGGGACAACAGGCGGCGTCGGAACGTCCGTCAGTAAGTCACGCATCACGTCCCGCAATTCCTGCTCGGCCCGCACATACAAATACTGATACCGGGCGAACAGAATCGCGAAGATGGTCCCCGCGATCTCGGCGGGCAGTTCGCCGGTTTGATGTTGAGGTCGGCCCTTGTTTCCAACATAGATCTCGACCTCAACGGCAAGTTGCGGCATAGTCCGCATCGCCGCCAGCTTCTCTATAATCAGGGCCAGTTCTTCTTGTGTCTTAATCGCTATTTTCAGTTTATGTGTTTCCATTATCTCGCTTCCTTTTTCTGTTCCGCATACCACGCCAGGGCCTTCTTATTGAACGCCTTGCGGATGCGGTCGATGTTCCGGGGATTGTTGTGACAATATCGACAAATTAGTGACCACAACAGATTGTCAGCGATACTATCTATCACACACTGCGCCATTCGTCTCGTTCGCATAATCGCTCCTGGTAAAATCCTCGCTGTGCGAAGCCTTGCCTTCGCAATGCGCTACTGAGCCTGGCCTTCGCTTTGCTTTGCGGCACTTGGCCTTCGCTGCGCCATACCTCACCTCGCAAGGCTTTCGCTGTGCTGAACTGCGCTCCGCCATGCCATGCCTTCGCCGTGCGCTGCGAACCTTCGCTTGGCCCTCGCAATGCGATACCCTGCATTGCCTTCACTTTGCTGTGCTTAGCCATGCCTTCGCTGGGCCTCGCCACGCTGGGCCATGCCTTCGCTGAGCCTCGCACGGCCGTGCCTTCGCATGGGCCGAAATAACTGGCGGCCCCCGCCTGAAAGGGCCGCCAGCCCTTCGGTTAAAAAAAGGAGCGATTTCAACTGAGGGAAAAACCTTGGCGGTGGGCGTCGGCGAAATAGTCAAACCGACTACCGGCGTGTTCCTGTCCTTGGGATTCGGGTAGTACGACGAATCTTTCAGACGAGCTATTTCCGCCACATGGGGGTAGAATCGTCACCGCCCAAGGTTGCTGCAAAAGATTGGGGTGGACGCCCGTAGTCTTTTCACCGCGCCCGCGTGTTCACACCACGCCGCAACCGACCCATGAATGTTGCAGTATCCGCCCGCCGGATGTTGCGGAGTCGTTAAACTCTCACGGCGGGCGGTTCGTATATGGCCGTACTGCACGGCCGACCGTTGGAATGGTGTTTGTGAGAAAAGGCAGGTTTGTGAGACCGGGGTTTTCGCTGGTCTTTTAAGTCCTCACGATAGGCCGATAAGGCCCATCATAAGCACTTTTATCAGCACTTTGACACATAAGCAGACGCGGCGATTTGGGCCACGTCCGCGACCAGCGACATATCACTCTTTCGGTCATATTTCATCGTCGTTTGAATGTTCTGATGCCGAACCGCCTTGGCAACCCGCGTTACCGGCATGTTCGCGTCAAACATACTCGTTGTGAACGCTGCTCGCAGTTCATGGAATCGTTTGGTCCGGCGGACGCCCGCCCGCCGCTGCAACTGCCGAAACCGGCCGCCAAAGTTGCCGTAGGGGTCGCTAATCTGCTCCCACCTCAGCACACCTTCGCGCTGCCATTCCAGCATCTTATCCACGCGCTCGCGTGGCAGGCACAGGTAGCCTTCCGGGTCCATTGCCAGGTCCGTCATGCGCTGGTGAATCTCGGCAGTGAGCCCAACGGTCAAGCCGTCAAACTCCATAATCACCGGAAGCGCCACAAGACCGATCTGGTGGTTCTTAGTTCCCCACGGCCAGGTCTTGGCGGACGCCTCTTTCGCCGCCAGCATGATGTACGGACACGCTACGTCCAGGTGAATATCCCGGACCTGGATATTGAACATCTCGCCACGCCGACAGCCGAGTAGGCCCAGGCAGTTCTGTAACCGCTCCAGGGGCTTCGAGGCCCGCAGCAGCAGGCTGATCTCGGCCCGCGTAAAGCCTTCCCGGCGGGGCAGTTCATCGACCTTGATTCTGATACCGGCGAACGGGTCGCGGTCGATATGACCGTTATCCCGCAGCCAGCGCCAGAAGGGTCGAAAGTTGTCCAAATATCCTCGCACGCTCACCTGCGACCGGCCGTGCGGCTTACGACCTGTCTTTCTCAGCATGGCGCGATAGCCCTCAATCGTTGCCGGTGCAACTTGCTTGACGGGCAGATCGCCGAACCATTTAATGAACAGATCGCACGCCCGCCGCTTATAGGCGACGGACGCGGGTCGCAGACCGCACTTTTCCAGATACTCCGCGAACAGGCTCGAAACCGGCTGCTCTACTATCATAAATACGCTCCTTTTCTGCCGGTCTCACAAACCGGCCATAGCATACTACCGATAGTCGCTGGCCGCAAGCTCTGTTACGCTGCAATCGCTCCTTCGCCATGAAATTGTCAAAGAACATTGTAGGCGACGGGATTCGGACCCGCTTCTCTGGGTTCAAACCTCAGCGCTTCGCCATTATTAAGCTACGCCCACGTTCACTGTAGGTGACGAGAATCGAACTCGCATCAGAGGCTCCAGTAACCCTCTGAGACCGACCACGGACCACCCACACAGCCTGTATAGCGGGGCCGCGAATTGAACACGGTACTTTCCAGGACATGAACCTGGCGAGCCGCCTTTGCTCCATCCCCGCACCCATTACCTACCACCTGTCCGTCAGGTCGAGATATTCGTACATGATCTTGGCGAGCCGTTCGTCGCTCTCCACCAGTTCAATGCACCGTTTCGACCTGGCCGCATCCGCCACATAGTCCTCTTCCATGTGGGTCTGCGATTCGCGGAGTCGTCGCAGTACGTACTCCTGGATTTCCTTCGCGCTCGAATCCGGGCCGGGCCGCTTCGGGCGGTGTCGGAATCTTTCCTTCTCAGCTTGAACGACCGCTTCCGGCGTTCCTACGATTTCCATTTCAGCCATTGCTACAATCCTTTCCTTTTCCTATATATAAGGCCCACAATAGGCCACTATTAGCAAACAGACCGCCCGTCTGGTTATGTACCTGTGAGAGAGGAAGCGTGCGATTGGGCGGTCTGTGGAGAGCAAAAGCGGTGCGATTCCGTAAAGATTGGCTGGCTGAACGGCTGCCGCACCGCCCGAAAGATGCTTGTTTGCAGCGAAATGAATTACCGATGTTAGTTGTCCAGCCAGCCATTGATAAATTCCTTAACAACACTAACAATACGGCCCAAGTATACCGGGTGTTCGGAACAGCACAAGAGAAATGTTATGTTCTTGGCAAATTCTTTTCCAGCGGGCGTTCCGGACATATTCGCACGGCAATAGAACGCACAGGGCTTGCCAAACGTAAGGAAATAGTAAGAATAAGAATCATGCCCAGTAAGCAAAAAACAACAGTGGTTTTAACGGAGAAGGCGCGTAAATTGCGGTTCGCTGACCCTTTATTCGCCTTTGAAAATAAAGAGCTTTTATCGGCGGGAATCGAATTGTTCGCTCAGTTGTCCGAAGCGGAGCAGGCAAAATTGGTCGCTCGCGTCAAGCGTGAGGAAGATGCTCTTCACGCTCAGCGTGCCGTGAACGACGCCGAAGCGCACGCAAAAGGCCGTCGAGGAAATCGCAGTCAGACGATTCCAAAATCTTGACTATTTTCTTTAGACACCGCTGCTGGCGGCGTTCTTCGGGGGTACAGTGAACCGGCTTTATTGGTATCTTTCGCATGGCCGTAACCTTTCAAAACTCGCCTTTGCCAAGTGTATTACGCCGGACGTGTCCGGGCCGGATATAAGCAATTTGCTGTCAGACCGCCGAGGCGATGGGCCTTCACGGGGCAAACAGTTCAATACTGTTGTGGCCTCGGCGGTCCTTTCGTATGCTTTAGATGTGGGCCGTTGCCGATACGCCTACATCGTGTTGATGTAGCGGCGCGGTCTACTGTGTGCCGCCGCCGTAGGCTGCGCGATCTTGCGGTGCAAAGCTATCGACGGCGGCTTGTGCTCTCGTAGCCGCCGCCGCACGGACCACTCGCCCTGAAAAGGATTGCGACGGCGGCTTTTCCCCGGTACAATCCCCGGCATGGATACATTCATATTCACTCTGATTGTTGTTGTGGTTCTTGTCGTCGTATGGATGTACAGCGGTATTCAAGCCAACCATTGGCGGCAAGCCGAAGAAGGCCAACAGATGCTTGCGGAGCTTCGTCGCAGGCAGGAAGAAAACGCCCGCCGACTGGAGCGCCCGCCCGGCATGACGGACGTAGAATACGCTAACTGGCTGTGGGACCAGCCGCTACCGTCTACCTTCATGGACAAAGAACCTAATGAGTGAAGAACGCCTGGCGGTTCTTCATCAGGTCTTTGATCTCCCCAATGTCCTCTTCGATGTTCTTGAGCCGTTCGTCAATCCGGGCTATCGTCGTCTCATAGCTTTGGACCTGCGCGGTAAGGGCCTTGATAGCGGTTTCGTGCCGGGCCACGTCTTGGCGCAGGACCGCCGCCGTGCCGATAGCTCCAATACACATAGAGCCTATCGTTACCGCCGTGCCTATCCACCAGAATTTATTTACGGGCATACGTTCGGCCTTCACGCTCGATCTCCGCTAAAAGTTGGCGGCGGCAGGCCGCCTTGATGTCACTGACCCGCTTCTGCAAGATACGCTCTTTACTCTGCGGGGATAGTTTCGACCACGCGGGATTGTCTACCACGTTCGGCAGACTGGCGTTGAGACGCTCCGTCACCTTCGCCTGATACCGCTGGTACTTTTCATCGTTCAGGTAGTATTTACTGCCCCGGCCAACGCGGCGGCTGACGCCCGCCGAGACGCCCGTGGCGTTCAGTTCCTGTTGGACGTTGGCGGGCAGGCTCTCACGAATCTTGGCGGCAACTTTGTTCTGCTCCGTCAGGTCGAATGTCCCCGTAGACGGCTGCTCTTTCATCTTGGCCCTGGCGGCCGTCTCCGCCTGGTCGATACCCAGCCGGTCGTTCCGCAGCCGCACCTGCTGCGAGGGCGTCAGATCGTCCCAGTTCTTGCCATAGCGGGCCTTGGCGTGCTCGTTCTTCACGACGCGGACCTGCTGAGAGGGTGACGGCGTGTAGGTCCCTACCCCAGCCCCGAAGAACTCCAGAGCGAAAGCCCCCATCGCCCACGGGACGCCTTCGACCGCCAGGGCCTGAGCCGCCGCCTGTGCGACACCGGGGACAGCGCGATTCGCGATTTCCCGTCCGATACCCTGTACGCCTTTGGGAATACCCGCCGCCGTCAAGGCTTTGCCGACCTTACCGCCCGGCGGCGCGCCGAACGGCTGATGTCCGAAATTCTCGCCGGTCAGATAACCCATCAACATCGACCCTACCGGACTCTCCTTGCTTTGCAGGAAGTCCCACAAGAGTTTACGTCGCTCGATGGGCTTAATCCGTCCATCTGCCGTCTTGATCTCGCCCGTTGCCATGCGGACCAAGAATCGAGCGACCGGCAGTATCCCGGCCCACAGATCAACATGGCGATTGCCTATCTTGATCTTGCCGCCGTCCGTCGCGCGCAGGTCCGGCTCCAAATCGACCTCATCATCCTTGTCGAGCATCTTGACAAGGGCCATGATTGCCAAGTTGGTCGCAATCAGACCACCCACGCCCCGTATAGTCTCCGCAAACCCCGGCTGGATTTCCCCGGCCTTTAGACTTTTGAACACGCCTTTGGGTATGTCCGTCAGAACCTTGAACCGACTGGCGGCAAACCGGGGCGACCAAAAAGCTCCATTCAAAAAAGGTCCCCAACGCTTCAGTATTTCGCTTTTGATAGTCGCTCGGCCCGCCAGGTTATTGATGGAATCGGCAAAATCCTGTTTCTGTGGGACCGTCAGGGGGCGACCTTGTTCTTCATAGCCGTCTACCGTATTATCGTAGACCATAGACCGCAGCCAGTTGAGACACACGGTAAAGGACCGCTCGCTGGCGCGGATACCCGGCAGCCAGTTGAGAATCCGGCCCGCCATGAACCGTTCCTCATGTTCCGAAGGCTTCGTCACATCCGTTCCCCATTCCGGCATTTCCAGTCCGACGGCCTTCCTTTCCTCGTAGCGGGGACTGTCCTTGTACTCCGATTCGATCATGCGCGTCACGTCCTCCGAAGCGAAAGCTTGCAGGGACTTTTTAATCATCTGAGCATAGAGAGCCGGGTGACTACTGCCCAACATCCGCGCTTGTCGCATCACGGCACTAATATCGAAACTGGAGAACGTCGTCTTGAGAACATTGCCGATCTCGCCCAGTACGTCCCAGTGACTGCGCTGGGGTTTGGCCGGTTGTGGTGCAAACTCCCACTCCAACTGCTCGCCTTGCGGCGCTAACCGTTTGGCGGCTTCCGGGGACAGAGGCCCCTGCTGCTGCAAATGCTCCGCGACCTCCGGCGTCACTGGCCTTTGCTCTTGCTGCTGCGGTGTCGCCAGGACTTTGTCCCGGTATAAGTAGTTGCCCTGCTCGTCCAGGAAGCCCGCATCGACCACGTTGCGCTCCGGCGGTAGCTCCCCGACGATTTCGACGTGACTGTTCTTGCCCTGGCCCTTAATAACTGTTCCATCGTCTAAGAGTAGCGCGACACCGCCCACCGTAGGCGTAGGGGCCTCTGTAGGCGTCCCCTGTGGCTTAACGGCCCCCGGTACACTCTCTGGTACTCCCACAGCCGTTTGGTCCCCCTGGATAGTCTGGGGGCCTCGCATGGCTCTTCCGGCTGCTATGGCAATTCCCGGTACTCCCAGGATGGCCCCGGCGGTAAAACCGCCCAATCCGGCCCCTAATACCTGGCCCAAGTCCTTCAATTCGATTTTGTGGCCGTGTATCTTCGCCGCCCCGATGCCCACCGCCTCTTGTACGGACTCCTGCAAGCCCTCATTGACGGCGTTCGCCAGGTCCTCGGCGACGACCTGGCCCCCGGCCTGTGCCAGTTTACCCCAGGCCCGCCCACTGGCGGCCCCCACCAGCCGCTTGAGGGCAGGGCCAGCCTTCTTACCCACCTTCAAAAGCCCGTTGACCTGGAGCAATTCGAGCGCGCCGTTGATCGTCCCGACAATCAGCCGCTCGGTGTCGGCCTGATCTTGCGTCGCCCCCTGGATACGAGCCTGCTGGTAGGCGTTGTCACCTTCCGTCGCCGCCGCCACGGCGAAGGCCGCTATGGGACCGCCCACCGCACCGGCCGCCAGGGTCGCCGCCATGAACGGCAGGGTCTCACCTGTCACACGCTGGATATAGCCCCAGGGACCGGCGTTCGGGTCCGCTTGCAGTTCCGGCCGGGCCGCGTCGGCGTAAATATCCTTCGACCACTGCTCCATGTCGCGACCGCCCTCGCCCCCGTACATCAGCGAGCCCAACGTCCCCGCCCCGGCCGCCGCCATGCGCTCCGTACCCGCCGCCACACCCTTACCAAACTCGCTGAGCTGCATATCGCTTTCGCCAATCGGCGGCGCACCGCCGGGCACAGCGTAGGGGCCGCCAAAAGCACCGGCAAAGGTCTTACCGGCAATCTTGTCCTCAACCCAATGGCCGGTATAACCCGTCCCGCCCGCTACGGGCGGCCCAGCAGTCGCAGTCTCATCCACAGGCGCAGCCGTCTCAGGTACGCCTGGCGCTGTAACGTCCGCGAACGCCTGTTCGGCGAGGGACGGCTTTTTGGGACGGACGATGGATTCATAGGCCTGCTCCGCTATGCTCATTCGGCCATGCTCCGCACTTTACGCTGCCATTCCAGGACCTTATCCGGCCCCATCGTCACGATCTGGTCGTAATACTTGCGCAGCTCCGCCTGCTCGTTGGCGTCGAATTTACTCCAAATATCCGTCAGGCCGGGGACGGGGGCCGTCGGGGCGGGCGTCCTCTTCGCCCCTGTCGTGACGCGGGTAGGCGGGGCCGATGCCTGGTCTTTCTGACTTTCCCACGCGCCCTCCATCGCCGAACGGGCGTCGTCGTATTCCGCCATAGCGCGATCGTACTCCTCGTCACCGGGCATGAGGCCGCCGTAGCGAATCTTGTCAAGTGCCATATCAGCCATTGTGATCTGATGCTGGTACTCCTGGTTGACCTGTGCCTTACCGGCCTTCGGCTGTGCCATGCGCAGCCGGGCCTCGGCCAGTTCCTGCTGCGCGTGCTCGATGTCCACGGCCTGCTTGGCCATCTTGCCCGGCTGCAATTCGCGGCCCTGGGCCGTGCGTTCGCGCGTGGCCTGCGTCCGGGCCGCCGCCCCGGCTACCTGCTCCGGTCGCATCTCGGCGGCCGTCCTGGCCTGCTCTTGTACCAGTCCCGTGCGGGCCGCGTGCGTCCCCTGCCCGGCGGCGACTTCGCCCGTCCTGGCCTTTTGGGTCGCGACCTGTTCGGGCCGCATCTGCCGGACGGTCTCCGCCCGCTCGCCCACCAGACCGCGCTGGGCCTCCTGCGTGGCCGCTTGACCTTCCGCCGCCCCCCGCTTGGCCTGCGCCGTCGCCAGTTCCTCCGGCCGCATTGCCAAGAGCGTCTCGATCTGCTGCTGCGTCAATCGCACCCGCCCCTGCCGGGCCGCCGTCAGGGCCTGGGCCGCTTCTACCTGCTCCGGCCGCAACGCCTCGGCGGTTTCGGCCTGCTCGCCCAGCAGCCGCCCCCGCGCTTCCTGCGTCGCCTGGCCCGCCGCCGTCTCACCTGTCCGGGCCTGCTGAGTCGCGACCTGCTCCGGCCGCATAGCTTGAATCGTCTGGGCGCGTTCGCCCGCCACTTGGCCCTGCGCCGTCGCCGTCGCCGTCTGCGCGCCCGTCAGCGCCCGCCGGGCCGTCAGGGCCGCTATCTCTTCCGGCCGCCGGGCCTGCTCGGTCGCTATCTGTTCGCCTATCAAGCCCGTGCGGGCCTGCTGCGTACCCGTGGCGGCCTGTGCCTGGCCCGTCAACGCCCGCTCGTGCTCGGCCTGTGCCCCCGTCGCCGCGACCCGGCCCGCCTGGCCCGCCAGTTGGCCCGGTCGCATGGCCCGCACCGTCTCCGCCCGTTCGCCCGCCAGTTCCTGCTGGCCCGCCGCCGTGCCCGCCGTGGCCGCCGTCCTTGCTTGCAGGTTGGCTATCTCTTCCGGCCGCATGGCAACTAAGGTCTCAATTTGGGCCTGCGTCAGTTGCACCTTGCCCTGCCGGGCCAAGGCCAGTGCCTGCACCGCCTCGATCTGTTCCGGCCGGGTGGCTTCCACCGTGGCCGCCTGCTCCTCCGTCAAGTGCTGTCGGGCCTTCTGCGCGCCCGCCGCCGCCGTTACCTGGCCCGTCCGCGCCTGCTCCGTCGCCAGTCGTGCGGGCCGCATGGTCCGCTCCGTCTGTGCCCGTTCCTGCGCCAGATCCGCCGTGGCCTGGCCCGCCGCCGACATCGGCCGGGCCGGGGCTTTCATGCTCAAGCCCATCCGCGAAAGTATCTGCTCCGTCCCGCCCGGCCCCTGCGGACTGAACGCCCCCGCGAACCGCTGCAAGCCGCCCCGCATCCCGCCCGCAAATTCGGGATTCTGCTGCTGGTTCACCACGTCGGCCACGATACTGTCAAAGTCCTTGCCGGACGCAATTCCCGACAGCACGCTATCCTGTATTTGCCGCTCACGCCGGTCCTTCTCGACCTGCCCGATCAACTGGAGAATCTGCGCGGCCGCCATGAAATCGCCGCCGTACTCGCCCTGCGGATTTGTCAGGTCGATTGCCATTACAGGATGCCCTTCAAAATGGTCGCGATCAAAGGCGACGCTTGACTAAAGGGACTGGCACTACCGCCGGTGACAGCCATAGGATTCTGCGCGTTCAAGATCAGCGAGGCGATGCCCGATTGCGTCTCATACGGGAAATTGATCTGCTGCATCATCTTGACGTACTCGGCGTCACTCTGCATCTGCTGCAAGGTCCGGGACAGAGAGCCGGTGGTACTCAGTCGGTTCAAGCGGTTCAGCGTTCCCGTCTCGCTGATGCCCGCCATACTGGTCGCCGCTCCCAGCCGCCGGTTCTCCGCGCTCTCCAGATAAGATGCGAGCGTACTCAAAATCATCCGCTGCGTATCTTCCACCGACCGGCCCAGGACGTCGCGACCGCTGCTGGAGGAGCCCGCCCCCGATAGTTGTATCGTGCGGCCCAGCCGGTTCGTCTCCTGCTGGCCGCTCTGCAATACGTTCTGGATAATCGCCTGGATTTCCGGCCGGTCCAGGATATTGCCCGGCTCGGCGTAGCTTCGCAGCGTCTCCATACCGGCGGGCTCGGTCGCGCCATACTCCGTTACCATGCTCTGCGCCAGGGACTCGGCCTCGGACATCGGGGCAATCTCGCGCGTGGGAAATTCCGGCATGGGCGCGTTCAGGATATTGCCCAGCGTCTGCTCGGCCCCTACTTGAATCGGGGTCCGCAGACTCTTGGCCTTCTTCGGTGAAGTCCCAAATATGCCGCTCAGGATGCTCATGTTATTCACTCCACGAAAGTCGCCGTCGCCCCGGTCGAAGCGCCGGTCGTCACAGCCGTCAATTTCCCGTCGCGAAAAGTCAGAACCACGCGCCAGTTGGCCCCATCGTCCAGCGTCAGTATCCCCGTCAGGCCGTCCGTCCCTATCGCGTCCCGCACATTACCGAACGCCGCCAGCAGGGCCTCGCGGAATTTGGCACTCGTGATCTCCGGCAGTTGAAAGGTTCGCGGCAGTCTCATACGTCACCGTCCCAGTCGAAATCGAAAATGACCCCGATGAAATCGAAGGGGTTCGCCCCCTCAACTTTGAAGTAGGTATGACGGAACCGGAAATCGCAGGGCAGCCACTCTTCCACAATGGGTTTGTCCGTATCGAGTGTGACCGTCCCCACCGTGGCCCACGTCACGCCATTGTCACCCCACATTTTGATTGTCACTTCCCCGTGGCCGGGCGCGAAGATCGCCCAAAAACCATGCACGCGCTTGAACTCCGTCACGGCCCGGCTCTCCGCCAGGTCCGTATAGAGGACCAAACGGCCCGTGTAGGCGCTGCCGTTATCCAGTTCGGACCCCAGGCACGTCTGCCCGTAGCCGCTATAGTCACTGGCAATGACGAACGGAAACTCCGAGACCTGGCCCGCCCAGTCGATGGAGGGCCAGGTGATGCCGTCGATAGTGGCGAAGGGAATCGTGTCGATAGTATACGTCACCTGGCCCGTCCAGTAGCCGAAGGCGCAAATCGCCATCGGGGCGCTGTGCCACGTCTTGGTCTGGCAGTCATACATCAAGACCAGATCGTTGCCCGTCGATGTCGGGCCTTTGGGTACGGCCCACCACAACTGTCCCAGGTCCGGCACAGAGACGCCCTGCGCATAGTGCAGCAGTTGCGGGTGCAGATTGCGCACCGTGGCCGCCATGCCCTCCGTAATCGGCTTCTCGCTGCCCAATTGCCGAATCGTATGGTCCGTCGCCAGGTAGTACAAGTTGCCGTCGCCATCGTTGACGATACTGTCCGGGGCGGCACAGCCGACGCCCTGGAGAATCGTCTCGCCCGCCCACACAAGGACCGTATCCGTCAGCCACATGGCGTTGGCCAATTTCTGCGTGAAGGTAATCAGCCGGGTCGCAGCCCCGGCCGTATAGATGCCGCAGCCCTTAATGCGAGCGTTCGCGGCCAGATCGTTGTAGATAGCGTCCCCG
>Ga0315279_10008834_pt1 | contig 12131 bp, 10 predicted proteins | sample YL17G06_20_MG_FD_203694 | JGI IMG/M metagenome (GOLD analysis project Ga0315279, IMG submission 203694) | Sediment microbial communities from Yellowstone Lake, YNP, Wyoming, USA - YL17G06_20 | ecosystem: Environmental > Aquatic > Freshwater > Lake > Sediment | place: USA: Wyoming | collected...
TTTATTATTGGCGGGGACATTTTCGGCGAATATTCTGCTTTCAGACTAACAGCGATTAATTCCTATTGGAATCCGGTGATTTCAGGCAAACTCTATGCAATGCTAAGCATCACAATACTGCCAACCATATATTCTGCTGTTCTCAGTTTGGATGGTACGTCGATACTGACAATTATTTATCCCTTGATTTTCGCATTCGTTCCTCTAGGGTTGTATCAACTTTTTAGGTCTAGAGTGAGCAAGGAAGTTGCTTTCTTCTCTGTCTTTTTCTTCGTATCCAACTTGGTTTTCTTCAACGAAATAGCCGAATTGGCAAGACAAATGATTGGCGAGTTGTTCTACATTTTGTTATTCCTAACCCTATTCAGCAATAATGTCAAGGGTTCCGCAAAAGGGTTGCTTTTCACTGTTTTCAGTTTCGGGCTAGTTGTGTCGCACTATGCTATTGCATACATTTTTTTGGCTCTTATCTTTGCAGTTTGGTTGGTTGGTTTTCTGAGAAAACGTAAAACGATTGTAACTGCGGGCATGGTAGCACTTTTTGCAACCCTAACCTTTGCTTGGTTCATCTACACTTCTTCAGCATCAACTTTTGATGACCTCTTACGCGCGACCAATACTGTAAGTAGCAATTTTGTTTCCGATTTTTTCAATCCGCAGTCCAGAGGAACTCAAGTCTTGGAGGGCATAGGAGCTTCGGGGATCAATACTTTCGGGCATATCATAGGCAGATACATATATTACGTTACCGAGGCGCTCATAGTAATTGGCTTTCTTGGCTTATTACTAAAGAAGCGCCGTTCATTTCTTAATGATGACTTTAATCTTCTAGTATTCTGCAATATCTTGCTTTTAGGCGCGTGTATCGTTATACCCAACTTAGCAGGTACTTTTAACATAACACGGTTTTATCATGTGACGCTCTACTTCTTGGCGCCCCTTTGCGCTCTCGGAGGAATCGATGTTCTTAAATTACTGTCAAGAAAAAAGGTTAAGGAGAGATATCTTGGTTTGATTGTAGTTTTTCTTGTGTTAGTTCCATTCTTCCTTTTCCAGACAGGCTTCATTTACGAGGTTGCCAAAGAAGAAAGTTATTCGTTACCATTAAGTGCTTATCGATTTGATGCAATGACACTCGCTGAGAGGGGTGTTGTCAGTGAGCCTGAAGTTTCAAGTGCAGCGTGGCTGTCACAATATCAAAACTTAACTAGGTTTGTTTATGCCGATATAATGTCAGAAGCGCTTTTTGATTACAGAGGCGTCCAGAACGGAGTCCGGTTGTCTCTAAGCGCACCTGTACCATCAGGTTCCTATGTTTACTTAAGGCAATATAACGTCTATGGTGGGGTAGTTTTCAGCAGTTATCACTCAGCTGGCGCGTTCAACGTCAGCCAAGTTGTCCCTAGCCTCAACTCAACAAACGTTGTATACTCCGGCGGTTCTTGCGAAATATATAAAGTTCCCTAGTAGCGCGCGTGGGGATGCATAAGTCGTTCAAATTCGCAGGGTCTGAAGGTGAACAGCAAATGCTTAAAATAGCAGAGATTAATGATTTCAGTCATTTTCTTGATTTGAAAAGTGAATGGAACGAAGTTCTAAGGAGAAGTAAGGACGACAGCATCTTCTTAACTTGGGAATGGTTGTATACGTACTGGAAATACTTTGGAAAAGAGAGAAAACTGAGAATACTCTTGGTGGAGGACAAGAATAAGATCATTGCGATCGCTCCACTCAGGCAACAGCGCGTCAATTTTGGTAGTCAAATAATTCAAACTATGGCAGAGCCAATGGGCGACCGCTCCTTGCGGGCTGCAAGCGCAATCGGCTATAACGTTATTGAACCTATGGGATATAGAAGTACGGACTATACTGGTCTTATTCTGACTGAAAGAGAAGCAGAATGCTTGGTTATGTTATTCAATTACTTGACTGAAAATGATGACTGGGATTTCATATATCTGTTTGATATCCCTGGAACATCCATGATTCCTGAAGCCATATCAAGGATTTCCGAATTTATCCCGGCAATTGAAATAGCGAAAGGTCTAATGTGTCCTTACATATCGCTTCCTAACTCTGTTGAAGGGTTTACGCAAGGATTGGAGGGAAGATTCAGGAAAGATTTGCGAAGAAACCTGAGGAACTTGAAGAAAAACTATCAAAGAGTGATTTTGAAAGGGTACGATGAGTTCGGTTCTGTTGAAGAAGCAATGAACATTTTTTTTGATTTGCATCAAGAAAGATGGAAATCTAAAAACATGCCAGGAGTATTTAATTCCCAAAAAGTCCGCGATTGGTATCTGGAATGGGCAAGACAATTCGCCAACAAAGGTTGGCTGGCACTACACTTCTTGACAGCCAATGACGAGCCTATTGCCGCTCACCTTGCCTTTGAATATAAGGGAGTAATTCATTCTGGCCTAACCGGACTCAATTCTGACTTCTATGGATACGGTGTTGGGAACTTGTTAACTCAACATATAATAGAGAACTGCATCCGGAAGGGAATCAAGGAATTTGATTTCATGAAAGGCAGTGAGCCGTACAAGTTCAAGTGGGACGCAACGTACCGGAGAAATACAAACATTAGGATTATGAACAGGAAGACTGCTTCACTACTGTACGATATAGGCATCAAAGCGATAAAGAAAATGAAAATCGAGAGAATTCTTGGAAAACTGCACAAAATTTGAAAAAACGAGGAAACATTAGCGCACGGTGTTTGGGCAGAAAAAGCAGACTGTGTTCAAAGTCAAGGCGATATTGTTTGAGAAAGGATTTGATCGACAAGATAAAGGACTTCACTTTCGTTGGATACAAGGAACTATTGCAGTATCTAAAGGAAGTCTACAAGATAATCCCACTCTGCAGACTTCCAACGGAGGATGTTCCCTACCTCGCACTTCGCCATGATGTGGATTTTTCTCTTTCGGCAGCCTTGAGAATGGCAAGACTGGAACAAGAATTGGGGATAAAGGCGACCTATTTTGTGCTATTCTCAGACAGGCTCTATAATTTGCACGAAAGCGGCAATGTCCAAATAATCAAGCAAATTTCAGGGCTTGGTCACGAAATAGGGCTTCACTATGACCCGTCAGAATACCAGTCCTATGGCGTCGACTTGAAACAGACTCTGAAAATCGAGATTGAACTATTGGAGCACTGGCTGGGTAAGAGAGTGTGGAGCATCGCCAGACACGGTCCATGGGATAGAGATCCATTTGCGGCCATCAAAGGGTACGTGAATGCAAATGACCCGCGTATGCGAGGCGACCTTTTTGTTCATGATTCATGCAGAGCTTGGAACACTTTTGAAGGGCTGCTGACTTTGCTCACAAATCCACCGAAGAGAGTCCAACTCCTCGCTCATCCTGAGAATTGGACCGACGAGAAGATAAGCCGGGAAACGTTGTTTAACAGCTTCTTCCGTAGTCAAGAGGAAGAGCACCAAGCATTAGGAAAAGAGGTAGAGAAATGGTGGTTAAGAGATACTGCTGTTCTTGAATATGACTTGCGGGCGACAAGAACCGAGGAGGTTGCGTTGAAACTCTCGGAAAAACATTCTCAAACAAACCTGCAAAAAAGCGAATATCAGAAGTTACGCGAAATAATCAGATGGCACTTAATAAATACCCGTGTCGGATGGAAACTTCATAAAATAGTTGAAATGATAAGAAACTTGAAGGAACAACGTCCAGGGTCAGTGGATGACAAAGCGAGAAGCTTACCTCGGCTCTAGCGCCACTCAAAACGTGATATAGTCAAAGCGCGTTCGCTAGAAGACGGACGCTATGTCAGTGATCCCTGAAATATCCTGCGCCACACTCTGGGCAAACGAACCATTTTCCGAGCCGGACGTATCTGATTGTGCCGTGGAAACCGCAATGACCACAAACCACGCATGGCGCGCGATGATACGGATTGTCGCACAGATGAGTAGAGTGCTCTGACCGACGTTGCGGGTGTAGGTCCGGTGGCATGGGCATTTGTCTGTGATCATAATCCTCTGTAGCATTTTGCGTAGAGCACGCGCAAATCCTTCAGTTCATTCTCAACCTTTCCGAGCTTATCAAGTAATACCTTGGTCTCGTCTCCGCCGCCGGATTGGCGACGCCTCTCCTTGATACGTGAGCGCAGGTCCTCCATCAAAAGTTCGCTCAGCTCCACTTCACGCATCTTATTGCAGGCCTCAAAAACATCGACTGTCTGCTGCGCGCGCATTTTAACCGGACGAGGTGGCCATTGCGAAGAGGGAAGTGGAACGCTCTAGAACAAAGAGCGATTGTCGCCTGCTGTGGTGATGCGCAGCGCACGCCAAAAAACCTACAGAGGAATCTGATGTGAAGATTTCATGAGCTTCGAAACCGCCAACATGCAGAAATCGGAGATAGACAAGCTCCAGCCTTTGATAGCAGATTTTAGGTTCAAGCCATATCAAGAATATGATATCTGCTCTGAGCGCATTATTGGATTCGTGAAAGATGAAATTCTCAGCTGCCTTTCTTCTAGGAACGGCATAGTACTGATATGTGCGCGCTAGGAAAATCGTGAAAATGAGTGAACGAAGACAGGGGAATGGCGGGGATGCTAAGATATAGGGAAGCAGAGATCGAAGATAGAGCGGCGATTGAGAATTTTGTAGAAGATAATCTCGGAAGGTTCGCCAAAAGGTTCCTATACAATCCTCTTTTTGATGAGAAAGTTATCGCTAAATACATTGTCAAAGAAATCTTGGGAAAAATGCAGAATGGTACTGCGCTATGGGCATACAACGAAACGGCAATAAAGGGTCTATCAATAGTCTCGAAGTCAGATTGGGACTCAGAAATTCTGGGCAAAAATGTGGGTAAACTCGGTATTTACACTCTATTATCTCCTGCAGAAACAAGCCTCTTCCTGAAAGAAATATACTGTACATTGGCCCAAACAGAGTTGGATGCCCTCTTCGGAAGAGTGCAAATAGAATCAACCAAAGGATCATTGCGGGCAATACTCGCCGATAATGCCACTCTTGGCGATCTCTTGGTAACTCTAGGCAAAAACATGTCTGGAGAGATATCTTTCCCAGAAGCAGACATTGCAAGGAGATCAGATCTAGTATTTGAAAATGGGAAAGCCACTGACGAGGAACAACTGAAGAAAATCACGTTTTCAGCCTATAGACACAGTCACTATTTCAACGATCCGAAAATCCCCCTGAAGAGAGCAGAGACAATTTTCCAGGAGTGGATCAAGAACAGTCTGCATGGACTTGCAGATTACGTGATAGTTGCAAGAGTAGCCAAAGAAACTGTCGGATACATCACACTCCGAACAGAAAACTTGGGGCAAAGAGCATTCGGAATTATCGACTTGATTGCTGTACAAGGAAGCTATCGCGGACAGGGAATTGCCAGAATGTTGGTTGCTGAAGGAATCAGACAACTTCATGGTAGAGTGGACACTCTGTACGTACGCACTCAAATCTCAAACATTCCAGCACTACGACTCTATCAAGCTTTGAGATTTGAACCGATTCTGAAGGAAGCTACTTTTCATGTCTGGTTGCACGCGCGCGTCACATAGATACCTGACACGCGCTAGATGGAAACAAGGTGAGGGAGCACTAATATATAAGGTGAAAACAGAAGAATGACAAAGATATTTGGGAAAAGAGGATGATGTGATGCAGAAGAAAAGGATACTAATAACAGGTGGCGCCGGCTTCATTGGCAGTCATCTAGCTGAAGATCTCGTTAAGAACGATTATCCAGTGAAAATCTTGGATGATTTCTCAGCTGGTAACGTGAACAACATTCTGGGATTGTTCAACTACAAGAATTTTGGTATGATTCGCGGTAGTATTACTGATAAGGAACTAGTCGCAAAGGCAACTTCAAATGTTGACGTGATATTCCACCTGGCAGCCCAGATCCATGTTGACCGATCAATAATTGAGCCTAGGCACACCTTTGAGGTGAATTCGCTTGGAACACTGAACATTCTAGATGCAGCTTTGGAAAACAATACCGAACTAGTAGTATACGCATCAACTAGCGAAGTCTACGGTTCAGCCCAACATGTTCCAATGAACGAAGATCATCCGCTAAACCCAGCATCTCCATACGCAGCGAGCAAAGCCGCGGCCGATAGGTTGTGCTTCTCATACTACAACACCTATAAACTGCCCGTGGTAATAGTGAGATGCTTCAACACTTACGGACCTAGACAACGCGAAACAGGCTATGCTGCAGCCATCCCCAAGTTCATAAGCAGAGCGCTGAGCGGCCTGCCTCCGGTCATCTACGGCGATGGAAAACAGACCAGAGATTACATGTATGTGAAAGACGCAGTGAACGCATACAAACTCGTGCTTAAGTCCTACGAGAAAGTACTGGGTAAGGCAGTAAATTTTGGAACAGGCAAAGAAGTATCAATAATGAAGCTAGCGCAGACAATCCTGAAATTTAGCCGTAGCAAAGCCTCTTTGATACACGTTTCACCACGCGCCGGAGAAGTGAAGAGACTCTGTGCTGACACTACTCTGGCAAAAGAGGCGTTAGGCTTCTCTCCGAAATATGGCATAGATGATGGTCTAAAGGAATTTGTTGAGTGGTATCGTCAAGGGAAATATGAAGAATGGACAGCTTACAAGAGCGAAGGAGAGAGCTAAAAGAGGATGAAAGACGAAATCCTCCCTTTTTACATACCGTGGATTACGAAACAAGACAAGGATGCACTATCTAAAGCCTTAGAATCTCGCTGGCTCACTGGAGGACCGAGAGTCGCAGAATTCGAACGTCGGTTCCAAGAATACGTTGGAGTCAAACACGCAATTGCAGTAAATAGCTGCACCGCGGCCTTGCATCTTGCGTTGAGAGCAATCGACTTAGAGCAAGGCGATGAAGTGATCGTTCCAGACTTGACATTTGCTGCAACTGCCAACGCCGCGATATTCTGCGGCGCGAAACCCGTATTTGTCGACATAGATGAGAGAACGTTCAACATTTCCACAAAAGATGTTGTTGAAAAAATAACGCCAAAGACAAAGGCGATAATACCTGTTCACTACGGCGGCCAACCTTGTGACATGGACGAAATCAACGAAATTGCCCAAGACCACAAGCTATCTGTGGTGGAGGACTGCGCCCACTCACTGGGGGCGAAGTATAAGGGCAAGCAAACTGGAACGTTAGGAACAATGGGATGCTTCAGTTTCTATCCGACAAAACTGATCACGACTCTGGAGGGAGGAATGTTGACAACAAACGACGACCAACTTGCGAAGAGAGCGATGATTCTCAGAGAACATGGAATGAGCAAGACTGCAATAGACCGAGAAAATAAAGGAACGTGGTACTACGACGTTGTAGATCTGGGCTACAACTACAGACTCAATGAGCTACAGGCCCTCTTAGGAATCTCCCAACTGAAAAGAATCGGTCAAGGAATCAAGAGACGAATCAAAGCTGCTCACTACTATAATGAGAAATTTCGACAACATGGATTCAGAGGAATCATCCCACCCTATGAAGCTCCCAATAGATCCCATGTCTTCCATCTTTATGTAATACGTGTTGAAAAAGAATCGGGAACCACAAGAAACACACTGTTTGAAAGAATGACAGATAATGGAATAGGGTTGAGTGTGCATTACACTCCCTTGCACTTGCTGTCGTTTTACAGGAAATTCCTAGATCTCAAATCGAAAGCATTTCCAGTTGCAGAACGTATTTATCAAGAGATATTATCGTTGCCATTGTTTCCTACTTTGACCAAGAGAAACATCGACTTCATAACAGCGAAGATGAAAGATGCCATAGAATCGTGATCAACCGACAATATGAACAGTTGGAGCTACCCACTGAAATTCTCGAGTGTTGCTATGAGAATATTGCTTGTCACTCCATCGTACTTTCCAATCATCGGTGGATCTGAAGTTCTGACTCAGGTGCTTGCAACTAAACTCAACGAAATCGGAATCGACGCAGATATTATGACTTACAATATGGACAAGAAATGGTGCCCCGCATGGAAAGAAGAGAGAATAAGAGATGGCACTATAGATGTACTCAGAATGCCTGGTATTAACCTGCTGCCAAGACTCCCGAACCCTTTGTTCAGTCTTTTGCGAATAAATGCCTTGCCAAGTCCCGTCTTCGTGAAAAGGTTTCGAACATATGACATGGTTCATTTTGTTGGTGAAGCGGACCTCAGCTTTCCTTTATTCTCGTGTTTCGCTGACAAACCAAGACTTATGCACTGTGTGGGCATTTTCAGGTATGGTGGAATCTACAGGTACTACACTCATCAGCGCCCATATCTGCTGAGGCTATTCCGAAGGTTCTTTGCACACCTTGCGGACAAGTACCTCGTGTCCTCAAATGAAGAACAAGTGCTTCTATCTGACTTGGGGATACGTGAAAGCAAGGTGTCGATTCTTCCCTTAGGCGTCGACATCAACCTCTTCCGACCTGGTGTAGATAAAAAAACAGAAAACCTGCTCTTGTTTGTGGGTAGAATAGATAGAATTAAAGGCTTGCACACTTTAATGGAGGCACTTCCGCTAATCGGTTCTCCAGTGCAATTGGCGATAATTGGATCAAGGTGGGATCAGGAATACGTGAAGGAAATCGAAGCGATGTCACAAGTTATTACGAAGAAAGGGATTCATAGAGTGATGTTCTTGGGAGCTATGGATCAGAAAGAAATAGTATTTTGGTACCAGAAAGCTTCAATTCTAGTTTGCCCTTATCTGTATGAAACTCACTCCAACGTCGTGCGTGAGGCTCTAGCGTGCGGGACACCAATTGCTAGTACTGGAAGCCACATGAGTGAGGAAGGTGCCGACGGCATCTTGTTGACCTCAAAACATCCTGAGAAACTTGCAGAAGCTATTGAGAGGCTGCTGAGAAATAAGGAAATGAGAGAAAAATATGGGAAAGAAGGAAGAGCATACGTCGAAAGGAATCTTTCGTGGGATTCAATAATCAAGAGATTGGTTGACTTGTACAAGGAAATGCTAGACAACTAACGCATGCCTCTCAAGGATTGCTTTTCATGAAATGCGTTTATATGAAGAAGAGACGGACACGAGTTCAGTCAGGCTTGTAAAATAAGAGAGCACAGCATCTGCACGGAGCTTCCTGAGGAAACGCGGGAAGACGATAGGAAGACCTGAAGAAACAGGGTAAACTCAAGCATTCGAACCCTTTGAACAAGTACTGGAACACGTGAACACGCGGCCCAACTCCAAAAGTTTCTGAACTTCAAAGCTCAAATTTGGGAATAACAAGCACGCTTAACCACGCGCGAGTCATAGCATGCCTGTGATCTGCGCGCGAAGCGCGCGCGACAATGCGTCCGATGGTGAGTCTTTCGTGAAAGTATTGATGGCCACTCCAACCTATTATCCGGTCACAGGCGGACGGGAAACCGTAGTGCATCGCCTCGCCACAGATCTGAATGAGAAAGGAGTGTGCACCGACGTCATCACTTTCAACATGGACGTGTCGCGTAGGTGTATATGGAGAGGACAAACTGAAGTATCCGCAGAAGGCTTCCGCATCTTCAAGATCCCCGCCTTAGACTGGTCTCCCTTGCACTCCGAAAAAGTGACAATGGGCGTGAATTTTATCCCTGGGCGGTTCACGGATCCACGCAAGAAATACGACATCCTGCACTTTCACGGCCCTGAACTGAGCTTTCCAACATTCTCTTGTCTTGCGAGAAGACCGAAGATAATGCATTTCCATGGATTGGACCTCCGCTTCTTCAAAGAATATCCCATAAACAGATTCATACTCAAACACGTTGCCAACCTATACATCAGTCTGACGGAACAAATGAAGCAAGAATTGATTAGTCTAGGCATCCCTGAAAACCAAATCAGGCTACTCCCCAATGGTATCGACACCCAAGTTTTCCACCCATCCAAAAACAAAGAAGATAATCTGATCCTGTTCGTGGGCAGGATATCTCCCAGCAAAGGCCTCCACATCCTCTTAGAATCGCTGGATTACCTCAATCAGTCAGTCCGACTAGTTGTGATCGGTCCACAAGATTGGGACTCAGAATACTTCAACCATATACAACTGAGAATTGAAAAGGAGAACAAAAAAGGAAAACATGAAATCACGTACCTAGGCAAAAAGAATCAAGATGAAATAGTGGAATGGTATCAAAAAGCATCGATATTCGTTCTCACCACAATAGACTATGAAGCATTAGGCATCGTAAACTTGGAAGCGCTTGCGTGCGAGACTCCCGTGATAGCGACCAACGTTGGCGGCGTCTCTGAGGCCGTACGGCACGGAGAGAACGGACTGATAATCCAACCAAACAATGCAAAAAAATTGGCAGATGCCCTCCAATATCTTCTAGATAATGAAACCGTGAGAAAAAGACTCGGTGAGGCGGGAAGAAAATGGGTGTCAAACAATTTTTCGAACGAAGTCGTCGTAGAGAGACTTCTAGTCATCTACAAGGAACTAATAACATGAGTTCCCGAAAGTGATGAGAAATGCCGTTGCGCAAGTTTCTTCTGACTTTTGACACCGAAGACTTCATAAGTGAAAACTCTGTCCCCGTTTTGCATTGGATTCTTGAACGACTCAAAAAACACAATTTAGAAGTCTTATTCTTCATAACAGGCCACATGGCGGAAACTCTTCAGAACTTTCCAACAGTCATTGATCTTGTGACCGAACACCAGATAGGCTATCACTCATCGAGTCACTCCGTCCATCCTGCAATCTTCGAATTCACCGACGTCGAAGATTATAAAGAGGCGTATAAGAACTCACTCGAAAGAGAAACAGCACACATCAATCCATGCACCGGAGAAATCGAAGGAAAAGGCGGAATCCTCGCACTCAAAAGGCTTTTCCGCCGCAAACACATACAATCCTTCAGAGCACCCGGTCATTGTTGGACCCCACCACACTTAGAGGCATTGAAAACTCTAGGCATAAACTTTGATTTTTCCGCTGACCTCTCATCAACACCTATCAACTTCAAAGGCACGACATTCTACCCTCATCCAGTCCTCGGCCATTGGGAAGGAAAAACTTGGGAACAACGCCTCCTGCTCGCCTCAATTCTCAAGAAGAAACTGATTGTCTTGACCTGTCATCCAAGCCTACTGGTCAACAAAACCGAATGGGATTCAATCTATTTTGACTCCAACCCAAAGACGCTTACTCCACCACCCCCAAGGAACCCTGCAGAAGCAAGACACTTACTTCACAACTTCGACTCGTTGCTCAGCAATATCTCAAAACTACGTAAAATGCAGATCATCGACACAACACCAAAACTTGAATCAACGAACACTGCCTTGAAACTCAACGAGTCAGGCATCAGAGAATGCTACAACTGGAGCATGAGGTGGGCAATCGATCTTCATTACCACCCGAAATTCATCTTTGGCCATTTCTTGCAATACTTCAAACAAACACGTTCTAACGCGACGAGATCGGATTTTGAACAACGCATCTTAAGCAAGGGTTAAGAACTACGTTCGCAGTTATTGGAGACAAACTATCCTTAATCAATCTTGTAGAGAAAGAAGGACCCTACAATGAGCCTCGTCGGTTTTGCCAAAGTATCAAACAACACTTTAGACTCGATGGGACAAGCCATTCTCGATTGTCTAGCTGCAATCAACTACTCATTTGAAAAAGAAGTCAAAAACGTCGTCATCAAACCCAACCTGTGCTACTACTGGGACTACACTACCGGCCAAACGACAGATCCAAGATTCACAGCCGCCTTAATCGATGCAATCCGCAAGAAAACCACAGTGAAAGAAATATCCCTGGTAGAATCCGATGCCTCAGCCATGAAATGCAAACACGTTTTCAAAATGATGGGCTACGACAAGCTCGCCGAAGAATACAACGTCAAACTCGTCAACCTTTCAGAAGACACCTGCGAAGCCACCAAAGTCACAGTCAACAACCACCCCTTCACAGTCAGAGTGCCCAAAACGATAAGAGACGCAGACTTGAAAATCAACGTGCCAAAAATAAAATACACCATGGAAGAAATCAAAATCACCTGCGCATTAAAAAACATCTTCGGCTGCAACCCCTACCCCAAAAAATTCCAATATCACCCCAGACTGGGAGAAGTAATAGTCGCAGTAAACA
>Ga0315279_10008836_pt1 | contig 12130 bp, 12 predicted proteins | sample YL17G06_20_MG_FD_203694 | JGI IMG/M metagenome (GOLD analysis project Ga0315279, IMG submission 203694) | Sediment microbial communities from Yellowstone Lake, YNP, Wyoming, USA - YL17G06_20 | ecosystem: Environmental > Aquatic > Freshwater > Lake > Sediment | place: USA: Wyoming | collected...
GTTGTCCCTGGAGCAAGCCAACCATTGAAAGGGCAGGAGCCACGGCGGGAGGCCGGGTCGTACCTCCGGCTGGTGCCCCCAGACATCTTCGCCTGCCCGACCGGCGATGATGCCACCATGGTGTCGCTGATCGCCAAGGCGATGCTGGCGCTGCAAGAGCCTTTCCACCTGGTCACTATCGGCGCCACCACCAACGCGGCGAGGTTGATCCGAGATCACCCGGAGGTGGCGAAATGCTGGCTGACCGTTACCTGCATGGCCGGGCGGCTGGAGGGGAAGCCTGAGTACAATGTGTGGTGCGATCATGGCGCCGCGCGGATCCTGTTCCACGAGACCGCGCCGCGCCTAGTGGGGTTGGAGGCGAGCAGCGAGACGCTGCCGCGAGATGAAGTGGAGAAGCTGCTGTCTCCCACCGACCCGGCCGGCTCTTTCCTGCTTGACTGCTACCGCGCCTACCGAGGGGAACGCAAGCAGTTGCCGCTTACCCTGTTTGATGCCATCACCGTGCTGTCACTGGTGGCTCCGGGAGCATTCGACTTCCAGGCCCTGCGCGTGTTGGCGGAACGGGACGGCCGACTGCGGCTCACCGATGACGGCGCGGAGGTGCAGTACGCGCTCTCCAGCGACTGGCCGCGACTGCGGCCACGGATCGTGCGGCTGCTGGGGAAGAGCAAACGGTAGGTGGGGCCTCGCCGGGCAGCGGCTTGATCGGGGTTTGTGCGAGAGATTGCACATCGGCCGCCAGGAGACGCGGCTCTTGCTGCGAATACCCGAAGACCGGAACAGAGACGCGCGCAGGCGAGACCGGCGAGGCCGATGCGAAACACCGAGCAAGGGAGAGCATCCATGCTGACCAAGAAGATGGAAGATGCCTTGAACGGACAGGTGAACGCGGAGCTATATTCGTCGTACCTGTACCTGGCGATGGGCGCCTACTTCGATGCGGCGAAGCGGCCGGGGATGTCGCATTGGATGAGGCAGCAAGCGAAAGAAGAGCAGGTCCACGGCATGAAGCTCTTCGACTACCTTGCGCAGAACGGACGGGTGAAGCTCAGCGCCATCGACGCGCCGCCAGGCGAGTGGAGTTCGCCCCTGGCGGTGTTCGAGGCGGTCCTGACGCACGAGAAGAAGGTCACCGGCTTGATCAACGGTCTCGTGCAGGTGGCCAAGTCAGAGCAGGACGCGGCGACCGAGCGGTTCCTGGCGTGGTTTGTGAAGGAGCAGGAAGAAGAGGAAGAGAGCGCCGAAAAGGTAATCAAGCTGGTGGCAGCGGCCGGCAACGCGCAGGCGCTGGCGGCCGTGGACGCCGAGCTGGGGAAGAGGTGAGCGATGGCAATGGGCTTCAATGCGGACCAGATCCTGACCGTTGCGGAGCAGATCGAGCGCAACGGGGCCATGTTCTATCGGCGAGCAGCGAAGGCGCAGTCTGATGCCAAGGTTAAGGAGATGCTGGCGGCGATGGCGGAGATGGAGGACGAACACGAGCGCGTGTTCGCGGCCATCCACGCCGACCTGGCCGAGGTGGAGCGCAAGGAAATGGTCTTCGACCCCGACCAGGAACTGCCGCTCTACTTGCGATCCCTTGCGGACCGAAACGTCTTCGACGTAACCGGGGACCCGTGGGACCGCCTTTCGGGCAGAGAGGGCATCAGCGACATCCTGCGTCTTGCCGTCCAGCTGGAGAAGGACTCTATCGTGTTCTACCTCGGCCTCAAGGATATGGTGCCGGCTCGGCTTGGTGGTCCGAGGATAGAGGCGATCATCAAGGAGGAGATGGGGCACATCTCCACACTCGCCGCCCTGGCGGCGCGCTGGCACAAGTAGCCAGGACAGCTCTTCGGCAGCCCCCGCAAAGGATGGTATGGGACGTATGAGCGATAGCTTCTCCGCCGCCAGAATAACCGACCGCGTCTACTGGGTGGGAGCGATTGACTGGGAGCTGCGGGACTTCCACGGCTATTCCATGCAGCGCGGCTCGACGTACAATGCGTACCTCGTGCTCGCCGACAAGGTCACGCTCATTGATACGGTCAAGGCTCCTTTCTTCGATCAGATGTTGTCCCGCATCGCCTCCGTTGTGGACCCGAGCAGGATCGCCTATGTCGTGGCGAACCACGCGGAGATGGATCACTCGGGGGCTCTTCCCAGGGTGATTGAGAGCCTGAAGCCTGAGAAGGTGATCGCCTCCAATGCCGGCGTGAAGACGCTCGCCGGGCACTTTCGTCTCGGCCGGGAGGTCACCGGGGTCAAGGACGGCGCCTCCCTCAGCCTCGGGAACGCCACGCTCTCCTTTGTGGCCGCACCCATGCTTCACTGGCCGGAGAGCATGCTCACCTACCTGGCGGAGGATCGCCTGCTCTTCTCGAATGACGCCTTTGGCATGCACCTGGCCTCGAGCCAGCGATTCGCGGAGGAGATACCGGAGTGGATACTCGACTATGAGGGAAGCCGGTACTTCGCCAACATTCTCCTCCCCTACTCCGCGCTGATCACCAAGCTGCTGGACAAGGTCGGCAAGCTGGGCATTGCCATTGACACCATCGCCCCCAGCCACGGCCCCATCTGGCGAAAGGACCCAAGCTGGATAGTGAATCGCTACGCCAGGTGGGCGGCCGGGCCGCCGCGCGACAAGGCCGTGATCGTCTACGACACCATGTGGCACAGCACCGAGCTGATGGCGCGGGCGATCGCCGATGGCGTGGCCGCGGCTGGTGCGACGGCGGTGGTGATGCCCCTGAAGGGCTCGCACCGCAGCGATGTTGCCCAGGAGATGTTGGGAGCGGGCGCTCTCCTGGTGGGTTCGCCGACCCTGAACAACGGCATGCTTCCGGCGGTGGCGGATGTGCTCACCTACCTCAAGGGCCTGAAGCCGCGTGTGCCGTTCGGCGCGGCCTTTGGGTCCTACGGGTGGAGCGGAGAAGCGCCAGCGCAGATTGAGGAAGTGCTCGATACCATGGGGGTGCAACTGCTGCGCGAGGCAGTGAAGGTGAGGTACGTTCCCGACGAGGAAACGCTGTCCCAGTGTTTCGCGCTGGGCGGGTTGGTGGCGGCCAGGGTGACCGGGCAGGCGGGTTGATAGAGGGCGCGGCACGGACATGAGACAGATGATGGTGCTCGGGGAGGCCGGGCTGCACGAGCTGCTGGCGCGAGCGCTGAAGGCGGCGCCGGTACTGGCGCCTGTGCGCCGGGGGCGGAACTCGTATGCTTTCGCCTGGATCGAGGATCCGGCTGAGGTGGCTCTCACCTACCCGCGCACGGTCCTGCCCCCCAAGCAAGCGTTTCTGCCGCCGAATGAGGACTTGCTGCGCTTTCAACGCTTGCCGACGCCGGCCGCCCTGCCGGTAGCCCCCCGCACACCGTTGACTGTGTTCGGGATTCACCCCTGTGACCTGGCCGCCGTCAACCAGCTAGACTGGGCCATGCAGCGCAGACACGGGGTCACCGACCCGAGCTACTCGGCTCGTCGCACCTCGGCCACCATCATCGGTATCGAATGCCTCCCGGACGAGTACTGCTTCTGCACCTGCGTCGGCACGGCCGGCACGCGGGAGGGGGCAGACCTCTTCCTGACTCCGGTTGATGGGGAGCATGTAGTGGAGGTACTGACAGAGAAGGGCGAGAGCTTGATCGCCTCGGTCACCCAGTGGCGGGATGTGCAGACGCAGGAGCAATCGGCCTTCGAGCAATGGCAGCAGCGGAAACTCGACCAGGCTACCTGTCATCTGGAGGCAGCGCTGGAGGAGCTGCCCGACCTCCTTTCCGCGGGGTACGACAGCAGTATCTGGGAGGCCACCGCCGCCCGCTGCTACAGCTGTGGCACCTGCACCAACGTGTGTCCCACCTGCTTCTGTTTCGATGTGAGCGACCGCCTCGACGTGGCCCAAGCCACCGGCGTGCGGAGGCGGCGGTACGACTCCTGTCAGCTCCTGGAGTTCGCACTGGTGGCCGGTGGGCACAACTTCCGAGGTGACCGGGAGGACCGGGTGCGCCATCGCTGGTTCCGCAAGTTCGTTTACCTCAACCGTGAGTACGGGCGGCCCTTCTGCGTCGGCTGTGGACGATGCAGCCAGGCGTGCACCGCGGACATAGACCTGGTGGCGGTGCTCAACAGCGTTGTCACAGAGACCCGCCAGGAGACAGCGAGATGATCACGCCCGACGGAGCGCCATCCGGTTCGCTCCCGCACAACGTGTACGCGCCTGAGATGGCGCAGGTGGTGCGCGTCGAGGACATGAGCTGGCAGGACCGGCTGGTCGAGATCGAGCTGCCGGAGGCGCGGGATCTGGGTCACAGGCCAGGCCAGTTCGTGCAAGTGAGCGTGTTCGGGTACGGGGAAGCGCCCATCTCCGTGTGCTCATCCCCTGCGAAGCAGGGGAGCTTCGAGCTCTGCGTGCGGCGCCTGGGCAATGTCACCCGCGCCCTCCATCAGCTCGCTCCGGAGGACAGCGTGGGCATACGCGGCCCGTTCGGCAATGGCTTCCCCATGGATCATCTCGCCGGCCGCGATTGCCTGGTGGTGGCCGGGGGTATCGGCCTGGCGCCTCTGCGGTCGGTAATCAACAGCATTCTTGCAGACCGGGACCGCTACCGGCGGCTAATCGTGCTTCACGGCACCAGGCGCGCCGAAGACATTCTCTTTGCGGAGGAGATCGCGGCCTGGCAGGAAGACCCGCGCAACGAGGTGCTGGTGACGGTAGACGAGCCCACGCCGCAGTGGACCGGGCATGTGGGGGTGATCACCACACTCTTTCCCAAGGTGGACGTGGACCCGGCGAACACCGTGGTGGTGGCGATGGTGGGGCCGCCGGTGATGTACCGCTTTGTGGTGCTGGAGCTGAGGAAGCTGGGCATCGGCAACGACCAGATGTACATGTCCCTGGAGCGCCGGATGAAGTGCGGAGTGGGCAAGTGCGGGCACTGCCAGATTGACAACCGCTGTGTCTGCGTTGACGGCCCTGTGTTCTCTGGGACTGAGATTGTGGAGATGCACGAGGCCGTCTGAGGAAGAGGACTTGAAGTGGCCGGCAAACCACGCATCGCCATCTTCGACTTCGCCTGCTGTGAGGGCTGCCAACTGACAATCCTCGGGATAGGCGAGCCATTGCTCGAACTGCTAGCACAGGTGGAGATCGTCACCTGGCGGGAGGCGATGTCGGAGAAGGACGATAGGTTCGACATCGCCATCGTGGAGGGGAGCATCACCCGCGACTCCGACATTCCCCGGCTGCAGCGCATCCGCGAGCAGGCGAAGACTCTGGTGGCGCTGGGAAGCTGTGCCACCTTGGGCGGGCCTCATGTGTCGGCCAACAGCTTTGAGCCGGCCGAGCTGCTCAAGCTCGTGTACGGCGAAGAGGGCAAGCAGTTCGAGGCCGGCGAGGTGCGACCCCTGGGGGCGGTGGTCTCGGTTGACGTGCCCATTCACGGCTGCCCCATCAACCCCGACGAGTTCGTGACCGCGATGAGCCACCTGCTGCTCGGCGCCACCTACCGTCCCCCCAACCAGCCGGTGTGTCATGAGTGCAAGCTGAACCAGTACGAGTGCGTCTTGGACCGGGGACAGATCTGCCTGGGGCCGGTGACCCGGTGCGGCTGCAACGCCATCTGCACCAGCCGCGGCCACCAGTGCTTCGGCTGCCGGGGCCTGGTTGACGACCCGAATCTGAACGCAGCCCGCGATGTGCTTGCCGAGCATGGCTATAAGGTCGCCGACATCATCGGCATGTTCGACCTCTACTCGCTTCGCTCGCCGGCTGCCGCGAAGGTCTGGGAGGCGACGCGCACAGGTCCCCAACCGACCGGCAAGAGTGTTGAACCATGGAGATCCGCGTCGAGCACATAACCCGCGTGGAGGGGCACGGCAATATCATCGCCTCGCTGGGCGGGGCAGGAGACAAGCTTCTGCCCAACGCGGTGTTCCAGGTCGTGGAGGCGGCTCGCTTCTTCGAGGGGTTCCTTCGCGGCAAGAGCTGGAAGGAGGTCAGCCACCTCGCCAGCCGCATCTGCGGCATCTGCGCCATCAGCCACAGTACCGCCTCCCTCCAGGCCACCGAGCAGGCGCTCGGCCTGGCTTTGTCCGAGCAGGCGCAGCTCCTGCGGCGGCTGATCATGAACGCGGAGATCATTTCCAGCCACGCCCTGCACGTGTGCTTCCTCGCCGCCCCCGACTTCCTCGGCCTCAAGAGCGTGATGCCGCTGATAGAGGGGGACCCCGAGGTGGTGAAGCGGGCCTTCCGACTGAAGAAGATGGGCTACGACCTGGCGGAGGTGGTGGTCGGGCGGCATACTCATCCCATCGCCGCCGTCCCCGGCGGCTTCACCATGGCGCCCGAGGCCTCGGCTCTCGGGAAGATACAGGAGAGGCTGGTGGCGCTGCGCGGGGATCTCGAGGCCACAGTGGAGCTGTGCCGCAAGCTGCAGATCCCCGACTTCGCGCGACCAACGGAATACGTGTGCCTCCGCAGGCCGGACTACTACACCTTCGCCGGCGGTGAGATCGCCTCCAGCGCAGGGGTGAGCGTTCCCGTGGAGCAGTACCAGGAGGCGATCAAGGAGCAAGTGGTATCTCACTCCACCGCCAAGCACGCCCGCTGGAACGGCGACAGCTACTTCGTGGGCGCACTGGCGCGCGTGAACAACAACTGGCGGCAGCTACACCCGGCCGCGCAGCAGGCGATGAACACGCTCGGGCTCAGACCGCCCTGCCACAACAGTTTCATGAACACGGTGGCCCAGGTGGTGGAGATGGTCCACTGCGTGGACGACAGCATCCTGCTCATTGACCAGGTGCTGGCGCTGCCGCTGCAGGAGGAATGGGAGCCGGAGGTGGCGGCGCGAGCGGGCCAGGGGGTCGGGGCGGCAGAGGCGCCCCGGGGGCTGTTGATCCACGACTACACCTACGACGAGCGCGGGCGCTGCACGCGGGCCAACTGCGTCATCCCCACCAACCAGAACCTGGCGAACCTGGATGCCGACCTGCGCGCCTTCCTGGCCCAGCTTGCAAGCAAGCCCAAGCACGAGATCGAGCTGGGACTGGAGATGCTGGTGCGGGCCTATGACCCGTGCATCTCCTGTTCGGTGCACTGAACTCGGCGGGACCGCGCGCGGAGGCTTCTTCTGCGCAGGAGATGCAGCTGTCTCCTCCGAATCCTTGAAGTATCCGGAGAAGAGGTCCGCCCATGGCCAGGCATCACACCGTTGAGACTGCGCTCGCCCATGACATCGCCGAGCTGGCGCACACCGCCGGCTACCTGTGGGAGAAGGGATGGGCGGAGCGCAACGGCGGGAACATCTCGGTTGACGTGACCGAGGAGCTTAGCTGGGTGGCGCATGGCCGCAGCCAGGACCTCTTCCGGGAGCACCAGGTGCTGCACGCAGAGGTCGCCGGCCGCGCCTTTCTCGTCACCGGCGCTGGCACGCGGATGCGTGATGTTGCGAGGAGGCCGGCCGACAACTGCTGTGTGCTGCGGGTGTCAGACCAGCTGGACGGCTATCATCTGCTGTGGGGCGGGGAGCACCCGGGCTTCCGGCCCACCTCGGAGCTGGCTTCTCACTTCGCCATCCACGCCCTACTGCGTCAAGCAGAGCGGCAGGAGAGGGCCTTCGTCCACACTCACCCGAACGAGCTCATCGCACTCACGCACACCGCTTCCTATCGGGATGAGGAAGCGCTGAACAGTCTGCTGTGGTCAATGCACCCGGAGCTGAAGATCGTCCTCCCGGGCGGAGTGGGCTTCGCCCCCTATCGCCCTCCGGGCTCGGAGGCGCTGGCGGAAGTGACGCTGGCGGCGTTGGGCAAGCACCGCGTGGCGGTGTGGGAGAAGCACGGCTGCGTCGCCGTCGGCGCGGGGCCGGCGGAGGCATTCGATCTCATTGACACGGCGAACAAGGCGGCGGCCGTGTTCCTGATGTGCAGGAGCGCGGGCTTTGCACCGGAAGGGCTCAGCGCGGACCAAGTGGAGGAGCTGACGCGCCTGCTCTCGCCCCAGCCGTAGGCGTGGTGACAGAGAGAGAAGCGGCCGCCTCCGGCAGACGTCGGATGCGGCCGGTCTGCTTTCCCCCGCGCTCACTTCTTGCGCTTCTGCTCCCGGGCCATCTCCTCCACCTCTGCCTTGCCCTTCTGGAGGAGCTTCTCCTCATCCGGCGCCAGGCGCCTGAGGAGTTCCAGGAACTCGCCGGCGTGCACGCGCTCCTCATCGGCGATGTCAATCAGCACCTGCTTGGCGAGAGGGTCATCGGTCGCCTCGGCGTGAGCCATGTAGGCGTGCACCGCCTCCTCTTCGGCCGCCAGGTTGAGGCGGATGGCTCGGATCAGCTCGCTCTTCGCCATCTTCCTGGGCACCAGCCCAGGGAACGGGTTCAGGAACTCAGGCATATTGCACCTCCATAGGTTCGCGCGATGACCGCTGCGATCATGCGCCAGACGCAGCTTACTCAGGCGACGACGACTTCCTGTGTGCAAAGCGCCACAAGCAGACCTGCCGCGGCAATTGCGCCGCCGCCGCTTGCTAGCGAAGGTGCAGACGGTTCCTCTGTGGTGCGTCGCACACCAAAGTAACGGTCTGGCAGCGCTGTGCGGCCTCACAGCCTGGTCTGTCTGAGTTTCGCCGAAAGAAGTTGGGAGGCAGCGGAGCTGCGCTCCGCCGTACACGGCGAAACTCAGTAGGGCCAGCCCGAAACTAGAGGACACCCCCTCCGGCCACCAACCGGATGATCCCGAAGACGACGGCAATGCCACACAGGATCACCCCGCCGACGGCCCCGCCCTTGTTCGGCTGCTTGCTGCTGGCGAGGGCGATGATACTGACGATGAGTCCGACTCCGGAGAAGGGGATGTTGAACCAGTTCATCCATCCCAGGCAGGGAAGGAACGCCACCAGCATGCCGACGATCGCCAGAATCCCCCATACGAGGCTGAGCACAATCATAGCAGGTCTCCTTGTGGGCTGCGGCTCCCCAGGGTTTCCAGCGGTCTTCTGCCCACCCACCTTCGGCTCCTTCTGCCGGCAAGAAGGCTCGGGAAGGACGGCTCCCCTCACCGCAGAGGCACGTGAGTGTCGCGCGGCGCCGGCAGGTATCCAGCCGGATCAGCGTAAGTTCTCCTTCTCTGCTGGACAGTACCTCGAGGAGTAGCAGGAAGCTGCCATGGGCACTTTGAGAGACAAGTTCCGCGGTTGCATCGCCGCCTCCTGGATCGGCTCTGCCATGGGGGCCCCGGTCGAGGGATGGTCACGGGAGGAGGTGCAGGCGAAGCACGGATTCCTGGACAAGCTGCTGGCATATCGCCACTACACCGGAGAGACCGACTGGCTCCGCCCGTCCGGCACCACGGAGGACGGCATCGAGCGCCAGAAGCTAATCGCCTCGGCGATCATCGAGAAGCAGGACCGGATCCTGGCTCACGACCTGGTGGCGGTCTGGCTGCGCGACCTCGACCCTGAGAAGATGAGGTACAAGCAGGAGCGATTCGACCGCTCCTTGCTGGAGCTGGCAAAGGCTGGAGTGCCGCCCTCCGAGCTGGGAAGGCTTTGGCCTTACCCCAACGTCGTCTCCATGGCCCGCGCTTCTCATCCACTCGGGCTGATCAACGCGGGCGACCCGATTGGCGCGGCCGATGATTCCTTCGAGGTGGGCAAGGTCTACGCGACCGAGACGGCCTTCGCCCTCCGCTGGGCCGCACTCTACAACGGCGCCATCGCCGAAGCCTGCCAGCCTCACGCCACCGTGACCTCGGTGCTGGATGTCGCCAGGCGGCTCGTCTCCTATCGGTCAGAGGCCGGCACGCTGTACGCCATGTACGACACAATCGCGCAGGAGGTGGAGCGCGCCGTGAACCTGGCAGAGAAGCACACCGACCCCATGGCCCTGCGCGATGAGTTCTACCAGCACTACCATGGAGGTGGCTACTTCAACTACGGCATGTCCCAGGCGAACGAGATCATCCCCAAAGGCCTCGCCGTGTTCGCCCTCGCCAACGGAGACCCAAGGGAGGCGATCCTCACCGCGGTGAACTTCGGCCGGGACACCGATTGCCTGGCTGCGGTCGCCGGAGGCCTGGCAGGCGCGCTCTCTGGAGTGCAGGCGCTGCCCGACGACTGGGTTGCGCAGGTCAACGAGGCCACCCGGCAGGACCCATACACCAACAGCCGGCGTACCATCGAGGAGACGGCGGACGCGCTGCTCGCAGCCTTCCAGGCGCGCTGCCAGCGCCTCGGCCAGTACCTGCAAGACATGGATGAGGGGCGCTAATCTCAGATAGCTGCCATACCACACCCCCGGGAGGGAGCGATGTCACTCTTTGGCTATGGGCGAAGGGAGGTCGAGCGACGGATCGGCCATCTCTCGCAGCTCGGCGGGCTGAGGTGTCATACCCTCACTGACGGCGCCGCCGCGGGTGTGCGAGCGGTTGATTTCCATACTACCAATGGCTTTGAGTTCACCGTGCTGGCGGACCGCGGTATGGACATCAGCGAGGCGCGCTACAAAGGCCTCAGCCTGTGCTGGCGCTCGCCGAGTGGCGACACCGCGCCGGCTTTCTATGACCCGCGCGGCCTGGAGTGGTTGTGGACCTTCTTTGGCGGCCTTCTCACGACTTGTGGTCTCGCCCAGGTCGGGCCGCCCCACACCGACCAGGGAGAGGAGCTGGGACTCCACGGCCGCGTCTCGACCATCCCGGCCGAGCGGGTATGCTGCAGCGAGCGATGGGAGGGTGACCATCTCTGGCTGGAAGTGAGCGGGGTGGTGCGCGAGGCAAGGCTGTTCGGCGCAAACCTGGAGATGCACCGCACCATCCGCGCCCGGGCGGATCGGCCGTGGCTGGAGGTGAGGGACAGAATCGTCAACGCGGGAGCGCGAAGATCGCCCTGCATGTTGCTCTACCACATCAACACCGGCTTCCCGCTCCTCGATGAGGACGCCGAGCTGGTTCTGCCCACCACCAAGGTGGAGCCGAGAGACGCCGAAGCGGAGCAAGACGCCTCCACCTGGATGCAGCTTCATGCCCCGGTCGCTGGCTACCGGGAAAAGGTTTACTTCCACAATATGCAAGCGTCTGGCGATGGTCATGTCACCTGCGCGCTGATCAACCGCCCTCTTGGCATCGGCCTTCGGCTGCGATATCGCAAGGACGAACTGCCCGAGTTCACCCAGTGGAAGATGCTGGGCGACCGGGAGTACGTGCTCGGCCTCGAGCCGGGGAACTGCCGTCCCCTGGGCCGCGCCGCGGAAAGGGCAGCAGGTCGCTTGGTTGAGCTGGAGGTTGGCCAAGAGATTGGTGCTGGATTCGAGATCGAGGTGGTCGAGGGAGAGCAAGCCCTCGACGAGATGAAGAAGCAGGCCTCGCTGCCTGCATGAGACTTCACTTGATGGAGGCGAGTCGTGTTCTGTTACCAGTGTGAGCAAACCGCGAAAGGCACAGGCTGCACCGTGAGCGGAGTCTGCGGCAAGCCCCCGCAGGTGGCGGCGCTTCAGGATTTGCTTGTCCACGCCGTCCAGGGGCTTTCTATGTACGCACATCGGGCGCGTCCCCTCGAGGTGAGAGACCGAGAGGCCGACGTGTTCACGGTGGAGGCGCTGTTCGCCACCCTCACCAATGTGAACTTCGACCCCGAGCACCTTCGCTCCATGATCCTCCGCGCGCACGAGCTGCGCGAGCGAGTGCAGTCGGCCTATCAGGCTGCCTGCCGAAAGGAGAAGCGCACGCCTGAATCGCTGAACGGACCTGCGGCATGGGCGCCGAAGGACACGCTGGAGGGGCTGGTCAAGCAAGGCGAGGAGGTGACCATTCTCAAGCGCAGGGAATCGCTGGGCGATGACATCACCGGCCTTCAGGAACTCCTGCTCTACGGGCTGAAAGGGATGGCCGCCTACGCCGACCATGCCCAGATTCTGGCCTTCGAGGATGACGAAGTCTACGCCTACTTTCACCAGGCGCTAGACTATCTTGCCGGACAGCCACAGACAGTTGACCAACTGGTCGCCAACTGCCTGAGGTGCGGTGAGGTGAACCTGAAGGTGATGGGCATGCTCGACGCCGCCAACACCGGCAGCTACGGGGATCCCGTTCCCACCCAGGTTCGCATAGAGCCAGTGAAAGGGAAAGCAATCCTCGTCTCCGGGCATGACCTCAAGGACC
>Ga0315279_10008837_pt1 | contig 12127 bp, 9 predicted proteins | sample YL17G06_20_MG_FD_203694 | JGI IMG/M metagenome (GOLD analysis project Ga0315279, IMG submission 203694) | Sediment microbial communities from Yellowstone Lake, YNP, Wyoming, USA - YL17G06_20 | ecosystem: Environmental > Aquatic > Freshwater > Lake > Sediment | place: USA: Wyoming | collected...
CGGGAAATCCGACTGTCCGGGATCGCAGGGGGGCTGGAGGAAACGTGAGATAGGAAGGAATTAGGAACCCGTGGTGCAAATCGAAAGAGCACATGTCGGTAACTCTCCTTCTAAGTCTGCGCGCCCCTCACTTCTATCCCGGCGAATGCGGTCGTTTAAATTTATGGGTAATCGGCCTTCTTAGAAATGGGATTGTTTTCATGGGCTTGGAGCCCCAAAGCTGAGCAATGAAAGGTTTCCGCCCTGCCTTCGCCGAAGCGGCTTGCCTACGCTGAAGCTTTAGCGCAAGCAGGCTACGCGCAGGCAGGTCTAAAGCTTCGTCACCCGACCGCCTATTCCGTCTTGCAACGGAAGTAGCTTCTCGTTGATTATGACACAGTTTCTGATGGAGGAGGACGGAGATGGGGGTGAGGTATAAATGATAAGCCCTGGCACATTAAAGCGTATGAAAAAAATCGATACGAAGGATTGGAAGAAGGTCTTGGCAGAATTCGGCAGAAATGCCATAGAGGTGTTGGTTCCCCCAGGCTGTGTTGGGCTGACCATGAAGGATGTCCCTGTCTTGCCAGATTCTCAAAAAGCATTTGAAGAGGCTTTCTTAAATCCTATCAACAGTCCTCCTTTGGAGGAGATCGTTCGAAGGAAAGGAAAGCCGCCTGAAGAGATGTCAGCGGCCATTGCCGTGTCAGACATCACGAGGCCAGTTCCTTACAAAGGAGAAAGTGGCATCCTGCGTCCCTTGTTAAGGCGCCTGGAATCCTCGGGCATTCAGAAAGAGAACATCAAGATTATTGTGGCAACGGGGATGCATCGAGCGAGCACCCAGGCGGAGAAGGTGGAGATGTATGGCCAGGAGGTCGTTGAACAGTATACGATCCTTGACCACGATTGTGAGAATAACGATCTTTTGGAGAGCATCGGAAAGACGAAAAGAGGGACCCATGTCTATGTCAATCGTGACTTCTATTTTTCAGACTTGAAGATTGCGACCGGACTTGTCGAGAGCCATTTTTTCACCGGGATCTCCGGGGGGAGGAAGTCTGTCTGCCCAGGGCTGGTCGATGTCAAGACCATCCAGAAATTTCACGGTCCTTACTATCTTGAAGATCCAAATGCGACGAATTTGGTGCTGGAGGGAAATCCATGTCATGATGAGGCTCTGGAAGTTGCTCAAACCGTTGGGGTGGATTTCGTCATCAATGTCAATCTCGACAAGGATTTGCGTCTTATTCGGGTCTTTACGGGCGACCTGGTTGAGGCAAATATGAAGGCTTTTGAAATGATTAAGGGCTATGCGGAGATCCCTCTTCGTGAGGAGTTTGATATCGTGCTCACTCACAGCGGATATGTGGGAAGAGATCATTACCAGACTGCAAAAGCAGGAGTAGGTGCTCTTCCTGCGGTGAAAGAAGGTGGTGTCATCATCATCGCTGCGAATAACCGTGATTTCATCAGCCCCATCGGGTCTCCGGAATATAGAAGTCTGATCCACCTGCTAAAAATGCAGGGACCCGACGGCTACCTGGATTTACTCAAAACCCCCGGCTGGAGATTTACAAAAGATCAATGGGAGCCCGAGGTTTGGGGAAAGGTTTTAAGAAAGGTGGGGGAAGATGGGTTGATCTACTGTTCCCTCGAAATTGAGAGAGAAAACTACTGTGTCCTTCCTGGCGTCTGCGGCCTCGATTTTATAAAGGGAAAAAGGATAAAAGCTTCTCTTGAAAAGGCTCAGGAGATGGTTCAGAAGGCTATTCTATTCGCGGTGAATCGATATCGAGTGAAAGGGATCGAACCCACCATGGCCTTCATCCGAGAGGGTCCCTACGCCGTGCCTATTCTTCGAAGGTAGCACCCGTGTGGGCGGATTGAACGAGTCTCGCACAACTTTGGTCTTAAAAAATTTAGCCTAAGCCGAATTTTTTTAGCTTTAAATACAAAACCGATCTTTGGATACCAAGGTGCTGAGCTGTTTTCCTTTTATTTCCTTTGAAATAATTGAGTGTCTGCAAGATATTTTCTTTTTCGATTTTCTCGAGATTTTCTCGCAATGACTTTCCAACTTTTTGCTGTTCATAAGGCAAGTTAATATTTCTTTTTAGCTCATTGGGTACATGGTCAGGAAGAAGTATTTCATCATAACCCATGTTGTAAAATGATTGTTCAAGAATATTTGAAAGCTCACGGACATTTCCAGGCCAATGATACTGGCTTAGGATGTCTAAGGCACCTCCAGAAATTGATTTTATCCTTTTATTAAAACTCTTGTTCAATATCTTAAGAAAGTAGGTAACATAGATAGGAATATCCTCGCGTCTTTCCCTTAGGGAAGGAAGGGTCAGAATTGCCTTGGATAAACGGAAAAAGAGATCAAATCTGAATTTTCCTTCTTCAGCAAGCTTTTTAAGATCGGTGTTTGTGGCAGTAATTAATCGGAAATTCAACTGAATAGGTTTCTTACCTCCAAGCCTCTCCACTTCTCTTTCTTGAATCACTCTAAGAAGTTTTGCTTGGACAGATAAAGACAAAGCCCCAATCTCATCTAAGAAGATTGTTCCTCCTTCAGCTAACTCAAATTTCCCGGGTTTGCCTTCTTGCCTTGCGCCTGTAAAAGCCCCTTTCTCATAACCAAAAAACTCGGATTCTGCGAGCTCAATAGGAATAGCCGGACAATTTATTTTGATAAACGGATAAGATTTTTGTTTGCTTTCATTATGTATGGCATGAGCAAACATTTCTTTTCCAGTCCCGCTCTCCCCTTGGATCAAGATATCGCTACTTGTTCTCGACATTCTCTTCGCAAGTTCTTTCGCCTCTCTCATTTTTTCACTTATTCCAAGGATATGGTCGAAGTTATAAGTGGCTTGATATTCACTCTTGATTCTTCTTTCTGCATTGAGAAGATCTCTTCTAAATTGGTCAGCCTCTTTTTTTACCCTTTCAAGTTCTTCGAAAGAATGTAAGATCACTCTTCCAAAAGCGCCTATAACTTTTCCGTTCCTGAATAAGGGAAATCTAGAAATGAGGGTGTGGCGATCTTTCGTTATTAAGACCTTGCCGATATGCGGGATGCCCGTTGATACCACTTCAGGAAGCTCGGAAAAAGGAATTACTTCCGATATTTTTTTCCCTTTGGCTTCCCCGCGGGATAAGTCGAAAAACTTCTCTGTCGGGCGATCAATAAACTCAATTTCATTCTTTTCGTTGATAATGACAAAACTTTCGTAACGGTTTGTAAGAATGAATTTAATGGCTTCAGCTATAATTGGAGTGAGTGGATAGCTGCCCAAGCCTTCTTTGATAATTTCAATAGGTTCAATATATTCCATGAGAGACCTCCGGGTTCTCTGAGTGTGGCGATTGTTTTTTCTTATCAGAAATTCTTTAAATTGTCAAAAAAATGGACATGTCTATTTAGTAGACAGCTTAAATTGACACAATTTTAAAGCTTTTTACCAAAATTTTCAATAAAAGCGTCCATAAAATGGTCACATTATTTTGCCCATAAACCAAACTTACTTTTAGGATTAAATGATATTTCAATAAAATCAAATAATTAAACAATCTGGCATAGGTTATGCTAAACTCCCAAATAAATCCTTTTGAGACCAAAGGAGTATTCTTATGCAAATCTATGATGATGTTTGGATACCAACCCAGTGTGGTCGTTGTTACGCACAATGCGGGATAGAAGTCCGCCGAGTGAACGGAATAGCTGTGAAAATTGAAGGTATGACAGAAAGCGATATGGGACCCAAGGGAGGCTTATGCTCCAAAGGTCAATCTGCTCTTCAATTGCTATATGATCCAAATAGGTTAAACGTCCCTTTGAGGAGGACAAACCCTGAGAAAGGGATGTTTGTCGATCCCAAATGGAAAGAGATTACATGGGATGAGGCTCTCAATGAGATTGGGGAGAGGTTGCAAAAGATCCTTAAAGACAATCCAAAGAAGATTCTCTGGCAGCAATCTGTAATAAGACCATTCTATCCTGCTGCCGCTCTTAGACCCTGGTTCGAGTTAGGGGTCCGAAACCTCTGGGTGGGTGGTGGAGGACTTCATTGTGGATCAGGTGCTCACCTTGCTGCAGGTCTTGTCAACAGCTCCTGGTCGGTTGTACCCGATTTCAGATTATGTAATTACATCATATTTTTCGGGGCGAATAAAGGTACCGGTTCAGGCCACTCTTCCGGATTTTCTCACAGGATGGCTGCTGAAGCCCGAGCGCGAGGCGCCAAGGTCGTTGTTTTCGACCCGATGTGTAATCAGGCGGGAGGGAAGGCAACGGAATGGGTGCCAATCATTCCAGGGACAGATGGTGCAATTGCCCTGGCCATGTGTAATGTCATTGTAAACGAGTTAGGCAAATGGGATGAACTCTATCTGAAGACAAAATCAAACGGTGTCTATCTTATCGGGCCGGACGGAAAATATATAAGAGATAAAGTAACGAAAAAACCTCTCGTTTGGGATGCGGCTGAAGGAAAAGTAAAAGTTCATGATGATTCTTCAGTAAAGGACTTTGCTTTATTTGGGCAATATGAAGTCGATGGAATAAAATGCCAGCCAGGCTTTGCCTTAATTAAAGAACATCTCAAACAGTATACTTGCGAGTTTGCATCTGAAGTAAGCACAGTTCCAGCAGAAACGATTCGTAGAATTGCATGTGAGTTTGCTGAGGCCGCCTCCATCGGGAGCACCATTAAAATCGATGGACATGTCCTGCCCCTTAGGCCAGCCTCGGCCGTACTCTTTCGTGGAGGAGAAGGTCATGAAAATTCCTTTATGACCTGTTTCGCTGTCTCCCTCCTTGACCAGATCGTCGGATCTGCGGATGTCCCTGGAGGAACACTGGGATGGCCAGCCAGAAGTCTGGGATACCCTGGAACCGGAAAATTTGCCTTTGGTCCCTTTGAAGGCAAAGACGGTATATTAGAGACGGACTTTTTCGGACCGGGTTTACTCCACAGGGAAGGCCCATGGCCCCTTAAAGATCCCAAAGAGACTCAGAATCCTCAATTAAAAGATATCTTCCCATTGGGTTTAGACCCGGGGATCTTTGGCGCAAGCGATCGTGAAGAGATTTGGCAAAAGATTGGCCTCCCTTATCGATTTGAGATGATGATCAGTTGGGGCTGCAATTCGATCATGAGTGTGGCCAATCATGAGACCATGGAGGACTCTCTGAAAAAGATACCCTTTACTGTCGTCGTCGAGCTTTTCGCAACAGAGCTCGCCAATGGTTTCGCGGATATCCTCCTTCCTGACCACTGCTTTTTGGAACAGTTTACCTGGTCTGAGGGAAGAGGGATGAATTTCAACTATCCATATGGCATGGCGGACTGGTGTTATCATATCACCCAGCCCGTAGTGAATCCAAAGGGCAATCATCAGAGAAGAAGTTATATGGAGATGTTATGGGAACTGGTCGACCGACTGGGTTATCGAAAAGACCTGAATGCCTCTTTGAATCAACTGATTGGTTTCGATGAGGAGCACAAAATAAAGTCAGATGAGCGTTTAAGCATGGAGGAATTTTCAGATCGGATGTTGAAGTGGTACTTCGGCGAAGAACATAGCCTCGATTACTTCAAGAAACACGGTTTTATCCGATGGCCTAAGAGGGTTGAAGAGGCCTACTGGAGGTATTTTGTGAATTGCCGAGTACCCGTCTACCTTGAGTTTATGATCGATATCAAAGAGAAGATGATGCCGATCACAAAAAAATTGGGTTTGGATATCGACTATACCCAATATAGTCCGTTAATAAATTGGGCACCTTGTTCTATCCATAAAGAGACCGATCCCGGTTTTGACCTCTACTGCTTCTCCTACCGGGATACCTTACATACCGGTTCATGTACTATGGAGACACCGTGGATCAATGAGCTCAGCCATATGAATCCATATACTTACAATATCACTGTGAACCGCGATACGGCACAGAAGAAAGGGCTGAAAGATGGAGATATCATCGAGATAGAGACGAAGGTTGGCCGAAGAGTGACAGGAACGCTGAAAACGCTGGAGGGACAACATCCTCTGACCGTAGGTATTGCTGCCTGCAGCGGCCATTGGTCTCCGGGTTTACCCATTGCCAAAGGAAAAGGAGCGAACTTTGATAAACTATTAGAACTGGACCTTAAACATGTGGATCCCATTAGCTTAAATATTGAGACCGCTGTAAGGGTCAAAGTGAAGAAGGTTGAGAGGAGTTGATATGGCAAGAAGAGGAATGGTAATCGATTTACAAAGGTGTGCCACTTGCTATAATTGTGTCGTAGCTTGTAAACAGGAGCACTTTTTACCCCCTTGGGTTTTTTGGAACAGGGTTGTCGTCAGTGAGACTGGAAAATTTCCAATGGTAACCAAAATTGCCTACCCTGTATTGTGCAATCACTGTAAAGAAGCGGTCTGTGTGAAAGTCTGTCCTACCGGTGCCACACATAAACGGGAGGATGGAATTGTTGAAATGATTCCAGATAAATGCGTGGGGTGCAGATACTGCGTGGTGGTTTGTCCCTACCAACAAAGAACCTATCATGCCCATGATAATAAGGAGTATTTTCCTGGACAGGGTTTGACACCATTGGAGATCATCGGGAAGAAACTCTATCCTTTGCAGAAGGGCACGGTGATCAAATGCAATTTCTGCGCAGAAAGGGTTGATCAGGGGGTCAAGAAGGGATTAAAACCAGGGGTGGATCGAGAAGCTACTCCTGCCTGTGTCATCGCCTGTCCGTGCAGCGCCAGGTATTTTGGAGACCTCGATGACCCGAAGAGTGAGGTCTCCAAATTGATCAAGGAGAAGAAGGCCTATCCGCTTCACCCAGAATACGGTACTGAACCCTCGGTATATTACATTAACCGTTGATTTTTCTAATAGGGAGCATGGTTATGAAACTATACGAATGGATGGTAAAGCCTACACCGCAAACAGAATGGGTTGAGAAAAGGGGAATTCTTTTATGGATCGCCTTTTATGTGGGTGGTCTCGGGGGGGGTGTCTACCTCGTCTCCCTTTACTTCAATAGCCTTCTGGGGATTTTGATCAGCTGGTTAATTGTGGTTGTTTTGAAAGGGGGGTTTCATATCCTTTACTTAGGCCATCCCTTAAGATTTTGGCGAATGTTTTTAAGGCCCCAGTCTTCTTGGATCAGCAGAGGATTGATCTTTGTCGTTGCCTTTATCGGCCTTGTGTTCGTTCAGCTTCTTCTTGCCTATTTCAAGCCTGGAACAGGCCTCGAAACGGTGATGATGGTTCTCGCCGTGATTATGGCCGTTGGGATGTCGATCTATACAGGCTTTGTGATGAATTATGTGAACGGCATTCAATTATGGATTTCATCGGTTTTACCTTTTCTTTTCCTCCTTTGTGGCGTCTTGGGCGGATTTGGCATCATCTTAGGCATTGCCCATATTACTGGAGGGATCGATATCATGGCGGTAGAGACCGGCAGTATGGTTCTCATGATCGTCATGGCAGGGTTGATCGTCATCTACCTTACAAGTTCTCGATATATAGGCCCGGCTGGAAAAGAATCTGTCATTGCCTTGGTTAAAGGGCCTGTTGCTCCTGTGTTTTGGATAGGTGTGGTGCTGTGTGGAATCATCATCCCCTTCATCGTATCATTTTCCAGTTTATTAGGAGGAGAACTTCCTTTATCCATACAGATCCTTGCCATCCTCTGCGAAATCACCGGGGGTTTGACCTTACGATACTCCATCCTGAAGGGAGGATATTATAGTCCGTTGATTCCAGTTTCCACATGATGAGATGGTCCAAAAGGGAATAACAGGGAAATATATTACCTTGTGGCGTAAATATCATCTTTATAGGATAAGCCAAATTGAAAGAGATCCGGTTACATGGAAGAGGGGGACAAGGGGTCGCAGCAGCATCCCGTATGCTCACTTTGGCGTTTGTTAATGATGGGAAATGGGCCAGTGGCTTCCCTATGTTCGGTGTTGAAAGAAGAGGAGCCCCTGTAACCGCTTTTGCCCGATTTGATGATCGACCCATAAGAGAGAAGACTCAGATCTACACTCCAGATTGCTTAATTATCATTGATTCGCGGCTCATTCACTCTCCTGGAATCCTTGAAGGAATCAAACCCGATGGCATTCTCGTCCTGAATACTCCCCACCCTCTTCAAGAGAATCCACATAAGAATTTGAAAACGGTCGGCATGATCAATGCGACGGAAGTTGGGTTAAAGGAGATCGGCTTGCCTGCGACCAATACCTGTATGCTTGGAGCATTTGCCAGGACCACAGATTGGGTAGGACTAAAATCTTTGATCCAAAGTCTGAGTGAATATTTCGAAGGGGATATGCTGAAGAAAAACGTTCGGTGTGTTGAAAGGGGATTTGAAGAAGTAGTGACAGCCCAATTCTAAGGAATGGCTATGAAATTTATTACAGAATTTGAATTCTCTTGGGCCTTTGGTGACAAATTATTTATCTTAAATACAGCCGACTGGAGATACCAGAGACCGGTGACCAAGGTCCGAAAGTGTTGCAAGTGTGGGATGTGTTACTTTTTTTGTCCTACTGGATGTATAAAGGATATGGAGACCCATTTTTCACCCGATCTGAACTACTGCAAAGGATGTGGAATCTGTGCGGAGTCGTGTCCGAGAGGCGCAATTCGGATGGTCCGAGAGTATTAAAAAGTGGAGAATAGAGAATCCCCTCAAACATTAATGGTATTGGATGGAAATCGAGCTGCTGCGCACGCCGTCAGGCTTTGCCGACCGGATGTCATCTGTGCTTACCCCATCACACCGCAAACGGAGATTCTGGAAAGTCTCTATCTTTTTCAGGCGAATCAGCAATTGAAGGCTGAGATGGTTGCTCCAGAAAGTGAACATTCTGTTTTGAGTGTATTAAGAGGTGCCTCGGCGGCAGGGGGGAGGACCTTCACAGCCACTTCTTCCCAAGGGTTAGCCTTTATGTATGAAGTTTGCATCAATGTTGCGACCACCAGGCTCCCTATTGTCATGGTGAACGTCTCCAGAGAAATGATTGCCCCCCATGCGGTCACTGCCGGAGAACAGGACATCATGATGGTCAGAGACATGGGGTGGATCCAACTTCACGCTCAGTCTTGCCAGGAAATCCTTGATTTGATCATCATGGCCTATCGGTTGGCGGAAGACCCGGAGATCCTTATCCCAGTGATTGTTTGTTATGATGGCTACTTCCTTTCCCATCTTTGGGAGCCCGTCGAAGTACCTACTCAGGAGATGGTTGACGATTTCCTGCCGCCTCTGGAGATGTATCCCAGGGTGGATCCTGACCTGATGTTCACCTGTGGGCCGAACATTCCAAGCAAAATGGGAACAGAATTACGATACAAACACACCGCGGCGACTCAACGGGCCAAGAAAAGGTTTGAAGAGATCGAGGCTGAGTTTAAGAGGATTTTTGGCCGAAGCTATGGAGGGCAGATTGAGGAATACAGGTTAGAAGATGCCGATAGGGTCCTTATCGCCATTGGCAGTTGTGCTGGGACTGCCAAAGTGATCGTGGATCGGAAAAGAGAGGAGGGAGTGAAGGCGGGGCTAGTTACAGTCAGGATGTTTAGGCCTTTCCCCAGAGAGAGATTACTTCAAGCACTTAAAGGGAAGAAGGCGATCGGCGTCATCGACAGAAATGTATCCTTTGGCTGGGAGAGTGGTGCTCTTTTCACGGATGTGAAAGCGGCTTTATACGATCTCGGAGAATTTATCCCTATGAAAAATTTCATTTGTGGACTTTGTGGTTCGGATATTACCTTGAAGCAAATCGATCGCGCCTTTGATTTTCTAAAGTTGGGTGGGAAAGAGAGAACGTTCCAAGAAGTGATCTGGCTTGATTTGGAATAAAAGAGTCCTTGGACATGGCAAAGAAACACCTCATCATCGGTTGCGGCACGGCTGCCCTAAGCGCTGCTAAAAAGATAAGGAGTATGAATCGGGATGACCAGATTAGACTGGTTACCAGGGAACATACATTCCCCTATTCTCCCGCAGCCTTGCCCTATCTCCTTTCAGGAAGATTGAAGGAGGATAACCTCTGGGTGGCCGATGATTCTTTTCTTCACGAGTTGGGATTTCAATTGGAAAAGGGGAAAGAGTTCGTTGGTGTGATCCCCGAACAGAAGGAAGTGCTCTATAAAGATGGAGGGCGTGAATCCTTTGACACGCTTCTCATCGCTACAGGTTCTGATGCGACAAAACCGCCGATCAAAGGGTTGGATCCGGAGGGGTTCACGTGCTTGCACACCTATGAAGATTGCCAAAAGCTCTTACGAAGATTGAATCGTAAAAAAGAGGTGACCGTCTACGGAGGTGGAATGGTAGCTCTGGAGACAGCCACAGCTCTGATCGAAAGGGGATTAAAAGTCAGGATCGTTGTCCGGAGCCGTATTGCGCGAGGGTATTTCGATGAGGAAATAGGAAATATGATTCGAACGATCCTTCAACAGAAAGGAGCTGAGATTGTTGGAGGAAACAAGATAGAGGAGATCAATGAGGAAAGGGGTAAAACGGAAATCGTTCTCTCCGATGGTCATTCTCTTCGGACGGACCTTCTGATCAACTGCATCGGAGTTGAACCCAAGATAAACTTCTTGGAAGGGACAGGGATCCTTACCCGACGGGGAGTGGTCGTCGATAGAAAGATGAGAACCAATCTCTCTGATATTTACGCAGCAGGAGATGTGGTGGAGGCTCGTGCTTTTTTCTTTGGTCAGGAGGGAGTCAATGCGATCGCTCCTACCGCCATCCAGCAAGGGAAGGTGGCAGGGGCAAACATGGCTGGAGAAGAGACCGAGGACAAAGGTTGGATTCCGATGAACGTCTTCAGGTTCTTCGGTCATACCGCCTTCTCCATTGGGTTGTCTTCTCAGTCCTCTTCACAACAATTAAGGGACAAAGACAACGCCGGGATCTATAAGGAACTCGTGTTCCAAGAGAACCGACTGGTTGGAGTAAGATTTGTCGATGCCGACGTTGATCCTGGAATTTTTCGATATCTGATTGAAGAGAAAGTGGATGTGGGTCCATACAAGGAAAGGCTTTGGGAACGGCCACGAGAAATGAGCCGTTGGTTGGCAATGCAAGCCGAACGGAATTAGATCTGTCCCGAAATCGAGAGAATGTTTTTATGGTGAAAGTCTATAAAACATTGCAGTGGGAGAAGGATGCGTGTCCTCCGGATTGTTTTGTATGTGAGGAGGCCTGTGGCCATCGCAACGACAATGGTCCATTGGACTCTGCGATTAAGGTTGTTCATAAACCAGGGGATTCCTATCATAACGTTATCACCTGCCTCCAATGCAGTGAACCGGCTTGCCAGGAGGCATGTACGACAGGAGCCATTCAGAAAAGCAAAGAGGATGGGATCGTTCGTATTCTTCAAGAGAAGTGCATCGGCTGCGGGATGTGTGCCCTGGCGTGTCCCTATGGGGGAATTTATATCAGTTCTGAAAAGAATCTGGCTTACAAATGTGATGCCTGTGATGGGAAACCAAAGTGTGTCGAAGCCTGCCCCCTCCATATCTTAAGTTTCTTTGAGGGGGATCGAATCAGCCCATATATGGGTGATGAAGATTTTCTCTCCCCCGGAACAAGGGCATGTAGTGGCTGTCCGGCAGAGCTTAGCCTCCGACACACCTTGAGGATTGTCGGTCGAGGGGCGGTCTTCTTTGGAGCCCCAGGATGCATGACCACCCTCATGATCGGTTCAGGAGATAAGGCCGGAGGAAAACTCCCCTATTTTAATTGTCTTTTTACCAATGTCCCATCCACAATGACGGGAGTCCATCGTTACTACAAAAGCAAGGGTAAGGAGGTCAAGCTGGTTGCGTTTGTGGGGGACGGATGTGCGGTGGATATTGGCTTCCAGGCACTATCCGGAGCTGCGGAAAGGGGAGAGAATTTTATCTTTATCTGTTATGACAATGAAGGGTATATGAATACTGGGAATCAGAGGAGCAGCACCACCCCTCCCCATGCTTGGACAAATACCACGCCCGTGGGGGGAGAATTTCGCGGAAAAGAAAAAAATAGCAAGTACTTACCCTTAATCATGGCGTTTCATGGAATTCCTTATGTAGCCACCGCAACCATCGCCTATTTGGAAG
>Ga0315279_10008838_pt1 | contig 12127 bp, 9 predicted proteins | sample YL17G06_20_MG_FD_203694 | JGI IMG/M metagenome (GOLD analysis project Ga0315279, IMG submission 203694) | Sediment microbial communities from Yellowstone Lake, YNP, Wyoming, USA - YL17G06_20 | ecosystem: Environmental > Aquatic > Freshwater > Lake > Sediment | place: USA: Wyoming | collected...
GGATAATCTCTATGTGCCAGTGATAATACTCCAGGTCCGGAGTCCTAATAGGCGCAGAGTGCAATATATAATTATAGGAAGGATTATTCAAGGCTATGTTCATCCGCTTGAGTGCTTCCTTGAGAGTCGCGGCAAGAGTGGAGAGTTCGCCGTCCTGGATTCTCTCAAAAACCGCGTAGTGTGTGCGTGGAAGAATCCAGGTTTCGAAGGGAAAACGCGCAGCAAAAGGGGAGAAAACAACAAACTCGTCGTTTTCTATAACCATCCTTTTCCCGTCAGCAGTTTCCTGCTGCAGCATGTCACAGAATATGCATCGCTCCTTAAGGTCGAAGTGCCGCTTTGCACCATCGATTTCTTCCGCCACCCTCTTTGGAACAATCGGCGTCGCGATAAGCTGACTGTGGCTGTGCTCAAGAGAAGCGCCAGCAGGTTCGCCATGATTCTTGAAGATGAGAATGTATCGAAACCGTGTATCTTTCTTCAAGTCGAGCACCCGCTCCCTGAATGCGACGAGAACCTTCCTTAGGTGCTCGGCCGGAAGATCGCTGGTCTCCTGATTATGGTCCGCAGTCTCTATTATGACTTCATGGGCTCCTATTCCGTTCATCCGGTCGTACATACCCTCGGCCCTTCTATTGAGGTTGCCTTCAATCTGAAGCGCCGGGAATTTGTTAGGCACAACTCTCACGCTCCAGCCACGGGTATTGGGAGCAGTACCCGGGGCCCTGAAAGCAAAGACCTCCGGAGGGGTCTTGTCTTCGTTGCCCTCGCAAAAAGGACAGAAGGCCGCGTCTGTTTTCTTTGCCGGCGCGGCTTCAGAGAGCCCGATGGGTCTTCTGCCACGTTCGGTTGATATGATAACCCAGCGTCCGATTATGGGATCTCTTCGCAGCTCAGGCATCGTGCCTCCTCAAAGTGGTCCTGCCAGTGAAGCAGTTTCCTTGCATCGCTCCGAATCTCGCCATCTCGTTGCTGCAGCTTGTGAGCTCAACTGCAACTCACTCGGCAAGCAGCTTGTGTCTCTCCACTTTCGTGAGCTCAAAAACCTTATGCATCAACTCCTCAGAGTTGGAACTCCAGGCAACACCGCGTCTGTCCGTCATGTTCTGAGCAGTTGCCACGGCCTTTCCCAGAGTATATTCGGCAAAACTATCTCCGTCCCCCCATACGAACGATGGTACGTACTTGGGAAGAACCCTTCTACCCCCAAAAACATTCGTCGAGAAGCCGAGCGTTGAACCTGTATCAAGGAGCGTGCCGATTCCTGTCCTCGTGAAGTCGCCGACAAAGGTCCCCACCTTTAGCATGTTGGTCTGCACGGGGTGCCCTTCGACAACAACGCTGACGTTGGTGTAGGTGTTTCTCAGATCGCTATTAGTCGTAAGGGCTCCGAGATTCACCCACTCTCCCACATAGGAGTGACCGATGAAACCTTCATGGTACTTGTTTGAGTATCCTTGGAATATCGTTTGTTCTACCTCGCCTCCAACCCTGCAGCACGGGCCGAGGGAGCACCCGCCGGTTATTCTCCCTCCGACAAGAATGCAGTTTTCTCCGATCGAACAGGGTCCTTCTATGCGGGTGAAGGCGGAAACCTTCGCATCCGTCCCAACGAATACCGGCCCTCCACGTGCGTCTATCACTACTCCTGCATCAATTCTGGCGCCCCGGCTTATGTGAACAGCACGGGCGTTATATATGACTGCCCTTTCGTCCACCTCCCCCTCAATCCTGCCCCCCTGACGCGACATGTCAAAATCCGCGCCGATCTGCCCGGGGTTGTTGGACACGACTTCCCACGGATACTTGAGGAGTGTGGTTTTTACAACGCTAACAGGCAATTCCGCCGCCACCTTGCTAGAAAAATCAGACGTCAGAAATGCTTCGGGGTCGGCGAACCGCTCGCGCAGAGTGGGCTGATCCACCCTGAAAGCAACAAGTTCCCCTTCGCTCAGGAAGCATGCAGGCCTTCCTTCAACCGGAAACAGCTGCGAAAGAGCTGGCGGGGCCAGGAGCCTACCGTTGATGAAAAGCATGGTCTCGCCCGAGAAATCAGCGACGCGATTTACTGCAAGAGTCAGCCTTTCCGAGAGAACCTTCGCCACGTAAGGTCTCGTGATGCAGAAGAATTCCACATCGCCGGCATAGTTTCTGGTGATCTTCTCCCACAGAGCAAAGACCCCACACCTTAGCTCGAATACGGCCCGTGAATACACCAGAGGCAGAAATCCTGCATGAGCTGAGTCTTCAAAGATACACACCCCGAAACCGGCCATGGATTTCCTATTCCCGCTCAATAAGAGCTTCTACGACCCACGCGCCATCATAACCTGATTGGACTGCCTTTTCCTTAAACCGCAAGGCATCTTCCTTGGAAGCAAAGTTCCCCACTCTCACCCTGTAGAGAGGAGCAGAGTACTCCACGTACACGCGCTCGGAGAAGAGGCTCCTCGCTTTGCCTGCGACCTGTTCAGCTTTCTCAAGGCTCGAAGAAGCGAAGATTTGCACCCTGTATCCGGAAGCAATGTCACTTTGTTCCACGTTGGCCGGTGCTTCCTGCTCAACGTAGGAGGAAGTCGTGTCCGCACGGGAAACTGCCTTCTTCTTCGGGCTGACAGGTTCAGGGATTGCCTCGAGCGTCCCTTCGGTCTGTTCCTTTCCTGTCGGGGCGCTGGCTTTCTTCTGAAGCGGACGTTCGGCAGCACACCCGCCCAAGAGAAGGCTCAGGAGAAACGAAAGCACCAAGAAAACCAGAGCAAACCTCGAAGGCATCACTACCTCCTCGATCCCCCTGCAGAGAACTTGTTCGTCCTCCAAGGGATTCTAATCGCGTAACCCAAATCCACTACTCTCAAGCGTCATCGCCGCAGGCATCATCAAGAACGCCTTCTAATACTACAAACTTGCCCGACCGCGCGGCGACGGCAAAAACCCGTTCGGGCGGGACAAGAGGGGCAATTCTGGAAACGGTCTGTTCCAGCAGGCTTTTCCGGCCCGCAATCGGGAGAAGTTCCTTGGGGGAAGAGGTTCGACTCAGTGGCCAGAACCCCTCTCCCTTAGCATCGGCCAATACAACAGCAAAAAGTTTATGCGTTGACCGTCCCTCCCCAGTTTCCAGACCGTTGAATGTCTATAGCACAGGGAGGCCACAGATTCAACACAAATAAGCTTGGGAGGACCTCCGAGGTCACTCGGACAGAAGCTCGAGATAGACCTGTTCCAGTGAGCTAGTCACACCATCCCACGTGAACCTGTTCAATATGTGACGCCTGGCCTTCTTTTCGTAAACAGCCAGCAACTCAGGCGAGCCCAAAAGCATCTCAAGTTTGCTCTTCAGATCCTCAACGTCCCGGCTCTTGAAGGAAGGCGCACAATCTTCGACAACTTCCAGGTTCTCGGGTATGTCGCTCACGAGCACGCACTTCCCATAGCTCAGGCCTTCCAGAAGGGAAATCGAAAGACCTTCCAGCGTGGAAGGCTGAACAACGAGCAGCGCGTTGCTCCACAGCTCCTCAAGGGTATCTGCATAGACATAGTCAAGGAATACGATCCTCTCGCTCGCGTGTCTCTTCAGGCTCTCAACGTATTCGTTTGAAAAGCTCGAGCCTCCTGCGATTGCAAGTTTCACACCTGTTTCGAGTTTCTCAAAGGCTTCGATGAGGTAGTGACAACCCTTTTCCGGCACGAGCCTTCCTACAAAGAGCACGTAGCCGCCTGACTCGAGCCCAGCTTTCTTGAGTTTGGATAACACTTTTGGAATTGGAATATTCGTTCCATTTGGAACAACGATAGTCTCGACTCCATATTTGTTTCGAAAGTACTCTTGAAGAGTACGTGATACTACTATGGTCCTGGATGGAAAATAGACAGCGGGGTACTCACACCTCTTCAGAATCCACGATGCAACAGGTCCCCATTTTTCCCTCTGCCAGTCAAGACCGTGCACCGTAACCAAGGTCTTGGCTCCGGCAAGGCGAGGCATGAAGCTGAATAGCGAAGGCCCAAGGGCATGGAAGTGAACAATATCGTAGCCCCTGAAAACGGAATCCAAAGTGGAAATAGCGCAATGGGTCGGAGTGTCAAAGTGCTTTGTCCTCACACTCGGCAATCTGAGAAGCCTCACGCCTCGGTATTTGTCTGTGACCTTTGTATAGTACAACCGACAGTACACACTGACGTCGTGTCCCCGAATGGCCAACCGCGTCCCCACTTCCTCCACGTGGCGTTCAATGCCACCGTACGTGGCGGGAATTCCTTTTTGGCCTATCATGGCTATCTTCATCCTAGTATCCTCTCGTAGAGGTTTATAATGCTCTCGTAGTGCCTATCGGCAGAGTACTCCTCCTCCGCGGTTCGACGCGCGAGCTTTCCCATCCTGGAGATTGCCTCAGGCTTTGAGCTCAGATACGATATCTTCTCGGCTAACTCCCCAGCATTCCCAGGTTCCACGAGAAAACCGTTCTCTCCGTCTCTTACCAATTCAGGCATACCGCCTATCCTTGTTGCTATTACAGGCTTCCCGAATGCAAACGACTCAAGGATAGCGTAAGGAAAATTCTCATAACATACTGATGGTACAACTGTGAAAGCAGCCTCTCTCCAGACTTGGGCCAGTCTCTCCCTCGGAAGAAATCCCATGAACGAGACGCCGCTGTCATTGGAAACGTCCCTTTCAAGTTTCTCGCGGAGCTCTCCGTCCCCCACCACCAGAAGTTTGAACCCCTTCACGCGCCGTTTGGCCTCGAGGAGCACGTTGAGACCCTTCTCTTCGGAGAGACGACCGACGTACAAGAAAGACCCCGAACCCTCGTAGGATGGCTCATAGCGCGCCAGATCGATGAAGTGAGGAACATGAAAGAGCTTTCCCGATCCGATGCCAGAGCGTTTCATGACCTCCATTATGAACTCGCTCGGGCACAGAAATGCATCCACCTTTGAGAAAGTTCCCGCGAGTCTGTGCACGTACATTTCCACGCATGTCACCAAGCTTGCGAGTAAAGAGTCATGCATACATTTATTCACAAGGACGTTATAGAACTTTCCAGACACACATGCATCGCAGAGGTGGCCTCGCACAATCATCAGATACGCGGGGCAAGCCAGTTTATAATCGTGAAGAGTCTGAACAACTGGAATCCCGTGCCTCTTGAGAAGACCTATTATCGAAGGAGAGATCTGATGGGCAATGTTGTGGAGATGAGCAATGTCAGGTTTCTCCTCACGAATAAGCGTCTCGAGTTTTCTGCGTGCTTCAAATGAATAGACTATTCTGGCCGCGGTTCTGATTCTCTGGAACGTTGACCCCGAACCATCCAGAACCACGTTACTCACGAAGCACTTGGCATAGGAAGAGGGCACGTTCGCAGGATCCTGCATCGAGAATGGGACAATCTTGTGCCCCTTAGAGGCAAGAAGCCCTGATAGCTCGAAAAAGTATCTTTCAGCTCCTCCCTTGAGAAAGAAGAACTTATTTACTTGAAGAATCTTCATGCTTCTTGCCGACTCCGAGTTTCCGAGCAGCGACCCAAAGCGCCGGTCTGAATGGTTTCTTCCTCATCACAGGTGCAACCGTGCAACTCATCCAGCACTGAAATGGGCATTCGTCTACCTCTGACAGAACCTTTCCTGACATTGCCAGCATCTCATCGTAGCTTTGGAGTAAGATGTTTCCCATTCTCTGTGGCCAAATATTACAGGGGTAAACGTCGCCCCCCGGTTCCATGAAGAACATGCATCTCCCCGCGTAGCATTTTATCCTTCTGCGTTTCCCTTCAATTTGATCTATTATCCCGTCTGTGAGATATGCCCTGAACCAATCCTTTGGTCTGCTCGAAGAGAGCTCACGCTCTCTGAGCCATATCAGCTCCTTCCTGATGGCCTCTTTCTCAGGACTCCCCTTCTCTGGAAGCTCATCCTTGTGCTCTCCGAAATAAGTAGATGAGCTGTGCACGAGGCCCGTCACAAACTCAACGCCGCGAACGTCGGCCATTTCTTTCAGCTTTCTCGAATCCCCGACGGTGTGTCGGCTGATTGTCGCAGAGACGCCTAGGTCCCTAATTCCGAGAGTCTTGAGGCGGTCAAGCGTTTCTGTGGCAAGAACAAAGGCTCCTTTTGTGCCCCTGAGCTCATCATCCAAGGGTCCAAAGGCATCTATTGAGACCCTCACACCAATCTGCCCCATCCTTCTCACATGTTTCTCGATTCTCTCCGGAAGAAGGCCGTTGGTCGAGATGACCATGCTTGCTCTCGGATATTTCCCACGCAGAACATCGATTACTTCTACCAGATCGTCTCTGAGGAAAGGCTCGCCTCCACTTATGTTTATGTTTCGAAGACCATCCGGAAGTTTTCGGAAGTCTTCGGGCTTAAGCTCAGGCGTAGCTTCCTTCTTCCAGATATCGCAAGTCCTACAACGTGAATTGCATCTGTAGGTGACGGCGATAACGGCTGAAGTGGGGGTCACACTCTCCTCAATTCCTGTCTATGAGACGTTCGAGTACCTGAACGGAGCGGTCAAGCGAGAACTCCTTCGCCACCTTCTCACGACCTTTCCTACCCATCTCCACGCAGAGCTCCCTGTCCCGAAGAAGTCGAATGATGGCGGTGCGCAGTTCTTCGCGCGAGCCGGGGGGCACCAGTAGACCCGTTGCTCCATCCTCTACAAGGGAAGACACGTCCCCCACCCTGGTCGATATGACCGCCTTTCCCAGAGCCATGGCCTCCATGAGAAAGATGGGCAGAGTCTCCACCACCGGATGCGAGCAAAGCACGGCAACGTCAAAGGCCTGAATGAGCACTCTTCCATCGCTTCTCCGACCCGTGAAGTGCACCCGATCCCTTATGCCAAGGCTCGTGGCCAGGTTCTCGAGTAGCGCCATCCTCTTTCCTCCTCCAATAATCACAAAATGGACATCAGGAATCTCTCTCAGCACGAGCGAGGCCGCCTCGAGAAAAAGCTCATGATTCTTCTCGGGCCTAAGAGCTGCCACTATGCCGATGACTGACGAATCGGCCGGGATCTCAAGTACCCGTCGCACCTCAGTAGGAGAAGGCATTTTATCAAGCTCGGAAAGCTCGATTCCGTTTGGGACCACCGCTATCTTGTCACGTGCCACTCCTTCTTCTTGAACAAGATAGGAGGCCTGATTCTCACCCACTGCCAGAACCCGCTCTACAAATCTTAAAGACCATCGCGTGGTCAAACCCAAACTCTTCCGTCCTCCCCACAGTCTGGTGCAATGCACGGCCACAAACACTCTTTCCACCAACCCAAGCGATGCCAGCGTGCCCAGCACGATTGCGTCGCGATGCTCCAAACAAAAAAGGAGGTCAGTTGCAAGCTTCTTTAAGGTTCGTCTCAACCTTGGCAGGCTCAAGGGATCAAGCTTTGAGCGCATTATACGACTCATGACGGGAACGCCGCGGGACGAGATTTCTTCGCCGACCTCGCCTCGTGCGTTGAGACAAACAACCGAGGGCTCGTATTTGCGCCTGTCCAGTCTGAGTGCAAACTCGCGAATCATCCTCTCCGCCCCTCCGGTTTCGAGAGTGGAGGCAAGAAAAGTAACGCGGTATGGTTCTGCAGCCGGAATGACGCCTGCGGACGACGAACTTGCTCTCACCAGCTTATCCCTTTGTAAGTGGCTGCTGTCTCTGAGCCGTCCTTCACGATCCGCACGAGGTCAATGACAACCTGATCCTTCCTCAGTTTCCTGCCTATTTCGCCAAATCCCGCGCCTCTATTTGCTATTACCACGACCTCGGCAAATTCGAGGAGTTCGTCCATGGAAAAACACATTATCGAGGGCAAATATGGAACCTCTTCCTGCACAAACTGCCTGTTTGCGCCAAGAAGCCTAGAAAGCTCGACGTTCTCGTCGAAAACCTTGACTGCGTATCCCTTGCCCACTAAGCTCTCAATCACTTTGACAACGGGGCTTTCGCGAAGATCGTCCGTACCTGCTTTGAAGCTCACGCCCAGTATTCCAATCTTCTTCTTGTGGGTCTCTTCAATCATCTTCTGGGCAATCCGTATTTGAGTATCGTTGCTTCTAAGAATCGCTTCAACAACAGGTGCCTCGATCTTTGTCTCGCGGAATCTGGCCATAAGTGCCCTGACATCCTTTGGTAAACATGATCCGCCGAAGGCGAAGCCCGGCACCAAATACTGTTCGGATATGGAGAGCCGCTTGTCCATGCAGAATATCTTCATGACCTCATGACTATCCATTCCCTCTTTGCTGCACAGGTTCCCGATCTCGTTGGCGAATGTGACCTTGAGGGCATGGTAACAGTTCGCCACATACTTGACCATCTCAGCAACCTTGAAAGTGGTCTTGACTACCGGGGCGTCAAGAGACGAGAAAACTTCCCCGGCGACGCGCGAAGCCCTCTCGTCATTTGCTCCGAGAAGCGTGAATGGCGGATTAAAGAAATCGGAAACTGCACTACCTTCCCGCAGGAATTCTGGATTGTAACAAACGCCAAAGTCTGATCCTGCGGTTCTCCCTGAAGTTTCTTCCAATAGCGGAATCAAACGATTCTGCACGGTCCCTGGTAGCATCGTGCTTCTCAACATTATGACGTGGAAATGGTCAACTGCTCCGAGGGCCTTGCCAACGTCCCGACACACCCTTTCAACATACCCAATATTCATGAAACCGTTCTCACGGGAGGGGGTACCAACGCAGATGACGCTGACCAGGGATGAGTTCACGGCCTCTCCGGCCGAGGAAGTGGCGGTGAGCCTTCCAGCAGCTTTCATCTCGTGGATCAGGGCCTCGATGCCCGTTTCAACAATTGGGCTTTTGCCTTTTGCAAGACAGTCAACCTTAAACTCGTTTATGTCCACCCCTGTGACAGTGTGACCCAGCTTTGCAAGACAGGCGGATGTAACCGTTCCGACGTAGCCAAGTCCGAAAACCGAGATTTCCATCTTCAAAGCTCCTATGATTCGGTGTGGCTCTCAAACTCAGGTTGCTTTGACGTCGTACTCATAAGAGAACTCGTCTCCCAAGACTTCCTTCGCGATACCAAATGTTTCGTCTGCTTCGTTGACGCTGCCGATACCTATGACCGTGCATTGAACCCCAGCTTCTCTATATGCATAAAGAAGACCCCTTCGCGGGTCACACGAGCCTCCCGCCAAGACTTTTTTTCCTATGAAGTGCACGTCGCTGGCGTCTTTCCTCACCTCAAGACAAGCCTGTACGGACGGCTGCATCATGAAACCCTTGGGATTAAAAGGAGCCTCTATGACCGGAAAGTGAACGTCCATCTCTATTAGTTTCTTGTAGGTGGTGCCAAGATTGTGAGTGGTGAGACCGGGGACGGCTCCGGCCTCGACGACTCTCTCCTTGAAAAGAAGCAACAGCTTTTTTTGTTCTGTGACACATGCAACATCGGCAAGAGTACCGTGAAGAAGGATGAAGTTTGGCCTGGTTTCCCTTATGAAGCCCATCTCGGCCTTAAGAATGGAGTCAACCATGGGTGACAGGTTTCCCGTCACGCCAGCCGACATGAGAGCTGGCATATTCTTAAAGAGCATCTTGATTTTGGCAAGGTTCTTATCCTGCGGGCTGGCTCCCGTCTGACGCGACATCGCGCCGTAGATGTCAGGCAGAATCGAAACTACGGTCATGGAATCGCCCAGTTTCTCTCGCAATTTGATGATGGCCCTTATCTCCATATCTTTGGCATAAGAATGAAACCCTCTGATCCCAACTTCCGCAGAGCGCTCCATCACTTTATGGATGCTTTCGACGGTAGAAAAACGGCGTCTGTACTCCTTCCTCTCCTGAGTGCCTCTGTAGGAAACGGCATGAAACGGATTCGAACCCAGCATTACCTTTGGTAATTTCATTCTGACTCCTCAACCACCGGTGATATTATCTTCTTGCTCCTGCCAGAGTCTTCTAATGCCTCCACGAGTCTGTCCACGAGGTAGCCGTCATACCACGAGGGACTTGCGCTCGTGCGCTGGAGAACGGCGTGCGCAAACGCTTCCATCTCGTGCGACAAACCCCTGTGTGTGAACCAAAACTCTGTGTGACATGGAATCTCAGAGGCATATATGATCGAATCTCCGCACGGAAAATCTGGGCATTCTTTCTCCAGGTACATCTCTATGCAGTCCGGGTTCACGTTCATCGAGCCCGTCGTTCCTGTGAGATAGACAGACATCTCATCTTTGTCAATAAACCCGTGATGGCTCCATCCCAGGTCAATCACACCATGTACTCCCTTATCGAACCTGCAGACTGCGGAAATCAAATCGGAAAGCTCAGAGCTAAACACGCGAGTAGTCATTGCGTTCAGGCTGTTTGGCTTTCCTGCATACCACAGGAGGAGGTCGAGACCGTGAACGGCGAGCGCACCGTAGAATCCGAAGCGCTCTTCCCTGTTTTTCTTCTCGCTCTTCTCCTCTGGCTTTGTGACCTCACTTTTATAAACCATGAGCCTCGCATACTTGAGCTCACCCAAGAGCCCGTTCTCGAGGATCTCCTTGGCCTTCTTGAAGGTTACATGAAAGCGCCAGTTGTACCCGACCTGCGCCTTCACGTCATTCTTCTGTGCCTCTCTGTGCATTTCCATCGCGCGAGAAGAGTTTCCCGCGAGCGGCTTCTCGCAGAGGACATGCTTGCCGTCGCGAACTGCCTGCATACCAAGTTCATAGTGTGATTCGAGCGGCGTGGATATTACCAACGCATCGAACTCCTTTGCGGAGGCTGCCTTCGCGTAGCTGGAGAAGTGGTTGACGCCAAACTGCTTTCCCGCAAGGCGAGCGAGGGTTCCGCGCGGGTCGATCACGCATACCAGTTCGTATTGAGAAAGACCTTTCGCGATGACCGCCCTTACCATTCCCATCTCACCCATTCCTGCTACGGCAATCCTGACTTTCTCCTGCATCAACTCCTCCGATATTCCTTTCCTGTGCTGCCCACTGTTCTTCTATGTCCTTTGCATCCTTTGCGTCTCTTGCGTCTTTACGTCCTCTCCGTCCTTTGCATCCTTTGCGTCCTCTGTGTACTCTACGGTCCGACCTTCCTGTGTGCCCCGCCTCTGTGGGATCTCTTGTATCTTTAGTCTTCAAGGCCTTCGCGGCGCCAGATCCCTTCGCGACGTTTCTTATGCTTGCCGCCCGTTTTAGGTCTCAGCAGAGATTCTTATAAAGTCCCCTTCTCTCGCGTAGTCAACAATCGGAACGGAAGAGACGACATTCACCGGCTGCTGCGCACGCACCAAAATCGTGCCGGCACCTCTGGCCTCGAATCTGACCGTTTCTTTCTCAATCCTCACCTTCATGAAGGCAAACTTCTCGGGGGCCTCAAGAAGGGGTTCGCCATTGCGCAAGACTCTTCCCACATTTCGTCCAAAGATCTCCAGAGCCCCCCCGGCAGGAAACTCGCGTACGCACAGATAAGTCGCATCAGACTCGAGGCATCGCTCGCCCACCTGGCCTTTGCCAAGGTTTACTAGTGAAGTCTCGGAATAAAGGGACGTTTGTCTCTTGATGAGACTGTAAACTCGTCCCTCTGGATTCGCGCTTGAGAACGAAACAAGTTGATCCCTTGGACATCCCGAAGGAACGTTCAGGATGCAGCTTTCGAGAAGCAAAGGTCCTCTGAACTCTCCCTTCATGGAAAGAGATTGGCACGGCTCCTTCTGCCAGAACACTCTCGAACGCCAACCCATAATCGGTTTCTCCTGCCCAGATAGAAGAGCACCCATTCCTCTGGCAAGAAGCGGGGAGAAAAGAAGCGACTCAAAACCCGCATCACCAGACGAGACCCGCACAAAACCCTCTTCAGCGGACAAAGAGGCCTCTCCGTTGAAATGAAAGTTCTGTTCGTATTGATGCGTGCCACGTGTAGTCAGAAAGTCCACTATTATGAGAAAAGCAGGTTTGACAAGAACCAACACTCTCTTGTGATTGACAGGGCTGGAGAGTCGCTGGTATCCGTCATGAGAACCTGCCACAAGATCGAAACTACTCTCCATTGCCACGTCCTCAAGCTTTGGAGTGGCTCCGGGTCCCCACACGAAGGGTCCTAGCATCTCGGATTGGCTTAGTCCGTCCACCGTAACGGTGTTGTGAGCTCTTGTTGACCTGAAGTAGGTTCTCCAC
>Ga0315279_10008840_pt1 | contig 12125 bp, 11 predicted proteins | sample YL17G06_20_MG_FD_203694 | JGI IMG/M metagenome (GOLD analysis project Ga0315279, IMG submission 203694) | Sediment microbial communities from Yellowstone Lake, YNP, Wyoming, USA - YL17G06_20 | ecosystem: Environmental > Aquatic > Freshwater > Lake > Sediment | place: USA: Wyoming | collected...
TTGCAGGCTTTGGCCACGCGCATCTTGACCACGGTCTTGGCCGGGATCTTGATGGCTTCGCCGGTGGCCGGATTGCGTCCCATGCGGGCTTTCCGGTTGACCTTTACCAGCTTCCCGACCCCCGGAAGGACGAAAGTCCCACTCTTCTTGGTTTCCGCAATGGCCAGAGCCGCCACTTCTTCGATCATGGCCGCCGCCGCCTTCTTGGAAATCTCAAATTTCTTGGCGAAATAACCTACGATCTGGGACTTGGTCATGGGTTTCTTTGCCATTCTTTTCCTCCGTTAAAATAGAGATGAGTTGGTAAAACAGTAAAAAGTATAAACAATAAAAATGCAGGAATCAAGTAAAAAAGCGGAAAAAAGGGATAAAAAGTGCTAAAAAACAAAATCGGGGTAACTTGTCTACCCCCAGTCTTTCCTGCTTATTAGGGTTCAGGCTGGAGGAATTCGGATCATCAGGCTCGGCGGGTAGCGTTTTTCTAACCACTCTCCCGCCTGTACTCCGCAAAGAAGGGTCTTTTCTCCAAAACCGGGGGTGGCAGGAAATCGGGCTGCGGGTTGACTTGGGGGCGGGGATTGACTACACTGCAATGACTACCTCTGCAGCGCAATTTCTGGGGAGGCCGTGATGACCGTCGGATACGAAATCAACGATATGGCCAAAGAGGAATCCTGGCGTATCTTCCGCTTCATCGGGGAGATGGTGGAAGGATTCGATAAACTGTCGGGCATCGAGCCCGCGGTAACCATTTACGGGTCGGCGCGAATCAAACCCGGGGATGACCTCTACGAACAGACTTCGGTCATCGCCCGGCGCTTGGGAGAACTGGGATTCTCCATCATTACCGGAGGGGGGCCCGGGGTCATGGAGGCCGCCAACAGGGGGGCCCGGGAGGCGGGAGTCACGTCGGTGGGACTGAACATCCAGCTTCCCGAGGAGCAGACCCCCAACCCCTATGTCACCCGGTCCATCACCTTCAACCACTTCTTCATCCGCAAGGTCATGCTGGTCAAGTACGCCATCGCCTTCATCATCATGCCCGGGGGATTGGGAACGCTGGATGAACTCACCGAGGTCCTCACCCTCATGCAGACCCACAAGATCAAACCCTTTCCCGTGATCCTGTTCAACAGCCCCTTCTGGGAGGGTTTCCTGGCCTGGGTGAGAACCACCGTACTGGCCAAGGGGTTCATCTCCGAGGAGGAATTCAACCACCTGCGGGTTTCGGACCATCCGGAGGAAGTGGTGGAGACGGTGCAGAAATGGTACATCAAGCAGGAGGTGGTGGGACGGAAAGCCCTGCGTCGTTCATGAGCGTTAGTCGCGTAGTCGATGGGTATTAGGGTCCTATCGTCATGTTTTTCCCCTTACCGATGCGACGATACGACGAAGGGGATTTTGGGGACCATTGGGGAAGCTTGCCCACCTTCACTTCCCACCGAATAGTTGTAAGTCCTGTTGAATTTCAGGCGTTGCCCGGCCCGGAAACAAGGGCGTTGCGCGCAAAAACCATGAGGCACGCCTCATTTCTTGGACCGGGCGGGCAAGCCTTTCTTCCCCTGAGAACAGAGTTAGTCCGTTGTAGGGGCGCCCGGCCGGGCGCCCGATGGGCCCGCCTCATTCTGCGGAAGCACGGGGGGATCTCCGGGTAGAATTCTTTTCCCGCCGATGCTTTTTCCGCGCAATCCCGCCAAAGGCGGGACTTCCGGGCCACAAGCTTGATTTTCAGCAGAAAAGGGGATCGCAGAAGTGAAGGTGGGCAAGTTTGGAGAAGGTCTTGACAAATGGATCGCGGGCCGATAAGGTATTAAAAAATCCCCCGAAGAAAAGTTTCATATGGAAAAAAAACCTTTCTCGGAACGTCGAAGCGTGAATCGAAAGGCCGTTTCCATCGATGTCCAGTTCCATGTCTATGACGTCGCCGAAAAAAGACCTCTCACCCGGAAGGTACCGGGGCTTCTGGCCAACCTCTCGGCCAAGGGAGCCTGCCTGGAGACCGGCCAGACCCTGATCGACGGCTACCATCTCATGCGGGACGATGATGTCGAGGGGGGAACGCCTCTCATCCTCGACCTGCCGGCCTCCAGGGATGGCGGCCCATTCACCTTGAAAGCCAGGGTCCTCTGGTACAACCGCATTCCCGGGGGAACCCAGTTTCATTTCCGCGTAGGGATCAAGTTTATCGACGCCTCTCCCGAGGAAAAGAAGCAACTCGAGAATCTCATCCGAACAGCCACCACTTCCGCCAAGGAATAAACCTCCAGAGATATTTTTATCGTCCCTCCCCGGGTCTTTCCTTGCCCACTTCACTTTCCAGAAATCAGATAAATGTCCATAGCTTGAAAGCTGTGCCCGGCCCGGGGGCAAGGCCGTGCTTCTCGGCAGGATGAGGCACGGATTCTTTCATCGGTCCGGGCGGAATCGGCCCGGGGGTGCGCAGATGGCCCTGCCCGTACCGCCTCCCTCTGGGGAAGGAAAGCAATCTTTCATCGGATCTTCGCCACCCGCCGATCCTGCCTTCCAACCACGGCCTTGTCCCCGGGCCACAAGAAAAGGCATCTCAAAAGTTAGGAGAGACAAGCGGGTCTTTCTCATTGACACCCTCGTCCTCTTTTTCCTATACTCCAAACTTAGCCGGTCGATAGGGGTAGGGGAAAAAGATCGAAACTCCGGCCGCGGCCGGAAATATTTGGAAGGATCCTGTAAACGGAAGGAGGAAAGAAATGGGCAAGAAATTCGGATTGGTATTGGTGATTTTTTTCATCGCCGTCGGGCTCATCAGCACCCCCCTGCTGGCGGCACCGAAACGGGGAGGCATTTACCGATCGTCCATGGCCACGGACCTGACCAACATGGACCTGCACAAGACCCAGGCTCAAATCGACAATGCCGTGCTGGGGATGACGGTCTATGAGCCTCTCTTTACCTACGATGAGAAATTCAACGTGAAACCCTTCCTCTGCGAGAGCTACAAAATGTCCCCGGACGGGCTGAACCTCACCCTCAACCTCAAGAAAGGGGTCAAATTCCATAACAAGATGGAGATGAAAGCGGAAGATGCCAAGTTCTGTCTGGACCGCGTGCGGGACCCGAACCTTCCGGGTGCCCAGCGCAACACGCTGCTTAACGTGAAGGAGGTCAAGATCACGGGACCGTACCAGGTTCAGGTGATCCTGTCCAAGCCCATTCCCAACATTTTTTACATTCTGGCCACCAACGTGGGGACCATCGGCATGATGCCCAAGAAGGTCCTGGAGAGTCATGACAATAAAGTGCTCCGGCCCATCGGCACCGGCCCTTATGAATTCGTCGCTTGGGAGCGGGACACCAAAGTCATACTGAAGCGATTCGAGGCCTATTCGTCCGCCGATGGGCCGGTGAACGGATACCTGGGGAAGCGGAATCGATACTTTGACCAGATTATATTGAATGTGATGAAAGAACCGGCCACCCGGATCATGGCCCTCGACCGGGGGGACCTGGATTCGGTACCCGTCCTGCCCTACCAGCAGATCGATGATCTCAAGAAGAGAAAAGACCTCCAGGTCAGAACCGGTCTGGCCCCGGATGCGCCCTGGTATCTCTTCAACGTCAACTTCAACCATCCTTACCTCTCCAAAGTGGATTTCCGCAAGGCCTTGGCCTATGCCCTGGACCGGAAAGAGATCACTAAGGCGGCGGTGTGGGGATACGGTACCCCCACCTTTTCGGTCATCCCGCCCATGCTTCCTGCCTATTCTCCGGAACTAGAAAAGATGGCCCCCCAATATGACCCGGCCAAGGCCAAGGAGTTTCTGCAGAAGACCGGGTACAAGGGGGAAAAGATCAAGATCCTGACCTCCAAGAACTACACCCCCATGTACGATCAGGTCCTGGCCGCTCAGGCCATGTGGGCGGCCGTGGGGATCAACACCGAAGTGGAGGTGGTTGACTGGGCGACCCACCTGACCCGGTGGCAGAAGGGGGAGCATGAAATTCTTTCCTTCGCCATGATCGGGCGGATGGAACCCCTGTCTCAAACCATCATCCTGGGGCCGAAAAATTTTTACAACTACAAGAACCAGGAGGCCTTCGCCATCCGTGAGGCCCTGGAGAATACCTGGGACCCGGGCAAGCAGAACGAGCTCTTCCGCAAACTCTATGACCTGACCTGCCAGGAGGTTCCCTTCATGATCAATTTCTACATCCATAACAGTATTGCCCTCAAGCCCCACGTGAAGGGATATGATCCCATTTTTGATCCCTTCGGGGGGCGGGTGTGGAATTACTATTTTGAGAAATAACCATCAGGCCCCCTCACCCCATCCCTCTCCCCCCCGAGGGGGGAGAGGGCGAGGGTGAAGGGGGATTTGCGAATGAAAAAGTACGTCATCCGCCGCCTCGTCTCGGTCATTCCCGTCCTGTGGCTGGTTTCCGTCCTGGTATTCGGCCTGATCCATCTCGTCCCGGGGGACCCCGTTCTGGTGATTCTCGGGACCACGGCGGAGAAGGACCAGATCGAGGCCATGAGACACAAACTGGGCCTCGACCGCCCCATCCTGGTTCAGTACGGGACCTGGATTGGGAATCTCCTCCAAGGGGACCTCGGGCACTCGATCATTTCCGATGAACCGGTCATGGAGATGATCCTCCGGCGCATGCCCGTCACCTTGACCGTCGCCGCTGCCGCCCTGCTTCTCTCCCTTTCCATATCCATTCCCACCGGGATTCTCTCGGCCCTGCGCCATAACACGTATACGGATTATGTCTTCATGGGCCTGGTGATCCTGGCGGTTTCCATGCCCAGCTTCTGGCTGGCTTTGCTCTTCATCCTGCTTTTTTCGGTGGAGCTGAAGCTCTTGCCCATGATGGGTTATGTCTCCATTTTCACCGACTTCTGGGAGGGGCTCCGATACCTCGTCCTGCCGGCCATGTCGCTGGCCTTCATCCTGGCCGCCCTGGTGGCGAGGATGACCCGGTCTTCCATGCTGGAGGTTCTGCGGGAAGATTACATCGTCACCGCCCTTTCCAAAGGGACGCCCCGCCGGTTTATCGTCTTCAAGCATGCCCTGAAGAACGCCTTCGCCCCGATCCTAACCATCATCGGGTTCCAGATCGGTTTCCTTCTGGGAGGAACGGTGGTCATCGAGGACATCTACTCCATCCCGGGAGTGGGGCGACTGATCTTCACCGCCATCACCAACCGGGATTACCCCGTGGTCCAGGGCTGCATCCTCATGGTGACCATCGTGTATGTATTCGTGAACGCGGCCGTGGACCTGGCCTACGCTTATTTCGACCCGCGGGTGTCGTTCGATAAGAAGTGAAGATTTTGAAGAGGGTGTTTTGTTCGCCAAACGTCTATTCCGCAATAAGCTGAGCCTCTTCGGACTGGCCGTCGTGATCATTCTGGTCCTGGTCAGTTTTCTGGCCAGTTATATCCAGCCCTATGATCCGCTCAAGATCTCCATCTCCAACCGGACCCAGGGTCCGTCGAAAACCCATACCTTCGGGACGGACCACTTCGGCCGGGACATTTATTCCCGGGTTCTCTCCGGGACGAAGATCTCCCTTACCGTGGGGATTGTTTCGGTGACCCTGGGGGCGCTCATCGGGATCATCCTGGGGGCCATCGGGGGATACTTCGGGGGATGGATCGATTATGCCATCACCCTGGTCATGGATGCCATCATCTCCTTTCCGGCCGTTCTCCTGGCCATCGGGCTCATGTCGGTGATGGGCCTGGGGGTGACCAACATCATCATCGCCCTGGGTTTCATCGGGATCCCCCATTACGGCCGGATCGTGCGGGGCGCAGTTCTTTCGATCCGGGAGAAGGAATATGTGGAAGCGGCCCGGGCTTCGGGGTCGGGCCACCTGAAGCTCCTCCTGATCCATGTGCTGCCCAATGCCATGGCTCCTCTGATCGTGGTGACCACCATCGGAGTGGCCAACGCCATCCTCATCGAGGCGGCCCTGAGCTTCCTCGGCCTCGGCGTACCTCCCCCGGCCCCTTCCTGGGGAAACATGCTGGCGGACGGGAGAAATTTCCTGATCCAGGCTCCCTGGATGACCATCTTTCCGGGCCTGGCCATTTCGTTCACCGTACTGGGATTCAATACGCTGGGAGACGGACTCCGGGACGTGCTGGACCCGAAGATGAAACAGTGAAAATCAAAAACTGTTAATCCGCAGATTACGCAGATTGCGCAGAGAGAATAGGGATAAAGGCTACGAATAAGAATAGCTTTACAGCACTCAAAGCTCAAATAAGCTATCCCAGACGTTCCTATTTATTCTTAACGTTTTATCCGCGTTCATCCGTGTTCATCCGCATCCCATTAGGTCTTTTGTCTTTAAGCCTTTTGCGGATATAAAATCTGTGTTTATCTGTATTCATCTGTGTCCCATTTGGTTTTGGATTTTGTTTGAGATTTGGAAATTGGAATTTAAATGGATCATCTTCTTGAAGTCCGCGACCTTTCGGTTTCCTTCCACCTCCTGGAAGGGATTATCCCGGCAGTGGCCAAAGTCGACCTGGTCCTGAATGAGGGGGAGATTCTGGGAGTCGTGGGAGAATCGGCCTGCGGAAAAACAGTGACCGCCAAGTCCATCCTGCGGATTATTCCCACCCCCCCGGGCCGCATCAATTCCGGAAAGATCCTCTTCGAGGGACGGGACTTGGTGGAGCTGCCGGAGGAGGAGATGCAGGCGATCCGGGGAGAGAAGATCTCCATGATCTTCCAGGAACCCATGACCAGCCTCAACCCGGCTTTCACAGTTGGGGACCAGATCGCTGAGGTCTTCCGGTTCCACCGGGGGTTATCCAAACCCGAAGCCTGGGGAAAGGCGGTGGAAGAGCTGCGCCGGGTGGAAATCCCCGACCCGGGAAAAAGGGCCAGGTCTTACCCCCATGAGCTTTCGGGGGGAATGCGCCAGCGGGCCATGATCGCCATCGCCCTGGCCTGCCGGCCCAGGATTCTGATCGCCGATGAGCCCACCACGGCCCTGGATGTGACCATCCAGGCCCAGATCCTGAAGCTCATCGCCCAGCTCCAGAGAGAGATCGGCATGTCGGTCATACTCATCACCCATAACCTGGGAATCGTGGCCTCTCTGGCCCAGCGGGTGGCGGTCATGTACGCCGGGAGAATCGTGGAAGAAGGCCCGGTGGAGACCATCTTCAACGGCCATCACCATCCTTATACCCGGGGGCTTCTCCAGTCCGTCCCCCGGCTGGACATTCCCCAGGGGGACTTGCAGGAGATCCGGGGCACGGTCCCCCGGCTGAACGATCTGCCGGAGGGATGCGCCTTTTCCAACCGGTGTGATTTCGTGATGGACCTCTGCCGCCGGCAAGAACCGGAGCTCCGGTCGGCGGGAGAAGGGCATTTTTCCCGCTGCTGGCTGGATGAGCCTCCTTGGTGAAATCGATGAGTATGCTTTCCGTCCGGAATCTGAAGAAATACTTTCCCATCGGCCGAAAATTTTCCCTGGGCCGGGGCGGTTCCGTTCGTGCCGTAGACGGGGTTTCTCTGGAAGTGCAACGGGGCCAGATCATGGGGTTGGTCGGGGAGTCGGGCTGCGGCAAGACCACCGCGGGAAGGGCCATCCTGCGCCTGATTGAGCCCACGGAAGGCCGGGTTCTTTTTGACGGGGAAGACCTCACCGCGGCGAGCGGCCCGGATCTTAAAAAATTCCGCCGGCGCATGCAGATTGTTTTCCAGGATCCCTACTCCTCTCTGGACCCGAGGATGTCGGTCCTCCGGATCATCAAGGAACCCCTGGACAACTTTTTCTCGGAATTAAATTCGCGGCAGAAACGGGATCGGGTTGTCGAGACCCTGAGCCGGGTTGGGTTGCGGCCCGAACACATGAACCGTTTTCCCCATGAGTTCTCCGGGGGGCAGAGACAGCGCATCGCCCTGGCCCGAGCCCTGGTCTCCGAGCCCGAGCTAATCGTTTGCGACGAGCCGGTCTCGGCCCTGGATGTGTCCATCCAAGCCCAGGTCATCAACCTCCTGAGAAAACTCCAGCGGGAGCTGGCTCTCTCTCTCATCTTCATCTCTCACGACCTGGCGGTGGTGAAATATATCTGCGATCCCATCGCCGTCATGTACCTCGGCCGCATTGTGGAGATTTCTCCCAAGGAATCGCTCTACAAGAAGCCGCTGCATCCCTATACCGAAGCCCTCCTATCGGCCGTTCCCATCCCGGATCCGGTTCTGGAAAAGAAGCGGGAAGCCAGGCTGCTCACCGGGGATGTTCCCAGCCCTCTTAACAGCCCTCCGGGATGCGCCTTCCATCCCCGCTGTTCGCTCAAAACCGATGCCTGTCAGGAAGTACGGCCTGAGCTGGCAGAAGTTCTGCCGGGCCACTGGGTGGCCTGCTTGGTCAGAGGAACCAAATCCAAAGAGAGCCAGGAAGATGCTTCGGCATAACTCCGGGATGTTGGAAATCAAGATTACCCCCTTTGAAAAAGGGGGGTTGGGGGGATTTCAGGGTATCGCTATGCAGAAAGGATGGGTATGTCCAGATACGTAGGAATTGCCGGCGTCCAGATGGAAGTGGTCCCGGAGGGAGATAATTCCGGCGCCGCCTTGAGATTGTTGAAAAACGTGGCCTCCTCTTTCCCCTGGGTCGATCTCGTCCTTTTCAGCGAACTCTGCATCCACGGGCTGAACCCTTTTTTGAAAGAGCCCATCCCCAACCCGACGATAGAAAAATTCTGCGCCTGGGCCAGGAAGCACAAGAAGTGGCTCATCCCCGGGTCTTTTTTTGAAAAGGAAGGGAAGAAGGTCTTTAACACCGCGGTGGCCATTTCTCCGAAAGGCGAGATCGTTGCCAAATACCGGAAGATCTTTCCCTGGCGTCCCCTCGAAAGGAATGACGCCGGGGATTCCTTCTGCGTCTTCGACATCCCGGGCAAAGGGCGGTTTGGACTGTGCATCTGCTATGACCAGTGGTTCCCGGAGGTCGTCCGCACCCTGGCCTGGATGGGGGCGGAAGCCATCCTCCATCCCACGGCCACGACCACTTCAGACCGTCCCCAGGAACTGGTCCTGAGCCAGGCCCAGGCCATCTTCAACCAGGTCTATTTCCTGAGCGTGAACGGGGTCGGCGCCGGGGGCGTGGGAAAGTCCATCTTCGTTGACCCGGAGGGCCGTGTGCTTCAGGTCGCTGGAGAGCGGGAGACGATTCTCACCGAGGTGATCGACCTGGATGCGGTCCAGAGAGTCCGGGAGTACGGAACTCTGGGACTGTCTCAACTGTGGAAAGACCTGAGAAATTTCCGGAAGGGGTTCCCCATGTACCGACAGGGCGTTCATAAGGGAAAGATTTTTAAGACCCTTGGCGACCTGAAACAACATCGGAAGATCGGGTAAGGAAAGAAAATGAAGACGCTATCGTTCTTCATCTTTGCGCTTGCCCTGGCATGGAACGCGGGTGCGGCGGAGGAACAATTCCCCGTCGGCCATCCCGACCAGGGACTGCCCCGTCCCGAGTTCGTCCCGACCCCCTACCACGATGACCCGGATCACGTGCTGAACCGAGTGTTTCGAGCTTCCTTCCTGGCCACCGTCGCCCCCGCCGAAGTGGGCCTGGCTTTGCCGCGGGAGCATGGAGATCCGGCCGAATTCTTCCGCAAGCCGCAGAACCGGACCCCGTCTAGGAAAGGTTTTACCCTCCATTTTCCAATAGAGCCGCATAACCCTCGTCGGTCCAGCCAAATTGCGAATCAAGATACCCCAACACTTCAATTAAGGTTTTGAACAAAGGAAACCCGGAATTTTCATTCCAGGGGAAAAGAGTGCCGGTCCCCTTCACACTCTAGAAACACTCACGAAGCGGACCAACAAAGCCTCGCCCTTATGCTTTTTAGGGGATAAAAGCGGTAACGAGTACTTCCTGAAAGTGAGATTTGACAAATCTCTTCACCAGGTGTAGATTTCGATCGATATTCGATAGAATGGGGGCATTTAGGAGATATGCCCCGGCTTCAAGAACTGGGTTCTTATGCGGATCCGCATAAGACGCCTTGATAAAAAATACAAGGGTCGCAAGTAACTGATATTGAACCAGTTATTGCAAAAATATTCGCCCCGTTAAAAGGGTGTTATACGGACCCGAAACCGTTTTCCCGTATATTAGGCGGGTCCGTATAAATCACTGTTATGCGAAGGAAATATGAAGTTAGAAATTACGAAAGTAGGACTCAGCATCGCAGGGAATCACTACGACAATTTCTATGATTTTGAGGCTGGCATCCAAGGGAACGGCGCAGACAAACTATTTATCGGCATCCTTGGTCTAACCGAGGAAAATAAGGCACAACTTAGAGATTTCATGCGCCATAAATTCTACGAGGCGCTTGGAACAAATCTATTGCTTCTGACGGAAGCCGGCGATGTTATTGCCTCCCATATCAGGGAAGAATGGATCATAGTTCACGAGGACTTGGATGCAGCATTCCACAAGCGCCCCATCGAAGTCGCTAAGATAGAATCAATAGCCAAAGAATTTCTAAAACAGAGAACAGAAGATGAGGAAGAATCAACCAGAAGAGAAGCTCAATTAATAGTGAAAAGTTTTGCCAGGGCCTTCGCAAGATTGATAGCAGAGAATGCGTCTGCCTTGCAGAATGTCGAATGGAGGCAGTTAGAACAAATTCTCGCAGAGGTACTTGAAGGGATAGGATTTTCAGTTGAACTCACGCCGCCAAGTAAGGATCAAGGCAGAGACATCATCTTGACCTGTCACGTAAGAGGCAAGCTCAAAAGCTACATTGTTGAGGTCAAACATTGGCTATCTCACCGAGTTGGGCAGAAACCAATTGCGAAGTTTTTAAAAGTAGTTATGCGGGAGAAACGGGATATTGGCCTTTTTCTCTCCACATACGGCTATTCAAGTAACGCTTTTGAAGCATTAACTTATGTGGAAAGAAGGGTACTTCGTTTCGGGGATGAGGATAAGATTATCTCTCTGTGTAACGTTTACATGGCAACCGTTGGCGGAATAGAAGTCCCGATGGAGCTTCTACCTGAAGTTCTCATTAACGAGACCATTTGATGGCGACGCATAACCAGCGGCTGAACCTGACGGCGGCTATCGTGCAGGTTTTCGGTCTTTAGTACAAAGGCGAAGGCGCCCCCGCAGGTTAGCCGCACGTTATCAACTTCAATGCGTAATTCTTACCCTGTTATTATGGCCCTCCCGCTTTACTTGTAGGTGCACTCGGTTTTTTTGAAAAGTGCAGATGTCTGCTATCCGCTATTTTCTCCGCCTGAAAAAAGTTGTGATTACAAATATGCTGCTTGACCGGGACTTAAGGGGAGGGAAAGGTCGAACTGGCGCAGGATCAACATTTGGCCATTCGGCCGTTTTATTTAAAGTCTGGAGGCAACAAAGAGACGAATGGTTGGGGCCCATCGAATTGATTGCATTTGCCTTTTTCTTATGAGAAAATGGGGCCGTCATGAGCTCAAGAACTCTTTCCATCGATGGAATCAAGGCCAAGCTGGCTCCCCTGTTAAAGGAAGAAACCTTGCAAATCGTATTGCTTTTCGGGTCCCAGAGCTCGGGGCAGGTGCATCCGGAGAGCGATATCGACCTCGGATTTCTCTATGATGAGCCTGTTGATCTCCTGGAGCTCACCAATAAGGTGACCCGGCTCCTGCACACGGACCGGGTGGACGTGGTCGATCTCCGGCGGGCCAATCCTCTCTTATGCTTCTCCGCCGCACGTCAAGGGAAACTCCTCTATGAGCGATGCCCCGGTCTATTCAACCGTTTTTACTCCCTTTCCTTCAGGAGGTATGTGGACACAAAGAAGTTACGGGATGCCCGCCAAAGGGCGATTGATACCTTTCTTGAGGCAAGGGGACGGAGATGAGTCCTTTTGACATCGATATCATTCGGGCCAAAATATCCATTATCCTGGAGAATTTGAAAGCCCTGGAGCCAATCAAAGAAATGAACCGGGATGAATATCTCCGTGACCTTTACAAGCGGAAAGCCACGGAGAGGCTTCTGCAGGAACTTATCGAAGCCGCCATTGATATCAATACCCACATGGTTGTCGATTCAGGGCATGCCCCGCCCGATGATTACTATCAAAGTTTTATCCGGGCAGGCGAGCTGGG
>Ga0315279_10008841_pt1 | contig 12124 bp, 9 predicted proteins | sample YL17G06_20_MG_FD_203694 | JGI IMG/M metagenome (GOLD analysis project Ga0315279, IMG submission 203694) | Sediment microbial communities from Yellowstone Lake, YNP, Wyoming, USA - YL17G06_20 | ecosystem: Environmental > Aquatic > Freshwater > Lake > Sediment | place: USA: Wyoming | collected...
GTTCATCGCCTTTTTCGGGGCCTTCCACGGCCGGACGCTCGGCGCGCTGTCGCTGACGGCCAGCAAGCCGGTGCAGCGCCGGGGTTTCGGCCCGCTGCTGCCCGGTGTGTTCCATATCCCGTACCCGAACTGCTACCGCTGCCCGTACAACCTGGACCCCAAGAGCTGCTCGATGGAGTGCGCGCGGGTGATTGAAGACCGGCTGTTCAAGACCACGCTGCCGGCCGAGGAGACCGCGGCCATCTTCGTCGAGCCGATCCAGGGCGAGGGCGGGTACGTGGTGCCGCGCAAGGAATTCTTCGACGAGCTGCAGGCCGTCGCCCGCCGCCACGGAATCCTGATCGTGGCCGACGAGGTGCAGTCCGGCTGCGGGCGCAGCGGGAAGATGTGGGCCAGCGAGCACTTCGGGCTGGTACCCGACATCATGACCATGGCCAAGGGCATCGCCTCGGGCATGCCGCTGGGTGTGATGGCCGCCGATGCCAGGCTGATGACCTGGGGGCCGGGCTCGCACGCCTCCACCTTCGGCGGCAATCCCGTGTCGCTGGCCGCCGCCCTGGTCACGGTCGAACTGTTGCAGACGGCGCTGATCGAGAACGCGGCCTCGGTCGGCGCTTACATGCTGGACCGCATGGCCGACTGGCCCCGCAGGCTCCGCCTGGCCGGCGACGTGCGCGGCAAAGGGTTGATGATCGGCATTGAGCTGGTGCGCGACAAAGAGACCCGCGAGCCGGCCAGGCAGGAGCGCGACCGGCTGGTGGAAGACGCGTTCCGCCGCGGCCTGCTGGTTCTGGGCGCCGGGGAATCCTCGGTCCGGCTGAGCCCCCCGCTGATCATCACCCGCGACCAGGCCGACTTCGCCCTCGACGTGCTGGAAAGCTGCCTGCGTTAGCTTTCACCACAAAGGCACAAAAACCAGGCTGTAGGCTGTGGGCTGTAGGCCGCAGGATTCAGACCACGGGTTGTCGCTTCAAGCCCACAGCCCACAGCCTACGGCCCACAGCCTCTTCCTGCCCTGCGGGTCTTTGTGGTTGAATGTAACGCATGGCGTCTCAGCCGCTGATTTTGGATGTGGGCTGCGGCCGGAATAAATTCCCGGGCGCCATCGGCATTGACATCCGGCCCAACACCGCCGCCGACGTGGTCTGCAACCTGGACCGCCCACCATACCCGTTTCGCGACAGCGTCTTCGACCAGGTGCGAGCCATCCACGTGATCGAACATGTCGAGGACGTGCTGGCGGTCATGAAGGAGTTGCACCGTATCACACGGCCGGGCGGCGCCATCACCCTGGTCACCCCGCACTACACCGACTTCAGCTCCTTCTGCGATCCCACGCACCGCTGGCACCTGAACAGTTTCAGCTTTCGCTATTTCGGCGAAGACCATGGCGGCTTCGATTATTACCTGGACCGGCGGATGTTCGTGGAGCCCAGGGTACACGTCCGGCTGCTGGCCTTCTGGCGGTGGCTGGGGTTCGAAGCGCTGGTCAACCGCTTTCCACGATTCCGCCGCTTCTGGGAGTATTACCTCTGCTACATCGTCCGCGGCAAGGTGATGACCTTCGAATTTGAAGTGCGGAAGTGAGCCGCAGCCGCGGATTTCGCGGATTGCATCGTGCCGAGGCCGCCCCCACGATCCTCGCTCCCCGCGCGCTGGCGCTCGAAGGAGGAGAAGCCAATGATCCGGCGAGATGGGGTTCCCGGCCGTGCTATCCTGTGGAGACGCGGAGGGAACAAGGGTTCGGGTCGGAGAGGAATACCCATGGCAACAGACAGGCATGTTTTGCACCCGAGTGAACAGCGGTTGACCGCGGAAGTCGCCGCGCTCTTTCCACTGCAAAGAGAATGGAACGAAGATGCCTATTTCGCACTGCCCGACACCAACCGCTTCATCGAGCTTTATCGAGGAGAGCTGATTATGCCGCCGCACCCGACCCACCGCCATCAACGGGTTGTTGGCAGGGCCTATAGGCTGTTGTCTGACTTCGTTGAGGACCGCAATTTGGGCATCGTTCAAGTGGCGCCGCTGCCGGTCCGGCTCGGCCCCGACCATGTCCGTGAACCGGATGTCCTGTTTCTTCTTAACGAGCACGCGGACCGTATCGGAGATCAGTGCTGGGGCCCGCCCGATCTCGCGATGGAAGTGACCTCGCCAAGTACCCGCAAGGCGGACCGCCAGGAAAAACCGCGGGAGTATGCTCAAGCGGGCATTCGCGAGTATTGGCTCCTCGACCCGGAAGCCGAAACGATTGAGGTTTACGTTCTTCGCAAACGAGCCTACCGCCTATGGGTGAAGGCCGCCCGAGGCGAGACGGCGGCCTCCCAACTTCTGACAGGCTTCAAACTGCGTGTCGACGAGGTGTTTGCGAAGTGAGGGAGCAACAGTGCCCGTTGCGGCGGAAACCCCAGCGCCTGGGCGCTTCCTGTGAACGGCGGGATGATTGAGTTCCCAGTCCTGGTATTCTGGGAACTCGCGGAAACCAAGGAGGAGCCATGAAACGGCTTCTGAAGCTCGTTCTCGCAGTTTTCGCTCTTTTACTTGGCTCCGCCGCTCCCATGGCGGGGCAGACGGTCGGTCAGACGCGGACGGTTCAGCGGATTGCCTATGTTGCCACCGGCTGTCAGTGGAATGGCTGCTGGTACACGCTCCTCAAGGAAAGCAACGCCAGCAAAACCACTCAGCCGTTCACAATGCTCTTCAAGACGGCGCAAGGAGCTCAGTGGCAAGTTCGGGATATCTTCGCCAACGGCGACTTCTACGACAACATTGGCTACACGGAAACCAATCTCCTTCCAAACACGCAGGTTTCATTCACTATCACGGTCAACCTCGGCCGACAGACCTCGTCTCCCGAGAGCGGCTATGTGATTGTGCAAATTCCCGAGCAGTGGACGGGAGAAAGATGGATGCCGCTCGTCGCCGTTCAGGCATACTACCTGCTCAAGGACTCCCGCGGCTTGGTACTCGGCTCCGCTTCACAAGAGGCGGCTTCAGCCGAGAAGGCGGTGATTCTTGACGCAGAAATGAGCTGGAACGTTGACAGCGGTGTGGCGCTCGTGGCGCTCACGTCTCTCGCGGTGAAGGTGGAGTTATACGACGCCTTCAGCTGGACGGTTGGTCCAGATGGCCTGCGAGCTCCGGTTGCGACGACCACCATCAATCTTGCCGCCGGCCAGATGTGGGTGGGGATGATGACGTCCGAACTCTTCAAGGGGTCGTCCTATGTTCAGAACGCCGTCAATGTCCCCGGACAGCGGGGATTGAACCAGGTGTATGCCCGGTTCTCAACGGACAGCGCGGCTGGTTTCTATGTCGCCGCCGCTCTCCGGGCGGACAGGGCGACGGACGGTTCAAACTGGCTCCTTTCCGGTTCAACCGCTTTTCCGGCTCAATAACATCAAGCCCGCGGGCGCGGAACGAAACAATCTTTCGTCTCCGCCCCGCGGCTTTTGTTCCCAGTCCTGGCGTTCTGTGAAGTCGCGCACAACGCATTGAAATTGTTGGGACTCCAATTTCGGCCGGCCTCCCTGCCGGCGCCATCTCCAACGATTCCGTTTCCTCGGTTCCACTTATCATGGTTACGCGGACGCTCGCTTATCTGCCGCGGCGGACGGCTCGGTTGCGTCTCTGTGGCAAATTAATCGGCACGATCCGCGAAATCCGAGGCTGGGCTTGGTAAGATGATTGTTTATGACTCGTTTCACACGGGCGATTTATCCGGGGTCGTTTGATCCGCCGACCAACGGGCACCTGGACATGATCAGCCGGGGCATCCGCATTTTCGACGAGCTGATCGTGGCCGTGCTCAGCAACCCGGACAAGAACCCGCTGTTCTCCGTGGAAGAACGCATGGAGATGCTGCGGGAGATCGCCGCGCCGCTGGGCAACGTGCGCGTGGAGGCCTTCGAGGGGTTGCTGGCGGAGTACGCGGCCCGCCGCGACGCCGCCGTGATTCTCCGCGGCATCCGGGCCATCTCCGACTACGAATACGAATTGCAGATGGCGCTGATGAACCGCCAACTGTTCCCGCAGGTCGAAACCGTGTTCATGACCGCCGCCGAGAGCTACAGCTACATCAGCTCGCGCCTGGTCAAAGAGGTTTACCTGCTGGGCGGGTCCATCAGGGAACTGGTGCCCGAGGTCGTTCAGCGGCGCCTGAAGGCCAAGCTGCGACTGTAGGCCGTAGGCTGTGGGCTGTAGGCTGTGGGCGGCGGGGATCGCCGCTTTTCCTACAGCCCACAGCCTACAGCCTACAGCCCAAGAAGATGCGACTTTCCGACCGCGTTTCCAGAATTTCGGTAAGCTCCACGGCCGCCGCATTGATGGAGGCGGACCGCTGCCGCGCCGCGGGCGCGGACCTGGTGGACCTGGCCGTCGGCGAGCCGGATTTCCCCACGCCGGAGAATATCCGCCGCGCCGCGATTGAGGCCATCCAGTCCGGCTTCACCCGCTACACGCCTACCGGCGGCATTACCGAACTGAAGGAAGCCATCTGCCAGTGGCACCGGCGCCAGTTCGGTACCGAGTACACCGCCGCCGAGGTCCTGGTCACCTGCGGAGGGAAGCACGCGATTTTTAACGCCGTTTCCGCGCTGATCAACGCCGGCGATGAGGTGCTGCTGCCGGTTCCGCATTGGGTGAGCTTCCCCGATATCATCCGGTACGCGGGCGGCCAGCCGGTGCTGGTCCCGACCGAAGAAGCAGACGGATACGCGCTGCGGGCCGAAGCGGTGGAGCGCGCTATCACGCCGCGCACGCGCCTGCTGATCCTGAACTCGCCGAACAACCCCAGCGGGGCGGTGGTGGCGGCCGGCGAGTTCCGGCGCATCCTTGAATTGCTGTCGGCCCGCGGCGTCTTCTTGCTTTCCGATGAGTGCTACTCACACTTCGTATACGAGGGCGCGCCGTTCTCGGCCGGCGCGCTTCCCGGCGCCCGCGAGAACGCCATCGTGGCCGGCTCGCTGTCGAAAACCTTCGCCATGACCGGCTGGCGCATCGGCTTTGCCCTGGCGCGTCCGGAACTGGTCCGGGCCATGATGAAGCTGCAGAGCCATTCCACTTCCAATCCCAATTCCATTGCCCAGAAGGCGGCGGTGGAAGCTCTGGCCGGCCCGCAGGACGTGGTCGGCATGATGCGCCGGGAATACCAGCGGCGGCGCGACCTGGTTGTCGATGGTCTCAATCGCATTCCTGGCATCCGCTGCTCGATGCCGCAGGGGGCGTTCTACGTTTTTCCGAACGTCGCGGCGTTCCTGGGCCGGGGCGGGGAAGACGGCCGGCCCGCATCCTCGGCCGAACTGGCCGGGCTTCTGCTCCGCGAAGGACATGTGGTCACGGTGCCCGGCGAGGGGTTCGGGGCGGGCGGCCATCTGCGCCTCTCTTACGCCGCCTCGATGCGCGAGTTGCAGCGCGGCATCGGACGGATTGCGGAGTTCCTCGGGAGCCTGGGCCGGGCGTGAGTGCCGTGCATCCTCTCCGCAGTTTCAAGTCTAAAGTTTCAAGTTTAAAGTCTTCGCCGGGCCGCAGCCTTGAACTTTAAACTTTAGACTTGCAACTTGAAACTACATCGGAAGAGCGGGCGCGACGCTATAACCGCACGCGCCGCTACCTGAGCCTGGCCGGCTTTCTGCTCGGCTTCGCCTGGCTGGCGGCGCTGCTGTTCCTGGGCTGGTCGGCGGGCCTGCGCGACGCTGCCTGGCAGGTTTCCGCGCGGTATAGCTTGGCGCTCGCCGTTTACCTGCTGCTGGTGTTTGCGGGCGGGCAACTGCTCGGCCTTCCGGTAGATTTTTACGCCGGCTACGTGATCGAGCACCGCTACGGGTTGTCCAACCAGACCGTTGCCGGTTGGGTTAAGGACGAAGCGAAGAGCGTCGTGCTGGGCGGGGCGCTGTCGCTGGCGGCGGCCGAATTGGTTTATGCGCTGATCCGTTGGCGGCCGGATTGGTGGTGGCTGGCGGCCTGGGCCGGCTTCCTGCTGTTCGTGGTGCTGATGGCCAACCTGGCTCCCGTGCTGCTGTTCCCGCTCTTCTACAAATTCCAGCCGCTGGCCGATGAGGAGCTGAAGCAGCGGCTGCTGCACCTGTCGGAACGGGCCGGCGCGCGGGTGCGCGGGGTCTTCGAATGGAAGCTGAGCGAAAAGAGCCGCAAGGCGAATGCGGCGCTGGCCGGCTGGGGAAACACGCGGCGCATCATCCTGTCCGACACTCTGCTCCAGCAATACACGCCCGACGAGATCGAGGCGGTCCTGGCCCATGAGCTGGCCCACCATGTCCATCATCACATCGGCAAGTCTCTAATGCTGCAGGCCATTGCCAGCCTGGCCGGGTTCTGGCTGGCCGGCCACGCGCTACGAGCCTTCGGGAGCCTTCCGCGCTTCGGATTCCGCGGGATGGCCGACTTCGCCAACCTTCCGCTGCTGTTGCTGCTGGCGGCGGCCCTCTCCCTGCTGTTGCTGCCCGCCGTGAATGCGATTTCCCGGCATTTCGAGCGGCAGGCCGACGATTACGCGTTCCGCGCCATCCCGGATGTGGGGCCGTTCATTTCCAGCATGGAGAAACTGGCGGCGCAGAACCTGGCCGAGCGGCGGCCCAACCGGGTGATCGAGTTCATCTTCCACAGCCACCCGTCGATGGAAAAACGCATCCGGCGCGCCGCAGCGTACGGCGAGACAACGTAGAGACTCCGAATGTTGCGTCAGGCGCCGGGGGACGTCGGAGAGGCCGGACCGGCGCGCGCGGTGAATGGCTCGATGGGGAGGTCCAGGGGCGGCTCCCGCAGGAACGCCAGACCCTCCATTTCCCGCAGCGCGGCCTGAATACTGGCTTCGGACGCCGGTTCCAGGGTGATGACGAACGGCAGGCGGTGTTTGTCCCAGCCCCGCTCCTGGATCACCGCGTCGATATTGATGTTGTGGCGGGCCAGGATGGCGGCCAGCGCGGCGATGATTCCCGGCTGATCCTCGACAACAAATCGCAGGTAGTGGGCCACGGCCCCCTGCGGCGTTCCCAATCCGCAATCCGCAATCCGCAATCCGCAATGCTCGGCCTGGTAACCCAGCGGCGGAACGCGCAGGCGGGCCCCGGAGCGCAGGTCGCGGGCCGCCCGGATCAGGTCGGCCACCACGGCGATGCCGGTGGCGTCGCCGCCGGCGCCGCGGCCGTAGTACATGGTGTCGGCGCCGCGCCTCCCCTCCACCCACACCGCGTTGTATGCGCCGTCCACCTTGGCCAGCACGTGGTCGCGCGGGATCAGCAGCGGCCGCACCGACAGATCGACCGCATTCGAGCCCACGCGCCGGGCGCTGGCGATCAGGCGAATCGTCGAGCCCAGGCGGTTGGCATAGCGGAAGTCCAGCGAGCTGATGCGCGTGATACCCGCGCAGGGGATGGCCGCCACCTCGATGCGCGCCCCGAACGCCATGCGGGCCAGGATGGCCAGCTTGTAGCGGGCGTCATACCCTTCGACATCGGCGCTGGGGTCGGCCTCCGCGTAGCCGCGCGCCTGCGCTTCGGCCAGCACGTCGGCCAGGTCCCGTCCGGTTTTTTCCATGGTGGTGAGAATGAAGTTACAGGTGCCGTTGAGGATTCCGAAGACAGAGAGGATGCGGTCGCCGGCCAGGCCTTCCCGAATGGCCGCCAGCACGGGAATGCCGCCGGCCACCGCCGCCTCGAACTCCAGCCCCACGCCCTTGCGGCGGGCCAGCGCCTCCAGCTCGGCGCCCGCCTCGGCAATGAGGTTCTTGTTGGCGGTGACCACCGGCTTGCCGGCTTCCAGGGCCGCCGTGACGATCTCGCGCGCCACGCCGGTGCCGCCGACCAGTTCGGCGACGATCTCGACCTGCGGCGACGCCACCACCTCCCGCCAATCCTCGGTGCGCGTGACGCCCGCCGGCAGCCAGCTCGTGTCCAGGCTGTGGATGTCCAGGCCGCAGACCGCCGCTATGCCCAGTTCAAAACCCGCCCGGGCGCTGATATCTTCGCGGTGTTCCACGAGCGCCCGCGCTGTTCCCTGACCAACGTTTCCAAACCCGACGATTCCAACTCTCACCATAAGCACCCCGGCGAATTAAGAATTGAGAATTAAAAATTAAGTAAGAAGCGCTCACTTCGATTTTAGCCCTCGCTTGGTTGCGAGCAATATCGAAGACAGAATCTTGATCAGCTCAGACGTCTCGTCGCGAAGTGGCTTGAGGCGCGAAGCCGAAATCAAATTCGCTTCGCTTATCAACCGGAGCCAGTAGGCGGATTCCCGCGCTTCCTTGAAAGCGATGTGCAGCTTGGCAATAAAGTCTGGCCGGCTCTGGGCCGCTTGGCCTTCGTGTAGATTGGCTCCAATCGAGGTCCCAGAGCGCAGCAGTTGCTTCCCGAAGACCCGGCCGACGCTGTCCTTCTCAAGTTCGCGGTACAGCTTTACAACTCGCAGCGAGTAGGCGACGGATCGATCGAGGATCGGCGGTGCCGACGCTTTAGCATCCTGAGCCATGACCCTACATGTTAGCGCCCGATTCTTCATTCTTAATTCTTAATTCTTAATTCTTCATTCTCCAGCAATGCGCTGTGCACCGAGCGGACGGCGGCAGCTAATGCTGGTTCTTCCACGGCCACCGAGATGTTGGTTTCCGTGGCGCCTTGGGCGATGGCGATTACGTTGACGCGCGCGGCGGAGAGCGCGCCGAACAACTTGCCGGCGATGCCTACGGCGCCGCGCATGCCGCTGCCAATCAGCGCCAGGATGGCCACGCCGTCCTGCAGGCTGAGCGGGCGGATGTAGCCGTGCGCCAGCTCCACCGCGAACGATCCTTCCAGGCGGCGCAGGACCCGTTCGGCATCGCCGGCCTGCACCGCGAAACAGAAGCTTTCCTCGCAGGAGGCCTGCGACAGCATCAACAGATCAACGCCCTCATGATCCAGCGCCGAGAAGGCGCGGCTCATGATGCGCATGGCGCTCAACTGGCCGGTGCTTTCCACGGTAATCAGCACCGCCTTCTTCAGCGCCGTCACCGCGCGCGCCCCGCTGCCGCCTCCGTCCAGCCCGTGTGTGCCGCGGGGAGCAATGACGGTGCCCGGCGCTTCCGGCCGGAAGCTGGATTTCGTCCAGACCGGGATTCCGCGCTCGGCCAGCGGCGCCAGCGTTTTGGGATGCAGCACCTTCGCGCCGTAATAGGACAGCTCGGCCGCTTCCTGGTAGGTCACCGCCGGCAGCACCCGGGCGTTTGGGATGAGGTTGGGGTCGCCGCTGTAGATGCCTTCCACATCGGTCCAGATGATGACGTCGGCGGCATTCAGGCAGGCGGCCACCAGCGTGGCCGAGTAATCGGAGCCCCCGCGCCCCAGCGTGGTGGGCGTACCGTCAGCCGTGCCTCCGATGAATCCGGTGATGATCGGCGCAATGCCCTGTTGGAGCAGGCCGAGAACCGCCTCGCGCAGCCGCTCGGCGGTTGGCCCAAGCAGCGGCTCGGCTTCGCCGAAGTTGGCGTCCGTGACCACCAGCCGAGTGGCATCCAGGGCGCGGGCGGGCGTTCCGGCCTGGTTGAGCGTGGCGGCCAGCAGCAGCGTGCTCAGCCTCTCGCCCACCCCAAGAACGGCGTCCATGGTGCGCGCCGGGCAGTGTCCGAGCCGCGCGATTCCCTCGCACGTCTTCTCCAGGTCGGCCAGGATGGCCGCCGCCGCGCCGCCGTATTCCTGGCGTTGTCCGGGGCCAAGCAGGGCCTCGGCGGCCTGAAAGTGCCTGGCGCGCAAGGCCGCCAGGGTCTGTTCCAGTTCCGCGGCTTCGCCGTCGGCCGCCAGGCGGGCAATCCTGATCAATTGGTCGGTCACCTTGGACATGGCCGACACCACCGTCACCGTCGGCTGCTGCCGCGTTTGCTCCGCCACAATGCCGGCCGTGGCCCGGATTCGCTCGGCGTCGCCCACCGAGGTGCCTCCGAATTTCATTACGCGCAAATCGTTCATGAGTCCTCGCAACAGAGCCGCGACCGTAAGGGAGCGGGCGCCCGCACAGCGCGGGGAGCCTCTGTTCAACAGAGCCGCGGCGCTGCGCAAGCACCCGCTCCCTTACGGTCGCGGCTCTGTTTGGATCGGCCAAAGCAAAAAGGCCATTGTCCATCTGCTGGACAATGGCCTGATTTGAAAACCCGTTGTCGAATGCGCTCAGGCCACTATCCAGACCCGCCTGTGCGGGCCGTGGTTGTTGTGCCTGTGCTATGCATCGACATCGCCGCTGATAGTATCACGAGCCCTGATCCTTCGGAAAGCGGAATCTGCCGGCCAGAGTAGAGCATCCGCGGTTTCTCATCTCTGACACGTACACGGTGGAGTCCACAGGAATTCGCGCCTGCTTACGGATTTCGGCCTGGCGGTCGGGCAGCGGGCGGCCCCCCACAAGCGATGCGGCCCCAATGAAGCTTGCCCCGCGCCTCCTCATGGCTGCCCGTGGCTTCTTGCGGCGTCTCATGTTCGGTGACATGTCAATGCAAACCCACTCCGCATTCCGCAATCCGCAATCCACAATCCGCAATCCACAATCCGCAATTAGACGCCCCAGGCTTAGTCTTGCGTGGGACCGGACTTCGCCTGCGGTTGCTTGTCGGCCTGGCGAACCAGCCAGAGCTGATAGGCGTCGGCCAGGGCCTGCCAACTGGCCTCGATGATGTTCTCCGATACTCCGACGGTGACGAACGTGTCCGCGCCGTCACTGGACTCCGCCAGCACCCGCACCCGGGAGGCCGTGCCCTCGGCGGCGCCCAGCACCCGCACCTTGTAATCGATCAGGTGAACGGCCTTGATGCCCGGGAACAAGGCCGACAGCGATTGGCACAGGCAGTCGTCCAAGGCATGCACCGGGCCGGAATGCTCGGCCACGGAGTGGTAGATCCGGCCGCCGGCTTCAATGGAGAGGAAGGCGTGGGAGGTGGGCGGCGCTCCCAGGCGCTTCTCGATCATGACCCGGAATTCGCTGAGGCGGAAGAAATCGCTGGGGGTGCCGTTGGCCTGGCGGGCCAGCAGCTCGAGGGTACCCTCGGCCGCTTCCAGGTCGTAGCCCATGGACTCCAGTTCCTTCACCTGGCGGACCAGGTCGCGGGCGCCGCTCACGTCCAGCTTCTCGTCCAGGCCCAGCTCCTTCAGCCGGTAGAGCAGGTTGCCCTTTCCCGACAGCTCGCTGACCAGCACCCGGCGGTGGTTGCCGACCAGGGCCGGATCCATGTGTTCGTAGGTGGAGCTGTCCTTCATGAGCGCGCTGACGTGAACGCCGGCCTTGTGCGCGAACGCGCTGCGGCCGACGAACGGCATCTCCTCGCGTAGCGGGAGGTTGGCCAGCTCGGCCACGTAGCGCGCCACGTGAGGCAGCAGGCGCAGCCGCTCCGGCTCCAGCACCCGCTTCTTCAGCTTCACTTCCAGCACGGGGATGAGGGAGCAGAGGTTGGCGTTGCCGCAGCGCTCGCCGTAGCCGTTGATGGTCCCCTGCACGTGCGTGGCGCCGGCCAGCACCGCGGCAATGGAGTTGGCCACGCCCAGGTCGCAGTCGTTGTGGGTATGGATGCCCAGGCGAACGCGCACCCGCTGGCGCGCCGCCGCGGTCGCTTCCGAAATGAAGCTGGGCAGGCTGCCGCCGTTGGTGTCGCACAGCACGATGGCGTCGGCGCCCGCCTCCTGCGCCGCCTCCAAAGTCGCCAGCGCGTACTCCGGGTCGGCGGCGTAGCCATCGAAGAAATGCTCGGCATCGTAAATCACTTCCTTGCCGCGCGCCTTCAAGTAGGCCACCGTTTCGGCGATGATCTGCAGGTTCTGCTGGCGCGTGATGCGCAGCGCCCGCTCCACGTGCAGCCCCCAGCTCTTGCCGAAGATGGTGACCGTGGGCGTGCCGGCCTCCAGCAGCGCCTGCACGTTAGGGTCGGTCTCCACCGGGTTCTTTGGGTGGCGGGTGGCGCCGAAGGCGACCAGCCGCGCGTGCCTCAGCTTCAGTTCACCCGAGCGGGCGAAGAATTCCGCGTCCTTGGGGTTGGACCCCGGCCAGCCGCCCTCGATGTAATCCACGCCCAGTTCGTCCAGCCGCCGGGCGACCATCAGTTTGTCGTCGGCCGAGAAGGAAACACCTTCGCCCTGCGTTCCGTCGCGGAGCGTGG
>Ga0315279_10008842_pt1 | contig 12123 bp, 10 predicted proteins | sample YL17G06_20_MG_FD_203694 | JGI IMG/M metagenome (GOLD analysis project Ga0315279, IMG submission 203694) | Sediment microbial communities from Yellowstone Lake, YNP, Wyoming, USA - YL17G06_20 | ecosystem: Environmental > Aquatic > Freshwater > Lake > Sediment | place: USA: Wyoming | collected...
GATCGGCGTGCCCCGCCGGGTCGTCGCCTTCGTCATGCCCACCGGCTACAGCTTCAACCTCGACGGCTCGAGCCTGTACCTGTCCCTGGCCGCGATCTTCGTCGCCCAGTCGGCGGGCATTCACATGCCGTTCGGCCAACAGCTTCTTCTCGTGTTCACCCTGATGTTGACGAGCAAGGGGGTAGCCGGCGTCCCCCGGGCCGCCCTGGTCATTCTGCTGGGGACGGTCTCCCAGTTCAACCTGCCCGTGGAGCCGGTGTTCATCATCCTGGGGATCGACGAACTCATGGACATGGCCCGGACGTCCCTCAACGTCCTGGGCAACAGCTTCGCCACCGTGGTCATCGCCAAATGGGAGGGGGAGTTCGGCAAGGAACACCCCTCCAAGGTGGTCTGCGAAGCGATCGAACCGTAACCCCCACCCCTTTAATTGGAAGTCCGTGATGAGGCAGCGATGGATGTCGCCCTGAAGACCCCCGTAGCGGAGGGGCGGCAGGGAGCGGATTCTGAGAAGCGACCGATAGAAGTGCGGTAGAGGGACTCGGAACCGCACTTCTAGGAAATTTCTGGATCGAGTCTTGGGTATCAGGCCTCTGAAGATTCGTAATATTGAAGATTCCCTGGCCGACCGCCGGGACTGGTTCCCGGGGGGCCGGGGGGCTAAGGGCGATATCCTGAGCAAAGCCGAATAGTGGACTTCCCCGCCTGGGGGCAAAGGTTGGTCTGTTTTGTCAGCCCACGTCTCAGGTCGTCGGCTCTTCGGCCTTGACCCCCTTCTTCTTGTTCCAAGCTTTGCGGATGAGGAGGAGCATGACCAGGAGCAGGGCGACGATCATGACCCGGGCGCCCCAAAGGTAGGGCCGGTGGGCCGGGTCTTTCCCCGTCATCAGGAATTCCTTGACCGCGTCCTGGTAGGTCCACACGCCCAGAAGCACGAGCAGGTAGACCGGCGTGATGTAGGTCATGATGAACTTGAAGATCTTGGGGACCTTGAGGTCGGCGCCCTTGTGCATCTCCGCCCAGCCGTTCTTGATCTTGAAGACCCAGGAGAAGAGGATGATCTCCATGGCCGCGAAGACGACCAGGCCGAAGGTGCCGGCCCAGAAGTCGAGCTCGTCGAGGAAGCCGAACTTGAAGAAGGCGATGACGATGGCGGACATGGTGACGAGGACGGAGAAGACGACGATGACGGCCTTCTCCCGCTTCCACTTGAACTCGTCCTCGAGGAAGGCGATGGCCGGCTGGGTCATGGCCACCGACGAGGTGATGCCGGCGATGAAGAGCAGGAAGAACCACATGCCGCCGAAGATCTGGCCGAACGGGATCTTCTGGAAAATAACAGGCAATGCCTGGAAACCGAGATTGAAGGCCCCGCCCTCGGCGATGAGCTTGGTCTCGGCCAACCCGAAGAAGGCCACGGCCACGGGGATGGCGATCGTGCCGCCGAGGATGACTTCCGCGAACTCGTTGGTAGACGAGGTTGAGAGACCGTTCAGGGTGACGTCCTGTTTTTCCCGGACGTACGAGGCGTAGGTGTTGATGATGCCCTGGCCGAGGCTCAGGGTGAAGAAGATCTGCCCGGCGGCGATCAGCCAGACCGAGGCCGACCCCAGGCGGCTGAAGTCCGGATTCCAGATGAAGCCCATGCCGTTCGCGATGTTCATTTCCGGATGGGCCGGGTCGGGCGTGCCCAGGGTCAGGACCCGGACGACGAGGATGATGCCGAAGATGAAGAGGAGCGGCATGCCGTACTTGGCCAGGATCTCGATGCCCTTGGAGATGCCCTTGTAGAGAAAATAAAAATTGAGGGCGATGGTGAGGCCCCAGAAGATGAGGATCGGGGCGAGCGAGCTGAAGAACTGGTTCGACTCGATCCCCTGGAAGCCGCGCAGGAACTGGCCCATGGCGTCTCGGTTGGCGTGGCCGAAGTACTTGCCGGTCACCGAGAACCAGGAGTAGCCCAGGCACCACGACTCGATGAAGTTGTAATAGATGACGATGACGAAGGGGATGACGATGCCCAGGGCGCCGAGGTACTTGGAAGGGGCCTTTTTCCACATGAGGTGGAACATGCCGGGGGTCGTGCCGTGGCCCTTGACCCCGCCCATGCGGCCGATCGTCCACTCGACCCACATCATCGGGATGCCGAGCAGGATGAAGGCGACGAAGTAGGGGATCATGAAGGCGCCGCCGCCGTTGGCCGCCGCCTTGGCCGGGAAACGCAGGAAGTTGCCCAGGCCGATGGCGTTGCCGGCCACGGCCAGGATGAGGCCGATGCGCGAGCCCCACTGTTCGCGGCCGCCGGCCTCGACCACGACCTCCGGCTTCTTGGCAAAGAGGACACGGGAGAAACAGTAGATGGTCAGGGTCAGGATGAATCCCCATCCGAAGACGAGGAAAAACCAGCCGTTGGTGGTGATGCCTTGAGTCATGGGACCTCCTCGAGATCTGGAGAAAAATTTAATACCATAGGAGGCCATCCCTGTCAAAGAAAATCGGCCGGCTTGATAATTCCCCGGTTTTTTGGTATGGTGGGGAGCCCATTCAAGGCAATTCTCTGCGAGGAGCCGATAGACGGTGGATAAATTCGGAAACATCGACAGCAAATACCGGTTCATCATCCTGGCCTCGAAGCGGGCCAAGCAGCTGCTCAAGGGCGCCAAGCCCAAGATCAAGGGCAAATCCAAGAGCCTGATCCGGATCGCCGAGGCCGAGGTCAGAGCCGGGCTCATCGAGTATGAGATCATCCCCGTCCGGATGGACGACGTTCCCGAACGGGACGATCGCGTCTTCGTGGGAGCCGCGATCCCCGACGACCACGGGGATCTCGAGGGGATCGCCGTCAAGGACCTCCCCGAGGGAGAGCCCGGCGTCGAGCTCGAGGAAGGGCCCGAAGTCGAAGAAGAGGACGAAGAGGGCGAAGAGGCCGAGGAAGACGGCGTCAAGGAAGACAAGGACGAATGATACGGCCCTGGCGGCGTCTCAGATAAGCGAGCTTTTTTCCCCCGCCTGCACGATCATCTCGACGTAATCGCTGGTGATGAAATCCGTCCGGCCGTAGCCCAGGGACCGGGCGAACCGGGTGATCTCATGCCTTTCCCCCTCGAGCTCGAGGAAATCCCCGACCAATGTCTCGTCGATGCAGATGGTCAGCCGGCTCTTCCGGAAGACGGTCCGGTGCTTGGCGTAGGCGAAGGTCTCCTTGAGCCCGAGGGCCTTGAGGATCCTGCGGAGCTCCTTGGGGTCGCGGACCTGGGTTTCGAATTCCTCCCGGACCTTGAAAGACCTGGATTTTCGGGGTTCGCCCTTGAACGTCAGCGTCGCCCGCTTTCCTGTCGCCCGCAGCCGGAGGGCCCGGCGGTTGGCGCGAAGGCCGCCCGTCGCGAAATCGAAGAGGACGTTCCTTTCGAGGTGCCGGTCCCGGGCGATCACGGCGCCCAAGCCGAGGATCTTCTCGCAAGCGGCCTTGGGATCCTGGATCCGGATCTTGACTTCGATCTCTGTCATCGTTCCCTCTTCCCCGGTCTCACCGTTTCCGGGTCAGGACGAAGACGGCCAGGCGGATGAGCGTCTCGCGGGGCGTCGAGTCGGGGAACCGGCTGATGAGTTCGAGCGAACTCTCCGCGAATTCGCTGGCCTTGAGGCCGGCGTAGTCGAAGGCCCCACAGGCGGCCAGGGTTCCTCGCAGCTTCCGTTGCTCTTCGGCGGAGATGTCCTTCCGGCCGATGAGGCCCTTGATGCGTTCCCGGTCGGAGCGCCCTCCGGCCTCGAGGGCCCGGATCAGCGGCAGCGTGACCCGCCCTTCGGCGAGGTCCGACAGGACGGGCTTGCCGAGAACGTCGGGGTCGCCCGTGAAATCGAGAAGGTCGTCGACGATCTGGAAGGTCTTGCCCAGATTCAGGCCGAAGTCGGCGATGGCGTCTTCCTCCTCCGGGGACGCCAGCCCGAGGATGGCCCCGATCCGGCAGCACGCGGCGAACAGGACCGCCGTCTTGTTCTCGACGATGTTCAGGTACTGTTTTTCGGTGATGCGGGCGTCGCCGGCGAGGGCGTACTCGTCGAGCTCCCCCTCGATCATCCGGGCCGAGACGTCGGCGAGGAGCCGGATGACCCGGTCGTGGCGGGACTGGAGGGACAGGCCGATGGACTTGATATAAAGGTAATCCCCGAGAAGTACGGTGATGTTGGGGCCCCACTTGGCGTGGACGGATTTCGACCCGCGCCGGACGCCGGCGTTATCGACGATGTCGTCATGGATGAGGCTGGCCGTGTGGATGAGCTCGACGAGCGAGGCCAGGAAGACGGATTCCTCGCTACCCGGGCTGAAAAGACGGGAGGTCAGCAGGACGAGCGCCGGGCGGAGCCGCTTCCCCTTTTTGCGGAGGACATAGCGGCTGACCTCGGCGGTCAGGGGGTTGGCCGAGCGCGACCATGACTCCAACCGGTCCTCGACCCGGTCGAGGTCGGACCGGATCTCCTTGTAGAGGAAGGACATGTCCTTCCATTTGGGGACGGACGACCAGCGGTCGAGGAGAGGCGTCGGCGATGTCATCGGTAGTTCAAGAACTGCATGTGAATGCCGAGGTCCTGGCCTTTGAGGAAGTTGATGACCTCCTGGAGGACGTCGATCTTGGCCGAGGAGACGCGGACCTCGTCGCCTTGGATGGCCACCTGGGCCTTGAACTTCTCTCTCTTGATGAGCTTGACGATCTCCCGGGCCTTTTCGACGGGGATGCCGGCCTGGAACACGACCTCCTGTTTGACCGTCCGGTTGGGGCCGTCCTCGATCCTCCGGTAATCCAGGGCCCGCAGGGGGACTTTGCGCTTGACGAGCTTCTCTTCGAGGCCCGTCCGCAGGGCCTTGATCTTGAAGTCGTCCGCGGCGACAAGGGTCAGCTTTTCCTTTTCGAGGACGATGTCGACGTGGCTGTTCTTGAAATCGAAACGGTTCCGGATCTCTTTCAGGGTGACGTTGACGGCGTTGGTCACTTCCTGGAAGTCGATGCGGGAGACGATATCGAAGGAATGATCCTGTCCCATGGCGAAATTATCTTAGCACTCGCCCCCCGTTTTTTCAAACGGGAAGAGGCCGGCGAAATTCCGCGTCGTCGCGCCGGCCAGGTCCTCCAGGGACAGGCCCCGGATCCCGGCCAGGACTCGGGCCGTTTCGACGACGAAGGCGGGCTCGTTCCGCCTTGCGGAGCCGCGGTAGGGGACGGGGGCGAGATAAGGGGAATCGGTTTCGACGAGGAGGCGGTCGAGGGGTACTTTTCCGGCCACCTCCCGGAGCTCCCCGGCCTTGGGGAAGGTCAGGATCCCGGAAAAAGAGATGAAGAAGCCCCGGTCGAGCATGGCCCGGGCCGTCGCCCAGTCCTCCGTGTAGCAGTGGAGGATACCGCCGCGCCGGAATCCCGCCCCGTCGACTGCGGTGATGATGTCGGGCCCGGACAAACGGCTGTGGAGGATCGCCGGCAAGCCGGCGCCCTCGGCGAAAGCGAGCTGGGCGCGCAGGGCCTCCTGTTGGAGGACGGCGGGCGAAAAATCGTAATGGTTGTCGAGCCCGATCTCACCGACCGCCCGGATGGCCCTCCGGGCGGCGAGATCGCCGAGGGCGCGTATGTGGCCCGGAACGAATTCTTTGGCTTGGTGCGGATGGACGCCGGCGGCGGCCAGCACGGACGGAAACTCGACGGCCAGGCCGGCGATGGCCGGCAGACTCTCGGCGCGGGTCAGGTCGGCCGGGCAGAGAATGGCGACGACACCCGCGTCCAAGGCCCTGCGGACGACATCGCTCCGGTCGGGGTCGAACTCGGCCATGCCGAGGTGGGCGTGCGAATCGACCAGCCTCGGCGTTCTTTCCGAAATGGGGGACACGTACCGGAGGTGCGGCAGGAAGCCTACCTCCGGAACATGTCCCCTTGCGTTCACGTCCTTGTTCGCGGCGGCGTCTTACTGCACCATCTTGATTTTCAGCGCCCGGAGCGGGATGGCGCCGTAGCTGAGGAGTTTCTGCAGGAAGTCCTTGTTGTTGAAGGCCTCTCCCATGAGCTTTCGGCAGTCCTTCTCCAGGTCGAGGATCTCTTGGTAGCCGATGTAGGTTTGGGCCCCATCGCCGGGGTTGAGCACGATCCAGTGCCAGCGGCGCTCGGCCTCGGCCTTGGTCATGAATCCCCGCACCGTCATGGTTTCGATGACTTTTTCTTTTGTATAGGTGCCCTGATGGACAGAGATATCCATCTGGAAGTCGATGACGGTTTTGAGCAAGAGCTTGAGCTGGTTGAGCCGCATCCGCAGATCGAAGTTCCCGTAGCCGCTCTCGACGAACATGTCTTCGAGAAAAATGGGCCAGCCCTTGAGGAGGCCCTGGTTGGGGGCCATCCGCTTGATGATGGACGGGTCTTTCCGGGTAAAGTAGGTGGGCACGAACGTGCCGGGAAAGATTTTCTGGACGGTCATGAAATCTATGTAGTAATTGCTGTGTTCCTCGAGGAAGGACGTGGCGTCCTCCGCGGACAAGGCCTCGGGAATGGGCCGCACATAGAGCGTGTAGGCACCGCCCGTTTCAAAAGCGCCGGGCGTCGCCAGTCGGGTCCAGAGGCCGTCGGCGAAATAGGCCGGCATGGGCTCGATGGCCAAGGGCTCCTCGGGCAGGTTGATGAGATTCTGCTTCTGGATGAAGTCTTTGATGCCGGCCGCGGCGGTGTTGATCCGGCCGATGAACTCGTCCCGGCCGGCGTGGTCGATCTTGATCTTGTCGAGCACGCCCTGGATGACGATGTTGCGGGTCTGCTCCTCGCCCTTCGTCCGTCCGAGCTGCTCGATGTCGACGTTGGGATACATGATCTTGTAGAAGGGAATGCAGACGAACAGCATCTCCCGGCGGATGTTGTTGACGTCCGCTTGAGAACGGGGGATGAGCTCCTCGTTGATGGGCAGCTGGCCCTGGGTCGTCAGCCGCAGGCTCCGCACTTGCGATTCGCCCATCCGGAAATTCCCCGTCGACTTGGGCAGGAGCTCGCCCTTCAGGAACCGCTGGTAATCTTCGAGGGCCGCGACGGCCTTGACGACCTCGGTCTGGAGGGCGGGGGCGCCTCCCGAGAGCATCGGGATCTCCGTCCTGTAGAAATCGATAATGGCCGGCATTTGGGCGATGGCCGCCTGGGTGTAATCCTGGGGCGGGGTTTTCAGGTTGTCCTTGGCCCGCTTGACCAGACCCGGGATGAGCTTGGCCCGGGAGGCGGCGGCGACGGCGGAGCCGCCGTTCTTGAGGAGGAGGCTCCGGAGGCTGTTGACGAAGAGGTCGTTATACAGGAGGGGGTTGTATTCCCAGGGGACGAGGTTCAGGAGCTTGAGGTTTTCCAGGTCCAGGAAGTCAAGGAACATCTCGTGTTCGACTTGGTGGTCCGGGGAGAGCTTGGTCTTGTCGATCTTGGACACGAGCTCCTTATTGAACCCGTCGAGGGTCTCGAAAAATTTATCAACGCTGCCCTCGCTCGGGTCCTCGAGCTTGTCGTTGTATTTCGTGTAGCCCTGGAGCGTCCCGGCTGTCGGGTAGAACTTGAAGTAGGCGTCCCAGAACGTGTCCTGGAATTTCTTGAACTTGGCGTCCTCGGGCGACTGGGCCAGAAGGGCGCCGGCCCCGCAGGCGAGGATGACCAGCGCCGCGAGCACGATAGCTGTCTTCTTCATGCGTTCCTCCTCAAAACCATTTCGGAAATCCTAACATACTTGTCAATTCCCTGACAAACCCTTTTTACCACCCTCGATTTATGTGAACGGAAGGCTCGTTTTACCACCGGATGAAGGCCGACGCCCAGGTATATCCGGACCCGAAGGCGGTCAAGGCGACCAGATTCCCCCGCTTGATCCGGCCCTCTTTCAGGACCTCGTCGAGCGCGATGGGGATGGACGCTGCCGTGGTGTTGCCGAAGCGGTGGATGTTCCGGACGACCTTCTCCACCGGGATCTTGAGGCCCTTGGCGACCATGAGCGAGATCCGGTCGTTGGCCTGATGGGGGATGAGGAGGTCGATGTCGTCGACGGTGAGGCCGTTCGCCTCGAGGCCCGCCCGGACGGCTTCGGGCATGCGCTGGCAGGCGTTGACGAACACGTTCCGGCCGTCCATTTTCGGGAAGAACCGGCCCTCGTCGAAAAACCCGCGCTGAAAGGTCGGGTTGTCCATGGAGCTGGGCTTTTCCATCCAGAGATGGGCGGCGAAACGGCCGTCGGAGAAAAGGTGCGTCGACAGGATGCCGCGCCCGTCGTCCTCCCCGTTCGGCTCGAGGATGACGGCCCCGGCGCCGTCGCCGAAGAGCACGGACATGTCCCGGCCCTCGTCGGAGAAGTCGAGGTTCGTCGATTGGACCTCGGCGGCAACGAGGAGGATCCTCTTGTAGGTCCCCGCGCGGATGTACTGGTCGGCCGCGGACAGGGCGTAGATGAAGCCGCTGCACTGGTTGCGGACGTCCAGAGCGCCGATCGTGCCAAGGCCCAGCTTGGCCTGGACGAGGACCCCGATACCGGGGAAATAGTGATCGGGGGAGAGGGTCGCGGCGATGACAAAGTCGATGGAGGAAGGCTCGATCTTCGCGTCGGCGATGGCCCGCCGGGCAGCTTCGACGGCCAGGTCGGACGTGCCGATGCGCCCGTCGATGTGGCGGCGTTCGACGATGCCGCTCCGCTCGCGGATCCATTCGTCGGACGTGTCCATGTGCTTTTCGAGGTCCTTGTTGGTGACGACCCGGGGCGGGACGTAGTAGCCGGTTCCGGTGATGACCGTTCGCTTATTCATGGGCATTTTCATTATAGAGGAAGCCTTCGAAAAAATAAACAACGGGACCCGCCGGCCGGGGTCAAAGCAGGCCCTTCCAAAGATACCAGGCGATCGTTTCTCCCAGGCCTTCCTCGAGGGAAAAGCGGCTTTCGAAGCCGAGCCCTTGGCGGGCCTTGCGGACGTCAACCACCCAACCGTCCGGCTTCATCTGATTGTACTTGCCCATGTTGAGGGCGCTCGCCTTGCCGCCGAGGCGGCCGATGCCCTCCGAAGCGGCCGAAGCCAGGTAGGCCGCCCAGAGGGGGAAGCGGACCCGGACGAGTTTTTTTCCCAGCAGGCCGGCCACCGTCCGGCCGACGTCCTCCCACGTGTAGATCTTGGGGTCGGCGATGTTGAAGACCTCTCCGCTCGGGCCCCCAGACCTCGCCGCCAGCAGGACAGCTCGGACGGCGTCCCGGACATAGAGGAGGCTCGCGGATTTCCGGCCCTGGCCGACGAGGGGCAGGATGCCGCGCTTCATCAAGCGGAAATACTCGAGGAAATCTTCGTCGCGGGGGCCATAGACGGCGGCCGCCCTGAGGGTCACGACAGGGAAGCGGTCCTTGTACTTAAAGACCTCCGTCTCGGCCATGAGCTTGCTCTCCCCGTAGGGGGAGACCGGGCGCGGCGGGTCCCCCTCGCAGACCGGCCGCCGCGGTGAGGAGGGCCCTCCGGCGGCGATGCTGCCCAGGTGGATGAAACGCGGGGCGCCTGATTGGCCTTCGAGGGCCCGAAGGAGATTTGCCGTCCCCTCCCGGTTTACTGTATAATAATCGCTTGCTTTGAGAGTTTTGGTCAATCCGGCGAGGTGGAAGACGCAGCCGAGCCCGGCGGGCAAGGCCGGCAAGTTCTGCAAGTCGCCCGTGAGCAAGCGGACGCCTTCGATTCCCTCGAGCCAGCGCAGCTTTGACGGGTTGCGGACGAGGGCGTGGACCTCCGCCCCGGGTTCCTCGAGGAGTCGCTCGACGAGATGGCTCCCCAGGAAGCCCGTTCCGCCGGTGACGAGGACCCGCATGGCCAGGATTGTATGAGATTCGGCCGCTGGGGTCAATAAGGCTGCTGTGCATCTCTCGGAGTCAAAGGAGATAAGCGTGGACCTTTTCGACAAGTGCCTGGCCTTTACCCGGGCGGACGAGCTCAAGGCGGCGGACCTCTACCCCTATTTCACCCCCATCCAGGAGGCCGTCGGGAACCGGATCACCGTCAATGGCCGTCCCATGATCATGGTCGGGTCGAACAACTACCTCGGACTGGCCGACCATCCGAAAGCCAAGGCGGCCGCCCGGGAGGCGGTCGACCGTTATGGCGTCGGGACTTGCGGATCCCGGTTCCTGACCGGCACGATCGACCTGCATGAAAAGCTCGAGGAGCGGCTGGCCAGTTTCATGAAACGCGAGGCCGCCCTGACCTTCAGCACGGGCTTCCAGACGAACCTGGGCATCATTTCCGCGATCGCGAGCAAGGGCGACCATATCATCATCGACCGCATGGTCCATGCCAGCATCATCGACGCCTGCCGGCTGTCTTTCGCCACGGTCCACAAGTACAAACACAACAGCATGAAAGACCTCGAGCAGATCCTGGCTTCCCTCGACCCCGGTGCGGGCAAGCTCATCGTCGTCGACGGCGTCTTCAGCATGGAGGGCGACATCGCCGACCTGCCGGGCATCGTCCCCCTGGCCGGGAAATACGGCGCCCGCATCCTCGTCGACGACGCCCACGGCATCGGCGTCCTCGGCGCGAACGGCCGCGGCACGGCCGAGCATTTCGGCCTCGAAAAGGACGTCGACCTGGTCATGGGCACGTTCAGCAAGACCTTCGCCTCGATCGGCGGGGTCGTCGTCGGCGACGCGAAGATCATCTCCTTCATCAAGCATCACGCCCGGCCGCTGATGTTCAGCGCCGCGGCGACGCCCGCCTCCGTCTCCTCCGTCCTGGCCATCCTGGAAATGCTCGAGACCCAGCCCGAGCTGCGGACCCGCCTCTGGGTCGTCACGGAAAGGATGCGGACGGGCTATCAGGCCATGGGCTACGACACGGGCCCGTCTCGAACGCCGATCATCCCGGTCCTCGTCCGCGACGACGAGAAGTGCTTCATGCTTTGGCGGCTCTTGAGGGACGAGGGGATCTTCACGACGCCCGTCATCTATCCCGCCGTTTCGCACGGCCATGCCCTCATCCGGACGAGCTACGGTGCCGGCCACACAGACGACGAGTTGGCCACGATCCTGGCGGCCTTTGAAAAATGCGGCAAAGCCCTAGGGATCATTTGATCCGCCGTTCCTGCGTCTTCGCCCTGGCCCTCCTCGCCCTCGGCCTGGCGGCAGACGCCGCCACACTGACACTTCCTCTCTCCCAGGTCAAACCGGGCATGAAGGGCCGGGGGAAGAGCGTCTTCCAGGGCGCGGCGATCGAGGAGTTCGACGTCGAGATCCTCGGCGTCCTCGAAAACGTCCAGCCCAAGCGGAACATCATCCTGGCCCGCCTCCGCGGCCGCGGACTCGAAACGACCGGCATCATCGGCGGCATGAGCGGCAGCCCGGTCTACGTCGATGGCAAGCTCATCGGCGCCGTGGCCTACGGGTTCAGCTTTTCCAAGGAGGCCATCGCCGGGATCACGCCGATCGACGAAATGCTGGCCATCGACAGGGCGCCCCTCGATCTCAAGACGGGCGGCGCCGGTGCCGTCCCCATCCGCGACGACATCAGTCAGGAAGAGCTTTCGGGGACGTTCCTGAAGTCGCTCGAGGCCAGGCCTCAGGCCCGGTCGGCCGGCCTGACGATAGCCCCTCTCGGGCTTCCGCTCATGTTCGGCGGATTCTCCACCGCGGCCTTCGAGAGGGCGCGGTTGTTTTTCGCCCCCCTCGGGTTCAGGGCCGTCAGGGCCGGGACGGGCGGTCAGTCGCGGCCGGGCCAGCCGCCGGCCGGCCCCTCCCTCCGGGAAGGAGATGCGGTGGGTGTCCGGCTCTTGGGCGGCGACCTCGACATTTCCGCCGTCGGGACGGCGACGTACGTGGACGGCGCCAAGGTCCTGGCCTTCGGCCATCCTCTCTACAACCTGGGGGCCGTGGATTACGCCATGACCAGGGCCGACATCATCACCGTCATGCCCAGCCTGGAGAGCTCTTTCAAGTTGGCGACGACGGGCCCGGTTATCGGCCGTTTCTCGCAGGATAGGACGCCGGGGGCGGCCGGCGATGTCGGGGTCATGCCGCGCCTCATCCCCCTCAACATCAGCCTCCAGTCCGGCCCCGCGGTCCGGAGGGACTACAAACTCAAGCTTGTCAACGACAAGTTCCTGACCCCGGCCC
>Ga0315279_10008843_pt1 | contig 12123 bp, 11 predicted proteins | sample YL17G06_20_MG_FD_203694 | JGI IMG/M metagenome (GOLD analysis project Ga0315279, IMG submission 203694) | Sediment microbial communities from Yellowstone Lake, YNP, Wyoming, USA - YL17G06_20 | ecosystem: Environmental > Aquatic > Freshwater > Lake > Sediment | place: USA: Wyoming | collected...
GCGATGGCCGCCAGGTCCCGGGCGTTCGCGCCCTTCTCCAGCATCTCCCTTTCCTTGAAAAAGTCGAGCGCCACCTGCGGGAACAGGGCATAGGAGAGCACATCCTCTTCCGAGCGCGCATACTGCTTGATCTCCGCCGAGAGCCGGTCGAACTCGGGCGGCAACAGGTCGGCCGGGCGGACGGTGATGGGCTTCTCGTCCCCGATGATCTTCTTGCGTACCTCGGGGGAAATGGGGGCGGGGGTCTTGCCATACATCCCGCGCACCACGTTCTTCGTCTCGTTCGTCACCCTTTTATACCTCTCCCCGGCCACCACATTCAGCGTCGCCTGCGTCCCCACGATCTGGCTGGTGGGGGTGACCAGGGGCACGTAGCCAAGGTCCGCCCTCACCCGGGGGACCTCCTCCAGCACCTCGTGGATGCGCCCTTCCTGCTTGGCCTCGCGCAGCTGCGCGGCCAGGTTGGACATCATGCCTCCGGGGATCTGGAAGATCAGGACGTCGGTATCGATGGCGGTGTGCTCGCTCTCGTAGTCGCCGTACTTCTTGCGCACCTGCTTGAAGTACTCGGCGATCTCGGCCAGCTTCTTAAGGTCCAATCCAGTGTCATATTCCGTGCCATCGAGCATCGCCACCATGGTCTCGGTGGGCGGCTGCGAGGTGCCCATGGACATTGAGGATATGGCCGTGTCCACGATGTCGGCCCCGGCCTCGATGGCCTTCATGTACGAGGTGAGCGCCATGCCCGAGGTCATGTGCGAGTGCACATGGATGGGCAGGGTGGTCTCCTCCTTGAGCCCCTTGACCAGTTCGTAGGCGTCGTGCGGGGAGATCAAGCCCGCCATGTCCTTGATGCAGATGGTGTTGGCCCCCATCTCCTCCAACTTCTTGCCCATGGCCACGAAGCCCGCGATGGTGTGCACCGGGCTGATGGTGTACGAGATCGCCCCTTCCACCACCGCGCCAAGGCGCTTCGCCACCTTCATGGCCGTTTCCATGTTGCGGGTGTCGTTCAGCGCGTCGAAGATGCGGAAGACGTCGATGCCGCGCGCGTGCGCCCTCTCGATGAACTTCTCCACGATGTCATCGGAGTAGTGGCGATAGCCCACGATGTTCTGTCCGCGCAGCAGCATCTGGAAATGCGTGTTCGGCATGGCCTTGCGCAGCTTGCTGATCCTCTCCCAGGGGTCCTCCTTCAGGAAGCGCAGGCAGGAGTCGAAGGTGGCCCCGCCCCACATCTCCAGGGACCAGTAGCCGATCTCGTCCAGCAAGGGGGCGATGGGAAGCATGTCCTCCGTGCGCATCCTGGTGGCCAGTAGCGATTGGTGCGCGTCCCTCAGTACCGTGTCGGTGATCTTGACCATTTTTAGTGCCTCATAGTGGGATGTTGCCGTGCTTCTTGGCCGGCCTGCCCTCTCTCTTCCGTTCCAGAGCGCGCAAGGCGCTGATGAGCCTCAGCCTGGTCTCCCTGGGCTCGATGACATCGTCGATGTAGCCCTTCTCCGCCACCGCGAAGGGATTGGCATGCTGGCGCCGGTATTCCATGGCCAGCTCCTCCCTTTTCGTCTGCGGGTCGTCGGCCATGATGAGCTCCTTCCTGTAGACGATGTCGATGGCCTGCTCCGGGTTCATGATGGCGATCTCGGCCGATGGCCAGGCCAGATTGATGTCCGCGCGGATGTGCTTCGAGGCCATGACGCAGTACGCGCCTCCGATGGCCTTCCTCAGGATCAGGGTCACCTTCGGCACGGTGGCCTCGCAATACGCGTACATGAGCTTGGCGCTGTTGCGCACCATGCCCAGGCTCTCCTGCTCCACGCTCGGCAGGTATCCAGGCACATCCACTAAGGTGATGATCGGCAGGTTGAAGGCGTCGCAGAAGCGCACGAACCGGGCAGCCTTGATGGAAGCGTGGGAGTCGAGCGTTCCGGCTAGGACCGACGGCCGATTGGCCACTATGCCCACCGGGGCCCCGTCCAGTCTCGCCAGGCCGATGATGATGTTGCGTGCATACTCCTCCTGCACCTCCAGGAAATCGCCGTTGTCGACCACCTTCTTGATGACCTCTCCCACATCCAGGGGCTTGATGGCATCCTCCGGGATGATGGTGTTGAGGGTCTCGTCCATGCGGTCCGCGGCGTCCTTGGAGGGCGTCCGCGGGCCCCCTTCCAGGTTGTTGGAGGGCAAATAGGAGAGCAGCTTCTTGGCCTTGCGGATGCACTCCACCTCGTCCTTGGCGGCGAAATGCGCGCTGCCGCTCTTGTGGGTGTGCAGCTCCGCGCCCCCCAGCTCCTCGATGGAAATGTCGATGTTCTGCACTGCCTTGATGACATCGGGCGTCACGATGAACATATGGCTGGTGCCCTTGACCATGAAAGTGAAGTCCGTGAGGGTCGGGGCGTAGATGGCCGGTCCCGCGCAGGGCCCCATCACCAGGGATATCTGGGGCACCACGCCGGATGCCAGGGCGTTGCGGAAGAATATCTCCGAGTATCCAGCGAGGGAGTCCACCCCCTCCTGCACCCTGGCCCCGCCAGAATCATAGATGCCGATGATCGGACAGCCGTTCCTCATCGCCAGGTCGATGACCTTGCAGATCTTCTGGGCGTGCATCCTGCCGACCGATCCAGCGAACACGGTGAAGTCCTGGGCGAAAACGTACGCTTGGCGGCCATCGACGGTGCCGTAACCGGTGACCACGCCGTCCCCCGGGATGCGGTTCCTCTCCATGCCGAAGTAGAAGCACTGGTGCGTCAGGAATGCGTCCAACTCCACGAACGAGCCGGGATCCAGCAGGGCCTCGATGCGCTCCCGGGCGGTCATCTTGCTCTGCTTGTGCTGGCGCTCGATCCTCTCGCTGCCCCCGCCCACGCGCGACCTGCGCTTGAGCTCTTTGAGCTCCTTTATCTCCCTTCTTTCCCTGTTGTTCTCCTCGGCACCCATCGACGCACGCTCCCAGCCTGCGAATGAATCCTCCCTCGATAGTTAATGCTTTCTCAGGTCCTGCCGCTTTCCGGGCCCTTGACCACCCGCAGCGAGGTCTCGCTCACATGGCCCAAACGGATCAGCAGCCCCTCGGAGCACACCACCAGGGCCCCGTCCGGATTGATGTGGAGCGCCTTGCCTTCGAGGACCTGGTTCCCGACCTTCGCCTCCACGTGATGGCCCAGCACGGAGGAACGGCGCACGTAATCGTCCTCGTCGAACTGGCCTGCGGCCATCTTCGCATAGAACGAATCGAGGTGCTGAAGAATGGCCTGGAAGAGCGGCTCCAGTTCCAGGTCCTTGCCGGCCGCCTCCTCCAGAGAAATGCTCCCTTCCACTCCCGGGTCACCCTTCACGTTGATGCCCACCCCTATGATGGCGAAGTCCAGGCGGTTCAACTTGCTCACCCCCTCCACTAGGATGCCGCCCACCTTCCTGCCCTCCACCTCCAGGTCATTGGGCCATTTGACCTGCACATGCGCCCCACTGACCTCCTCCAAGGCCTCTGCCAGAGGAACGCAGGCGAAGACGGTCATGCGCAGGAGTTCCTTCATCCCCATGTTCGGTCGGACCAGGGCTGAGAAGTAAAGCCCGCCCTCCGGCGAGGACCATGATTTGCCCAGGCGTCCTCTGCCGGCCGTCTGAGAGCGCGCCACCACCACCAGCCCTTCGGGCTCGCCCTCCTTTCCCCTTGCCTTCACCAGATCGTTGGTGGATGTGACCTGGTCCTTGCGGACGATGCGCTTTCCGATGAGCATGGCATCCTCAGAGATCGATGGGAGCAATCCTCACCAGGGCGAACTTGCCCTTCAGCTTGGCCAGGTGCTCTTCCGTCTTCCGTTGGAGAGAGGCAGCATCCTCGGCCGAGGAGCTGAGGTCGGCGACCAGGCTGAGCTGCATGGTCTCATAGTACACCAGCACCTTGGTGGAGACGGACAGCAAGTTGATATTGGCATCGGCCATGAAGCGCGATATCTCGAAAATGGCCCCAGGCTTGTCCGGGATGCGGAACTCGATGTTGACCAGCTTGGCCTCCGGGTTCAAGGGCGTGACCGAGAGCACCCACGAGTCCTGGTCCGCGACCATCATGAGCGGGTCGCCATCCTTGACGCCTTCCAGGGCCTGCATGTACTCCGGCGGTATCTCGAACTCTCCCGACCGGATGATGGAAGCCGACTTCTGCATCTTCTTTACCGATCGCGCCTTCACCGCCGAGCCCAGGGGCAGGATCCCTCTGGCGTAGCGCTCGGAGATGTTGGAGGCTTCCACCTCCATGGCCTCGGCCTTCTGCAGGATGGAGGAGCGCTGTTTCTTGAGCGCGTCGAACTCCTCGCGCAGGGCGGCGGAGTCGCCATAATAGCTGAGGTCGACCAGCATCTTCCATACCATGCAGACGTTGGAGATCATGCTCAGAGACGCGGAGTTCAGGATGTCGATGTTCCTTTCCCCGAGGAACTTGGCCACCTGCGCGCAGGCTCCCGGCGCATCTTGCATGTAGAAGGTGACCATGCAGATCTCTCGGTAGTTCTCGGGCCCGAAGGTGGAGAGGACGATCTCGTAGCTTCCCTTTCCGTTCAGCTCGTACTTGAACATGGTGCTGAACGCCTGGCTGCCGTCGACCAATCCCAGAGGCTGGCCGATCCTCTCGCTGATCTTGATCCTCGAGCCCCTTATCCTACCGAAATCATGGATCCTCATTTCGACCGGGGCGCAAAAAGGGATGCGCCCTGATAAACCTTGTCATGCCTGGGCCGCACTATTCCAGTCATGACTTCGGAGCCTGCTGAAGAGACGGACGGCGGAGGCACTTGATCCCGCTGGAGACCTGGAGATGTCGAAGGGCGCGGGCGTAGGTAGACGCCTACTGCAATAGGTATTAATAGGTAGATGTCTACTTACTGCCCCCTGGGCCGAGGGTGTGTCCGCGGCCGGAGCACGAAGATGTTCGGAAAGATGCCAAACTTCAAAGGCAACCGCATCAGTCCTTTGCAGATCACGATGCTGGTCATATTGAGGAAGGGGCCGATGTACGGCTATGAGGTCCTCAAGTCCATGCGCGAGCAGTTCGAAGGGATCTGGGAACCCCAGACCGGGGCCGTCTACCCCGCGCTGAAGAGGCTGGAAGAGCAGAGCCTGATCCATTCCGAGATGAGGGAGGACAAGGAGTACTACGCCCTCACCGAGGAGGGCGACACTTGGCTGAAGGGGCAGCTGGACAAGATGTCCCAATTCCTTCAGCCAGCGGCCCGTTATTTCGAGTTCATCAACGAAGCTGCGAACGAAGGGCGCAACCCTGAGGAAAGGAAGGCCTTCGCCCGGCAGCCGGTGGAAGGCATGGGGCTGATGTTCCTGCAGCTGGACGAGCTCTCCCCCGAGGAGAGGCTGAAGCACATGCGCCGCATGAAGCAGATGCTCACCAGGAAGGTCGAGCATCTGAACGAGGAGATCGAAAGACTTGAGAAAGAAAGCAAGGAGGGATGAGAATAGGTGCGATCATTGAGGTCAAGGACCTGGTCAAGGTCTTCGACAAGACGATAAGGGCTGTGGACGGGGTGACGTTCGACGTCGAGGAGGGCGAGATATTCGGCTTCCTCGGTCCGAACGGGGCCGGCAAGAGCACCACCATCAACATGCTGGTGACCCTTCTCAAGCCGACCAGCGGGACCGCCCTAATAATGGGCCATGATGTGGCGAAAGAGCCCGATGAGATCCGCCATATCATCGGTCTGGTACCTCAGGACCTGACGGTGGACGACGACCTCTCGGGACGGGAGAACATGATTCTCCAGTCCGACCTGTACAATGTCCCGAAGAAGGAGGCGAAGGAAAGGATAGACAACCTGCTCGGCCTGGTCAAACTAGAGGATGCTGCTGACCGCATGGTGAAGACCTATTCAGGCGGCATGAGGAAAAGGCTTGAATTGGCGGAAGGTTTGATCCACAGGCCAAGGATCCTCTTCCTCGACGAACCGACCCTCGGTCTGGATATTCAGACCAGAACGACCATGTGGGCGCACATCAGGGAGCTGAAGGAGAAACATGACATGACGGTCTTCATGACCACACATTATCTGGATGAGGCTGATTCCCTTTGCGACCGCATAGGGATCATCGATCATGGCAGGATCATGGCGCTGGACACGCCCTCTACGCTGAAAAAGTCCCTCGGAGGGGATGTCCTACAGATAACCGTTGAGGGAGAAAAGGACTTCACAACCATCCTCAGCGCCGTCCCCAATGTGGTCGAAGTGAAGAAAGAGGGCAGCGAGTACCGTGTCAAAGTGTTGAAAGGAGAAAGGGAAATGTCCCACGTGCTCAAGTCCATTAGTGACAACGGCGGAGAGGTCAGCAGCGTCAGTCTGCAGCGCCCCAACTTGGACCAGGTGTTCCTAGAATACACCGGCAAATCCTTGAGGGATGCGGAGCAGTCGGGCTCCATGGACCGTGGCCAGCGCATGGCTCAGGCTCGGCAGAGTCGAAGGAGGCAATAGCGTGATTCGCGAGACTTATGCCCTCACGGTCAGGGAGCTCAAGCATTGGTACCGGATCAAGATCCAGATGTTCATGACCCTGATCCAGCCTATTGTCTGGCTCGGATTGTTCGGTCAGGCGTTCAACCTAAGCGCCCTGATACCCGCGGCTTTGATCCCCGTTTACTTTGCTGCAGCGCCGAATTACTTCTCGTTCCTGGCGGTCGGAATGCTGGGTGTGATCACGCTCTTCACCTGCATGTTCGGAGGCATGTCCCTGATCTGGGATCGGAGGTTCGGATTCCTAACCAAGCTCAGGGTCGCACCAATCCCCCGCGGTTCGGTCCCGGTGTCCAGGATATCATCCAATGTGGTCCGTGCTCTTTTCCAGGCAGTAATAGTGTTCCTGATCGCGTTGGGGTTCGGTTTCATACCCGGACTGACAGGCCTTACCGTGGGTTCAGGCTTCGATGTTTTGAACTTGATCGGGGCGTTCGTCACGCTGACGCTTTTGGCCCTTGGTTTCGCGGCCGTCTTCATATCGATAGCCTTGTTGGTCGAGAATCAGGAGACAATGTTCGCCGTCGTAAACCTGCTGAACCTGCCAATCATGTTCGCATCGGCAGCATTGTTCCCGCTGGCACAAATGCCAGATTGGTTGCAGACCGTGGCGAAGTACAACCCCTTGACCTGGGCCGTGGACGCATTAAGGGTGTTCGTCTTCCAGAACCCGAACCCCATCCACCCAGTGTGGTGGTCGTTGACGGCTTTGGCCTTGTTCGCCTTGCTGATGGTCGGAGTGAGCATATTCGCGGCCAGGAAGAAATTGAGCGGAACATAGGAAATTGTCCAACGAGGGGTGGGGATTAACTCCCACCCCCTTATTCCATTTTTTCATGCCAGCTTAGCGAGCTTCTTCTTCAGCTCTAAGGTTGCTTCCTTGATGTCCTGGATGCCCTCTGCGTCGAAGACCGCCACCCCATTCAGGTCAGCCTTGACCAGACCATCGTTCCTGGGGATCATGACCAGCAACTCGAGCCCCATGATCTCCAATCGTTCGCTGATGACCTTCTTCTCCTCTTTACTGGAGACCTTGTTCGCCACAGCGTAGATGCGCTTGATCCCCAGCTCCTTGGTAAGCCGTTGGATCTCCGCCGCGGCGTCTAGCGACCGAGTTCCAGGCTCCACCACCACCAGCATGATGTCCACCGAGCGCGCCGTCCCCCGGCCGAGATGCTCCAGGCCGGCCTCCATGTCGATGATGACGATCTCGTCCTCCTCGAGCAGCAGGTGGTCCATCACCCTTTTCAGCAGCGTCGATTCGGGGCAGAAGCAGCCCCCCCCGGCCGTGCTTATGGTCCCGAGCACCAGCACCTCGACCTTGTCCGGGCCTTCCACGGAGAAGTTCTCCATGAGGTCGTCGACCTTGGGGTTCAGCTTGAACATCCCGCCTTGACCGGAGCCGGGTCGTACGCCGGTCCTCTCCTCGATCAGGTCGTACATGGTGGCCAGGGGCTTGGCCCTCTCCCGGTCCTCAGGAGGGATGCCGACCGCCGCCATCAGCGAGGGCGAGGGGTCAGCGTCCACCGCCAGCACTTTCCGCCCTTCTCGGCCATAGAGCCTGGAGAGGATGGCAGCTATGGTGGTCTTGCCCACTCCGCCCTTCCCGGAGATGGCGATCTTCAGCGGCATTCAATCCTTCACAAAGACGATGCCGTGGCTGAGCAGGTTGGCCTCTTTCAACTTGACACCTTCCAGCACTTTCTTCTCGCCCAGGATGTCCGTGCATATCGCGTCGCTGCCCTCCATGACGATGCGCGCCACGTCCTCCATGACCTTGTGCACGCCAGAATCGTCCTCCATGAATACCGAAGACTCGCACATGCCTGCTAGCAAGCAGCGTCCGTTATATAACCGTTCGTGGAACGCGACCAATGCTCACCGCTTCTCCTCGATGCTGGGCGAGCTGGCGAGACTGGCGAACTTCGTCCCATTCCCGTAGAAGGTGTAACGCACCGGGACCCTGCGCTTCAGTCCGGTCCAGTAGCCGCAGCTCTTGCACTTGTACCCCAAGGTCACGGTGCCGCCGAAGATGGTCTCGTTCTGCACCTTCTTCGTCTTGGAGCCGCACACCGGACAGCGCACTTTCTTGCTTCTCTCGTCCGCTTCCCTGGTCTCGATCACGACCTTGGCCAGCTTGCGCACGACCGCGATCCTGCGGATCCGTTCCTCGGAGGCGGTGTACTGAGGGTCCATTCTCTTGAGCTGCGAGACCACCAATCTGGTCAGGAGCGTCTGGGAGATGACCATCGACTGTTCCCGGAGCGCACCTTTGATGGCCTCAGCCAGGATATCGGCCTTCGGGATCTTGTAGGTCATCTCCTTACTTAACGATATTAGAGTACAGATAATTTTCCAATACCCCTGCTGGGGTCGGCAGGCCGCTGCTTTCGGAAACCGTCCATAAGCCACTTATAGGATCAGAGGCAATCGATCGAGCGAGGTGTTGAGAATGAAGAGGTGCAAGGTCATAATCATGGGCGCGGCCGGTCGAGATTTCCATAACTTCAACACGTTCTTCCGCGACAATGAGCGTTACGAGGTGGTGGCCTTCACCGCCACCCAGATCCCCAACATCGATGAGAGGAGGTATCCTCCAGAGCTGGCTGGAAAGTTGTATCCGCAAGGCATTCTGATACACTCGGAGAGCGAGCTGCCCGATCTCATAAGGAGGCTCGAGGTGGAGCAGGTGGTCTTCGCCTACAGCGACATATCGCACGTGGACCTCATGCACAAGGCCTCTATGGTGTTGGCCAACGGAGCCGATTTCAGGCTGATGGGCAACTCGCGGATCGTCCTCAGGTCAAAGGTGCCGGTGATAGCCGTCTGCGCGGTAAGGACCGGCTCGGGCAAGAGCCAGACCACCAGGAAGATATGCAAGATCTTGCAGGCGAAGGGGTTGCGGGTAGTGGCGGTACGGCATCCCATGCCCTACGGCGACCTGGTCAAGCAGATGGTGCAGCGGTTCGCGACCTACGAGGACATGGACAGGGCGGAGTGCACCATCGAGGAAAGGGAAGAGTACGAGCCGCTCATCGATAACGGCATCGTGGTCTACGCGGGCGTGGATTACGAGAAGATCCTGAGGGAGGCGGAGAAGGAATCGGACGTCATCGTATGGGACGGGGGCAACAATGACACATCGTTCTACGCTGCCGACCTGTACATCGTGGTGGCCGATCCGCATCGTCCCGGTCACGAGCTCTCCTATCATCCCGGGGAGACCAACGTCCGGAAGGCCGACGTGGTCATCATCAATAAGGTCCAGACCGCTGACCGGCACGATATCCTCACCGTCAAGGATAACGTCTCCAAACTCAACCCGAGGGCCATCATCGTGGAGGCCGCTTCCCCGATAAGCGTGGACGATCCGGGCATGATCAAGGGCAAGAGGGTGCTGGTGGTGGAGGACGGCCCCACCTTGACCCATGGTGGAATGACCTACGGCGCAGGGACCATCGCAGCAGAGGATTATGGAGCGGGGTTGATCATCGATCCCCGTCCGCACGCGGTCGGCTCCATCGCAGAGACCTTCGCCAAGTACAGCCATCTAGGCAAGCTCCTGCCAGCGATGGGCTACAGCAACGAACAGCTGAGGGAGCTGGAGGAGACCATCAACGCCTCCGGTTGCGAGGTGGTGGTGGCGGGCACGCCAGTGGACCTGAGGCGGGTGATAAAGGTCAACATGCCCATCGTGCGCGTGCACTACGAGCTAGACGAGATCGGTCATCCGAGCCTCGACGAGATAATGGACGCTAAGCTCGGAAAAAAGTTGCATCGAATGCAATAAAAATGTCCATTTATGGCAGAAATACCCGGTCGCATTCTCACCCCTTTATAAACCTATTACTCCCCCCCAAGCCCCTTCTTGTCGATTTTTCAATTCACTTCGTCCAATCGTCGAATTTCAAGCTCCGGGGGCCCTCGTTGCGATAATAATAAATACTAACCTGATTAACTATCGAGGGAAAACCCGCTCGCTTGCGGTACGCATGGGAGGATGTGCTAGCATGGTCGGGGATGAGGAAAGCGCGGTCGCGTTGGCTCATGCTTGCGACCCAGCTAGCAGCTCTTGGGCGGGGAAATAGGAGGAACAGGTGGGTATAATGAAGAACTATATAGCTGAATTTATAGGGAGCTTTTGCCTGATTCTTGTGGGTGTTGGAACCCTGGCCTTCTTGCCCTCAATTATTGGGGCAAGTGGCAACGTCGCGTCGGCCGTGGTAGGTGTTGGTCTGGCATTCGGCATCATCGTGATGTCGTTGGTCTACACCATCGGACCAATATCCGGTTGCCACATCAACCCAGCGGTTACCATCGGTGTCTTGGCCATCAAGGGAATGAAGGTAAAGGACGCAACGGTGTACATCATAGCGCAGATCGCCGGCGCCATCGTCGCCGCAGCCGTGCTGTACGCGATATTCACGGACCCCGCTGGATCTTTGGGCAGCGCCTTCGCAGGCACAAACACTCACTTCAAGGACGCTGCTGCAACTGCTGCAGGCTTCAACTTCGCCTACAGCATAATCCCTGTGTTCGTGCTTGAGATCTTGACGGCATTGATACTGCAGATCGTCATACTCGGGTCCCTCGGCAACAAGGGCAACGAGGCCCTCGCAGGAGTCTCGATCGGTCTGGTGGTTGCAGCTTTGATCTTTCTGTCCGGCGCCATCGATGGAGCGGGCATCAACCCGATCAGGAGCCTCGGCCCGGCAGTGTTCGCACAGAACAGCTTTGGCCTCACGCAAGCCATCATCATCTCCATCGCGAACATCATCGGAGCGGTCATCGGTTCATTCGGGTTTAAGTGGCTGGCGGTCCCTGAGAAGGCGTAAGCAATCGAATGAATTGATCAATAAACCCTTGAACCTTATTTACCATCGCAGGGGGTCGGTAAGACCCCCGGGCGCACTATTTTTCTTGCATTCTCCTGATCAATGGAAAGACAACTCGATCCTCCCGCAAAAAAATGATATATCCTTCCCCGTATCGTCATCCTATCCATGCGGGGGTAGCCAAGTCTGGCCAACGGCGCAGGACTTAAGATTCTGTCCCGAAGGGGTCCGTGGGTTCAAATCCCTCCCCCCGCACATTAATTACTAGTAAACTTCAAATAGCCAGACAAATATCTATGACCGTGCATCAAAACCCGGGAAGACCCGATCAGGGCAAAACCAAGACCATCAAGGCGCGCTCGGTCTACGTCTATGCCCCGACGGAGGACATGCTGGCATCCTGGAAGAAAGCAGCGAAGAGTTACGGCATGCCCCTCTCTGGCTTTCTCGTCGAGCTCATTGATGACGCCATGCGCCGCAATCCCAAAGGCATCAGCCCGAGGGAGGCGATCCAAGCCAGTCTGGACCAAGCGATGAAGAACCTCTCCGCCGAGCGCACGGAAAAAGAGTCGCTGAAAGCACTGCTGGCACAGTCCGAGAAATCGATGGCCGTCTACCGCGAGTCTTCGTTCACGGCGGCTGAGCAGAGCGAGGATGAGAAGCTGCTGCGTGACCTGGTCGAACTGTTCCACGAGCGCAAGGTGTGGAGGGTCAACGAGCTCCCCCAGGCGCTCGGGCTGAGCGCATCGAACCCGGAGGACATGAAGCGCTTG
>Ga0315279_10008845_pt1 | contig 12119 bp, 5 predicted proteins | sample YL17G06_20_MG_FD_203694 | JGI IMG/M metagenome (GOLD analysis project Ga0315279, IMG submission 203694) | Sediment microbial communities from Yellowstone Lake, YNP, Wyoming, USA - YL17G06_20 | ecosystem: Environmental > Aquatic > Freshwater > Lake > Sediment | place: USA: Wyoming | collected...
CGCCGCCTCGGCGTATTCCTTCACCAGGTCGCGCCCGCAGGCCTGCTTCGGCGCGCAATAGCTGGTGTACTTGGTGTCGAACAGGCAGAAGCCCTCGTGATGCTTGGTGGTCATCACCATGTACTTCATGCCCGCGCGCCGGGCCAGCTTCGCCCAGTCGCGTGCGGCATTGGGCTTGGGCGTAAAGCGCTTGGCGAGTTCCTGGTATTCCGAGACCGGAATGCCCTCGTCTTCCATCACTTTTTCGTGCCGCCCCAGCACGCTGTACAGGCCCCAATGGATGAACATGCCGAATTTTGCCTCGTGCCACCACTTCATGCGGCGGGCGCGATCCTCGTCGGTGCTGGTTTGCGCGGCGGCGCCCAGGGGCAGGGCGGCCGCCGCCGTCCCCACACCCAGCATGTGCATGTACCGCCGCCGTGACATCGCGTTATTCCACATAACAGTGCTCCTTGAAAACCGAATTTAACCACGGATGAACACGGATGAACACGGATAAGTACCGACGGGGCCGCGATTCAGCCGGCGTGGCGGACGGCTTTGGCCCGGCAGCGGCGGGCGCGATCCTCGTCGGTGCTGGTTTGCGCGGCGGCGCCCAGGGCGGCCCTGCTGGAATCGCGAACAACGAGTTTGAGCGGCATCAGAAATATTCTGGGCGACCGCGGCGACTTGCCTCCGATCCGTTCGAGCAGGAAGTCGGCGGCCTGCTCGCCGATACGCGAGCTGTCCGGATCGATGGAAGAAAGAGGCACACGCAACAGGTCCGAGTAATGCAGGTTGCCGGTGCCAATGATTGCGATGTCTTCCGGGATCCTGAGCCCAGCGTCGAGAATCGCCTTCATGGCCCCGGCCGCTACCAGGTCATTGAAACAGAAAACCCCATCCGGGCGGGACCGCAAACGGAGCAGACTGCTCATCGCTTCCTGGCCGGCTTCGATGCTGTTGGCAGCTTCGGCGATGTAGCTCTCCGCCGCCTGAAGGCCAGCTTCCGCCAAGGCCGTCTGATAGCCTTTAAACCGTCCGGGCCCCGTTGCTACTTGCGGGCATCCGACATGAGCCACCGCGCGGCATCCACGCTGGATCAAGTGCCCGGTTGCCAGGCGGCCGATTTCCTCGTCGTCCGCTCCCACGAAGTCGGCCTTCACCCCTTTCAGCGGGCGGTCGATCAGCACAAACGGAACCTGGTGAGTTTGCAGCTCCCGCAGAACGCGGCTATACCCTCGATGCTGAGCCGAGGCCAGGATGATTCCGTCCACCTTCCTGGCCACCAGTTGTTCGAGTTCGCTGCGTTCCAGCTCGGGATCTTCCACCGAATTGACAAAAACCAGGGTGTAACCGGCTGGATGAACTTTCCTCATGATCCCCATGGCGATATTGGCGAAAAAGGAGTGTCGGAGATCTGGAATCACCAGCCCGATGACATAGGTGCGGCCCGTGACCAGGCCGCGGGCCGCGAGATTGGGCCAATAGTTCAGTTCCCTGCATCTCTCCAACACACGCTTCTTCATGGCCGGGCTGATGTCGTCCTCGTCGCTCAGCGCCTTGGAAACGGTCGCGGTCGATACCCCGAGGTCTCTGGCTATATCAACGATCCGTGTTGTGCGATTCATGGTATTTGTTCCCTGGCTTGCCAGTCGGTTCTTGCTCCCCGCAAGAACTACCTTCCCAAAAATTACCATTGACAAGCGCAAATAGCAAGCGTAGTCTTACGCGATTAAGCGGAAACGAAAGCGTTTTAGGTGACCATGTCGCATGGTTGCGTATGGCGATTCCGACGCCCGGCGCGTCCTGAAGGTGCTCGGGTACCAGGAGGCAAACCGCCTTCCCCACTTCGTGTTCCGGAGGGCCGCTTGCCGCATAAGATGGGAGACCGCGCAACCGTTTTCGAGGCCCGGGGGTGGGAATTACCGAGTTCGCTTTTCGTTAATCGATGCAGCGGGAAACTGCATGTCACCGCTATCGAGGAGGTCTTATGTGTCGCATGCTGGTTGTATTCTTTGCGCTGCTTGCAGCGTCCAACCTTTCAGCTCAATCGATCAGCGGAACGATCACGGGTGTTGTCAAGGATCCCAGCCATTTGGTGCTGGTCGGGGCGGGAGTCATCGCCACGAACCAGGCCACCGGCGCCGAACGACAGGTTTCAACCGACGAGACCGGCGCCTTCACCATCGTTAACGTGGAGCCGGGGGTTTACAGCCTGACTGTCCGCATGTCGGGCTTCAAGACGCTGGTTCGAGAATCGATCACGCTGCCGGCGTCCGAAAGGCTTGTCTTGGGCGACCTCCTCATGCAATTGGGCGAGACCGCGCAGTCGGTGACGGTCAGGGAAGAATCGCCCAAGGTGCAGATCGCGAGCGCCGAACGATCCGCTGTGCTGAGCAGCGCGCAGGTGGATAGCCTCCTGGTCCGAGGCCGGAACATCTGGCAGATGATGTCCCTCATCCCCGGGCTCGAGGAAACGAGAGATGAGGACCAGCCGTCGCAGAGCTTCTCCGTAAATGCGCTCGGTGGCAGAACCGGGTCCAACGATGTATCGGTCGACGGTACCTCGACCCTCGTGATGAACCGGCCGCAGGCCTCGAGCGTCGACGTGAGCATGGATTCGGTCGCCGAGGTGAAGGTGCTGGTGGGCGTGTTCCAGGCAGAATACGGCCGGGCGTCGGGCGCCAATGTCCAGATCGTGAGCAAGTCGGGCACCAGACAGTTCCACGGTCTCGCGTCGTATTTCCTGCGAAACGAGGATTTCAACGCCAACAACTTCTTCAATAACCGCCTTAGCCGACCGAGACCGCAGTATCGGTTCAATACGGCGACGTACAACCTCAGCGGCCCGGTGATCATACCCAAGACGGGGTTCAACAAGGACCGGAAGAAACTCTTTTTCTTCTGGTCGCAGGAATTCTGGCCGGCCACTACAAGTTCAATGGGCACGTTGACCATGCCGACCGCGTCCGAGCGCCAGGGCGATTTTTCGAAATCGGTCGACGTCAACAACAAGCTCATCACCGTGTTCGATCCCTTGACCGGGCAGGCATTCCCCAACAACGTGGTTCCTTCCACACGGATCAGTAAAAGCGGCCAGGCGCTGCTGAACTTCTTTCCCCAGCCGAATTTCACTGACCGTTCTGCTTCCCTGGGGCAGTACAACTATGTGATTGAGAAATACGCGCAAAGGAACTACCGCACGCAAACCCTGAAACTCGACCTGAACGCCTCCGCGCGCGACCTGTTCACGGTCAACATCACGAACCGGGTCGATCCGCGCAGCGGCTATTTCGGCCAGATCAACTATTCGCAGGGATGGCCGCAGATGAACGTGGACGAGTCCACCCGGGGCGGGGCTGTCTCCGCCCGCTACAACCGGATCTTCAGCCCGACGGTGGTCAACGAGTTCGCGTTCGGGTTATCGCTCCGGCACATGGGAATGACGTCTACCCCGGATCACCTGCGCGCCGACCAGCGCGACACCATCGGATTCACGGCGCCCCAGATCAACCCCAAGGCGAATCCCCTCAACCTGGTGCCCGACGCCACTTTCAGCGGGATCACCAACCCGGCTCAGCTTGCCATCGATTATCGCTTCCCGGACGACCGGACGGAACCGACCATCCAGTTTTCGGACAACCTCACCTGCGTTCGGGGGCCGCACACCGTCAAGCTGGGAATCTTCTCGGATTATCTCTTCGCCGACGAATCAGGTTACAGCTATTACCGAGGCCGGCTCAATTTCGGCACCACCACCACCAACCCGCTCGACACCAAGCATCCTTATGCCAACGCGCTGCTCGGAGTTTATCAGACTTATCAGGAGGATTCCGCGCTGCCCCGCTACGGCGCCCGGATCAAGAGGGTCGAATGGTTCGCGCAAGATACGTGGAAGGCGAAACGGCGGTTGACGCTCGACTACGGAATGCGTTTCCAATGGCTGCCGTTTCCGACCGAGCGAAGTGGTTTCATCTCCGGGTTCTCAAGCCAAGCGTGGGACCGTGCCAAGCAGCCGCGTCTGGTCGAACCGGCGCTGGTGAATGGTGTGAGGATGGGACGCAATCCGGTCACCGGAGCCACTTACCCGGCGGCCACCATTGGAGCTCTCGCACCGGGGACGGGCGATCCGTTGAACGGGATGGTGTCGCCATCTACGAATGCGAACTACAAGAATGGTTTGGTGGCGAGCCCGGGCGTGCTCTTCAGCCCGCGCTTCGGGTTCGCTCTCGATGTTTTCGGAAACGGAAAGACAGCCATCCGCGGCGGCGGCGGCATCATGTACACGCGGCCATGGGGCTACGACGTGGTGCGCTCCTACGTGATGCAAGCGCCGCAAGTGATGTCACAAACGCTTTATTACAGTTACCTGGACGCAGTGGCCGGCGGGCAAGGGTTTACTTTCCCCGTCCAAGTCGTGGGAATGGATCCGCGCGCGAAGACCGCCTCCGTCTACAACACGACGCTGGCAATCCAGCAAAGTGTGGGCTTCGGCACCATCCTGGAAGCCGCTTACGTCGGTTCGCTGGGCAGGCACCTGGAATGGGGCCGCCACTTGAATGAGATTCTGTTGGGATCGAACTGGAACCCGGCTTTTATCGACCCGACAAACAAGGCGACCCTGCCGGCTAACTTCTTGCGGCCGATAATCGGATACGCAAACGTGGGCATGACTGAGTGGGCGGGATCGTCCAGTTACCACTCGCTTCAAGTTCAGGCAAACCGCCGCTTTGCCCGGAGAGTACAGTACGGCATTTCCTGGGTGTGGTCCAAGACGATGAACTCGGGCTCGGAGGATGACGCAGCCGGCGGCATCAACATCTCGGCGCTGGTCCCATTCCGCACCTGGTACCACAATCCGGCTTCCATCGATCGCACGCACGCTGTGAAGGGAAACTGGCTGGCCGACCTGCCGAAGGGCTCGCGGCTGCTGGGCAACTTCCGGCCTGCCCGCTGGGCGTTGGACAACTGGCAAATGTCGGGGATTATCAACTTTTGGAGCGGGCAGCCGAAGGCGATCTCGTGGTCGTCGACGCCGGTTGTGGACATCACCGGCTCGCCCAGCGTTACCGCGCGGGTGGTGCTCGTCGGGAACCCGGTCTTGCCGAAAGACCAGCGGACCTTCAGCCGGAACTTCCGCACCGACGTCTTTCAGAAGCCGGCCGTTGGGACCTTGGGCAACTCACCCCTGTACTCGGTGCGTGGCCCTGGCCTCAACAACTGGGACATTGCCATCTTCAAGAACTTCCCGATCCACGAATCAATCCGCTGCCAATTCCGGTGGGAGGCGTATAACGCATTTAACCATACACAGTTCTCAACTCTGGACACGGCCGCCAGGTTTGATAGTGCGGGCAACCAGATAAGTGCGAGCTTCGGGAGTTTCACCGCCGCGCGGAACCCGCGCATCATGCAGGGCGCGTTGCGCTTCTACTTCTAGCAGGATGTGGCGCCGGCATCCTGCCGGTCTCAAGGCCGTGCCGGCCACTGACGACGCCGGCAAGTTGCCGGGCAACTTGCCGGCGCTCCAACCGCGGGTCGGTCCCGTTCGAAACCGAGGATGCCAAAGATCAACACACGTCGCGATTTTCTGAGAACTGCGGGCCTGGGCACGGCGGCATCGTTCTTCCCCGCAATCCTGCCCGCCCGGCCACGCCGACGCCCGAACATCATTTTCATCCTTGCCGACGACTTGAGTTATCGCGATCTAGGCTGCTACGGCCAGAAGTGGATTGAGACGCCCAATATCGACCGGCTCTACCGCGAGTCGATGCGATTTAGCAACGCCTACGCGGGCGCGGCCGAGTGCGCCCCGTCGCGTTGCAGCCTGATGACCGGCCTGCACATGGGCCATGCCCGTGTTCGCCTCAATGAGAGCCTGCGCGGCCAGGAGCACCTGCTCGATGAGGACGTAACCGTAGCCGAAGTGCTCAAACAGGCGGGCTACGCGACCGGATTCATTGGCAAATGGGGCATTGGAACGCCGGGAACCAGCGGGGCGCCTTATAAGCAAGGCTTCGACTACAGCTTCGGTTTCTACGACCAGCGCACCGCACACGGGTACTTCCCGGACTACCTGCACAGGAACGAGGCCCGGGTCGATTTCCCGGAAAACCACGGATACGACATGGCGCGCACGTATCGTCACACTAAGGAAGACGGGGCGCACGAGTACGACGCAGACGGCAAATTCATTCCGCCCGGCTTGCGTGACCCATCCAAGTTCGCTTACTCGGAATGCCTGTTCCAGGCCGAAGCGCTGCAGTTCGTTCGCAACAACAAAGATCGCCCGTTCTTTCTCTACTACGCGACGCAGTTGCCGCACGGTCCGGTGGTGACGCCGAGCCTCCGGCAGTACAAAGACCGCGATTATCCGGATCTGCGGCACAAGGAATGGGCCGCGATGGTCACGCAGTTGGACGAGTCCAGCAGCAAGATCGGGGGCCTGCTCAAAGAACTGCGGATCGATGACAACACCGTGGTCTTTTTCGCTGGCGACAACGGGTACAGCGCATGGGGTTACTTCGACCGGCCCCGGCATCAGGACGATCCCTTCTTTCACAACAAGGGCCCTTGGCGCGGCGGCAAGTTCGAATCGCGGGAGGGCGGCGTTCGAGTGCCGCTGTTCGTTCGCTGGTCCGGACGGGTAAAACCAGGCGACTGCGATCATGTCTGCGCGTTCTGGGACTTTTTGCCCACGGTCGCTGAACTGGCCGGAGTGGAACCGCCCAAGGTTGACGGCCTTTCTATCATTCCAATTCTGACGGGCCGTCGTGATAAGCAGCGGCAGCACGAATACCTCTACTGGGAAACCTCGCATGAACAGGCCGCCAGATTGGGTCAGTACCACGCATTTCGGCCGCATCCTTCCAAACGGACCGAGGTGTATGACATCGTGGCGGACCCCGCATGCACCAAGAACATCGCGGCTGACCGGCCGGACTTGGTCGCGCGCTTCGAGCGGATCTTCAGGGAAGCCCGGATTGACAGCGAGTGGTACATCAATCCGGGGGAGACGAAGGAACAGATCGAGGCAAAACGGCAGCGCGCGCTAAAGGCCGGGCAGATGATCATCTCGCGCAGGCCCAACGGTCTGCAATAACGACTGCCTTTACTCAACGTACAGGTTTCGCTGGCGCTCCAGGGAGGGAACATGAAGATCACTCGAAGAGAATGGCTGGGTGCTGTCAGTACTGCCCCCTTGCTTGCGAACAAAGCGGGCAAGCCCAAGCCGAACATCATTTTCATTCTGAGCGACGATCACCATTATCAGTGTCTGGGCGCGGCAGGCAATCCCTACATCCAAACGCCGAACCTGGACCGGCTCGCCAAACGGGGCGTGAATTTCACCAGCGGAATCATCAGTACGCCGCAGTGCTGCCCGAGCCGCGGCATCCTGCTCAGCGGCCTTGAGACATACCAAAGCGGGCTGCTGAGCAATGGGGAAACGGGCTTCCGGCAGGGCTTCGGACCGACGGCTATCGAGCAATTGCGCCGTGGCGGCTACGATACGGCATTGATTGGCAAATGGCACATCCGTCAGGGGCCGGAGGAGTGCGGCTTCACCAAGGGTCCGCTTTGGCTGCGGGAAGGTGGCAGCGTCTACCGCGACCCGAAGTTGCGGCGGGGCCTCGAAGCGCAAGACGAGACGATTCCCGGCCACATTACCGATCTTTTTACCGACGCGGCATTGAAGTATATCCGCTCGGCGCGGCAGCCGTTCCTGCTCTGGTTGGCATACAACGCTCCCCACGGGCCGCGTTGGGAGGAAGAGCGCTATCAGCGCCTTTATAGAGGAAAGAACCCGATTGCCCCGCCGGCGCACCCCCCTGGCAGTGCGGCGGTCGACTGGGCCGGCTACTATTCCACCATCACGCATCTGGACGAAGCGGTCGGCCGCGTGATCGCCGAGTTGGAGAAAGCCGCGCTCTGGGAAAACAGCCTGATTGTATTTCTAGGGGACAACGGATTGATGTTCAATACGAAGGGCATCGGCGGCAAGGTGGTCCCCTGGGAGGAATCGATCCGGGTGCCCTACCTCGTTGCCGGCGGCATGGTGAAGGACGGGCTGCGATTGCAGGCACCGGTCGCTTCGGTGGATCTGCCCGCTACCTGGCTCGATCTGGCGGGTATTTTTCCTGCTTATCGCCTGGCCGGGAGGAGTCTCAGATCTTACCTCACTACCGGGACGGGGATCTTTGAGGCTGCCTTCGCCACCTGGGCGGACGGCCGGGCGGGCGCGCTGGTGGGGGATCTCAAAATGGTGGTCGAACCGTATCGGCTGGTCCGCACTCCGCGCTACAAGCTGATCCGCTGGCAATCCGGCAAGCAGGCGCTCTACGACCTGCAACAGGACCCGGCCGAGGACCGCGATCTTATTGAGGAGGCCAAATACGCGGAGATTCGCGGCGAATTGCGTGAGCGTCTTGTCGCCAGAATGAAGGAAACGGACGACTCCGCGCGCCAGTGGGCATGAAGCAGTCAGCGAACTGTCTCATCCTGTGTCGGCACGCCTGGTGGATCGCGGTCGGTTTACTGTTCACGAGGAGAGATATGGCCCGCCTTTGTATTCTTCTCTTTTGCTTCACCACCATTCTAACGGGGCAGGAGATCGCGATCCAACTGCCCAAGCCGGAACATGGCCTTTCGTTCGATACGCCTGCGAAAGTCTGGGACGAGGCGCTCCCGCTTGGCAACGGCATGCTCGGGGCTTTGGTTTGGGGCGACGGCAAGCCGCTGCGAATCTCGCTCGACCGGGCCGACCTCTGGGACCTACGGCGCCTCCCTGAATTCTATTCACCGGAGTACAGCTTCGCCGAGATGAAGCGGTGGCACGAGGAGGGACGAACCAAGGATCTCGTGCGTCTGTATGAGGATCCTTATAGACGAGTTGGGCCCACCAAGATTCCGGCCGGCAGGATCGAGATCGTTTTCGGAGATGCAGCCGAGTTTCGTGACACCGCGCTTTCTCTACCCGATGCGACCGGCAGCGTGCGATTCAAGAACGGCGCCCAAACACAAGTTCTCGTCCACGCAATTGAGCCGGTTGGTCTGGTGCTGCTGCGCGATGCGGGCAACCCCGCCGTGAAATTGCTCCCGCCCCCGTTCGGCGGCGGAGCTTCGGACCGCCCTGTCGCGACAACACCCCGCTCGGACGATCTCAAACTGCTTGGCTATCCGCCGCCGGTTGAAACGGCGGGCAAGAACTGGCTGGCCTACGTGCAGGAAGGCATCGACGGCTTCCGTTTCGCTATTTACGTGGGTTGGGGAGACACTGGACGCGAGCGGCTGCTTGCCTGGTCGATTGCAACCAACCATGAAGCACCAGACCCCTTGCGTCTGGCCGAGAAGCGCGTGCAGGCGGCGCTCGCGCGCGGGTTTTCAGCCATGCTTCGGTCGCACAAGCAGTGGTGGCTCTCGTTCTGGCAGAAGTCGTCCATCCGGATTCCGAACCAGACCATCGAGAGGCAATGGTTCCTCGATACTTACAAATTCGGGGCAGCCGCACGCCGCGGTGCGCCGCCCATTACGCTGCAGGCTGTCTGGACCGCGGATACCGGGCGCACGCCGCCGTGGAAAGGCGACTATCACCACGACCTCAATACCGAGCTCAGCTACTGGCCTTGCTATAGCGGGAACCGGCTGGAGGACGGATTGGGCTATCTCGACTGGCTGTGGAAGACGCGTGACACAGCTTTCGACTGGACCAAGCGCTTCTTCGGCCTTCCCGGTCTCAACGTGCCGATGACGGCCGACCTGAACGGCAATCAGATGGGCGGATGGCGCCAATACACGCACTCGGCCACAACCTGTGCGTGGTTGGCTCATCACTTTTACCTGCACTGGAAGTACAGCGCCGATCGGGAGTTCCTCCGCGACAAGGCGTATTCTTACTTGCGCGACGCCAGCGTCTTTATTGAAGCGTTCACCGCTCGAAAGGACGCCCGCGGGAAGCGGACACATCCGCTGAGTTCTTCTCCCGAAATGAACAACAGCCGCCCGGATGCATGGTTCTCGACCGTAACGAATTACGACCTTGCGCTCGACCGCTGGTTAATCAGCGCCACGGCCGAACTCGCCGCTGAACTCGGCCGCCAAGACGAAGCGGCCCATTGGCGTGCTGTATGGGCGGAATTCCCTGACTTCAGCTTCGGAGACGACGGCAAGCTCCTCGTGGCAGCCGGCTATCCCCTAAAGGAGTCTCATCGGCACTTTTCTCATTTGATGGCCATTCACCCGCTCGGCTTGATCGACTGGGACGGCGGAGAGCAAGAACGGCGGACCATCCGTGCCTCCCTGGCCGATCTTGATCGCATGGGCACTTCGGCGTGGTGTGGCTATAGTTTCTCGTGGCTCAGTTCTCTCGCGGCGCGGGCGCGCGACGGCGAGAAGGCCGAAAAAGCGTTGGAGATCTTCTCGACCGCCTTCACGCTGCGCAACAGCTTCCACTGCAATGGCGATCAATCCGGCAAAGGGTATTCCAACTTCAAATACCGCCCCTTCACACTGGAGGGCAGTTTTGCCGCCGCGGCCGGCGTGCAAGAGATGCTCTTGCAGAGCCACGCGGCGAAGATTCGTATCTTCCCTGCCGTTCCCGCCTCCTGGAAGGATATCGAATTCACGACACTGCGCGCCGAAGGAGCATTTCTGGTTTCTGCCCGGCGACGCGGCGGCGTGGTGGAACGCGTGGAAATCATAGCGGAGGCCGGCGGCGTGTGCCGGTTGGTATCTCCGTTCGGCGGGCGCGAACTGAGTTTCAAGATGAGTCCGCGTGAGCGAAGAGTACTGACATCGGATCCGCGGTGACGGAGGTGTGATTTTGGTTTCCAAGCTATCTTGAGCATTCCTCACCTGTGCTTTGGCCGCCGCCTCGTCCGTGGGCTAGCAGCCTGTGGTAGAAGTGCCCTTTTCGCTGGAGCGGCACTTTGCGGGCATGGAGATTCAACGGGTTACGAGGGCCATTTCGCCGATCCGCGACTTCTGCCACAGGCGGCTGAGTCTTTACCTACACTGCTTCGCGCTTCTTTTCCCGGCGCACCATGTCCGTGTTCTGCGCCGGTTCGGAATCGCACTCGACCGCCAGCGTGGTCACCGGGTCGTCGGGCGGCGCCGCCGGCAGGCCGGTGAAGCGGACGCGGAAGCGGTCTTGTGTGAACTCGACCTTCTTCCCGCCGGCCAGCAGCTTCGCCGACAGCACCTTGTTGGTCAACCCCGCCACCACCAGCGTTTCTCCGGGCCAGAAATGCGCATGGACGTATAGCGTGTTGCCCTTGCGCGTGAAATTCAGGTACTTGGAGCGCTCCACCCGGCAGGGGGCAGAGCCGTAGATGGTCGAGCCGTTCTTGTCCATCCACTTGCCGACCGCGGTCAGGATGCGGATCGACTCCTCGGGGATGGATCCGTCGGGCTTGGGGCCGATGTTGAGCAGGTAGTTGCCGCCGCCGCGCGCGCAGGTGATGAGGTTGCGCACCACGGTCTTCGGGGTCTTCCAGTCGTCGTCGTTCTTGTGGTAGCCCCAGCTCCCGTTCATGGTCATGCAAGATTCCCAGGCCCGGCCCTTGGAAGCCTCCATGCGCTGCTCGGGGGTATCGAAGTCCTCGGGCACCTTGGAGCGGTTGTTGATGATGACGTCGGGGAGCAGGCCGCGCACCATGCGGTTCATCTTCAGCGACTCCCAGCCCTCGGCGTCCAGCGGCCAGGGCACGTCGTACCAGAGGACGTCCGGCTTGTAAGCGCAGATCTCGCGGACCTGCCCGTGGATGTACTCGACGAAGCGCTTGCGGGCCGCTTCGTCGTCGGCGCAGCGGGCCCCGTCGGGGTGGTGCCAGTCCATCAGCGAGTAGTAAAAGCCGACGCGCAGGCCCTCGGCCCGCGCCGCCTCGGCGTATTCCTTCACCAGGTCGCGCCCGCAGGCCTGCTTCGGCGCGCAATAGCTGGTGTACTTGGTGTCGAACAGGCAGAAGCCCTCGTGATGCTTGGTGGTCATCACCATGTACTTCATGCCCGCGCGCCGGGCCAGCTTGGCCCAGTCGCGGGCGGCGTTGGGCTTGGGCGTAAAGCGCTTGGCGAGTTCCTGGTATTCCGAGACCGGGATGCCCTCGTTCTCCATCACCCATTCGTGCCGCCCCAGGACGCTG
>Ga0315279_10008846_pt1 | contig 12118 bp, 5 predicted proteins | sample YL17G06_20_MG_FD_203694 | JGI IMG/M metagenome (GOLD analysis project Ga0315279, IMG submission 203694) | Sediment microbial communities from Yellowstone Lake, YNP, Wyoming, USA - YL17G06_20 | ecosystem: Environmental > Aquatic > Freshwater > Lake > Sediment | place: USA: Wyoming | collected...
GGTCCCCGCTGGTCCTGATTTCTGTTGACGGAAGGCTTCCGACGCCGATAGGTTACGCGGGAGAAGCCGTCGGAAAGGTCGAGCGCGAGGCCCGTTCATGCGACGGACGGTCAGCGTCATCCTGGTGTGCGCGATCGCCGCCCTGGCGGCCGCGACGGCCCACGCCCAGCAGACCGACCAGTTCTTCCAGCGGTCCCTCTTCTTCGAGAAGGACGTCCGCGATCGGCTCGAAGAGAAGGTCCCGGCCGAGCAGAAGACCCTCATTGAGTGGGGCGGCTTCTACATCCCTTCCTATACCTATTTCACCGATCTCGGCGGCGATAACGGGCACATGACGTACCAGGATTTCCGCCTCTGGACGCAGATTCGGGTGGACGACGTGCACCGCGTGTTCGCCCGCATGCGGCTCTCCTACCTCGACTTCGCGCCGGGCGACAACCCCGCGCGGGTGCGCAGCCACGACCTCGCCGGCCCCAACCTGGAGATCGGCTACTACGAGGTGGACCTGTCGCGCGCGGTGGAGAAGTACGGCGGGGGCGGCAAGTGGCCCGTGCGCGTCGTCGGCCGGGGCGGGCGGCAGTACATCGAGGTGGGGCGCGGCATCGCCCTGGCCAAGATACTCGACGCCGGCCTGTTCCTCGTGGAGGCCAAGGACTTCAGCTTCAAGGGCTTCGCCGGCCGCACCGTCCACGGCGAGGACAACATCGACCTCCAGGCCCCGAACTACTCCGACAGCCGGCGCAACTTCTACGGCGGCGAGTTCCGCTACCGTGGCATCGACCGCCACGAGCCGTACGCCTTCTTCGTCATCCAGCGCGACTGGTCCGACGAGAAGCCCGACAACCCCCTCCAGGACTTCCGGTACAACTCGCAGTACTACGGCATCGGGAGCCGCGGGGCGCTGGCCACGAACCTGCGCTACGAGGTCGAGAGCTTGTGGGAACTCGGGCGCAGCCACGCCTTCCTCCAGGAGGAGGCGACCGAGCCGATCCGCGCCTACGCCTTCGACGCCGAGCTGGACTACTACGTGCAGCGCCCGTGCAAGCCGGTCCTCTCGATGGAATACGGCTACGCCTCCGGCGACGGCGACCGGCGGAATGCCACCAGCTCCACCCTGGGCAACCGCGCCGGCACGCCGGACCGCCAGTTCCAGGGCTTCGGCTTCGTCAACAGCGGCCTGGCGCTGGCGTCGCGGTTCTCGAACATCCAGTTCCTGCGGATGGGCGGGCGCCTGACGCCGTACGACAGGAAGACCGGCCTGGGACGCGTGGACGTGGGCGCCGACTGCTACTTCCAATTCAAGGCCAACCGGGAAGGGGCCATGAGCGACACGCGGGCCAACCGCGACTCGTGCAGTCTCGGCCAGGAAGTGGACCTGTTTGTCGAGTGGCGGATTTTCAGCGACTTGGCGGTATCGCTGAGGTACGCGCGGTTCTTCCCCGGCCGGGCCTACGGCGACCGCGACCCGCGCGATTTCCTCTACACCGCCCTGAACTTCAGTTTCTGACCGCGCTTCACGCCAGCCGCACCTCGAACTCGTGATTGGGCAGCGGCTGGGTGTGCTCCGCCGGATCGGTGTTCGGCCAGACGTAGCTTGTCCCGCCGTTCTTCCAGGCCAGCCGCTTGAGCGTCTGGGCCGCCAGGCCGAAGGGCGTTACGCCGTTCTCAAACTGGACGCCCACCAGGGAGATCGTGCCCAGGTTCGCGGCGGCGAGGTGCGAGTTGATGGTGGAGGGCGCCGCAGGGTCGATGCCCCGGACCGTCACGCTGCGGATGGACCTCACCAGGTCAAAGTCCGTGGCGGGGTCCGGGAGCTGCATCAGCGAGTTGTCGACGCCCGCGAAGATGGCGCTGTCCTGAAGGCCCCCGACCGTCACGGACCCGATGGCGCTGCGCGCGGACGTCACCGACCCCTTCAGCCAGCCCGCCACGGTCATGGTGGCGAGTGATTGCGCGGCCAGTTCATTGGTGAGGACAAGGTCGGCCTCGAAGTTGCCGAGGAAGCCCAACCGCCGATTGCCCCGGATCGTCAACGTCCCGACCGACGGCGCCTGGAAGGTGTCGTTGCTGCCTGCGTCGAGCCACTCGGTGGCCGTCAGCGAGCGGATCGGCATGGCGGAGGTGACCGACAGGTCCGCCACCCGGTCGAAGGCGAGGGCAACGGCGCCGGCCGCGCCGCCCACGTTTCGGATGTCGATGAGCCGGTCGCCGGACACGTCGTCGAGCGTCAGGCCCGCGAGGCTTCCCATCACCGTGAAGTCGCCGGCGAGATTGCCCGTCCTGGCGGTGAAGCTCTTCAGCGATGTCTGGTCGGCCGGGTTGCCGGTATCGCCCACCGTGACGGCGCCGAGGCCCGCCTTGCCGTCGTCGCCGGGGGCGGCCGTCTTCCTGGTGGTCACGGTGGCGGCCGACGTGGTCGAGGTGCCGGCCAGGGCCACGTCGAGCGCGCCCGCGTTCAGGGCGACCGTGCCCGTGCCGGGGCCCGTCAGACCGAAGGTGACCAGCGTGCCGTCGCCATCCGGGAGGACGACCTTCACGTTCTTCCGTGTCGCGACGTTGCCGAACTGCCACACGAGATTCTGCGCGCCGGTGGCCACGCGGTTGTTGTCAAGGCGCAGGTCCAGGTCGTCCGGCGAGGACGCCCCCGTATTGACATCGGCCACGATGTAGTACGTGCCGGCCGCCGCCGTCCCCGGCACCGTGAAGGAGAAGGTCATCGTGCGGGTCTGCCCGGGCCCCAGGTTGACGGTCGAGGTCCTGGTTCCCAGGAGGATGGCGCCGGTCAGATCGTCCGGCAGGGGAGAGAGGTAGAGCTTGTCGACCGAGGTGCCGGTGGCCTTGGCCCCGCCGATGTTGCGGACGATGACGCTGACGCTTGCCCGGTCGCCAGGCACCATGGGCGTAAGGAGGGTCACCTTGCCGAGCGTGGGCAGCTGGTCGCCGTCGTTGGGCAGGTTGACGTCGAACGTGCCGAGACGAGAGTCGGGGTTCGGCGCCACGACCCAGTTGTCATTCCAGTCGCTGACCTGGTTCGGCTCCATGCGCACGGTGTAGGTGCCGTTGTCGGCGGCGTCCCATGCGCCGCCCGGCGCGGTCAGGGCATACGTGGCGGTGATCGTCGCCGCGTCGGTCCTGCTCGAGGCGCTCACGAACCTGGCCAGGGCGCTGAAGCCGCCCGGGCCCGTGACGCGGATGTCGCCCGCGCCGATGTCCGAGGCGTCGACGACCATGTTGTCCGCGTACTGGACCTGGAAGAGGTGCTTGGCCCCCGGCGAGGCCTCAATGTCGCTTACCGTCAGCGTTGCCGTGGGCGGGTCGGGGTCGGGGTTGGTCACGGTGATCGTGGCGACCGCAGGGTCGCCCCAGGCGCCGTTGTTGTCCACGGCCCGGGCGAGGAGTCCGACGGTCCCGTACGGGAACTTGGCGGTCGAGCCGCTCCAGGACCACGCGCCGCCCGAGAGCTTGCCGGCCCCGAGCAGCGTATCCGTGGCCGCCTCGTAGGTGCCATTGTTATTGATGTCGCGGTAGAACTGGACCCTGGAGATCGTACCGTCGCTATCGGCAACGCCCGTGGCCGTCAGTTGCAGGCTGGCCCCGCGCGGAAGCGTGTCGGGCAGGGGGGCGAGCCCGGCGATGATCGGCGTCGCATTGCGGCGGCCCGGATCGGCTACGCTGAACCCGCTCGTGCCGATGGCGTTCTTGGCCTTGACCCAGTAGAAGTAATGCGTTCCGGCGACGGCGGAGGCGTCGTCGTAGGAGGTGCCGGTGGGCGTGCCGATGATCGCGGCCGCGCTGGAGTCGTTGGCCGTGTGGCGCCAGACCTCGTACGAGGCGGCGCCCTGGGCCGGGGTCCACGCGATCTGGACCTTGTCGACGAAGGTCCCGTCGCTGGCCGCCACGACGGCCGGCGCCGCCGGGGTTCCAGGGGATCCGCCGCCGAAGTTGATGACGCCCGTCGCCTGCCCGGAGAGGAAGTCCACCTCGACGTTCTGGTTGGCCATGTTGACGGCGGCCGTTGCGGTGCCGATGAACCCGCCGCCCTGGACCGTCAGGTTGTGGGTTCCGGCACTCGCCGGGATGCTGTATCCGCCCGCCGCGTTTGTCAAGAAGGTGGCGCCGTCCATGGTGATGGTGATGCCGCCGAGGCCCTCGTTGAGGTCGTAGCGGCCGTCGAGGTCCAGGTCGCTGAAGATCACGCCGGTCAGGAACTGGTTCGGCGTTGTGCGATAGGCGGTGTGGATCGCCCAGTAATCCCAGTAAGCGGAATCGTAGTTGAAGCCGTGGCCGACGCCGATCTCCCGGTGACTCTGGAAGAAGGAGTTGGTCGCGAGCAGGTGGACGCGGTGGCCGGCGCCGGGCACGCCGACGTCCTCGATCAGCAGTTTCAGGGTGCTCTCGGCCGTCATGGTGCCGCCGGCGATGGACTCGATGTTGTTCTCGTCGTCGCGGAAGAACGCGGGCAGGTCATAGCCGGCGTTGCGGGCCATCCGGTTGGGCATAATCCAACTCTGGTGGCTTATGTGATCGAAGTAGTTGTAGTCCGCCATCTCCTTGGCGTGGAACTGAGCGGAGGCGAAGAGGTTGTCGTTGACGGCCAGCGGCGGCTGCGCGGCGATCCCCGACAGGCTGACCGAGAGGTTGGCCTCCTGCTGATACGTGGCCGGGTCGTGGCGGGCGCGGTTCAGGAGGTAGACGAACAGTTGCTCTTGGGCGGTGACGGCCAGCAGCAGCCGCGGCTCAAGCGTCTCCAGCAGGGCCGTCGATGGCGGCCTCTCCTTGGAATGACCCATGCAGCCTCCTCCCCCAGGTGTCTGAACGGCGACGCCTCCCCATCACCAACACGGAAGTAACCGTACGCAGGCTGGAAAACCGGGCGAGCAACCAACCCCTGATGTGGCCAACGTACCCGGAATAATACCCCATAAACAGGCCTTCCGCAAGTCGGGAAATCGGAATTCAGGCCTCGGCGCCCCTCCCCGTGCCGCGCGAGAGGCCTTCCCAGATCACGTAGGGTGGGTGCTCTGCACCCACCAGCCTTTGGTGCCGCTGCCCGATTCCCGGTGGGCGCACACTACCCACCCTCGGTCTGTTTGACGCGGCAAGTCCGTGTTGATTCACCCCCAACTTCCCCCGGGGGCTTGTTGACGTGCCCGCGGGGAACCCGTATGATACCCCGACGGATGCTTAACATCTGTGAACATTCGGCGCGGCGAAATCAATGGGCTGCGCCGGGCTCCCCGGAGGGGAAGGCGAACTCTATGCGATGGACGATGGTCTTTGTCGCCGCCGCGGCCGCGCTGGGTCTGGCCGGCGCGACCTTGGCCCAGATGGTCGGCCCGGCCGCCGTTTACCTTGAACCGGCGGAGCAGCGTGTGGTCCGCCGGTCGGTGGAGCTTGTCGGCACGGCCGAGGCCCGCCGCCGCAGCACCATCGGCGCGGAGGTCGCCGGGCGCGTCGAGAAGATGCTCGTCGATGCCGGCGATTACGTCAAGGCCGGCGCGCCGCTATGCCGCCTCCGCACCCTCCCGATCGAGATCCAGCTCAGGAAGACCGAGGGTCTCCTGGCCGTCGCGCAGGCGACGCTCAAGAAGATGGAGTACGGCTTCCGCCGCGAGGAGGTCGAGCAGGCCGAGGCCCGCTACAAGGCGGCCAAGGCCGGCTTCGAGCGCTGGACCCTGGATTACGAGCGGACCAAGCGGCTTCTCGCCGACGGGGCAAGCACCAAGGCCGAAATGGATGTTACCGAAGCCTCCTACCGCCTGGCCAAGGAGTTGCTGGCCGAGGCCGAGGCGGCCCTTGCCCTCGTCAAGAGCGGCAACCGGCCCGAGGACATCGACGCGGCCCGCGCCCAGGTTGCCGCGTCGGCCGCCAGTGTCGAGGAGCTCAAGGATATGCTGGCCAAGATGGCCGTCGCCATGCCGTTCGACGGCTTTCTCATCCGCAAGATGACCGAAGAAGGGGAGTGGCTGAGTCCCGGCCAGCCCGTCGCCGAGGTGATGGACCTGGGCGCCGTGCGCGTCCTGCTCGACGTGCCGGAGCGGTACTTGGGCGGACTGGTGAAAGGGGCGAAGGCCCCCGTGGTGTTCGAGGCGCTGGGGGACCGCGAGTTCGAGGGCGAGGTCTCGCAGATCGTCCCGGCTTCGACCGAAGCCACGCACACCGTCATCGTCCGCGTCGACGTGGCCAACCCGATGGAGAACAGTCGGCCGGTGATTGCCGCGGGCCTGCTGGCGCGGGTGTGGCTGCCGGTGGGCGAGGAGCGCCAGGCGCTTCTGGTGCCCAAGTCGGCGACCATCCGCCAGGAGGGCCGCGACGTCGTCTATACGGTGGCCGACCAGCGGCCCGCGGACTCCAAGGCGCCCTTGCCCAGTGCGTCTCCGAACGGCGGCGCCGGCGGCAAGGAGCCTGAAGCGGCCGCCGCCGTCGGGCCCCCGGCGCGCCCGATCCAGTTCGCCGTCGCGATACCCATCCGCATCCTTGAGGGCTACGGCCGGTACATGCAGGTCGAGAGCGCCCCGCTGAAGGCGGGAATGATGGTGGTGACCCGCGGGACGTACCTTCTGGCGCACGGGTCGCCGGTGCAGGTCTTCCCCAAGGAGTCTCCTGCGGCCGAGGCGCCGGCGAAGGGCGAGGCCGTGAAGGCCGGGAAGTCCGGAAAGCCGGCGGCGAAGGCGGGGGCCACGGAATGAACGTCATCGCGCTGTGCGTGCGGCACGCGGTCCCCGTGATCGTGTGCGTCCTCTTGCTGCTGCTGTTCGGCGTCATCGCGATGTTCATGATCCCGCGGCAGTTGACGCCCACGGTCGAGGTGCCGGTGGTCGGCGTGTCGGTGGTGTGGCCGGGGGCCGCGCCGCAGGAAATGGAAAACGCGGTCGTCGAGCGGATCGAGGAGCAGATGAACGCCGTGGACGGCGTTCGCGAGATGACCTCGACGAGCGAGGAGAACTCCGCCGACATCCGCCTGGAGTTCGACTGGGGCACCGACCGCAACATCGCCGGCGTCGACGTCAACAACAAGCTCAACCTGGTCCGCGATCTCCCGAAGGACGCCGACAAGCCCATCATCTACTTCGGCGAGCGGATGGCCCACCCCATCGCCTTCGTCTCGCTCGTGGGCGAGGGCAAGAACTCCGACGACCTGCGGCAGTACTGCGTGGACGTCATCCAGCCGTACTTCAAGCGGATCTCGGGCGTCAGCCGCGTGGACGTCTACGGCGGCCGCCAGCGCGACGCCGTCGTGACCTTCGACCCGTACACACTCGCCGCCCACCGCGTGACGCCGATGGAGCTCGGGCAGCTCCTGGCCCTGGAGAACCGCAACACGCCGGGCGGCCGCATCAACGAGGACAAGAACCGCTGGCCCGTCCGCACGGTCGGCGAGTTCCAGACCAACGAGGACATCGAGTCGGTCATCCTGAAGCGGCCCGGCGCGCCCGACGTCCGCCTGAAGGACCTCGTGAAGGCCGACGTGGATGGGTTCAAGGATGCCGATAACTACGTGCGCATCGACGGCGAAAGCGGCATCGTCCTCGCCGTGCAGAAGAAGACCGGCGAGAACGTCGTCGACATCATCCGGGGAGTCCACAAGACCGTCGACGAGCTCAATAAGACCATCCTCGCGCGCCAGAAGATGCGCCTGGCGGTCGAGTACGACGAGGCCACCTACATCGACCAGGCCATCGACCTGCTGAAGGATAACGTGTGGATCTCGGCGGTCCTCTCGGGCGCGATCCTGGTGTTCTTCCTCCGCAGTGCCCGGACGATTCTGGCCATCTGCGTGGCCATCCCCATCAGTTTCGTCGGCACTTTCATCTTCATGTGGATGCTGGGCCGGACGCTGAACGTCATCTCGCTGGCGGGCCTGGCGTTCGCCGTCGGCATGCTCGTCGACAACGCCATCGTGGTGATTGAGAACATCTACCGCCACAAGGAGATGGGCAAGACGCCCGGCCAGGCGGCCCTGGACGGCGCCAAGGAAGTGTGGCTGGCGGTCCTCGCCTCGACGCTGACCACGGTGGCGGTCTTCCTGCCCGTCTTCTTCATCAAGGAGGAGGCGGGGCAGCTCTTCCGCGACATCTCGCTGGCCATCGCCATCGCCGTGACGTTGTCGCTGATCGTCTCGGTGACCGTGGTGCCGATGCTGGCGGCGCGGATCCTGAGGACGGGCAAGGGCTTCGAGGGGTTTGACGCCGGCGTGGGCGGATGGATCGGCAAGTACCTGCTCTTCGGCTGGCTCGGGTCGGGGTTCCGCGGGGCGATCGTGCGGCTCTTGGGCTGGGTCCTCCAGACGACGCCCCGGCGCCTTGCGGCGGCCGCGCTCATCTTCATCGTGTTCGGCGGCACCATGGTGGGCCTCGCGTACGTCACGCAGGCCACGTACCTGCCCCTTGGCAACCAGAACTTCGTTCTCGGCTACGTCCTGACGGAGGCCGGGTCGAGCGTCGACCACAACCTGGCGGTCGCCAAAGATATCGAGGCGCGCGTCCGGGCCTTGCCGCAGACCACGCGGTTCTTCGTCGTCACCCTCCCGGACGTGCTGTTCTTCGGCGCCAAGGCCCAGAACGGCGACAAGGCCCGCGAGATGGTCGCCGCCATGCAGACGACCCTCGGCACCCCGCCGCTCGCCTATATCCCCGCGCCCTACCGGCAAAAGTGGTGGGACAAGAACAAGCACTACTACAAGGAGCCCATCCCGGGCATCCAGGTGCACGCCGAGCAGGTCAGCCTCTTCCAGCGGCGCGGCATGGCGGGCGGGCAGAGCGTCAGCGTGACCATCCGCGGCGACAACATCGACGAACTCTACCGCATCGCGGGAATCATGAAACCGCAGCTTGCCCAGACGCCGGGCGTGATGTTCATCCTTCCGAGCTACAAGCTGGGCAACTGGGAACTGAGGCCCGTGCTCGACCGCAAGCGGGCCGCCGACGTCGGCATGACCGCTTCCGAAGTGGGGTTCCTGGCCGCCTCGCTCGTCAACGGCGTCAAGGTGGCGGACTTCCGGCAGCCGAACGGGCGCGAGATCGACCTGACGCTCCGCGCCGACCCGAAGTACCGCGACCACATCGAGCAGCTCGCCGACATCCCCGTCTGGACGGCCGCCGGTCGTACCGTCACCCTGGGCCAGATCGCGCCCCAGGAGCCGGCCTCCGGCTTCTCGGCCATCGAACACACCGAGCAGCAGCGCAGCGTGAAACTGGAGTGTTACTTCAGCGGCGAGGCCCCGGTCGCGGCCATCGTCGACCACGTGCGCAACAACATCATCGCGCCCCTGGAGAAGGATGGGACGATTCCGCCCACCTACGTGGTGGACCTGCGCGGCACGGCGAAGGACCTCGCGCAGATCTGGAACGCCCTGAAGTGGAGTTTCATCCTGGCCCTGGTCATCACCTACCTCCTGATGGCGGCCCTGTTCGAGAGTTTCACGCACCCGCTGGTCGTCATCCTGAGCGTGCCGATGGCCGTCGCCGGCGGCTATGCCATGCTCTGGGGCATGGGGCTGTGGAACGGCCTGGTGCGCGGTCAGCCGCCGCCGATGCTCGACGTGGTGACCATGCTGGGCTTCGTCATCCTCATCGGCATCATCGTCAACAACGCCATCCTGGTGGTGGCCCAGGCGATCAACTTCATGAAGAACGATCGCCTGCCCCTTAACGAGGCGGTCATCGCCAGCGTCGACAGCCGTATCCGCCCCATCTTCATGAGCACGCTGACGAGCATCCTGGGCATGCTGCCGCTGGTGTTCCGGCCGGGGCCGGGCTCGGAACTGTACCAGGGCCTCGGGTCGGTCATCGTCGGCGGGCTGGCGGTGTCCACCGTTTTCACGTTGATTCTGACGCCCGTCCTGTTTACCTTTGGGATGGGGTTCGAGCAGCGCTGGCATCGGCTTCTGATCCGGCTCCGCGTGCTGGCGCCGGCGGAGGGTGGCGGCCAGGATGGATGACCGTAATGCAAGCGACGAAGACCTGATGCTTCGCTTGCAGACGCGTCGCGACGAGGAGGCCTTCGCGCTGCTGTTCGCGCGCTACCGCGTTCCCATCACCAGCTACCTGTACCGCCTCGTCGGCAACCGGAACGAGGCCGAGTCGCTCTCGCAGGAAGCCTTCCTGCGGATTCTGGAGAAGGCCGGCCACTACGACTACCCCAAGCGCTTCAGCACGTGGTTCTACACCATCTCGCGGAACCTTGCGACGGACTTCCTGAAGAAAAAGCGCGCCGTGGTGCCCGACGATTTTCACACGCTTTCGGAATCGATCCTCGGCCCGGCCCAGCCGGAGGCCGAGGAGCAAACGTCCTGGCGCGAGGACCTCGACCAACTGGCCGTCACCCTCCAGGACCTGCCCGTGCCGTATCGCGAGGTCGTCGTGCTGCGGGCCCTCCAGGAGCTTTCGTACCGGGAGATCGCCGCGATCGTCGGGTGCCCGGAGTCCACGGCCCGCAGCCGCATGGATTACGGCCTGGAGTTTCTGCGGAAACGATACCGCCGACGAGAGGGAGGAAAATCCGCGCCTCCTGACAACGGAACGCCGCCTGGGTCGTATAAGTAGGGGAGTCCGTGAGATGGGCCGGCGGGTTTAAGGGGCACATCCGTATGGGAAGCCATGCCCGATCGCATCGGGGCGTGGGTCCGGGATCATGGGGTGTGGTGCGGGGGATGACTCTCTATGGCTTGTCCTACAGCGCATGAGTGGTATGAGTTGGAGCGCGGCGCCGTGCCGCGAGAGGACGCCGAGGCCCTGCGCCGGCACCGGGCCGAGTGTGCCGGGTGCCGCGCCATCGCCGACGACGTCCGCGACGTGGCGGCCCTCCTGGAGAAGCTCGCCGGGCCGACGCGGGCCGACCTCTCGGCCGAGGCGGTCGAATCGGTCCTGCGCCGGGCCAAGGTCCACGGCCTCCTCGGCAGGCCGCTGAAGGTCCCGGCCCCGAGGGCCAAGCCGGTGCGCTGGAAGCGCATTCTGGCGCCGCTGGCCGTTTCGATGGCGGCCGTCCTGCTGCTGGCCATCGGCATCAAGGTCTGCATTACCGAAACGATCTATCCGCGCGGGGCGCTCGAGCGTCTCGTGCGGTCCGCCCACGGCATCGCAACGGCCGACGCGCTTCGTATGCTTGCGCCCGTCGCGCGGGCGGCGGCCACCGAGGAGCTCGCCCGGGCCCGGTCCGACGCCGACCAGGTGGCCGACCTCCTGCTGGTGGCTTACATCTGCCAGAATCCGCGCGAAGACCGCCAGGCGAAGGACGTCGACTTCCTGCTCGGGATCATCTGGGACCGCCAGAAGCAGCGGCCCGAGGCGACGGCCGCGGGCCCGTTTTTGTGGCCGACGCTGGTGGCGACGGCGCAGGCGGCGCCGGCGGCCGACGCGCTCGCCGAAGCCAAGGCCCGCCTCCTTGACGGCGACTACAAGGCCGCCCTGGCCGCGCTTCCCGACGACGCCTCCACCAGGCCGCTCAGGGTGTGGTGCTTGGAGCTCGTGGGTCGGACGATCGAGGCCAAGCAGGTGATGGCCAGGAGTCAGGCGGAGAGCGACCTCGGACACGTTGTCAGGGCCGACTTGGCCCTCGCCGCCCAGGATGTGGGCGAGGCGATGCGCCAGTACGAGATGCTGGCCGCCCGGAAGGACCGTTACTGGTTTGCGGCCGGGTACCTTTCCCGGTACGAGCTTCGCGATGCGCGGCTGGCGGGGGACCGCTTTGCCAAGGTCCACGACAAGGCGCTCGCCGATTACGTGGCGCAGGCGTTCCAGGCGGAACTCTCGATGGTCCAGGTGCCGGAGCCGCCGCCCATGTTCTCCGAAGACTGGGACGGTTCGGCCCTTGGCGTGCCGACCGACATGGCGCTTGTGCGGACGCACGGCGGCGAGTTCCGCGTGGTCGAGGCGCCGGGCGGAAAGGCGCTCTGCCAGGAAGAGATCATGACGCGCGGGGCGGAGTTCCTGGTCGGCGATCCCGACTGGGCCGATTACACGCTCCGCTTCGACGTCAAGGTGCTCGAAACGAGGGGCGACTACGCCATCGGCGCATCGGCCTACCGGCGGCCGGGGCACACCGGCTACGTGCTCGAGCTCTCGCCCGCCGGCCTGAGGATCCTCAAGCAGTTCGCCGCCACGGTCGAGCGGTCCCGCAT
>Ga0315279_10008847_pt1 | contig 12117 bp, 9 predicted proteins | sample YL17G06_20_MG_FD_203694 | JGI IMG/M metagenome (GOLD analysis project Ga0315279, IMG submission 203694) | Sediment microbial communities from Yellowstone Lake, YNP, Wyoming, USA - YL17G06_20 | ecosystem: Environmental > Aquatic > Freshwater > Lake > Sediment | place: USA: Wyoming | collected...
AAAACGAATACTCCTTTATGATTCCGAAAGATGTCATAGCAAACGAGAGAAGAAACGCTTTCATGCTATTCAACGAAGCAATTGTTAGGGGTGCTTTGGAAGCGGGCCCGAGGGTATGCGCTCAGCACAGCGAGCGGATACTGTAGATTTCTCCGATCTTCCTCCCTGTTTGATTTCCAGAAAATCGTTTCGTTCATCACATGCCTTCAATCTTCAGACCTCGAACTAGACAAACCGTGAAGTCTAGTAGCATTTGTTGAGTATATAAGATCGTATCAAGACCTGCTCTCGAGCGCGCGAAGGTATCTTTCGTGGCTGCAAGAATTTTAGCTTGTTAGAGATAAATGGATATTGATGAGAAATGTGTCTAGAAAGAGAATGTTCTGGTTTGAAAATATAGAAGTCATCAAAAACACAGAATTTACAGTTGACGAGTGCCATGAGCACGCAAAAAGAATCGAAGAACTTCTAGGAAGTGACTGGCTCGCAGAGCAATTAAGACACCCGCAACCGCTTTCTCATCCTCTAGTTTCGAGATGGGCCCAAATAGGAGTTGGTCCCGTAATAGATTTCTCCACTTTATCGCTAGACCTCAAAATTCTCCAGGGATGCCAGGGATTCGTGGAGCTAGTCAGTAACCTAAGAGACACTAAGAAATACGAGGCCTCCGGACACGAAGCACATATAGCAGCATTATTCAAACGGAGTGATGCCCAGAATTTGCAGCTAGGTCCGAAAATAGACCGTAAAAGACCAGATGTGAAACTCAAAATCGGAGGTGAAGACTTCTTTATCGAGTGCAAAACCTTCGAAGAGTCTAAAGTTCATGGTGACTTCAGAAACCTTACAGAACGTTTCTGGCATGAGATATCCGAAAAGATGGAGAAGAGTAACACCTATTGCGCGACCAAGGTAGAGTTTTCTGAACCTTTTTTTGATGTATCACCAGAAAAAGTTCTGGAGACAGTTAAAGAATCTATTGTCGAATTCAAAGGAGAAGAAATAACCAAGGAAGAAAAGACGTTTTCGGTAAAGGTCTATAATACTCCTGTATTCGTAAGAAATGTCGAGTATAGAAAGGCTTCCATGATACATGTTTTATCACCAATTGACCCTAGGGAAGTTCAAAGAATACGCAATACTATGAACAAGGCCAGGAGGCAGCTACCCGATAATGGGAACAACATAATTTGCTTAGAATTACCACACTTCGCTTTCATTTTCCCAGAGCAAATAATTTCGACAGTAAGTGTGCGTGAGTTCAAGAAGGATTATAACGAAAAAATCGGAGCCATACTTCTCAGCAAGCGAAGTATGACCCAAATCGCAAGCAAATACCTGCACTGCGACAACCTGTATCTTCTAAGAAATCCCAATGCCGTCAACAAAATTCCGATTGAGATCCTCGAACATGTCTTCCCCATCGGCTGGTTAGAGCTTTTGCCACGCAAAGCAAGCATCCCTTTCTACGAACGCGTCATGATGCCTTTTGAAGCGAAATTTCCAAAAATCAGCGCGCTAAAGTTAAAGCCAGACGCACGCAATAAGAAGAGTGGTCTACATGTTTAATCAATTCTCCTTGATTGAAGACCTATCCAGACTCTTAGGCACACCACTCGTATCAAGCTCAACATCTTTCGACTTTATGGCTGATGGGTGCGACATCAATTTGACCTTTATAGGGAGTGACCTCATTTTGATGGAAAGCTTCGTTGGAGGTGCAAAACTATGCCTTTCTCTGGATTCCCTTATGGATTTCGCAGAACGTTTGAAGAAACTGAACTCGATCCATTCTGTTGCGCAAGCTGTTTCCTTGGATATGTCACCAGTTTCCGAATTGTCAAAGGATTCTTACCCAGTATTCGTCCGCCTCAACTTGTATCTGCCTAAGGATCCCAAAGATATCAAGGACCTCGTTGAGGGTGCCTATAGAGTGTTGAAGGAAACAAGAGAATTGGTTATTGAATTCCTAGCGAAGGACAGAGGACTTAACAGTTTGAAAGAGACATGGAAGAAAACCCTTTCTTCAGTTAATAAAAACGAGAAAGGTAAGCTGCTGGAAGAATTTGTCGTGTCCCTCATTACTAGAGATGAGAGCTTTGTTGTAAAGCATAGAAATCTGAGAACTGAAAGTGAGGAGTTAGACATCGTAGTTGAGAATACGGGAAAGACACAGTTCTATTCCAACTAAGGTGCCCAGTGATTCTGTTTGAATGCAAGAATTGGTCGTCGAAAATTCATTCATCTGATATTAGGAATTTCGCCCAAAAAATCCAGAATCGACCACCTTCATTATGCAATATTGGAGTCTTGGTAACAACATCTAAGCTCACGGACGATGCCTCTGCAGAGCTGCTAGGTTATAGAGGCAAGAATTTCATTATCGCAGTCTTGCAGAAAACAGACATTGAGAATATCTTGACCGAAGGAGTTTCATTGAGTCTAATCCTTAAAAACGCTATAACCGATGCTGGAATGAGATAAGATTGGCGACGCTCAATAACCCCCTTGGATCACGCTCTCACCGCTCTTTGTCTTGACAATTATCTCAGCGGCAATCTTCTGGACATCGGGGCGGAATCTTGGAGCAGTTTAGTGACGTCGGATAGCACGCATGTGTGTGTCTGTATTCTCTTTTCCAGATGCATTAGATTCGGCTGCGTCCTCCACCGATGCCTCCCCTCATCAGGAAGGTCATCCGCGACAAAAAAGAATTCTCTTTTCAACATTCATCCGGCATTTCTTCCGTGATCGATGTTGCCAAATCAGCTACAAATTGAGCTTTTTGATAACCTCAAGATATTCCGCTTTGATGTGAAACATTTTTACTGCACCAAATTTTCCAGGGTTTTTCTCCTTGTTCTCAACCATTGTCCATTCGAAGCCGATTATGCCCTTCTTCAAAAGACCGTCCAAGGCATTTGCAACCTGCGACCTAGAGCCACTACCTATGCACAATTCGTTGAAATACTTCTCCGACTTAGATAGTTTCAAGAGAACCTCTACGCGCTTCTTATTTTCCATTATCCATTTGCTCAACTCCAATTCTTGAGCCGTGAACACCACGTTATCCTTTCTTAAATTCGTGCGTCCACCACCTCCGATCCATCAAAGGTGATATCAATTCGATACCTCTAGTATCTCTAGGGTTATTAAAATTGACGCGCACGTCTGTTCCTAAATTGTCCAAAAATGGTTTTAATTCAGTTTTGCCCGTTTCTCCTGTGCTCGAGAAAGACAAGATCCCCAAAGAAATCAAGAACAGATGCGAAGCCCAAAGCCGCCCCTAGATCACGAAGTGCGAATAAAAACCATTTTAGGCCAATTTAGGAACACGCATGCGCGTTAACAGAGACGGTTTTCATTCTAATATACGGTTTACCTCATCAAAAATCGATTCAAACTTGGTCAAGGTCTCATTGGGCACCGTGTCTGGCTTTTCGTGAATCCAGTCGAGTATTACTTTTGCAGGACGCCATTTCTCAAAAGCATTGTAACCGTTTCTTTCAAATGCTGCCTTCACTCGTTTTGAAATGCACTGAATGTTCTTTTCCTTTTGATTGAACTCAAGAGGTGTTTGGATCTTTGGATAAGCTTCGTAGACCGCATCTAAGTAGAGTTTCTCAGGGAAGAGATTTTCGATTTCTGCCTCTTCTTTTTTCGTGAATTCGCTCAGAAAGAGACATTTCAACAACAATTTGGTTTGCGCCTCTTTACCTTTTTGCTTGCCTGGTTCATCACCATCAAGAACAATGGCGACTTTTACCTCATGCCCACGTAACATAGAAGCTAAAGGCATCAATCTGCTAACGCCACCACAGGGGACAATGACAGCATCTTCTCGTAGAGTTTTCATACTTTTTCTAGATAGAAGGTCATTGACTCCTTTAAGAAGCCAATAATCAGTTAATCCTTCCACAACTACTTGTCGTTTGGAATAGAATAGGGTTTGAGCCAAAGCATATCCCAGCCCAGCTTGAAGCGGGAACAAGGAATCTTTGTCTTTTGGCCACACATCTTCAGAAACCTTGGCATATCCATCCTCGTCCTCGCAAACAACTCGAACTCTTTCTAGGTGATCTGGATCAACCATAAAGGGTGAATGGGTTGAGTAAAGAAGTTGATTCTGCTTTGAAAGCTTCTCCAAGAATTCGACATTTTTCTGCTGAGCAGTTCCATGGAGGTGTAATCCAGGTTCATCAAGCAGCAGAATTGCATTAGCATAAGCACCCTTAGCTTCTTCAAGGAAGACCAAGTAGAAGGAGAAAAAGTACTGCATACCATAACTTCGTTGATCTAACTCGATTTCACTTGGATCCAAATCATCTGAAACCCAAATTCGGAAAAAGTAGCCGTCTGTCTTGTATGCGAACTTGTGCTTTCGCTGTTCCCACCACTCTGAGAACTTCTCCGTCATCGCATTAGAAGCTGAAGACATTAGAATTGCTCGCTCATCTGCAAACTTTCTCAGCACCTCTATGCTCTGATTGGGGGTAGCTGGATCGAGTTTCTGGATAGTCTCTACGTCGAGTCCCACATGTTCAAACAGGCACTTTGTAGTTCTTACTCGTGGTACAGATGGTGTTTGCCTTAATTGCTGTACAAAGGTAGGAAAGTGGACAGCACTATCGATGACATCATATTCGTAGAAATAGACAAATTTGGGCAGGTTAGATTCAATCCATTTTCTTGCCTTATCAAGCTGACCTGTAACTTCGATATCATTCTTGAATTCGCCAATTTCCTTAATTATTTGCTCAAACACTTGTTTTTGCCATTCCTCAGCTATTTTGCCGATTATTGTGTTGCTAATCTCATCAACAAGTGCTCTATTAGTTATATTGTCTGGGTCGGATTCACCAGCTTTTTGAATTTTCTGTGTCAAGAATTGAAGCATAGACAGTTTTATCGGTGAGAATTGATCACCCTTTCCTTCAGGAGCCATTGCTTTCTGAATTGTGGAATGCCACTTCTCTAGCAACTCCAGGTACCTTTTGTAAGAGATATCTGGCAAACTAGGTTTCGGTTCGAATTCTGTCTTCAAATTCCATGAATAGTATCTGGTGCATATCACGTTCTTGACTTTGTCGAGTACAGGGCAGATCTCCTTCAATTGCTTGCATTCATCTGCTGATAACTGGAATTCAATACTGCTAACAGGCCAATCTCTTGTTTTGAAGTCAATCGTGTATCATCTGCGAGGAAATTCCTTCAGACCGTCGTATTTCTCTCCATCTGACGGATTCAGTTTTGACAACCCTCTAAAAATAGCAGATTTCCCAGCTTCATTCTTTCCGACAAAACAAGTCAGATTACCACAATTAACCCAATCAGTATCATTAACATTCTTGTAGTTTTGGACTCTAAACCGTATCATATGCATGGCATTTCCCCCTATACATATACGGGCCGTAGCAAGATAAGAGTAACTGACAGTCTAATAATTATTGTGCCTATTACACTTGCACAATTCCGACCTGCAAAACTGAGGTTCCTCTAAAGCGAGCGCGATTTTGTGGGACATTCTTTTAGGTTCATTGTTTGCTGCTCTGCAAAGCCTTTGCACAGAGGCGCGCGCCCTGATAGTACATATGAAAAACTAATATAGGGAATATGATTCAACCTAAAACACATGTCACTTAAGACTTTCATGAGTTACAGTGCGGAAGATGCGGAGATAGTCTACCGTGTCTGGGACATTCTAACTCGAATTGGTATTAAATCCTATGCCTATAAGAAATTCCCGAAACCAGGTGAACCTATCAATGAATCAGTTATGAAAGCAATGAAGACTTGCAGGTGCGTCATCGTCTTTTTGACGAAAACTGGTGCGAAATCTCATTGGGTAAATCAGGAGGTTGGAGCAGCAGTAGCATTGAACAAGAAAGTGATTCCAATTCTGGAGAATGGAGTGGAATGGAAGGGTTTTATCGCAGAGAACGTAGAACACATTTCATATAATCCTTTAGAACCAGATTCTGCGGTATGTTTACTGGTAAAAAGACTTAGGGAGATTCTCAAACTTGAAAGGAATATTCCAAATGGTCTTGCTATAAGGTGTGGGTCGTGTCAAAGCGAGTTTCCGATTGCTTTACCTTCTAACTCAGAAATCGAAGACGCAACAAAGGAGAAGCGCAACTTCAATGTGCCTTGCCCAAACGGTCATGTGGTTGAAATATCTGCTTCAACTTTGGAACCTGTTTGGTTGCTGAGAAAATTCCAGAAAGCTCTTTTCAAGAAGAGAATCGCACGAATGATAACATTGCTTGCTAGACAGGACATTCCTTCGATCCTTATTGAATCGATATCTCTGGCACGCTCTCTTTAGATGAATATTGTCTTCTAGCGCGCGTTTCATCTATGGACGGCGATGTGTCTTGGAATATGAGAAGTATCGTTTAGAGGGCACGACTTAATCCCATCACACTTGAAAAAGGGGATTTAGGAACACGCATGCGCGCCGCTGGGAGGTTCAGGAGGAATCAAGTCACCTAACTTCAAGGTATGCGTTAAGTTCGTTTTCTTTGACGCCAGCCTCTAGCAGTACTTTTCTCCACAGTCGGATAACCCTCAACGGTCCAGGCCTAACTCGGCTTGTCAGGGGCGACATTACTCCCACAGCTTTCGATATGCTGGCTAGTGGTCGTTCAGAGCTACTGATGATAAGCCTAATCTCATTTACCGCGGATTCAAATTGCTGATACTCTGCAACGGCCCTGCTTTTGCAGCGGGAACACTGTCTTTCTTTGGCAGTGTCCATCCTCTCGTGCCATCTGTGGAAGCATAAGAGGCAAATGTACTCCATAAGAAATTCTATCCCCCTGTTGGGATAAAATGTTTGCCCTTCTGGCTTCCAACGCGCGCTGAACCGTTTGATACGCTCCCAGATACGCCAGAGGCTCTGTCTGGGTTCTCGAGAGGTCCCAGAAAATTTGCCTGGCACTGGCGAAACATCTCGAGAAGATATACGTATCTCGAAAGCGTCTAGTCCCACACGTACCGGCTCTAGTGTCTCGTGATATCTCGGAGACATCTGGCAGAAGCCTTCTGTAGGTTCTCGTGATGTCTGGGAAACATTGCAGAAGCTTACTATCGGTTCTCCTGATGTCTGGAATGGCTCTCGAGAAACCTCGCCTAATGTAACCTTGGATTGGAATGCTTTATCTCGAGATATCTCGGGAGGAGGCCCAGTGCCTTTCTGAGCTCTCGAATATCCCCGGGGTCTTATCTCTTCGAGTTTCGAGAGCCTCTGGGAAGAACACTCCAGAAGCCTCTCGAGACCACTCTCCAGGTCTTCCCTGATATCTGACAGGCATCTGGAAGAAGCCTTCGACACGTCTCGACAATGTTGACAATGCAACTCGAGGCTTGGTTGATCTGTGTGATTGGTCCTCGTATCGTAACTTGGCAGCGACCGGGAGTTCTATGACACTGCTTTTAGGCAGGGTGGGTTCGTCTGACTATGATCTGCCTGTTGTCAAGTTGGGCGATGAATATCCATCCTTCGCCCAGATATTTCTCAAGTACATCTGATCCTATTAATTTGTCCACCGACTGCGTCGTGGGTGAATCGAAGAAGTTCAGCTTTTCATACTCGTTGCGGTGGAAACCTATCTTGTCTTTGTCATAGTATGCGTCTTGGCTTCCTGAGAGAATGTGTCCGAAGAGAAATTCCTGCGTCCCCTTGTCCATTCTTCCACCATCAACGGTGGGATTTCTCAAAACGGATTCGAAAGCTTTGCGAAGCGTGTGAGGTGTTATACAGGTCCATTGAGTGATGCCTGCAAGTTTTGCTGCTCGTCTGATGACCTTTGCCACGGTCCTTCTCCCTAAACGCTTACCTGATCGTTCTTTTCTATTCCACAAGGTCCATTCAGCGTGGAACAAAGGGCTTTCAGAGCCTAATGGGCCGTATTTCTCGACTCTGTCTCGAAGATACGTTCTCAATGCTTCCACGGCCTCGCGACAAATGAACGTGTAGTACGGAATGTTACCCTTACACGCATCTGGGAGTCTACGTTTCATGTCGGGATATATCGGTATTCGCACGCTGGCACAACCTGCACTCAGATCGTCTGCGATGTCTCCGTAGTTAAGGGCGCAGAAGGTGCTGACTCTCACTCCACTGCTCCAGGCCACTAGAATGAGAGCTCGGTTTCTCAGGCTTTCTGCAGCAGTCGCCATTGCACGAACCTCAGAAATCGTCGGTATGTATTCGGGGCGTTTTCTGTATCGAGGTGGAATGGAATATGCGTGAAGCTTCGGGCTTCTGTCATTGACCCGGAAGAAAGTTCTGAACCGCTTGATCATGGAGTTGACATACGCTCGGCTTCTGTTCAGACCAGCGGCCTGATCCACAAACTTCTGGACTGACACTTCCACTTTGTGTTTGGGCAGATCGACCAGTTGGTCTGGATCAAGTTTCAGCCATTCGCAGAGTCTCCGAAGCTGGTTAAGGTAAACTTCCTTAGAACTTTCGCTTTTGCCGAACCTGCTGAGGTGGTCCAGAAGGTTCTGCACACTCTTGTATTTGCTCTTCCAAGCCTCAGCGCCTTCTCGTGAAGTTATTCCAAAAAAGCGCTCAAACTGTCGCAATCCGAGAGGCTTAGTGAGATCGAGTCTTCCAAAGGCTTTGCCCCGGCTCAACTTTTTATCCCGAATATGGGATATCCCAGAAGCGGGATAAAAATCTTCCGCGAATCCGTCTCTTGTCCTGACAGGATGGTATTCGGTCAGTGTAGTTGGCGGGCCCGAGGGGATTTGAACCCCCGTTCTCCGGCTCCGAAGGCCGGCGCCTTGATCCAGACTGGGCTACGGGCCCAGACTAGGAATGGTTGAGGTGTGATTAAAAACATTCTGAAGAATCCGACGCCAATTGAGGCGTTTTCTTTCTTCAGGGGGTTCAGCTATTGCGTAGGTCTGGCTTTTTCCTTCAAGGTCGCAAAGTAGCTACCACCTTTCGCTTTTCTCTTCACGTTTACCAAGTAGATTCCGCCAAGAGTGAGTAATGCGCCGAAGAGTGATTCGCGGTTGAGGCTTTCTCCTAGGAGTAGCCATCCGATGAGCAAGGCGACTGTCGGGATGATTAGAGTTGAGCCAGAAAGGGTTGTTGCTTCCTCATGCTGGAGAAGGAAGAGGTAGATTATGTTTCCAATGGCAAGTGCTCCAATCGACGAGTAGGCAAGCACCGCCGCGTAGTTGATGCTAGTGGGGATAGTAAAGCTGTTTGCAGTTAGACTCCACATGACTAGTGGAATAGTGCCTACAGCCAATTGCAGGAAATGAGCGATAAACGGGTCAACATGACTTAGGTACTTCTTATAGTATAGAGCTTGAGCGGCCCACAAGAAAGCACTCAACAACAAGACCACAACAGAGTCCAAGGCGAAGGAGCTTATTCTGCCTAATGAAAGAATAACGACCCCTGCGAACCCTACAGCGACTCCAGAAAGCTTGGCGATCGTTGCCTGTTCTTGCAGAATTGGGACAGCCAAACAAAAGACGAAAAGCGGTTGAGTATAGGCCAGCACCGCAGTTACGCCTGAGTTTTCATTCAACAATCCCAAAGCCTGCAGGGCGATGATCGAAACAAAGATCAGGCAAAGAATCACAAGTCTGACTAATGTTTGACTGGCCCTTGGCAGTCTTTTCCGCAAAACAAAAAAGACTGGAAGCAGAATGGCAACTGAGAGCAGGAATCGGTGCAGCACGAAAGTCATTGGAGGAACATAACTCAAGCCGATCTTCATGATCGACCAGTTTGACCCCCAAAGAAACACTACCAGCGCGAAGAGTAGCCAATTCCGAAACTTCAAACCTTATCTCCCGACAAACCGTGTGGATAGGCAACGCAAAATATAAATCGCTTTCCACTTCTCGTAATTGATTCTGATGTTTCAACAGAGCTGACTTGGAACGTTGCTGCGAACGTTTTAATAAGACATGGGCGAAATCTTGGATAGGTTGGATTGGTCAAATATGGCTAAAGATGAAATGATTTGGGATCTGTCACAGCTTGTTGAAAGCACCGATCCCGTTTCTGTTCAGAAGAAGCTGGACTCCATGGTGACTGAAGCAGAAAAAATCAGAAGCAAATACCATGGCAAGATCAGTGGTCTAGATTCCAAGGACCTCTTGGAGATCCTGAAATTGAAGGATTCATTCATTCTAAGGTTTGACGGTGCCCTCCTTTATTGCCGTCTCATGTATTCTGCTAATTCTACTGATGCTACGGCCAAGCAGCTCAATGACGCTGCGGATGGTGCGATGGTCAGAGTTGGCCAAGCCCTGATCTTCATCGACCTTGAGCTAGGCGGCTTGCTTGTCAACAAGCCTTCGTTGACGGCGGATCCAGTGTTAGGAGAGTATAGGCACTATCTTGAGAGAATTTCGAGAAGGGTTCCTCACATGCTGTCAGAAACCGAGGAGCGGTTAGTGATTTCTAAAGACAAGAACGGGATCAACGCGTGGCAGACTCTTCAAAGTGACTGGCTTTCAACCCGAACTTTCGAACTAATCGTCAAGGGCAAGAAGATAATGCTTCCTTACGGTCGAATAGTAGGTTATTACCAGAATCCGAATCGTGACCTGCGTAAGCGATCGAATCAAGCGGTCTATGAGGGGCTTGGGAAGGATGAGCTTGTCTGGGCAAGCGCTATTCGTTCGGTTTGTGAAGATCATGTGCGAATGTGTGAACTCAGGAAGCACCCATCGCCGATGAATCAGAGCCTGATCGACAATGACGTTGATCAGCAAACTGTCGACGGCCTCATGAGAGCCATCGCGAAGCATGTAGCTCTCTATCAGAAGTATCTTAGACTGAAGGCTAAACTGATGGGCATACCTAAACTGGCCAACTACGACGTAGTGGCCCCCTTGCCTAAAGCTCCAGAAACGAACTATGCATGGACGGAAGCCAGAAAAGAAGTGGTCAATGCCTACATGGAGTTTGACAAGGAGATAGGCGGCTGGGTTGACGAAATGTACGAAAGACGGCATATTGATGGCGAAGTGCGGAAGGGCAAAGCATCGGGGGCTTTCTGTGCTCCTTGGCTCTCTGGTAAGAGCGCCTACGTGCTGCAGAGCTTTAATGCGAAGATGGGTGACGTTTACGCTCAAGCACATGAGTTAGGGCACGCTGTTCACGATTATCTTGCCTCCAGAGCCCAGAATCCAAGCAACTGCGAAACAGGCAGCTGCATAGCGGAAACTGGCAGTATTTTCGGCGAGCTTCTCTTGACGGAACGGTTACTCTCCAAAGCCAAAACAACAGAGGAAAGACAGGCGATCTTAGCCACCGTGCTGGATGAGTTCGGCATGGCCGCTTTCCAAGTATCTGCACGAGTCTTCTTTGAACAAAGCATGTACGACGCAATCAAGCACGGCAAATTCTTGGACGGAGAAACCGTGGCTAAACTGTGGGTCGCAGCCCGAAACAAGATCTACGGTGACTCTGTTGAATGGTTGGACGCGATGAAGTGGGAATGGACAATGAAGCTGCATTACTACTTAGCAAACTACCGTTTCTACAACTATCCGTACGTGTTCGCCCAACTGTTCGTTTTCGCGCTGTACAGGCTCTACAAGGAGCAAGGCAAGAGCTTCGTTCCCAAACTGAAAGGACTGTTGGCTGCTGGATCAAGCAAGTCTCCCAGAGAACTTGCCTCAGACCTCGGTTACAAGATAACTGAGGAAACATTCTGGGAGAAAGGAATGAAGCAAGCCGACGAATTCATCAACATACTCGAGGAAACCGTGAGGCCCAAACAAAAACCGAAGCCGCGTCATTAACAGGTTCTTCGAACCTTGCGGCCTACACCTACACCCCGAAATGCGAAGCCGGCTTTCACGCATTTCTCAGGGTTGAAAACGTTTCTGCCATCCACTATCACAGCCGTAGCCAAGGTCTTCTTCAGCCACTCCAAGGGCATCGTGAGGTATTCCTTGTGGCGGGTGATTGTGACAACGCAGTCTTTGCCGCTTAAAGCCTTGTTCAAGTCGTTAAGTAGGGTGATGCCCTCGAACTCTTTGACGTATGGATCATGCACGACTACTTCTCTGCATTTGCTCTTGAGCAAGTTGTAAAGGGGCAAAGTTGGGGTGTTTCTCGTGTCATCT
>Ga0315279_10008848_pt1 | contig 12116 bp, 16 predicted proteins | sample YL17G06_20_MG_FD_203694 | JGI IMG/M metagenome (GOLD analysis project Ga0315279, IMG submission 203694) | Sediment microbial communities from Yellowstone Lake, YNP, Wyoming, USA - YL17G06_20 | ecosystem: Environmental > Aquatic > Freshwater > Lake > Sediment | place: USA: Wyoming | collected...
CATTTTCCAGAGAAATAACCTCACCTATGAGCTTTTTTTCGCCCACCATCACCATTTCTCGCACCATGAAATCTTCCATATGGTCGGCCCTTACTACAGGACCATTGATATAGATGATATTTCCCTGTCTTGTCATTTTATCACTCCTTATTTAACCATGAAGACAGGATTTCTCCAACCAGTTTGTTGCTCTCTTCTAGGATAGTATTTATAGTGAAATCTACCTCCAGCCGGTCATCGCCACTTTTTACAAAAACTCCGCCGATCAGGCTGTCAACGGCCTCAATTTTATAGGTAGCCTCATCCCTGAAAGACTTTATGGTGTTTAAAATAACTTCCCGGTTGTTTTCAATATCATTCCTGCTAAAGCTAAAACTCACCAATTGGTCATCAGAAAACTTGAATAATACTTGTTTTATGGCTTCCATTAAAAAATCCACATATTCCACCGTACCAATAAAAGCCCTGGTTCTTTTCTTGACTTCATCCATAATTCTTTCGACAAATTCCTGCCTCTTCTTCAGCACTGCCAGGTGCAGGGCAGACCGGGTCTTTAAAATCTCCTGCTGCTTTTTGGTCTCAGCATCTTTTGTGGCTCTCACTACCGCAGTCCTTTTTCTTTCTTCGTTATCCTTTATAAGAGTAGTTTTTCGGCTTTCATAATATTCCACCAGCTTTTTTTGTTTTTGCTGAAAGTCAAGTTCTATTCTCTCTATAACCACCTTCGTGAAAAGGGAAATTTTATCTTCAATAGTACTGGACATATCATTCACCTCAAATCTTAAGTCCTATAGATTCCCTTATATACCTGGTTAAAAAGTCGGGAGGCCGCCTTGTGCCGTGCCTGTCGGGAATCTCAACTATTATGGGAAGGCTGCTGGAAAGTTTAATTTCATCCAGTTCCAACTTCACCCTTTCCGCTAATAGCTCGGTTATGATTATAATTCCTATATCCCGGTTTTTCTTTACCTTTGCCAATTCTTTCAATATTTCTTCCCTTTCGTGGACTACAACTCCTTCTACACCAGATAACCTCATGCCAGTCAGGGTGTGGGTATTGTCGCTTATTATAAAAACCTTCATATAGATCCCTCTACAGTTTAGCCAGTATCATTATGGAGACAATCAGCCCATATATGGCAATACCTTCAGCCAAACCCACAAATATAAGGGTTTTACCCACAATATTCGGGTCCTCTGAAATAGCCCCTATAGCCGAGGAGCCTACGACAGCCACTGCATAGCCTGCGGCGATAGCACTAAGTCCGGTGGAAAGTGCAGCTGCCAAAAATCCCATCCCCGATGAAGAATTTGCCGAAGATTCAGCACTGGCGATACCCGGCATCAAGAAAAACAGGAAAACCGCTACCAACACCCCATAAATCGATACACTTGCTCTTACTAATTTTCTGATCCTCTTTGCATTAGCTTTATCTTTCTTTAAATAAATATAGAACCCTGCTGCCACGGTCAATCCCGGTATAGCCATGGCAATAAACGATACTGCATACATTCTTAAAACCCCCATTTCAAATTTATAATGTTGTAAATATATAGAGAAATACCCCTTTTATGATATAAACTTATTCTCCTACCGACAGATGATATACCTTTTATTTTTACTGGGACATATTCTATACCATCTCCCCGGTAATATTTGGTAAAGAGCTCATAATATTCCAGCCTCAAAGCCTGAATAAATACTATAAGTCCTTCTAAACCAATAATTATTATGTTTCCCAACACCACTACTGCCAGGTTTCCCCATGAGGTGCTCATCATCCTGGCTAAGGTGGCAAAGGCTATATAGAGCCCCACATGGTTCAAGGCAAAAGCTCCCACCCTTAGGAAGGATATAGTGTTGGAAAGCATGGAAAGAAGGGTCTCTATCACTCCAAACCCTTCTTCTATATAGTAATCAGCCAGAGATCCTCTGTAAAGCTTATCTGCATGGAGCAGCTTGTTGGCCAGAGGTTCTTTAAATACCATCAAAAGAAGAAGACCCATCATAGTATAAGCCAGTGCTGGTGATATACTACTGTGGGTAACGACGACACGAAAAATTGCATATAAAAATATTAGGTAAAAGGCAAGTCCTACTGCACCATTTCTGCTGAAAAGGCCTTCTTCTATGTTTTTTTCAAGGCTGGAATTTATTATGTTGTATATATAACTACATAAGATAAGTACTATACCAAAGACCACTGCCGCCACCAGCATGTAATTGATGTTTGCCATAGGCCTGATGATGAGCGGTGATAGGATTTCCTCGGAGCCGAAAACACTGCCGTAAATAAAACCAAAAACGGTGGAACTTAAACCTATCCTGCTCAAAATTCCTCCCAGGCTAGTCCTTTTCCATACAAGTTCTAAAATAAGACCGCTAAAAAGCAGTATAAGCCCCTGGCCCACATCACCGAACATCGCTCCAAAGAGAAGCATGTAGGTCAGACCGAAAAAGGCCGTAGGGTCTTTTTCACGGTAAGCCGGGGTGCCATACATCTTCACCAATGTTTCAAAAGGTCTAAATAGTTTTATATTACTAAGTTTTGTGGGCGGGGTTAGGCCCGAACCAGGTTTATTTATATCATCCTCCAAAATTATAACCTCACCCCCGAACTGGCTCTCCAGTTCGCTTTTCAGTCTGGACACACTGCTAACCGGTACGAAGCCAAACATAAAAAATAGTTTATTACCCATGGCAATCTCTGATTTGAGTTCTTCGGTCTTTTTCTCCATTTCCAGCCTGGAATAACCTTTTTTTAATTCTGTAATGTATTTTACCCTATAATCTTCCGAGGATTTTTTAAGGGATTCTATAACCTTTTGGTCCTCACCTATACTTTTGGTAAGCTCCTCCGTAACTTTTGCGGCAGTGCCCCTAAATTCTGTAGGTATGGCCAGAAGGGTATAATTAAGAGAACTAAAAATCTTCTCCAAGGTTTCCTCCAAACTTACTGGAGTTATGGAAGCCACTATGACATATTTGCCTTCCACTCCCACCTTTAATACTACTGCTGGTATGTTCTCGTAATTCTTCTTGAGCTTATCGTAATTTTCTCTGGAAATCCTTATAAGCCTGAATACAAGGTATTTCATATAAATAAACCGGCTTATATCTAAACTAAACCTGGACAGATATTTAAGGCTGTTAATGTACTCTCTTTTTTTATCGATAGAGCGCGCCTTTTCTTCTATCTCATCGGCAGTGGAACAAACCTTAGCGTAGATGTCCGAAAGTTGCTTCATAAAGTCATCATAGTCATAATCCTCGCCCAGATATTCCATTCTTACTTGGGGCTTTATACTAAAAAGACTTAATAATGATTTTACCACTTCTTCGTCTTTAGTAAAATCCCGCTTTGAAGAATAGAGCCTTAGAAAAGGTTCTTCTTCCAAGGCTTCTATGTTTTTCTCACTGGGAGGCAGGAAAAAATCGGTGGAATTTACTCTGACCAGAGCGTTTATCATGTGCATACTCCCGTTTAAAGCCACCAAACGTAAAACCCTGTTTAAAAGAGTTTTTTTACCTATAACTCCTATACTTTTCATTTTTTCTACACTCATAAAAATATCTCCTCGAACTTATGCCGCTTTCACCAGAAATTTCCTGGCTTCTTCCGGTGGCAGGTCATATCTTATACTCTCTATTATTGAAATGATATCCCTTATTTCAAATTCAAGTGACCACACATATCCTATAGTCTGGATTATACTCATGGTGAACTTACGGGTCAAAGCCTTGAGTTTATAATACATAAACCTGTTTATGCGCCTTTCCATATATATATCCCTGAATATTTCTTCTTTTTTAAACAAAAAACCATAGACCGAATTTATGGTCATCCTGTAGAGCTCCTCAAGGTTCTTCGTATAACACATGTCCTTGCGGTCCGCAAAAGTCAGTTTATCTCCAAAATTTATGGTGTAGTTTAAAAGTTCTTCAGGTGACAGGTTGTAAAATTTTTTGCCCCGGTAGATCCACTGAATATTGTATAGGTCGGCTACCATGCCTTCCCATTTCTTCAGCATTTTTCTGTCCTCCCGGGATATTTTTAGCCTTCGGCTTTGAATGATGTTGAAATAACCCATATCCAGAGCCATCTCAAACCTGAAGAGATTTTCTCTCTTGCCATCTACCAGAGGTTTCAAGACCTCAAAAAACTCCGAACCTTCCAAAGAATATATCAAGTCCCTAATAGTCCTTGATTTGAAAAGCCTTTTAGGGTCAATTCGACTGTATTTGCCTAAAAAGGAGAGGGGGTTTTCAATAGTTTCTGGCTCCTTGCCGTTGAAAATACTTCTGGCCAGGACTTTTAAATCCTCTATCTCATATTTTATATAAAGCGAACTGACAAGGTCCTTATAATCATCCCAGAAATAATGTATAAGTTTATCTATGTTCTTTATCATATTGTACTTCAGAATGTCTTCCAGGTCTCTCCTGCTGACAGTGTCGAGGCGAATTCCTCCTAATAGCTTGTCATAAGAAGTCTTCTCTTTTAAATAGCGGGCTGCATCGGCTACGGACTTCTTCTGAAGCATGTTCAAGTAGTCTTCCCGTCTCAAAAATTCTTTTTCCATCACCCTTATCTTGGTATTTACGGCTGAATATCTAGTAAGCTTATCCATGACTCTCCCTATTGATATCAAAAATCCGCTTTAATATTTCATCAGTAATATTTTTCAGAGATTTTTCAAATTCCCGCTCCATATTCTTGAGGACTTCCTTAGTATTCAACTTCAGCTGGTCAACTTCCTGTTGCGCTTCTTGCCGTATCTTTTGTGCAGTTTTCTTGGTTTCGTCTTCTATCTGGCTTGCATAATCCCTGAGCATTTTCTGTTCTTCTTCTTTATATCGGCGTTCCAGGTCCGCCAGCTGTTTTTTCCTTCTTGCGCTTATATCAGCTGCTCTAGTGTCGAGCTCGATGAGCCTTTCTATTATAGTTTGCTCTTCCAAAATACCACCTTCTTTAAAGTTTTAAAATTCCCCAAAAAGAGTTTAAAACCTGCCCGCAGGGGACAGGCCTATTTAAAAAGCGATTATCTTTTGACTAAGCTTTAAGTATATTACTGCTATGTTACAAAGTCAATTATTAAGAAAGTCAGTAGGTTTTTTCTTAACGCAGCTGTTATACGCCGTTTCCTCATTATTTAGTAAATATCATCTTTATTGCAATCAGCAGCAAAATTATCCCAAATAGCTTAGTTAAAATTACATTAGGCAATCCAATCGCGAGCCTGGCACCTAGAAAACCTCCAAAAAAGAAACCGATACATCCAAATACTGCTATTTTTAAGTCTACATATCCTTGATTGTAGTATGTCCAGGCAGCAAGTAACTCAATAGGCGGCACCATTAATGCCAATGTCGTGCCTTGAGCTTGATGTTGTGACAACCCAAAGAAAAAGATTAGCGCCGGGACCAGGATTATTCCTCCGTCAATGCCAATCAGCCCACTAAAGATTCCAACCACCAAACCCAAGAGCAAATAAAGCAAAATGTTTGTCATATTTAAACCTCCTTTCAGTGAGGAAATGGCGCAAATATTGGGGTCAGCCTGTGAAGACCTGACCCCTCTTTGCTGCTCTTTGCTCTTTAGATATACACTATCACTCCTACTATTCCAGCCAGAATAAGTATCAGAATGGGGTTTAGCTTTTTACTCCTTAATAGGAGAAAACTTACTACTCCGATAATTATCCCTTTTATATCTGAAATACCTCCACCTTTTACTATAGAGTAAGCAGCAGAAGCAATTAAAGCTACCACAGCAGGTCTTAAGCCTTTCAAAATGTTCGTTACCCATATATTTGTTTCAAACTTTTTTAGGAATCTAACAACGATAAGTATAATTATTACTGAAGGAAGGCACACAGACACAGTTGCGACAATAGAACCTAGAATTCCACCTACTTTATATCCTACAAATGTAGCAGCATTTATAGATATAGGTCCTGGTGTAAGCTGGGAAATAGTAACTACCTCTAAAAATTCTTTATAGGTGAGCCAGTGGAAATTATTCACTATTTCTTTTTCTATAAGAGGTAATATTGCATATCCTCCTCCAAATGCAAAAAGACCTATCTGAGCAAAAATAAGAAAAAGTTGAATTAGAATCATTTTTTCTCCCCTAAAAATAATCCTAGGATAGCAGATATCACTATAGCCAATATAGGATGTATCTTAAAGTAGAGAAGTAAAAACAAGAGAATTGATGCAATAATAACTTCTCTGTATCTTTTTAGAGCATCTCTACCTATATCTATTACTGCACTTATAATGAGAGCAACTATAGCTGGATTTGCTCCTTTAAAAAAGTCTTGAACCGCTGTAAGTTCTCGAAATCCTAAGAAAAACATTGCCACTAATATTATCGCAACAAAAGAAGGAAGTATTGCTCCAGTTACAGCTACTATAGAACCTAAAGTTCCACAAATTCTATATCCAACAAATGTAGCAGTATTTATTGCAATTGGTCCTGGAATACTCTGTGATACTCCTATTCCGTCTATAAAATCCTCTGAACCAATCCACTTTTTCTTTTCTACTACTTCATTCTTTATAAGAGGAAGCATGGCATAGCCTCCCCCCCAAGTAAATACTCCTATCTTAAAGAATACAATAAAGATAGAAAGAAGTAAATCAAGCTTAGACCTTGTATCTTCCTTTACATTCATATAATGCTGACTCCCATATTTTAAGATTCATATCTGCTATTATATCTTAAATGTCAAAATAGAAAACAGGCATAGGCAAAGGAGTGACCTGACCCCTCTTTGTTAATTTATGGAGTTAGTCCTCTCTTTTTCTTTTGATGCAAGGAATAACTATGCAATAGCCATCCAATAGTAACTCCTATCGCAAGTAAGAAGAACATAAGTAAGGATCGTGACATAGATAGAGTCCAGAATAAAAAGCGGAATTCAACAACAACGACATTTTGAACTATGAAGAGAACCGCAAAACCAGCGAGTATTAGGGCTAAGATTAACTTAAAGTTCATTTTGAACCTCCTTCCGGGCCAATTTAAAGAGATCTTTATTGATACCTAATAGGTGTTTATCTGATTCACCCTCTTTTCGAAATAACAAGATTTATAATATTCCTTTGATTTTTTTGCCCTTTTATCTTCTCAGTCTTTACCTCAAGACCGTATCATTATTAAAATCATCTTGAATCTCTTTATTGCCTTCAGTTCATGTGGTTGATTAGCTGGCAGGATAACCATTTCACCATCCTTCAAGCAGATAGGTTTACCAGAAATAGTAATTTCTGCTTCACCATCAAGAAGATAAACCATAGCATCAAACGGTGCAGTATGTTCACTTAATCCTTGCCCTTTGTCGAAAGCGAACAAAGTTACTGTCCCTTTCTTTTTGTCAATGATCGTTCTGCTCACCACAGATTCTTCTTGATAATCCACTAAATCAACTAATCTTATTTTTTGTCCTACAAGATTCTCCACACCTATATTCTCTTTATTGTGCTCCATTCTTTTCACCTCCATTTCCATACTCTCTTTTTTATTTTAGAGTAAGTTACAAGAGAGAGCGGGGTGATAAGATAAAATTAAAACCATTTTCTTTTTATAAATATGATAGTACTTATTAATGTCAGCGTAAAGGAAATGCCAAGAGTGATAAGAAAAGCTTAGGGGAGATCTTGAAACGGTAATCTTATATTCATACCAAATAAACTGGCTATAAAGGTTGAAATCATTAAAATTATGGTAATCGCAGTTAGGAATTTCAATACTACATTTAAATTATTGGAAATAACTGAGGCAAATGCGTCCATCATTCCACTGAGGATATTACTATAAACATTAGACATTTCAATAGCCTGTTTATTTTCTATAAGTACATCCTCTAACAATTCTTTATCATCAGGATCCAGTTTAACTATTTCCGTTTTTTGCAGTCTTTCCATCATCAGTTCATTCGACTTCAAAGAAGTGGTAAAGAAAACCAAGCTTTTTTCAAGGTTTAACAGTTTTATTAGTTCCTCATTCTTCATTGCTCTCTCCAATTCATCCTCAATGGCATTTGTTTTCTTATTAATTTCTTTCAGATGCTTTAAATATAACAAAGCTGTTCTGAGGAATACCTGTAAAAGGAAACGACTTCTGCTTTCAGTGGAAAAGTTTTTTACTTTACCATTAGCAAAATAAGAAATGACCTCAACATCCTTGGAACAGACCGTAATAACTAAATCTTCGACAAATATTATACCGATGGGTAAAGTTATATATGGAATATCTACATTTTTATCATCAAAGTGAGAAATTCTTAATATAATCAGAACACACTTGTCCTCCATCTCGCTTCTTGCTCTTTCATCAACGTCCAAGGGGTCGGTTAAGAAGTTTAAAGGGATATTTAGTTTCTCGGATAATTCTACTAATTCTCCGTTGGTGGGGTTTGGGAAATTTACCCAGCAATTTTTCTCTATCTCTCTGATTTCTTCTAATCCATCTTTTGTGGTTTTGAATATCTTAATCATTTCAGCATCTCTCCTATATTTTCTTAAGCCTGATTGCGGTATGTCTTTATAAATTTTTATGAATATTATAAACTTATTTTATTAATTCCGCAATTAATAATTATAGAATTATAGAAAGAGATAAATACTGAACTCGCTTATTTATTCCGTCTTCTCTTATCGCAACCAAGCCTTTGGCGCAGCGTAAATGCTCTGTTGGCCGAAGTGGTAGATTCAATAATTAATCCTTACCTTCATACACTTTCAGTAATTCGACTTCACTCTCCGGTGCAATAATACGTACATAGTTTTGAATATCTTGAAGATGTTGAAATGTTTTATACTTTTCGATTCCCGGCGGGGCATAGACCACAAATAAGACCTTCTGAGTGTTAGGTTTTATCCGTGTACGTTGGTCTGGTCCATATATTATACTTGAGATTACTCCCTGGGAGTCAGATATCATCATATCCTTAGGAAGCAATTCTTTTTCCTGTCCATTCATTAAGGTGTATTTTTCTCCACCACTAGAAATATCCAGTTTAATGGGTAGGTCCATTGCTTCTAAATCATGCCCTGCAGTTAATAAAAGATTCTTTAGCTCAGCCATAAACATTACCTCCACCAATGAGGCAACCCTGGGAATTGATTTATTCTTAAAAACAATTGATTCTAATTGCAATAATACCTGGTAGGTTTTCTTAAATCTTTGGTAATAGTCATTATAAGTTTTGAGCGGTTCCATATTCTTTAAATCAGATCTATCTAACTTGGCAAATTTTTTCCTCAAGTTATTTTCTAATTCGAGCTTACATTGGTCAAGCTTTTCATGTTGATTATGATTGCATACCTTCCTCATTACCAGTATACCTAATAATGCTTCTGGATAAGTCTTTTTAATTTCATCCGATATAATTAACAATCTTACAACCTCCTACCTGCAAAATAAAGCCATTTGGATGAGCAAACAGTTTTTTATCTCCTGTTTCTATTTCTTGCCTAACTTTACATTCCATATGAGCTACACACTCATCAATAATAGGAGCTTTTACTTTGCGTGCTGGCTGGGGAGTTAATCCCGTTGCTTTAAATTTATCAACTTGATATCCTGAGTGGAAACCACAATAATATATCTTTGGTTTTAGCTCTTTTGGAGGGAGATTTACAATAAACTCTTTAGTGCTTTCAATTAATTTACATGAATAAGTCCCTCTTCCTATAGCACAAGCTATGAGTGGGGGTTCTTTTGATATAGGCATACAGAAGCTGACCGCAATGATATTTGATTTTCTTTCGTCCCCACATGTTATCAAAAAATGTCTCATCGGCCACATAAACTCCAGATATTCGACATCAGTCTTCATTTTTATTACACCTCATTTTTGTCCATTTCATCTAACGGTTCCAGTTTCTGACGTTTGGGCGAGCATAGGCGAGCCCAAATGTGTCCTTAGCAGAGCGAGCGACGTGCGAGCGTAGCAAGGACCGACCTGCGTCGTAGGCGCGGCGAAGCAGAAACTGGGTGTTAAGCGAAGTAGCATGGCGTAGCAAAGATCATTTACAAAATGCATAATATTATCTTTTTTTCATTCTTTTGTAATTGCAGTCAAGTTCATTGTTAATAATACACCTGGTTTTGGTAATTCATTTACCCCAATTACTGTTCGCGCAGGTAAATGATTATTCATAATTTCTATATAAGCTCTATTCAATTCATCAAAATCATTCATATTTTTAAGAAATATGTTTATATGGATTATATGTTCAAGATTAGATCCAACAGATTCTAGCATTACTTGGAACGATTTTAATATCCGTTTTGTTTGGATATATACTGTATCTCCAACAAGACAACCAGTCTCAGGATCAACTCCAGCTACACCACCAATACTAATAAAATTACCAGTTTTACAAACATGATTATATGGACCAATGGGTTTTGGAGTATTTTTAGGTGTAAAGAGCTCTAATTTATACATTTGTTTCCTCCTAGAAATAAGTAAAATAACTAAATCGACAATTACTCATATTCGCCATGCTATTTCGCCTAACTTAAAATAACCGAAGTAGTTCGTTTATGCACGACTCTAATTGAAGTTTCAAAAATTAAATCTTATTTTTCCTTGGGTTATTTCTTTATAGATTCTTAGGTTTATCATAAACTTATTTTATTAATTCCGCAAATAATGATTTCCGTATTATGGGGTCAGATCTTGCAATATCACTTTTCATCTTCCCCCTCAATTTTTTTAATCGCTCTGCTCACGGTAGTATAATGCACGCCAATATATTCTGCTATCTCTTTTAAGGTATTGTTATATTACAAGACCTGACCCCATATTTGTTCTAATTTAATAAGTATATAATTAATAGACAAAAAACTTCCACTATTTCATTTATCGCTCCCAATATATCCCCGCTTATACCACCAATTCTTTTCTGGGAATATTTTAAGATCAATAATACTAGCACTACATCTATAATTACTAAAGGAATTAAGTATAACCTAAATAATGGAATGCCTATAACAACCATAGTTAAACTGGCGAAAATAACCTCTCTCCAGCTAATATAATCCATAAATAATTTACCCATACTATCTTTTAAGCGCGCTGGCTTACCTAAAAAAGCGGCTATTACCATACTCCAACGTCCTATAGTGGGAGTAAAAAACAAGGCGGTATCTTTTAAGAATAAGGGCATTTCTACCAGAAGGACAAACTTTAACAATAAGAGAGAAACTAAAGCCACTACCCCTTTAGCCCCAGTAGAACTATCATTCATAATCTTTAGTATTTCCTCTTTATTATGTCCTCCCAAAAATCCATCTACACTATCGGCAAAACCATCTAAATGTAACCCTCCGCTAAGCCAGATCCAAAAAATTAGAACTAAAGTATCACCTACTAATGAAGAAACAGGGAGGTAGTAAAATAATCTTCTTAAAAGTACCAGTAATACTCCCATTAACATTCCTACCAGCGGAAAGAAAGCCATAGAATTAGCCAAATTTTCTGCTAATGCCTCTTCATTTTGATTAGTATTGTTAGAAGGGGGAAACGAAATTATGGGGAGAATAGTTAGAAAACGTATAGCTAAAGATAAATCTCTTAAAATTTTCATTGTTTTATTAGCCCTTTATCTTTAATGGTATTCCGGAAATCATCATAAAAACCTCATCAGCTTTATTGGCAATTATGCTATTTGCTCTGCCCAAAATATCCCGATAAATTCTTCCCAGGGGATTATCTGGAACTAAACCCATACCAACTTCGTTAGAGACAATTATTATTTGAGCAGGAACTTTATAACAAATCTCAGTTAGTTTTTCAATTTCTAATAAAATCTTTTCTTCCCCTTGAGGGTTTCCCACTTTATTCTTTTCCCTTAATAAGAGATTGGAGACTAACAAAGTTAAACAATCTATCAGAATGACTTCTTTTTCTAAACCTAAACTACTAACTAATTCGCTAACTTCTATTGGTTCTTCATAAGTCTCCCACTCAGTTGGCCTTTTAGTTTTATGTTTTTTTATTCTGTAGGCCATCTCTTTATCCAGAGGCTGACCGGTAGCAAGATAAGCTACTGGTTTACCTAAACTAAGAGCCATCTTTTCAGCAAAATTACTCTT
>Ga0315279_10008850_pt1 | contig 12114 bp, 10 predicted proteins | sample YL17G06_20_MG_FD_203694 | JGI IMG/M metagenome (GOLD analysis project Ga0315279, IMG submission 203694) | Sediment microbial communities from Yellowstone Lake, YNP, Wyoming, USA - YL17G06_20 | ecosystem: Environmental > Aquatic > Freshwater > Lake > Sediment | place: USA: Wyoming | collected...
GCTCCTGACGACCTGCTGCTCGGCTTCGGCCAGATCGGACAGCGCCTGATCGAGGGCATACTGTTGCTCGGCGGGGTCGAACTCCATCACCACGTCGCCCGCGCGCACCGCGGTGCCGGTGCCGACCAGGCGAACCAGGCGCAGCATCGACCCGGCCGACGGCGCGGCGAGCGGGACCACCCGGCTTGCCCGGAAATCACCTTTCGCCCAGACATCCAGCTTCAGCGATCCGCGAACCACGCGCGCGGTCGGCACGCCGCGCGCAGTGACGGGGCGCACCGTGAACCGGAGACCGGCGAGCACGAGCCCAACCGTCGTTGCGAGCGCCGCCAGCGCCCATGCGCTTCGCTTCAGTGTCATGTCGCCGCTCAGAGCCATAGTCGATAGTTGAGAGTCGATAGTTAATCGTTGACCGGGTCCGCGATGGACTATCAACTATTGACTGGCAACTGTCGACTATCGCCTATCGACTTCTCTCCACTGGTTTCTTCAACGCCACGCGGTCGCCGGGCACGACACCCGAGGTCAGTGCCGTCTGCTCGCGTCCCCGCCGCACGACAACCACCGTCCGCGGTTCGAACCCCGATCCCACCTGGCAGTACACCGTCGGGCGCCCGTTGACGAGCGACACCGCTTCGGCGGGCACGATGAGGACGTTGGCGAGCCGGCCCACCGCGATGCGCACGGTCGCGCTCATGCCCGGTTTCAACCGGTTGTCCGGTTCCGCCATGGCGAGCTCGAGGTCGAAGTCGCGGGCTGGCGGCCAGCTTCCGGCGAAATCGACGCGGGCGAGCAGCGAGATCTTCGACACGCGCGAGTGGTAATCGCGGTCGGCCACGGCGTCCAGGTGCACGGTGCCGGCCTGGCCAACCTCGACCCGGCCGCGGTCGGATTCCTCCAGCCGCGCGGTCAGGTGTATGGACGACAGGTCGGGCAGCTCGACGATGTTCGCGCCGGCCCACGCGCGGTCGCCCTCGCGGAAGTCCTGGTAGCCGCCGGACGTGCTGCCCGACCGCGGGTTCGACATGATGTTCACGGTGCCGGCAGATGGGGCGCGGATCTGCAGCGCGCCGAGCGCGCGCTCGATGCGGTCGAGATCCTGCCGCACCCGGCCCCGCCTCCGGACCCTGCCCGCAACCCGTGCCGCCGCGGCGGCCTGATCGGCCAGTTGCCTCTTCTCCGCCTCCCGCAGGCGCTGTTCGGCATCGTCGAGCGCGAGCTTCGCGCGCTCGTACTCGAGACGCGCGACCCAGGGACCCTCGACGACGTCGAATCTCGCGCGATCGACGTCGAAGCGCGCCTTCATCAGATTCGTGACGCTCGCCTCCTCGGTGATGTGGGCTTGCGCGCGCGCCTGCTCGATCTCGGCTTCGGCCTGCTTGAGCTCCGCCCGCCGGTCCAGTTCGGCACGCCGCAGCGAGGTGCTGTCGAACTCGACGACCACATCGCCTGGCCTGACGGCCGTGCCGTTCTTGACCAGGCGGATGATCTGGAGCTCGCCGGCATTGGTCGGCGCGCCCAGCACGACCGACCGCACGGGCCGGATCTCACCGCGCAGTTCGACGATGTCCACGAATTCGCCGCGCGTGACGACGGCGGTCGGAAGGTCGAGCCGGGAGCGCCGGACGCCCGTACCGTACGTCACGGCGCCGACGGTCACGAGAGCGGCGGCCGCGACGAGCACGAGCCGGCGGTTGGTGAGTATCCGCATGTCACCACGCTTCCCGCGGCCGGCGCGCAAGGATCGCACCCTCCGCCACACCGGATACCACGACCGCGTGGTCCGCGCCGATCTCGCCCAGAACGACCATCTGACGCACGAACGAGCTGCCGCGGCGCAGGCGCACCCAGGCGCCACCTGCGTCGATCGCGACCGCCTCGCGCGGGACGAGCAGGGCATTCTTCCGGGGGTCGACGCCGATGTCGACCGCCGCCGACAGGTCCGGCATCAGGTTGGCGTCGGAGCCCTCGATGTTGATGACCGCAACGAACCCGCGGACTGCGGGCGTGAGCGAGCTGACGATGGCCAGCGGCGCGAACTGCGCGACGTGTCCGTTGAAGACCAGGCCGGGATAGGCATCGAGCGACACGCGGGCGGCTTGACCGACCGACACCGAGCCGCCGTCCACCTGGCTGACACGCGCCCGCACCTGCATGCGCGACGGATCGACGACGTTCACGATCGGCATGCCGGGCCGCACCTCGTCGCCTTCCTGCACCTCGGTCATCTGTGATCCCTTGAACACGGCCTGCACCACCGCCAGGCCCTCGAACGGCGCGCGGACGACCATGAGGCCCGTGTTGTGCTCCGCGTGTTGCAGCGCCCGCTCGGATCGCGCGCGGCGGATCTCGAGAATCCGCATGTCGGCCTCGGCCGTCCGGCGCCTCAGGGCGCGGGCCTGCCGGACCTGGACGAGCCGTGCCTCGGCTTCTTCGAGCGCCAGCGTGTTCTTCTCGGCCTCGATGGCGGGCAGGACGCGGTTCTTCCGCGCTTCGAGCTGGGCCCGGCCCACGTCGTTCTCCGCCTGCTTCACCGCGGTTTCATCGGCGGCGCGCGCGGCGGCCTGCTCCGCCTCCAGCCGCCGGATCTGCTGCTCGAGATCCTGGTACTCGGTGCGCCGGTCGAACGCGACCCGGATTTGATCCTGGGGATCGAACTCGACGAGCACGTCGCCGGCGCGCACCCGGGTTCCGCCCTTCACCAGGTGCGTGATGACGAGCGTCGGGGAGGACTGCCCGGCCAACCGCGGCGCAATGGCGGCGGCCGCGCGCACGGCTTCGGTGGTGCCGGCGACGCGGACCATGCGAACGAAGGTTCCGCGGCGGACGGTCACGGTGCCGGCGGAATCAAAGGAGGCGGTCCCCGACCGGCCGGGCCACCAGGTCCAGGCGGCCACGACGAGGACGACGGGGACGATGAGCACGACGCCGGGAAGCAGCCGAACCAGGCCGGACTTCTTCATGGGCCCCCGGGGAAACGCGGAATGGTGCGGCGGCCATTATAGACGGGGTGTCCGCCCGGCGTCGCGAGGAGATTGGTCGGCGCGTCTTCGGTAGGGCAAGGCTTCAGGTTCGTCGGCGCGTTGCCGGTAGGGCAAGGCTTCAGCCTTGCCGCGCTACTGTTTCTTGGGCCGCGCCGCGGCCACAGCTGCGGCTTCCAGGTCGGTTCGCCACCAGGTGGCCGAATCGACGCGCTGTGCCTGATTGACGCCGACCACGATCACGTCTGTGGCGGCGATCGGCGACCCGTCCAGCACCATGGTGGAGTATTTCGTGCTGTGCGTGTCGAGCGTCCGCCGCGCGGGCGAGGTTTGCCTAGCCCGCAGCGTGCCTTCCGCGTCGAAAATGAACGCGATGACTGTGAACTGCTCCAGTTGGTCACCTGTCAGGTTGGTCGCCGCGTGCAGCAGGACGGGAGGGCCATCAGCGGCGGTGAGGATCGTTGCCCGATCGAGTCGAACTGGCGAATCCGCGACGTCAACCACGAGGGCTGACCTCTCGGCTGAGGCAAGGGGCAGCAGGAACGTCAACACTGCGGAAAGCAGGGCGGCCATCGGTTTCCTCCGGGCATTGCGGTCAACTCACAGCGTAACACGCCAGATCCGGATCCTTGCCGTTCGCCGCGATCCTCAGTAGCCTCGGCGCCCACCGATCAGCCTGCCGGGGCCTACGATTCGGCGCGCCCTGCCAGGACGGGATCCTGGCGTGTGGCGCGCCGAGCGGGAAGCCAGGTTGCGGCGGCGGCCATGGCCGCAATCGCCACGGCGAGCAGGACGCGCACCAGCGGATCCCCACGGCGCAGACCGGGCACTCTGGCGGCCACCAGCTGCCACGAGGCGAGCGCGCAGGCGGCGCCAAGTGCGATGCCTCCAACCGCTGATGCCCGGCAAGTGGAGGGCTGCGTGGTGGTTCCGCTGTAATCGAACTAGCGGGTTTGCGTGTCGTTGAAGCCGCAGGAGGCAATCTGGCGTGGTTTGGCGTCCGTCAGCAAGTCGGATCCGCCTCAGCGCGGCCCGTTTAGCCGGCTAGTGATAAAATGTAGAGCTAGCTCAGCGTTCAGAGTCTTGGGACCCAGCTCAACAGTCATGCGACCCCGAGAGCACGCGCCGCTAATGCGGCCGGGCGACCAACATTGGGAGAAGTGCGCTCGGCATCAGAACGCATCGACCACTCGCTTCGTGGCCAACATGTTCCTGTGCGACGACTGCAGTAACCGCCTGCAGCACGAAGCGTTCAATGGACGTCCGCCCTTGTTCCAAGGACTCCACGTGGAGGGCTACTGCGGCCTCTGCAATCAGCTCACCGCGACAGACTTGCGGCAGTGGTTCGTGTGTCCAATCTGCCTGAATGTGGTTCTCAGCTATCCGAAGGGCCTGGCCGCCAGTCGCTACGTTCACGAATTTTGGAAGCGCGAGATTACGCCCCGATTCCCCGACCTGGTCCTTGAGGAATTGGACGAGGTCAGGCTCGAGCCGTTCGTACCGGGGAAACGGTCGGCCAGAACGAAAGCCGAAGTCGTCCAAGAACTCGACTACCGGGTTGGCCGCCGACATGGAAATGTCGTCGAGCCCTTGTTCTGTATAGAGATGAAGGCTGGTCCCGCAGCGATCGACCGGATGTCCGAGTTTCAGCTCGACGTAAATGACTTTAACGATATCGCCAATGGTTGCAACCGATGCGGTCTTCCCGCCTATGTCTTCCACGTACAGATTAACGATGAGTACCTCCCGCCGACCAGGCGCAGCATTGCGAGAAACCTATGGTGGACGGACGTCTGGAATCTGGTTCAGGCGCGCAAGGCCATACGTCAGCGTCGGGGCGAAGACAAGCGTGCCGGTTACTATAAGCCGTCGGCGTTTAGGGCTCGCGAGGCGTTCGTCGAGGAGCTTCGCACCGGCGGATACGCGGGCCTGACGGAACGGCTTCGAGCGAACAGAATCGCGCTGATTTAAAGCGGGGCCCGTCGTCGCGGACGACGCTATACTGCAAGATATGCTTGTCGATCACGTGGATCTGGTCAGGATTGATGCGGGCCGTCGACTCGACGCCGAGAGGCAGGCGGAGCTAGGGCAGTTCATGACGCCGGCCCCAACGGCGCGGCTGATGGCGTCGATGTTCGAAGCTCGCGGGGAGCGGATACGGCTGCTCGACGCCGGGGCCGCTGTGGGCTCGCTAACCGCAGCTTGGGTCGCAGAGATTTGCGATCGGAAGCGGAAGCCAAAGGCTGTCCAGATCACGGCGTACGAGCTGGACGAAGCTCTGGCCGAGCGTCTGAAGGGCACGCTGAAGAACTGTCAGCAGACCTGTGACGCCGCAGGCGTGCGTTGCGAGGCCCAACTTCGCCGTGAGGACTTCATTGAAGCCGGCGTTCGGATGCTCGTCGGCGGCTTCTTCAGCTCGGACCTAGAGCAGTTCGACGCCGCCATTCTCAATCCGCCGTACCGCAAGTTCACTACCGATTCCCAGGAACGCCTATTCCTTAGACAGATCGGCGTCGAGACGAGCAACCTGTACACCGCGTTCCTCTCAATCGTCCTGAAACTCCTCGCGCCCGGAGGTGAGATCGTAGCGATCACTCCTCGCAGTTTCTGCAACGGTCCGTACTTCAAGCCGTTCCGCAAATTGCTGATCGACACTGTCCGCCTACGCCGTGTCCACGTTTTCGAGTCTCGTACTCACGCGTTCCGCGAGGACGCGGTCCTTCAGGAAAACATCATTTTCCACGGTGTGAAGGACGACCCTAGCGACAGGCCCGTCGAGGTCTCGTCGAGCACCGGACCTGATGACGATCAGGTGAGCTTCCGCGAGGTGCCGTACGAGCAGCTCGTCCGACCGCACGATTCGGACTTCTTCATTCACCTCGTAGGCGATGAGATTCAGGAGCAGATCGCAGTACGGATGTGCGGCCTTGACGCGCGCCTCGGAGATCTCGACCTGGCGGTGTCGACTGGCCGCGTCGTCGACTTTCGAGCAGTGCAGTTCATCCGGCGGAACCCTGGCGCCAACACTGTCCCGCTGATCTACCCGACTCATTTCGACCGCGGCTTCGTCCGGTGGCCGAAGCAGTCTAAGAAGCCAAATGCGATGGAGATGCTACCGGGCGTCGAAGAACTACTGGTGCCGAACGAGCCGTACGCACTCGTCAAGCGCTTCTCAGCTAAGGAAGAGCGACGCCGCGTGGTCGCCGCTGTGTACGACCCCGGGCGGGTGTCGGCAGACAGAGTCGGTTTCGAAAATCACCTGAACTACTATCACCGCAACGGACGAGGACTCCCGGAGGCGCTTGCGAAGGGATTGGCGATATTCCTAAACTCCACCCTCGTTGACTTGTATTTCCGCCAGTTCAACGGCCACACGCAGGTGAATGCGACGGATCTGAGGAGTCTCCGTTATCCGAGTGAGGAGCAGCTGCTGAGGCTTGGCGCTCGAATGGCCGCCCAACTCCCGAGTCAGGACGAGATCGACGACATCGTTGAGCAAGAGCTCTTTGGCGATCAGAACGGGGACGATCCTGTGAAAACGACGAAGAAGGTTCAGGACGCGCTGGTAATCCTGAGGCAGCTTGGCTTCCCTCGGCAGCAGATCAACGAGCGCTCGGCCCTCACACTGCTCGCACTGGTCGACGTCAAACCGAGGACGCCTTGGGCCATAGCCCACAACCCTCTGATCGGTATAACGCCGATGATGGATTTCTTCGGTGAGCACTACGGCAAGCGGTACAAGCCGAATACTCGTGAAACCGTCCGTCGCCAGACGGTTCATCAGTTTGTGGACGCGGGACTCGTCCTAATCAACTCTGATATGCCCTCGCGGCCGACGAACAGTCCGAACTCCGTCTATCAGATCGAACCAAGGGCGCTCGCGCTACTCCGGTCGTATGGGACACCAGCGTGGAACACCGGCATAAAGACCTACGTGACTTCCGTTCGGACTCTGAAGGAGAAATACGCTCGCGAGCGGGAGATGAAGCGGATTCCGCTGACCCTTGCCGAAGGTAAGAAGATCACGCTTTCTCCAGGCGGCCAGAACGTCCTCGTCGAGCACATCGTCACGGATTTTTGTGAGCGGTTCGCGCCCGGCGGGCACATTGTTTACGTCGGCGACACCGATGACAAGTTCGCGTATTTCGATGAGCAGTTCCTGAAGAGGCTTGGCGTCCAGATCGAGGGGCACGGCAAGATGCCAGACGTGGTTGTCTACCACAAACGGAGAAGGTGGCTTGTGCTGGTCGAGGCCGTAACCAGTCACGGACCCGTTGACGGCAAGCGTCACGGCGAACTGAAGCGGCTTTTCAGAGGGGCGAAGCCAGGGCTCGTTTTCGTCACGGCGTTCCTTGATCGGAAGGCCATGGTGAAGTACCTTAGCGACATCTCTTGGGAGACGGAGGTGTGGATCGCCGACGCGCCGGATCATTTGATTCACTTCAACGGCGAGCGGTTCCTTGGCCCGTATGATAAATAGTACTGCGAAACACGAGGACATCGTGTCGGACCTTTTCATGGCTCTGCTCGCCGTGAACAGCTGGACGCTGGAAAGGGTCGGGCGTCTGTACCCGACGCTCCAAGAGAACGGGCTGTTCGATGTGCGCGCACTGAGCGGCCTTGACCCAGAGCAGATTGAGGAGCGTCTTTCGGCAGCCGGATACAGGCGTGGCCCTGTGCTTGGTGCCATGATGGCGTTGCGCGTACAGCATGTCGCGCTCGCGCTCGCCAACGGTGGCGCGCAGCTTCTCGCGGAGTACGAAGCGGCCCGGGACATGGCAGCCGCTCGCAAGTATCTGCTCAAGTTAAAGGGAGTCGGACCAGCGGTCGTGGAGAGCTACCTGTCGCTCCGGTCGTCAGCCCGATCATGAAGGCCGTGGAGGCGGACTTCGACACCGTGATCGTCCCAGCCCGAGAGGAAGGGTTTCAGCGCGTCTTCATCGGGGAACGAAAATGGTACCCGATCCGCTTGAGCCCGGAATCACGAAAGCGGCTGAAGTACGTCGCCGCATACCGGACCGCCCCTATCTCCGCCGTAACGCACGTGGCAGACATCCGAGTCGTCGTGGCCCTAGATGACGGGCGCTGGGCCATCGAGTTCGGCAGCGTTCGGGAAGTCGCGCCGATCAGGTTCGTCAGCGACGGTGCCACGAAGACGCTTCAGACGCCGCGACTCACGAGTCTTGACAGGCTACTCACGGCTCGCACTCTGAACGCGCTCCTGAGCAAGCGAAGCGAGTAGGCCGGAGCGACGGAATTGACGGCAGGCCGCCGTATCAGGACCATCCCCTCCAACCAGACGCCTTCGCCGAAATCGCTGTGAGTCCGGACGGGGCGCTGGGCGGGGCCGCCGAAGGCGACAGGATCGAATTCGAATCGCCACTCATGCTGACGGCTCACGCCGGAACGATGACCGTGCGGACGTCTGCCTGGTAGGCATGCAGGCGGTCGAACACCTCGTTGACCGGCGCCGCCTCGAGTGGAACGGTCCGCGTGACCACCTGCGAGAAGTCCAGGAGCCCCTGGCGTGCGAACTCGAGCACGGCCGGCAGTTCCGAGCGCAGGTGATCGGATGAGCCGATGACCTCGGCTTCCCTCCCGAGCACGTCGCGGTAGACGTCGATGGCAAGCTCGCGATCGGGCAGCCCCACCATCACGGCACGGCCGCGCGGCGCCACGCTCCTGATCGCCTGGATCATCGTCCCGGTGTGGCCCACCAGGTCGAGCGCGACGTCGGCGCCGCCGTTCGTCAGGGCGCGGATGGCCTCCACCGGGTCCGTCTGCGACGCGTCGACGGGCGTTGCGCCGCATGCCGCCGCGGTCCGGAGTTTGTCCGGCCGGATGTCCACGGCGACGATTTGAGAGGCGCCCATGATGCGCGCCAGCTGCACCGCCGAAATCCCCAGCCCGCCCGCGCCGATGATCGCCACCTGTTGTCCCGGCTCCAGACGGCCCCGGCGCAGCGCGTGATACGCCGTTGCGGTGGAGCACATCATCACGGCCGCATGGGCCAGCGCGACACCTTCCGGGACCATCACGAGGCTGGCGGCAGGCATCACGACGAACTCCGCGTACCCGCCGTGCCGGTGCTTGCCCATCATCTGGCCGTCGGCGCAGAACTGCTCGTGGCCCTCGCGGCAGAACCGGCACGTCCCGCACGTGGCCAGGTAGTGGACGGCCACTCGATCCCCCGGGTGGAACTGATCGACCTCGGCCCCGATCCGTTCGACAATGCCCGCGACCTCGTGACCGAGGGTGAGCGGGAGGAACGGGACCCGAGGCGCGCCCGCCTGGTAGTGCGCGTCGGAGTGGCAGATGCCTGCGGCACGCACCCGCACCAGGACCTCCCTGCTGCCGGCCTCGGGCACGGGCGTGTCGCGGGTTTCGAGCGGGCGGCCAATCTCGACGAGCTGCAGCGTCTTCATGTCAGATGGCGGCAGTTTACCGCAACCGCATGACGAAGCGGGCAACCTCGGGACTGCCAACCCGTGACAGAGAAACTGCCGACCACCTGCCTCTCGAGTGCTAGCTATTACATCGATGGCGATTCGGGAGGCGGAGGGGGCAGCGCGGACATGGCGAAGTCGATCTTCGACACGAAGGTCGATCCCGTGGTCGACAAGCACCTCGCCGTTCCCGCGGAGGCAAAGATCGATCTTCGCGCCACGACGACGGGTTCGACGGTCAAGGTGAAAACAACCGTGTCGAAGGTGACGAGCAAGTCCGACAAGCTGCGCCTGCAGGTGGCGCTCGTGGAAGAGTCGGTCCGCTACAGCGGCGAGAACGGCACTCGCTTCCACGAAATGGTGGTGCGCAGCCTGGCGGTGCCAGCCTCAGCGCCGGCCAAATCACCTGCGGCGGCACCGGCTGCCGACACCAAGCCCGCTGCTCCTCCGCAGGGCTTCTCCCTCCGGCCGGGCAAAGGTGGCACCTTCGAGTACACGTTCGACCTGGCGAAGGTGGCCGTGGAGGCGAAGGCCCACCTGGAGGACTTCGAGACCAACACGCGCAAGGGCCAGTACACCTTCCGTGAGAAGAAGCACGAGGTGAACGCGTCGGCGCTCGCGGTGGTGGCCTTCGTCCAGGACGAGGCGACGAAGAAGATCCTGCAGGCCGTCTACGTGAAGCCGCCGGCGGTCAAGAAGACGACGAACTAGCAGCGCTGCGCGCGAGTTGTTTGGCTTGACACCATCGCGTCCCGGACGTATCTTCGCGTTGCTTCGCTCCAATCACCGAATGCGGTCGGGTTCCGTTCCGCATGGCCCGGCCGCAGGACCAGGCGGAGTGGTCGTCGCACGCGCTTCCAGGCGACGTCGGTGGTCGGGCTGATGGGTACTGCGTGTCAGGGTCGGACGTGGTCCGGCCATCTTGTGAAAGGAGGAGATCGGCACATCGACGAGTCGCTCGACTCGTCACCGAGTGGAAACGACAACCAAGGGAGGGGTCAGTGAACGCTGACAATTCGCCGCCGGGCCCGAACAGGCCCGTCGGGAGGGTTGCTTTCCGGGCCCTCTCGACGGGCCTGTCTTGTCTCCGGGCCACGCCGGCCATCACCCCGTGTCTCCAAAAACCCAGGGCCCCTGGATCCGCGAGACGCCCGCCAGGTCGGCTCCCGAGAACCTGCTGAAGCGCGTCGGCCTCGCACGGCAGGTCGGCGACGGTGTCGTCAGGATCGATGGCGCGTGCCTGCGCCGGTCATGACCCCGATCCTCGCCGCCCTGAACAGGAGATGGCTCGGACCCGCCGACACCTCGCCATCCCACCCAAGGCCGGACTACAATCGCCGCGTCAGTCGTCGCGTCAGTCACCCCCCTTGTGCCACGCTGGTTGAGAGTGCCTGGAGGTGCCTATGCACGGCATTCGCGTCCTGTTCCTTTGCGGGCTCCTGCTCGCATGCAGCTGCACTCGCGCCCGGGGCGTCGAGGATGCCCGGTCCGTCGCCACCGGAACCGTCCCGTCGCGGGCCGAGGCCGCTGATACAACCAAGGCCGCTTCGCAAACCCGCGCCGCAGACACGACGCAGCCACTGGGCGAATTCGAACCGCTGACCCGGGCCGATGTCGAACTCTACCTGAAGGTCATGCGCGCCGCCGCCCAGCGGGTCAAGAACCTGTCGGCCGCCGACCGCGACGCTCTCAAGGCGTTTCGCGCGATGACGACAAGTCGGAATCCCACCCAGGTCCCGTCGGCCGAACAGATCGCCGCGATACAGCGGGCCGGCGACCTGGTGAGCCTCGACGCGGTGGTTGCCCGCGAAATGGGCATCGCCAGGCGTTACGGCTCCATTTCGGGCCGCGTGACAGCGTTCATCGAACCCCCGATGGGCGGCTCGGGCGACGACGATGCACCCAGGATGACCGCGGAGCAGAAAGCTCAACTGAAGCTCCGGATCGAACGTTTTCAACAGCAGCGCAAACTCGACGCGGCGACGCTCCAGCCCCATCGCGACGAGATCCAGTCGCTCCAGAAGCAGGTGAATCTGCTCCTCCATCCCGAAAGCATTCCCCAGTAGCCGGCCACCCGCCGGCTGTGACTGCTGGACGTGGCGAAGGGCGTCTACGACGCGCGAGGAGCGTGGCGAATTGGATGCCTGGTCAGTCGGACGAGGCGTCCTGAGCCCAAAGGCATCAGGAGTCTTTCGCCTGGATCCTGAGCATGGCGAGATTCTCGCGACGCCGATCGAAGGCCTTTCCTGCCAACACGAGGAGCAGGCGGCCGATGAGGTAGCACAGGCCGCACCAGGCGAGGAGCAGCACGGGCGCGAGCGCCGATCGATGGAGCAGGCTTGAAGCGACGAGCGCCAGCAGAATGCAGGGAGCGCCACTGGCGACGACGGTCGCCAGTCCGAACAAGGTGGCGAGGCCATGCGCGCTGCTGCCGCGACCGACGCTGTTCAGATTCACGGCGCGCGGAAAGAGGGCAGAGAACATCGCGGTGGCTGGCGCCATGATCAGGTGCATCGCCACGAGCGAAATCGGAATCGCCAGCCACATGGCGAGCGAACCTCCGGGGAACGCGACGAAGGCTGCCACGAGGCAGAACAGCGCCAGTGGTCCCGCGATGAGGGCAAAGCCGACCGCCTTGCCAGTCAGGTAATCACGATCCGTCAGCGGTGACAGCAGCGCCAGCGTGA
>Ga0315279_10008851_pt1 | contig 12113 bp, 11 predicted proteins | sample YL17G06_20_MG_FD_203694 | JGI IMG/M metagenome (GOLD analysis project Ga0315279, IMG submission 203694) | Sediment microbial communities from Yellowstone Lake, YNP, Wyoming, USA - YL17G06_20 | ecosystem: Environmental > Aquatic > Freshwater > Lake > Sediment | place: USA: Wyoming | collected...
GCCGAGGATCAGAATGAAGCTCCCCTTTGCGGACTTTCGGACAAGCCTCGAAAGATCTTTATTCAGCCGGCCAGCCACCTTTATTTGTCTTTTAGTCTCCACGGAATCCTTTTATCGGTTTCGTATGGCCCCTGGGGACCCTAGTTCACCTGCTTCTCGTCCGAGGACGAACTCCGAGTGTGTGTCAAGTAGATAAAGATGGCCGCGGCGAGCGACATGCCAGCTATAGTCGCGAACATGTAGAAGGGTCGGGGAGGCTCACCGCTGCCGAGGATCGATGTCGCCATGAACGGGCCGATGGCCATGCCGAGGAAGCGGGCTGAGTTAAGGAAACCCATCCCCGTACCCCTCCTGCCCGATCTGCCGCCGAGGAGGTTCGGCGGGATCCCGGCCTGCATGGCTCCGGTCAGGATTCTTAGGACGATGAACTGGACGGGATTAACGACGAAGGCGGTCGCCATAATAGCCACCCCAGCGCCCACGGAGAGGATCGGCAGCGACCTATCTGTAATTATCTTTGTCATGAGAGGAGTCGCAACCGCGTAGGCGAGGCCGTTAAGGACAGTGGCCACTGTAGTGTAGAGGAGTAACTGCTCGTATGGGATGCCCAACGACTCGAGGAACCAGGAGATCGTGGGAGCGATGAAGCTGATACAGATGTAGATCAGGACAAGGGCGATCACGTCTGGTAGAATCGACTTGAAGTCCTCGAAAGTGAAACGCCTCGCATCGCTCCTCTTCGCCTCAGGTGGCGGCATGCTCAGTATGGAAACGACAGGAATTATGCAGACGAAGAGGATAGCCGACGAAGCGAGGGTAATCCTATACCCTGCGAGTGAGGCCATCACTCCACCAATTCCTGGGGCGACCAGGCTGCCCATCGTCATCGCCATCATCTGGTAACCTAGGGCTTTCTTCAGGTCCTTCGCCGGCGCCACTGAAGCGACAAGGGCGAACATCACAGTGCTCAACCCGCCGAAGGAGCCCTGGAGGCCCCTGAAGAGGACTATGTGGATGACGTCCGCCGAGAGGGCCATTCCGGAGTAGACGATGATGTTCCCAACGATGACGAGGAGCATGATCTTCTTTACACCGACCCTGTCGCACATCCAGCCCCAGAAGGGGGCGGTCAACGCCAACAGGCTCGAGGACACTAACGCGGAGATCCCCGTCCAATAAGTCGCATCTATGAGTGAGAAGCCGAGGTCGCTGCTGATGAAGAGGGGCATGAAACCGCCCATCAGGTTGAAGGCGACTGATACCAGGAACTGCACCAGGAGGGCGGCGGTGGTCATGCTCATCCGCCTCAGGGCGTTAGGGGCTTCACTCAGATCCAACAGGGCTGCATCTCTTCGAAGAACGATTTTCTTCGGGTTAGGAAATCAGATAAGGGCTAGATCAATTTAAACGTAATGTAAGCTAAGATATTCTAGGATTTACTAAATTTTACGAGAGCAATATGTCATGCCCTAACAACTATTCAATTCCTGAACAAGCTTATACTCTCCAGAAAAACATGTATCAGACGAGTGTTATAGTAGGAGGCTCAGCTTGTCCGAAGTTATCCGGCACATCGGGAAAAACGTGAAGCTCGGCGAGGATGTGACGTTCTGGCACTTCACCTATATCGGCGACAATACAGAAATAGGCGACGGTACCAAGATCGGCTCCCTTGCCCACGTCGACTACAACGTTAAAATCGGTAAAAGATGCAAGATAGAGGGAATGGTCTACATCCCGCCAATGACTGTCATCGGGAACAACGTCTTCGTTGGCCCAGGTGTCATATTCACCAACGACCCCTTCCCCATGTCACCGAAGATGGTGGGGGTCAAGGTCGAAGACGGCGCCATCATCTGCGCCGGCGCCATGCTCAAGGCGGGGATAACCGTAGGCCGCGACTCCATCATCGGCTTCGGCTCGGTCGTGACGAAGGACGTGCCCCCTGGCAAGGTCGCCTACGGGAACCCCGCCAGAGTCAGATACAACAAGGATGAATACCTGAAGAAGAAGAGGAAATGGGAGCAGGGTACCCCGTAAGCGGGGAGTAGCTGGAACAAGAGTGAGAGCTACCCCTCATCCTCCCTCATGACCCTCTCGATCAGCGCCTCGATCTCAACCTTTGACAACAATGCCACGTTATCGGTATTGAGAACGTCTAACCTGGCGCTGTTGTCGAACTTGACGTTCCTGTAGTTGTCGTCCATGTCGTAGAGGGGTATGACGGAGTAGTAGTCTCCGAGGTCCAGGGCGTAATTAGACTCGTATAGGGTCATGAGCTCCTCGTCAAGCTTCTCGCCTCGCCTCCCCCCAATCGTTTCGACCCTAATTTTTCCCGGATCGTAGCCATATTGCGGCGCGAACTTCTTTATCATGACATCAGCCAGTTCGCTTATTCTCAGGGCCTGCATCTTGAGGATGAAGACCTCCCCTCCTTTAGATACACGTGTAGACTCGAGGATGAGCTGGACGGCCTCCGGGATCAACATGACGAACCTCTTCATGTCAGGCGAGGTGAGCGTGATGGGACCCCCAGCCGCGATCTGGGACCTGAAAATCTCGAAGACGGAGCCGCGGGAGTTGAGGACGTTCCCGAAGCGGACGCAGCTGAACTCGGTCCTCTTGCCGCCTTTATAGTAGTTCGCGGCTATCGTGAGCTTCTCTCCGAGGAGCTTCGTCGCCCCCATGGTGTTGATAGGCGATACGGCCTTGTCGGTGCTTATCATCACGAACTTTTGGACGTTCTCATCCAGGGAGACCTCGATCACGTTCTGCGTCCCCTCGACGTTGGTCTTGATTGCCTCGAAGGGGTTATACTCGCAGAGGGAGACATGCTTGAGGGCAGCTGCGTGGAATACGACGTCGATCCCTTTCAAGGCGTAGATGAGCCTAGTCTTATCCCTGACATCTCCTAGCAGGAACCTCAGCCTGGGGTCTCCATCGTACCTCTGCTGGAAGTCGAACAGGCCGTACTCATTGTTGTCGTAGACCCTGACCACCTTCACGTCGAGGTCTAAAAGCTTCTTGACGATGGCGCCGCCGATCGTCCCGCAGCCGCCGGTGATCAGGACGCTTTTACCCCTGTAGTAGTCTGATAGCGTTTTCCTTGAGCTGGGCAAGTTAGAACACTCTCATTAAAGGTTCCCGATGTTGATTAAATAAAACTATTCTTTTCGATTAGTTTCTAAAACCTAATACTATGCATGCTCTCATTGGGTCAAGAATAAGTTATTAAACAAAAAGTGAATAATAAGTCAGTTGAAGAGTTTGGTTGCCATGGGCTCGAAGAACATACCCCTGTACAGGATTTTCTGGGACGAGGCGGACGTCGAGAGCATCACGAGTGTGATAAGACGGGGGTTCTACTGGTCTTCAGGCCCTACGGTCGAGGAGTTCGAGGGTAAGGTTGCGGATTTCGTCGGCAGACGGTACGGCGTGGCCTTCAACTCGGGCAGCTCGGCCCTCCAAGCGCTCCTCCTCAGCTACGACTTCGAGCCAGGCAGCGAGGTGATCGTACCCTCTTTCACCTTCATCTCCTCGGTCAACTCCGTCCTCCACATCGGGGCAGCGCCGACTTTCGCCGACATCGAGGAAAAGTACCTTGGCCTAGACCCTGCCAGCGTGGCCGAGCGGGTCACGAGAAAGACCAAGGCCATACTCCCGACCCACTACGGGGGCTGTCCTTGCAAGGTAGATGAGCTTAGAAAGCTCGCCGAGGATCATGGGCTCGTGCTAATAGAAGACTCAGCCGAGGCACTCGGCGCGGAGATCCGTTCAAAGGGGAAAGCGGGCTCCTTCGGTGACTCCGCTATCTTCAGCTTCTCAGGTAACAAGGTGCTGACGACGGGAGAGGGGGGTTTGGTCGTCACGGACTCGGAGAGGGTATGGAGGAGGCTGAAGTTGATCAGATCACACGGCGACCTAGCGTCAGGGGAAAAGTTCTCCTCGGGCACGACTGAGAACTTCGTGAGGCTCGGATGCAACTGGCGGATGTCGGATATAACTGCCTCAGTCGGCCTTTCGCAGTTTGAGAAACTGGATAAATTGATTGAGATGCGGGCCGAGAACGCGAGATATTTTTCATCCAAGTTGAGGGGCATAAGGGGCGTGACTCCTCCCCTTATCAATAAGGACAGGGTCAACACCTTCCAGATGTATACGGTCAGCTTCGACGAGGATGTCTTTGAAAGGGACGCCCTGAAGGACTACCTCGAGAAGGAGGGCGTCACCTGCAAGGTCTACTTCAAGCCCATCCACCGCAACGAGTTCTACAGGGGATACTCTAAGGGCGTGGAGCTACCTGTAACCGACGCGGTCTCGAGGCGGGTACTGACCCTGCCCATGTACCCTGGGCTCACCAAAGACGAGATGGATTACATAGCCGAGAAGATCAGGGAGTACCCTGGCTGACCTATTTCTTTCTGGGTTTCTCATGCTCCCAGATAGGGTTCTTGAGGACCCAACCCTCGTTCCTCCACTCGAAGAGGTCCCTGTTGTAGAACTTGTCTACGATCTTCCAGAACTCCTCGGCCGTGTAGCCTGTGAAGTCGAGGAAGGCCTGGAGTGACCGTTGATCGAGCTTAGCGTCGTGTTCCTTGACGAGTTCTATGCCCTCATCCCGGGTGATGTAGCCTTCCCTTATGAGGCGGCAGGCGACATCCGTCGCCGTCCTGTGGCCGAACTTCGGGTACTTTAGCCAGGGGTGGACAAGGTAGCTGACGGCGTCTATCTGCTTCCAATCCTCGAAGTGCCCCTCGCGGTTCCATTCGTTCGCCAGGGTCTTCCAGCCGTACCTTTTGGCGACGCGTAGGTGCATGACCTCATCCCAGGGCGTGAAGTAGCTGATGTATATCGGCTCGACGCCGGCCCTGTCGATCTCCTCAAGCGAGGGGTAGACTAGTGGGTTGAGATCCTTCTTCGAGATTCCTCTGCTAATCCAGAAGTCGAGGGGTACAGATTTGGCGACGTCGTTGTTAATCTGCTCCCTTGCGCTGTAGGTCTCTTCCAGCTTGAGGCCTCCGTACTCGTAGCTGACGTTCTCGCCGTAGACGACGAGTGGGATACCCATCTTGATGGACATCTGTATGGGCCAGACGTAGACGGCGCGGTCCCAGTACCAGGTCGGGCTGCCGAACTCCTCGAAGGCTATACGGAGCATCTTCTTGGCCAGTCTCCGGTTAAGATGGAGGGATAGAATGTCGCATCCGAAGGCCTCGCTCATGTTGTTGAAGTTGTGGAGCCCGACCTCCGTCCAGTCAAAGTTGTAGACGTTGAGGAGGAGTGGGTTCATCCCCATCTTTTCCTTCATCAGGTATACCTGGTAGTAGCTGTCCTTCCCGGGGCTGACGGCGACGATGCAATCGTAGTATCCATCTTTCCTCCTGTACTTGTCGCAGAGCCTCTCAAGCTCCTTCCACCTCTTCTCCCAGTCCACGTTCTTCCTTTGCTCATGATGGACGCACGCCGAGCAGACGCCCTCCTCGTTGAATACGATCCCTGGGCGTGTATCTGGGATGACGCACTTTTTGCAGTAGCGCATATAGGATGCCTTAGTGAAGACTACTGCCTTCGATAAATAAAATATTGTAGACTACCTCTCTCCGTAACAGTCAGGCTTTCATGCGTAACCATGTTAGTTTGACAGCCGACTTTCGTCTAGGAGGCTCGCTCAGGTTATGTAGGTGTACATGATTAGAATGGAGTGGGGAACGGTCGGGTTGGAGCCAGTCGAGATCGCCGGACGACTTGTGGGCGAGGGAAAACCTTGCTTCATCATCGCCGAGGCAGGCGTCAACCACAACGGGGACGTAGAACTAGGCAAGAAACTGATAGACGCCGCCAAGTCCTCGGGGGCGGACGCCGTCAAGTTCCAAGCATTCAGAGCCGAGAGACTTGCCACGAGGAGCGCGAGGAAGGCCAACTACCAGAGGACAGCCCAAGACGACGACTCCCAATTCGAGATGTTGCGGAGGCTTGAGCTGAGCGGGGGGGATTTCAAGGAGCTCGCCGACCACTCCAGGAGGAGAGGAATCATCTTCCTCTCGTCATGCTTCGACCCTGAGAGCGCCGACCTCCTAGAGAAACTCGACATCGCAGCGTACAAGATGGGATCGGGCGAGCTCACGAACCTGCCTCTCCTCAGGTACGTTGCCTCGAAGGGGAGGCCGATGATCCTCTCCTCCGGGATGAGCACGATGGAGGAGGTCGCCGAGGCGCTGGAGGCGGTGAGGGAGGGGGGCTGCGACCATATCGTGCTCCTCCACTGCATCTCCAGTTACCCGGCGAAGGCGGAGGACGTCAACCTCAGAGTTATCCGAGCTCTCAGCGAGCATTTCAAGGTCCACGTCGGCTTCTCGGATCACACCCTCAGCCTAGTCATCCCGGCTGCGGCGGTCACGTTGGGAGCGGTGATGGTTGAGAAGCATTTCACCCTAGACCACAGCCTCTCTGGCCCCGATCATGGGATGTCCCTCGAGCCGAAGGAGTTCAGGGGGATGGTGGCGAACATTCGTGAGGTGGAGGAGGCCCTCGGCGACGGGGTCAAGAGGGTGAGAGAGGCGGAGAGGCAGGTCAGGGCTGTCTCGAGGCGGAGCGTAGTGGCCGCCGTTGATATCCCGGCCGGGACGAGAATAACGTCAGAGATGCTCGACATTAAAAGGCCGGGGATAGGGATAGAGCCTAAGAGGATCGGTGAGGTCGTCGGCAAGAAGGCTAAGAGGCTCATCGGCAGGGACGAGCTCATCTCATGGGAAGCCCTGACCGAGTAATAGCCGGTTCTACGTTTGTTTCTTGACGACCTTGGCGGGGACGCCGTAGGCCACGACGCCGGCTGGTATGTCGTGGGTGACGAAGCTGAAGGCGCCCACGACGGAGTTCCTACCGATGGTGACGCCCGGCATCACAAGGCTGTGGCTACCAATCTTGGCTCCCTCCTCTATGACGACCTTCCCCTTCTTGTCGTCGATGGTTGACCACGAGTAGATTGAGCAGTGGGAACCTATCTCGACGCCCCTCTCGATCCTAACGCCGTGCTTGGCGTTGATATAGGTGAAGGCGCCTATGTCCGTGTTGGGCGCGAGCTCGAGGTTCTCGTGGTACTGGCACATCCAGTTCCACCTTGTCATCCCGCGCTCGTCGAACTCCGGCCTCATCCACTCCTTGAACCTGCTCAGGTTCCACTCACCCTCCTGAAATCTCCTTCGGCTAGTACGTTATCTGTTTTTGCAAGAGCCCATCGTCGATAACCAGGCTCTTCAGGACATCGACGATCCTCTTTGAAGCCTTGCCGTCACCCCATGGGTTCCGCCCCTTCTTCACCTTCTCCCTGAAGGCTTTGTTATTGATAGCTCGATCGATGGCTTCTATGATAGCATCCTTATCATGGGGGACGTCTATGACGTTCTCGCCCCTGAGCCTCCCCTCCTGCCTGATGCCTATGTTGATGAACGGTAAACCGAAGGAGGGGGCCTCTATTAGGCCGCTGCTCGAGTTACCGACCATCGCCATCGCGACGCTCATGAGGCCGAGGTACTGTCCCTGGGGGAGGCTCCTGTACGGTTTGATGTAGGGGGGTAGACGGGTCTCCTCGATGACCCCTATCATGCTCATCCCCCCCGCGTCGTTGTTCGGGTAGATGAGGATTGTCTGGGCTTTCACCGTTTTCAGGGCCTCGATGGTTATCCTCATCTGCTTGGCGGCCTCCGCTACTTGGGTCGTTACAGGGTGCTGGACGGCTAATATGATAGGCTTTCCTAGATCGAGGTTGAACTCTTTGGCTAATTCCTCGGGAGGGCCCCTGGGGGCGTTCAGTACCACATCGAGAGCTGGCGCCCCTACGACGTGGACGTTTTCTGGCCTCTCCCCGAGCCTGATGATCCTCTCCGCCCCGTCCCTCGTGGCCGGGAAGTGCACATGAGCGAGCTTCGTAATGGCGTGGCGGATGGACTCGTCTATGCAGCCCTTCGTCACCTCGCCGCCGTGGACATGAGCTACGACCCTATTCGTGTATGCGCCCGCTATGGCGCCTGCGAAGGCCTCGCTCCTGTCGCCGAGGACTAGGACGATATCAGGGTTGATCCTTTCGAACGCTTCGGTGACGCCTATTATGCCCTTGCCGAGGGCCTTCGCCATGGACGCCTCAGAGTCGTCGCAAGGGCTCATATCGACGACCTCGTCGACTCTGAAGCCACTCCTCTCGATGTCCTTCAGGGTGTAACCGTGTACTTTCGAGAGGTGCATGCCCGTGGCGATGATGTGAAGCTCAAGATCCTTTGATCTCCCTAACTCTACGAGTATGGGCGTCAATATCCCGAACTCCGCCCTTGTGCCGGTCACGACGGCTACCGACCTCAAATTCTACCCTTCCTCCTCCGGTCCTTCAGCAGCAGGTCTATTATCCTGAGGTCGAGGAGTGTGTCGACGTCGAGAGACCTCTCCTCAGGCATCACGTAGGCCCTGATGTCCTTTCCGTAGAGGGAGTTGCCCTTCATCAGGGTGTCCCTCCGGGTCGCGTAGATGGCTCCATTCAGGGAATACACCTTTGGGAGGTCCTGGCGCCTGATCTTTGTCTCCTCACAGAAGAAGGGGACGAGCTTGTCTCCTTCAAGGGTGAACATTAAATAGGGACTGTGCTTCGCCTCGGTGACCGAGATGACTGAGTCAGCGCCTGTATCGAAAAGAACCTTGACCGCCCCATCTATGTCCCCCGCATCCCTGAGCGGGCTCGTCGGCTGGAGCGTGACGGCGACATCTACCTTCCCGCCCTGCTCCTCGATGTGCCCCACCATGTGCCGTATCGCTTGGATCGTCGGGCTACTATCATAGGCGAGTTCTTTAGGTCTCAGAACAGGAACCTCCACCCCATAGTACTTGGCGACGCCGGCGATCTCCTCTTCGTCCGTTGATACGACGACCCTTGTTAGGAGCCTAGATTTTTTTGCAGCCTCAATCGTGTATGCGATGAGGGGCTTCCCGGCGACATCGCGGAGGTTCTTCCCAGGTATCCCCTTGGAGCCACCCCTTGCCGGAATTATGCCGACGACGCTCAACGCCTCTGACTTGCTGCTCATACACTCACGCCCGACCCATTCTCACAACCTTCTCTACGAAGAGTTTGATATTATCAGGGTAACCCGGTTTAATAATATCCTCGTTGAGCCTAGCCACGGATTCCCTCTCTGTCCCGCTGAATAATCTCATCGCCTTCAAAAACTCTTGAGGGGTCTCGACATATCTTGAAGTTCTTTCATCCCCTAGCAGGCTCGAGAAGTAGAGCTTCGAGAGGTTGTTGATGTTAACGAGGATGTTGGGAGCGCCGAGGCTGGGGGCTTCGACAGCGCAGCTTGAGTAGACGGTCGAGTGGATATCAATATATAGCATCAGCTCGTAGAAATCGCGTTCGAGCTCCACCATAATGTTATCGGGAAGGATAAGGCCCGAGTAGTCGCGCTCAATCGGGTGCCGAGGGATTAAAATATAGCCGATGTCCCTGTTCAGTGCTGCACAGGCGATTATAAAGCCTATGAGGTCGTCCTCCACGGTCGATTGAAGGGTCACTCCAACCACTTTTTTGAACTTCTTCAGCCTGTTCACGAGTGATGTGTCTGGTTTAAAATTATGTTTTAGGTAGTCGATGTAGAAGCTGCCCACGGTGTAAGCATTTCCCGCCTCAACGAACTTGCCATGTTCAAGGATCTCCGCGTCCCTCTTTCCGAAGACCAGCATGTGATCCGGGTAGAAGGCCCTGTTCAGGTCGGCGTAGATGTTGTAGGCCTCGTGGCCCTCCCCGATCGAGCCGTGCTGTATCTCGACGACCTTAATGTCAAGGTCCTTCGCCGCCTTCACCTTCCCCATATCGTAGTAGGAGCAGACGACGAATACGAAACTGGGCTTCAAATGTTTGAAGAACCGCTTGTACGCGGAGTATCTGCTCCTGAAGGTTCTGATTATCCTCTCGTCGTTGACCTCGAGACCATAATCCTTCTTAATCTGGTCCAGCGTCGTCTGCCCCACGATCTTTAAGGGTCCTGGGCTAAGATTCCTCTTGATGGCCGAGAGGAGGTAGATCGGGTAGATCCCTGTTATGTTCTTTGTATAGACCTCCTCCCTCGGAAGGTGGTCTGGCTCTGGATCCTCGATCACGAGTGTCTTATCTCTCCCGAGTTCGTCTGCCAGTGGGTCGGCGAACCTGTCGAGGTACTTGCCTTCGATCCTCTTTCTGACGTTCCTTCTGGATGTTGAGAAGATGACGTAGTCGTACTGCCTGAACCAGCCTCCGAAGCCGTAGAACAGCTTACCGATTGAGTCGATAATTGAACCGGCAGAGGCCTTGGACCGGGTTCTCCTCATCCTCCTCCCCTTGAAAAGGTAGGATGTCGCGTAAGCGATCCTGAGGTAAGGCCAAGCCTGTTCGCCGTCTACCACGATGCTCGAGACGTCGTACTTCTCCTCGACCTCTCTTAGGAAGTGGCTCACTGTATGAACCCCGTAATGGTTATTGTGGGGAGCAGGTTGATTATTGAATTTTGGTATAAGGGCTGGTTTTACCTGTGGTAGTGGGTCGTCACCTTCTTTACACCGGTCAGGATAGCGTCCAAGTCATCGTCTGACAGGTACGGGTGCATGGGCAGGCTGAAGATCCTGTTTGCCACATCTTCTGAGACGGGGCATCTGTCAGGTTTCATGAGATCGAGGACGGCGGGCTGTCTCGTCAAGGGCGTCGGGTAGTGGACACCGCAGTCGATGTTCTCGGCTTGGAGGGCCTTCAGGAACTCGTCCCTCGTGCATTTCAACTTCTCAAGGTCGAGCGTAGCAGAGAAGTAACTGTAGCTTGGATTCGTCTTCGGCGTAATTTTCTGTGGGCTGACGCAGTCGATCTTCTCGATTCCTCTCCTGAGCTTCTCCCCGATGTAGCGCCTCTCCCTGAGGTAACCGTCGAGATTCTCAAGCTGGTTCAAGCCGATGACGGCCATGATGTCGGTCATGCGGTAGTTGAGTCCGAGCATAACGTGGTGGTACCTTCCGTCGTCGCCGTGGTTCCTGATGAGCGTTCCCATACGATATAGTTCAGGGTCGTTTGTTGTGACCATGCCCCCCTCCCCGGTCGTCATGGTCTTGGTCGGGTAGAAGCTGTAACAGTTTAGGTGTTTCCATGAGCCTAGGTCTCTACCGTCGTACTCTGTTCCGTGGGCCTGGGCGCAGTCGTTGATGAGGAGGAGCTTGTGGTCCTCCGCGATCTCGGTGAGGGCGTCCATGTTTGCTGCGTTGCCGAAGAGGTGGACGGGCGCTATGGCCCTCGTCCGGCTGGTTATCTTCTCCTTCACGTCCTCAGGGTCGATGAGGTACGTCTCGGGGTCGATGTCGGCGAACACCGGCTTGGCGTTGCTGAAGAAGACCGTGCTGACGGTGGCGATGAAGGTGAATGCCGGGGCGATGACCTCGTCCCCTGGCTTCAGGGTTGAGAGGTATGCGACGTGAAGGGCCGCTGTGCCGTTGGAGACGGCGTAGGCGTATTTGGCGCCGACTCTCTCAGCGAACTTTTCCTCGAACTCCTTGGTGTAGGGCCCCATCCGGACGTAGCCTGACCTGAGGACCTTGGCCACGTCGTCGGCGTCTTTCTGAGAGAAGACGGGCTTCGCGAGGGGTATCTTCTTGTCGGACACCGGTTTGCCGCCGAGTATGGCTAGGCGATCCATGGTACTTGAGTTAGGTGAATTGTAGATAAGTGCTTCTTGGGCGTGCTCGCTACTTTATCCCGTGGAGCCATTTGGGGTCCTCGAAGGCGGGGTTGGGGTATTTGTAGAAGCCTCTGCCCGTCTTCACGCCCAGCTCCCCCCTCTCGATCTTGTCGAGGAGGAGCCTCGGAGGGTAGTCTCTGTGGTCGCCTGACTCCTCGTAGTAGGTCATCTCGATGTCCCTGACCACGTCGAGGCCCACGCGGTCCATCATCCCGAAGGGGCCGGACATCGTGCCGTACAGGCTCATCCAAGCCCTATCCACGTCCTCGTGGGTGGCCACGCCCTCATCGACGAGGTGGAGGCACTCCCTCTTCACGGCCCTCCAAACGCGGTTGAAGATGAAGCCCGTGCTCTCCTTGAGCACGGTAAGGGGCGTCA
>Ga0315279_10008852_pt1 | contig 12111 bp, 4 predicted proteins | sample YL17G06_20_MG_FD_203694 | JGI IMG/M metagenome (GOLD analysis project Ga0315279, IMG submission 203694) | Sediment microbial communities from Yellowstone Lake, YNP, Wyoming, USA - YL17G06_20 | ecosystem: Environmental > Aquatic > Freshwater > Lake > Sediment | place: USA: Wyoming | collected...
ATTCTTACATCATTTCCCATTCTAACCGCCATAACTGAGTCGGTAATTCCCAAATCAATACCTATTGCTTTACTCATTTTAATACTCCATTAAGTGGCATAATCTTGCATAACAATATCTAAGTAAATCGCCGGAACGATAGCCATCCTGCATACAAAGTTCTCCCAGCCTCGGAAACACCTTCCCTGGAGAGCATCCCGCTCTACCTTTTAATCACTGAACGTGAAGCTAACGAACATCCGAAATGTCTTGTTTGCCAGTGCCATAAGTCATAACCTATATTGGTCTTAACATTGAATAAGGAATCCGGGCGAAATGAATCTCTTGGAGTTCAGAGGGAATTGGAAGAGCGGGCTTTTCTGCCCAGTAAACTGGACGCACGAAGTAAGGATCAGGCCGTCTATTTCTTTCTTTAACGGCGCATCTCCATTCCTCCTCTACAAATTTTGAGCCAATAGCATTTTCTGACCAAAAGAGTTGAAAAACATCTGCTTTCCCAATAAAACCCAGCAGTTCAGGTTGCCAAAGCTGTCCGGAGTGAAGCTTCATAACATCCCGCATGTATTCATCGCCAAATACATTTGCAAAGATTTCGACACGCTCAACTACCTTGGCATCCTTGTGAGAATATGAAGGAAAGACATGGCGGTAGGGTTTGGCGTTGGCTTTTGCCAGAGCTTCCCGGAAGATCTCAGGCACATCCTCATTTGCCACAAATATTGTGACAGCAACATCAGCCAAGACTATTCCTTCTAACCAAAAATGTACCCAGCCGTGGCAAGCCCTTCCTTTTGAGGTAGCATGAGGTTTGAAACGAAACTCAACCGACTGAATATCCTCCCAAAGAGAAATTGTGGCCTCTACTTTGTCGAAAACCAAACCTGGCACATCAGGGGTAACTTTAATGATACTTTCCTTGGGCACTGCCCTCAAAGGTTTCACACTACCTGCTTTCATTTCAATACCTGCAGGCAATTGAAGTCGAAGTGCCGCATCTTGTGCAATTTCTTCAGCATCGGTTACAGATTCAAAATGCACATAAGCAAGGATTTTACCAATACCTTTGGGGACGACTTTTTCGGGATAAAAAGCGCTAAAGCGCAAGTTGTCCATAAGCTCAAGGGTTTCTTTTTTCCCTTTTGATTCTCGCTTGGGAAAGAGCTTCCGTCCAAAAAAAGCGACCGTCTCGTTTATGAGATAAAAAGGTATAGCACGAATGCTTTTTTTCTTTCTTTCTTTTCGTATAAGAAGCACATTGATTCTTTCTCGGAGTCTAGATTGATTTTCCCTCTTCTTTCGCAAACCGTTAGGCCTTTTCGAAACCACCGCCTCCAAGAACTTTCCCGTCCTTTTTAAAGCTCTTTTAACCTGACTTACGATATAGATGAAACAATGCCTAATGTGGAGGCAAAGAGGTCGCAAGAGGCCTACTTCAAATTTCATAACCATGAGTCTCCTTAGTGGGCATCGCTCAGAAAGTGGCGAGCTTGGGATTTCATTAAATTTGCTCCGAATGCTATTCTAAACCCCGGATAAGAATTTCCATAGTAATCTTCAGTTGATAAACTACCAGTTTAATTCTCGATGCATTTCCCACCCCTAGCTTCCGACTGATCCATTTATATTTCGCCACTGCCTTCTTCCGCAGCCAACCGGTTCCCCTTCGATCTCCTTTGGCGCTCAAACCTATCCTTCCCTCAAAAGCCCAATGAAGAAAGCCGGCGACAGTAATTTCAGCCAGACAGGTGGCAGCACCTTTCCTTCCGTTTTTTGTTCATCTGTGCTGCCCCAGCGGAAGTCTACGTCGACAAACTCCACTTGCCGTTCCCAACATCCCCACCGCAGTTCAAGAAAGGCAAACTTCACCAACTCCTCCGGCTCCGCGTGCATGTCACGAAAAGTGGAAGAAATAAATACCCGGACGACCCGATTTTGACTTGTCATTGTGGGTTTTGGTTGCTCAACCACAGGCTATACCCAAAATTAAGTGATTCAACTCCGCGTGCTTGCCCGGAGCCTGCCGAAGGGCATGTCGCGGAAGTTGCTACTGATGAAGACCCAAACCCTTTCCCAGGTATCTGCTGTTAAAATCCCGTTTGAGAGAGGAAAATGTTTCACTTAGATACGGGTTCCTTGGTACGTTTATGATCAAATATATCCAAAATATAGTTTTTAATTATTAGACACCGCCCTTAAGTATAGCCGAAAGTACAAATGCTTGCTGCTCGGGGTACAGCCTGCCTAACAGACTGCAAGTGCGATAGGCCGCATTCGGGTAATTGGCACACGGAGCCATAATGTGTTTAAAGGACTTTTTGTCACCCCTTTTAACGAGTGCTTCGGCAATTCTTTGAAGCCCGAAGTCGCGTTGTGAGAAAATAAGCTCGCTTGTCTTAATTGCCTCTTTGCCTAGGTTGGCCTCAGCCTGTGCTTCGGCAATGTTGATTAGGTCTTCTGTCCGGATGCTTTCTGATTCACTCATATTCGCACACATGAGTGCCGTTTCGAAGATTTCGGTAGCTTGCTTTGATTGCCCTGCCTTGGCCTGCGCTTTGGCAATCATTATTAGGGGCCGTACTCTCGCACCTTCGAATTTAATCTTCTGAACACAACCGAGTGCCGCTTTATACTTTCCTCCCTTAACCCACACTTCAGCAATCTCTTCCAGACAGTCCACTTGTATTATTTCGTTTTCAATCATTAAGGCAGACTTCAGCGCTTGAAGCAGAGCACTTTCCATGCTCTCCAGTTGTCCTGCCTGAACTTGTAATTTAGCTATTTCCAGTAGGATCTCCATCGGTACCTCTTTGTTTTTGATCATTTGTGCGCAGTCGAGTGCAGGAGTTAGACTACTCACAGCTTGGTACAGTTGCCCTGCCCGAGCTTGCGCCCGAGCGATCCTGACGAATGTCCACGCCCGTTGCTCTAACCTTTCAATCATCCGTGCAGACCCCAGCGCTTCTGGCAAATGTCCTGCTCCAGCTTGTACCTCTAATATTTCTCCCAGTGTCTTGTCTCGTTTATATCCACTAACAATCATCTGTGCAGAATCCAGAGCTGAATTATATTGTCCTACCTGAGCTTGGGCTTTGGCTATCTCTCTTAGTGCCTCCGCTTGATCCGCTTCGCTTTCAATCGTCCGTGCAGACTCCAGCGCTTCTGCAAAAGTTCTATTCGCTTCCTCCAGTTGGCCTGCCTGAACCTGTGTTTCGGCAAGATTGCAAAGTGATGCGACTCTTTTAAACTTGCTCTTAATCATCCGTGCAAACTTTAGCGCAGCTGCAATGGTGCAAGTAGCTTGCTCCATTTGTCCTGCCTGAGCTTGGGCTTTGGCTATCTTTCTTAGTGCCTCCGCTTGATCCGCTTCGCTTTCAATCATCCCAGCGGACTTGAGCGCCGCATCAAATTGGCCTACCTGGGCCTGGCCTTTGGCCAACTCACTCAGGGCCTCGGCCCGATAGTACCCATCTCCAATCGTCCGCGCAGACTCCAGCGCTTCTGCGAATGTTCTATTCGCTTCCTCTGGTTGGCCTACTTGAGCCTGCGCCCTTGCAATCTCCTCCAGGGCCAACCTGCGTGGCGTTTCTTCTTCAATGGCCCGTGCAGACTCCAACGCTTCTACAAAAGTTCTATTCGCTTCCTCCAGTTGTCCTACCTGAGCTTGGGCTTTGGCTATCTCTCTTAGTGCCTCCGCTTGATCCGCTTCGCTTTCAATCATCCCAGCGGACTTGAGCGCCGCATCAAATTGCCCTACTTGAGCCTGGATGAGAACTATCTTTCTCAATAATGAATTGAAATGTTCTTTATTTTGAATCTTCTGAGCCGACTCCATTGCTGATAAAAGGACATTGGCCGCTTTCTCTCGTTGACCACCCATTATCTGCTCTTTAGCAATTTCAATAAAAGACTCCGCCTGCTCCCTATGAATATCAGTCGTCCGTACGGGTTCAAATGCCGCAGCGAGAGTAAGTGCAACCTGCTCAAGTTGTGCAGCCTCAACTTGTCCACGGATAATACTCATAAAAGCCTCTAACCGCTCAACTTCGGTTTCAATCGTCCGTGCAGCCTCCAGCGCTTCTGCAAAAGTTCTATTCGCCTCCTCTGCTTGGCCTACCCGAGCCTGCGCTTTGGCTAACTCACTCAGAGCCCAGGCCCGAAAGTAGGCGTCTTCAATCATTTGTGCACACTTGAACACCGCATCAAATTGGCCTCCTTGTGCCTCCGCTCTGGCTATCCTCCACAGAGCCAAACTCCGTGGCCTTTCTACTTCAATGGCCCCTGCAGATTCCAGCGCTTCTGCGAATATTCTATTCGCTTCCTCTGCTTGGCCTACCCGAGCCTGCGCTTTGGCTAACTCACTCAGAGCCTCGGCCCGAAAGTAGGCGTCTCCAATCGTTCGTGCAGACTCCAGTGCTTCTGCGAATGTTCTATTCGTTTCCTGTGGTTGGCCTACTTGAGCCTGCGCCCTTGCTATCTCCTCCAGGGCCAACCTGCGTGGCGTTTCTTTTTCAATCGCCCACGCAGACTGCAACGCCTCTGCCAAAGTTCTATTCGCTTCCTCTATTTGGCCTGCTTGAGTTTGCGCTCTACCAATTTCTAGGAGAGTCTCATTTCGAAACTCTGGTATTTCGATCGTTTGTGTGATTTCCAATGCTGCGGTAAAGGCTGCTTTCTCTCGCACCCTTTTTACGATCTCTCTCGCAGCCTCTGCCCGAACCCACTCCTGTTCAATCAACGCAGCAACCGCAACTGCTTCCTGATAATGACCCCTACAGGCACTTGCAAGGACTATATCTCTCAGTCCACCTTGCCTGGCCTCTTGATCGCCTATCATCTGTGCATACTTAAGCGCTTCTTGGATATGTCCGCCCTCAGCCAGGTCATAACAAAGGTTCCGGCGGGCGTTGTCATGCAAAAGCTTCTCGACCAGTAGTGAAAATATACTCCCAGATAGAAAGAGCAAGGACGATCCTAAGAGAAAGCGGGCAAGCTCCCCATTGATATAGCCTAATTCTCTCAAATCAAACTGTTTTAGCCGGTTCACTGTTTCTTGTGCCTCGTATAACTTACCGCTATTTTGCAGCTCCCATGCAATGAGTAAATGCCAGAGGATACATTTCTCAATGTCAAACATATTCGCAAGAGACAATGCGCGTTCCGGGTTTCCGGCTCGAAGAGCTTGGAGGGGCGACTCACTGGTGGTTTTGGTTACATACCATACATGCCTTAGGATGAATTCTGCCATCTTGCCAGCATCATCTAGAACTCCCGCCGCCTCTATCGCCAGCTTTATAGTCTGAAAAGGAACCTTGGGATCACTGCGAGACGCCTTTTCTTGAGAACTTAGAAACAATTCGTCCTTGGCGAGAAGAAAGGACTGAAAATAATCTTCTGCTTCAAAGGTATGGTAAGGCAACTCAATGAGTGCACGGGAGTAATTGGAGCACCAAGACGCATCACCTGTAGGGTCGGCTTCAGACAGGAAATACCGGGATAGTTTCCGATGGACTATAACTTTTTCCTCATCTGTCAAATATCGTCTTACCACCACTTCACCCAACTGCCGGTGATAGAAGGAGAGCACTGTGGTGTTGTCGGCACGGCGTTCGGTCAGATACGGCTCAAGGTCGGCGTGTAACCGCGACCAGATAACCACTGGCAGCCGATCCGCTTCCGGAGACCGAGGGGATCGCTTCCGGAAGTCAGACAGGACCTCTTCGTCCAAAGAGAGTATGTCAAGCAACTCCTCTTCGGTCAGCCCATGGCGCCCCGCAGCGAGATAGCCAAGCGCCCGGCTGGTCAGCATGTGCCCGTGATTTCTTTCGTCTTCGAGCCGGGCCAGCATGTCTGTCACCACTCCGAGGACGTCGGCGCCCAGTGGGGGTGTTGGGTCATATGACTTCCAACGCCGGGCTTCTCCGAAAGCCAATTTCAGGTAAAGCGGCAAACCTTTGACTGCAAACTTGCTGAGAATCTCATGGCGCTGCTCAGGCTGCAACCTGCGGTGGGTCTGTTCAAGCCAGGCGTCCAGAAGTTTTTCCCCTTGCTGTGTCGGGAGGGCCTCTATCCGTGCCAGGTTCTCTGCCGGCACCAGTTTGTTGACGATGCGGTAGCAGTCCCCTTCCGCCCCATCTGATTCAAGCACCGACACGATCAGTTTGACATGAACTGGCAATTCCCGCGGCAACCAACCGAGATACCGGGCTCCATCCGTTGGGCTGAGTTGGTCGAGCGCATCGAGTAGGACCACCATCGGCCGTTCGGCAATCGCCAGCGCCAACCGCTTGGGGAAATCCTGGAGCAACTCGCGATAATCACCTTGCACAGGCCGTTCATCGCCATACGCCCGTGCAATCTGCCTGCAGAGACTTTCAAGCAAAGAGCGAATGTCGGAGGAAGCAGGTGTCGCCCCAATGAAACGCGAGATGACTGCGGACTCCGCATTCCGCATTCCGCAATCCGCAATTGCTTCGGTTCCTTTCGCCATGAGTGCCGTCTTACCAGAACCGGAAACGCCGGAAATTACAAGCGGGCGGTTGCTATCGCCAACAAGATAAGTTTGAATCTTCCTGAGTATCTCTCCCCTGCCAATGAAGTGTTCCGTGCGGTCTTTGCCAAACTCTTTGTGCGCTTCGATCTCCCGATCCAGTTCTGAGGCTTGCTGAAAGGCGGCCAGTTCGCTGTCGATGATTGCGCGTAGGTCACCTTCCACGCGCTCGCACAGGACTTGGAGGTCAGAAAGAGGTCGTCCCTCATGCCACTCCGCGCGATACTCGTAGGCGTGTGCAGGTGGCAGAAGGGACTGGAGTTTCCATTTAAGAGTCAGAAGGCGATCTTGCGCTTCTCTGTCAATAGTGCCATCTTTGATGTCTCGATAGTCTTTCGCGCTGCTGTCTTCCGGCAATCCTTCAATGGTCCGGAAGTAGGCAAAGACATGGGTCTGCGGGTCCTCAGCCTGCAAGGCACCGTGGCGGATCTCCTGATGCGTGGCAGAATCTTGGTATTTGTTCAGGGCTTCATCATTGGGTGGAAATACGTTGTGGGCTGTTCGCAGAAGAATGTCGTGCAAGAAAGCCTCTTCCTTATCCCAACGCCTTAGGTCCTCGAATTCCCCTGTCCTCGATTGGAGCACGTATTTGGAAGGCACCGCATTATCATCACGCCGATACCACTTGGAGACGGTGGCCTGTTCCTCCAATGTCATCGCCCCACGGAATCGCTCGAACTCTTCAGCATCAATCTGGGGTGGTAACGGCTGCCAGCCATAGCGGTCGCCCAGCAACACGATGAAGTTGGGACGGGGCGAGACCTTCTGGCAGCGTTTCAACTCTTGCAGGCAGATGTTCATTGTCTGCTGGTCGAGCGCTGCCTCTTCGCTCACTCCCCAGCGTAGATCAATGGCTTGGAATTGTGCTCCCTTCTCTTGGCAATAGGTCCGCAGTCTGGGAAACGTGCGTTCCTGCAACGCATTCCGCTCGGCAATCAGATCGCTGAATGTGGAACTGACGAAAACACGGAAGGTCAGGTCACGACGTGCCATATGGTGGCTCCTTTACCTGCATGTATCTGGATCTTGTGGAAATAAAAACGCTGAAGGCTTTCCAAGTGGTGGCCATGGGTCACCTCAACTGGGCGCGAATGCTATCCAAGATCGTTCGGATTTGCTGGGCGAGAGCGATGTAGCCGTGGGTTGTGGCGAGATGGTAGGCTTCTTCTGCTAAGGGTAAACCTTCGTTGGGGCAACCTCGCTTGTTAGCTAGTAACTCCGCCTGATTGATCAGCGAGATCGCCAACCCTTGCTTATTTCCCAGGTCCCGGTATATCCGCTCCGCTTCTTTGTGCAGGGCCATCGCCCCATCCAGATCACCCCGGGTATCAAGGATCAGCGCCTGGTTGCCGAGGCAGGCTACTAACCCGTCTTTATTCCCGAGCTCCCGGCAGATCCGCTCCCCTTCTTTGTTCAGCGCCATCGCCCCATCCAGGTCGCCACGGGCATGAAGGATACTCGCTTGGTTGCCAAGGGAGATTGACAAGCCATCCTTATTTCCCAGGTCCCGGTATATCCGCTCCGCTTCTTTGTGCAGAGCCATCGCCCCATCCAGATCACCCCGGGTATCAAGGATCAGCGCCTGGTTGCCGAGGCAGGCTACTAACCCGTCTTTATTCCCGAGCTCCCGGCAGATCTGCTCTTGCTCCTTATAAAGCCGCATGGCCCTATCAAACTCACCCCGATTGTAGTGAATATTCGCTTGGTTGCCCAATGAAGCCAACAGTCCCTGTTTATCCCCCAACTCTCGGCAGAGCCTTTCCTGCTCTCTGTGCAAAGTCAGCGCCCCTTCCGCGTCACCTTTGATTTCACGAACAAGGGCTTGGAGTCGCAGAGAGTCCGAAAGCCCGCGCTTATCCCCCAATTCGCGGCAGAGCGGTTGGTTCTCCTTGAGCAGTTCCGTCGCCGCGTCTACGTCACCCCTGGCTATCAAGATCTTCGCTTGCGAGCTGAGCGAGGAATTCAACCCCAGCTTATAGCCCAACTCGCGGCAGAGTCGCTCCTGCTCCTTGAGCAGGGTCAGTGCCTTATCCACGTTGCCTTTGGCATGGAAAGTCGTCGCTTGGTGGAAGAGAGAATTTGACAACCCCTGCTTGTCGCCCAACTCCCGACAGAGTCGCTCCTGCTCCTTGAGCAGTACGAGCGCCCCGTCAAAATCGCCTCGGTCGTGCAGAATCCGAGATTGACCACTAAGAGAAATCGACAGCCCCTGCTTGTCGCCCAGCTCCCGACTGAGCCTTTCATGCTGTTTGTGCAGATCCAGTGCCCCATCCAGATCGCCCTGGGCCCTGCGATTCCGTGCCTGGTTGCCCAAGGAATTCGACAGTCCCTGTTTATCCCCCAACTCTCGGCAGAGTTGTTCCTGCTCTTTGAGTAAGGCCATCGCCCCATCTAGGTTTAGCTGGACTTGAAGGATCCTTCCTTGGTTGCCCAAGGAGGTCGACAGTCCCTGTTTATCCCCCAGTTCGCGGCAAAGCCGCTCCTGCTCCTTGAGAAGGGCCATCGCCCTGTCCAAGTCGCCACGGTTATACAGGATCAGCGCCTGGTTGCCGAGGCAGGCTTGCAATTTCGCTGGGTCGCGTGCTTCCCGGAAGTATTCTAACAGATACTCCCTCAATGAAAGGGCCTCTACGAGATGTCCAGTGTCTGACAGAAGTGTCGCTACATCCCAGATGTAGTCTGAATTCGGAACCCGATGTGGAGCATCCAGAATAGATCTATAGGCATCCACCATATTGAGTGAGCTTCCTTCAAGCAGCGCCCAATATGCCTTTACATCGAACTGATCGTTACGCCAGGCAGCCTCGAAAAAGGACAAGTCAGCTAGGAGTTCATAAAGCCGTTGCCATGCCTTCGCCTTCGCAAGCTGCCAGGGCAGTTCGTCTATCTTCCGCGGCCCCAAGCCCTGCTTCTCAAAGTAGTCTGCCAGGCGCAGATGGGCCTTATTCCGGTACTCCTCTGTTGGCATATAGGTATCACGGACTGAATCACGGAGGAAGTTGTGGGCGAAGCTGAGAAACCCTGAGCGGCTCACGAGGGATTCCCTTGCTGCCAGAAAGAGGGGGGACCATACTGCTTGCGGGAGGGGCTCCCCAACTCTTCCCAGAAGCTCAAGAAGTTCCGTTTCGCTTAAGCCTCTGCGGGACGCCCAGATAAGAGACATGGCATTCCCCACAAGATCATTCTCTTCTTCGTAATCTTCTTCCCAGCGGGCAAGAACCCTTCCATAAAGCTCATAGGGGCTTCTGGCTTCAAGATAATGGTTGATCCGCTTATCGAGCTTTTCATATTCACCGAAAAGACGGAGTTCTTCGAGGAGAACCTTGAGGTATAATGGATTACTGGTCTGATTGGCATTTGCTATTTTCTCTAAGTGGGAAGGGCTCAAGCTCTTGGTATATTGGGCGAGATATTTTTCTATAAAGACTTTCCGTTCTTCAGTGGTTAGGGGTTCAATCGCCAGTGTTGGCCACCCCCGTTTCTTCAGATCATCTAATGGTCTCCCCGGAAGGGTTGAAAGGAAAAGTCGGATATTTTCCGGAATTACGGGCGGAAGCCAGACTAAATCCGGTGCACCGTCACGGTCTTCAAGCTGGTTTAAGGCGTCTAATATCAAGATGACTTTGCCTTTTGCTGAAGCCATATGCAGCCAGTTTGCAAAGGCAGATCGTAATTCATCGGGTTTATCAGGAATATCCTGTTGAATATCAAGCCTTCTTTTTAGTTCACCCATGATTCTCCTGAGCATTGCCGACCAGTCGGCACTATAAGGTGAGGCACCGATGAAGTGCATGATGAGCATGTCATGAGGATGTTCTTTTTGGTATCGTAGTGCCCAGTTGGCAAGAAGGGCAGATTTCCCTGAACCGGAATCGCCGAGGAGGACAAGGGGTGGGCCAGTAGACTGGATGTGTTTGTCAAGGCGGTCGAAGTATTCATCCCGTCCGATGTAAACCCGTGCCCTGCTCTGTGCGAAAGCTTCATGTTCTAGAGCATCCTTATCAAGGGGGTCAATCTTTTCTTCGGGAGGATAGAGCTTATCAATTATATTGGTCAAGTCCTGAAGAACAAGCTCTCCAAGTGCTTTCGGATCAGGGTAATTTTCGCGTACAGGCAATCCACTTTTTCTAATACGGTCTTTCAGTTTATCAAGCTTCTTGTGTGCGTCTCCATTTTCAGAGGTGAAATCCAATCTTTTCGTCCCTTCAGGTAAACGGTTAACATACTCAGGATCACGGAAATAGAAGAAGGCGTGTTCGGCCATCTCAGGATTTCTAAGCACACCGTGGAGAATCTCCATCTCAGTAACTGAGTTGTCAAGATGTTCAGCGAGCCAGGATTCCTGCTTGATAAGTTCTTGCGGTACCTCATCAGGCACCCAGCCATAGCGTTCACCCAAGAGACCAATAAAATATGGCCTGCACCGCTTGATTTCTTCCAGGCAGATAGGGAGGACTTTTCCCTCGGCCTTCTGCTCGTCAGTGACACCCCAGCGCAGGTCCACCTCACCCCAGGTGACACCACGCTCCTCGCAGATCTTTCTGAGCTGGGGGAAGGTGCGCTTGACCAGGACGTCCCGCTCCTCCTTCATATCCCGGAAGGTGGAGGAGATGAAGACGCGGATCACGCGGTCTGCTTTTGGTGGTTTAGGTTTTTCCTGGTGAGTCATGGGGCAAGTTACCCTTTCACCCTCACCCCTTGCCTGGTTTATTGTTATCTCTTATCAATGCGGTAGCCGAGGGCGATGATTGCTTTTAGTGTTTCTAAAGCATTTCGACGATCGAACTCTTTCTCGGATTCCGGCAAATCGTTGTAGGGTACCAAGTCTGGATTCGTCTTTATATCATCGTCCCTCTTGGGCCCCCACTTATAGCCCTCTTTAAAGCGTAGAATAGCCCAATGATCGTGGTTATTCTCAGCCAAAAGTTCTGTCAATTCAAGAAGGTCATCCGATAGCTGAATCTTTGAGGTATCAATGGGTTTTGGTTTATACATATCAAACTCTCCTTTTCCTTTAATGAAATCTATCGTTTTTAATTTCTCCAGACGCTCGAAAGTAACTTCATGGAGAGATGTAGGATCTATCCAAATCAGAGGTAAACCTCTCTTCCTTGCATAGGCTACGATTTCTGCAGTTCCACCAAGCCCTTTGGCTTCCTTCCCATCCCAAAGGGCAATCAGGATGTCGCAATTGTCCACAACGTAATACCCCGCGTTCCGGTAAGCTTCATTCCGATTCTCAACAGGTGGAAGGTAGATTATCTCCTCTGCTTGATTCAAATAGCTTTTGAATTCATCTTCAGATCTCGTGTTACTGAAATCCTGAAGATAACCTTCAACTGGGAGTGGCAAGACCACCCGAAGGATGGCATCGGGCTCTTCCAATATCACTTTTACCGCCAGCCTGTCTGCACCTTCAGCTAATGGACTGAGGATCTCTCTTTGGATTTTTTTAGGTAGATTCTGCTTTATTTGAATCAGCGCTTCTTTAACTTTTTCTTCCAGAGTCTCAGGGGAGAAAAGTTTCCGATGTCCTGTAATACCACAGCATACTCGGCGGGGTT
>Ga0315279_10008855_pt1 | contig 12109 bp, 9 predicted proteins | sample YL17G06_20_MG_FD_203694 | JGI IMG/M metagenome (GOLD analysis project Ga0315279, IMG submission 203694) | Sediment microbial communities from Yellowstone Lake, YNP, Wyoming, USA - YL17G06_20 | ecosystem: Environmental > Aquatic > Freshwater > Lake > Sediment | place: USA: Wyoming | collected...
TCGCCCAGAACCCGGCTTCCCCGAAACCGAACTACGACCTGGCTTCCCAGTGGACCTCCGAGAAGGTCGCCAAGATCGTGTTCGACACCTCGGTCACGCCACGGTGGCTCGAGACCGGGGATCGGTTCTGGTACACCTACCAGACGCGCGACGGCCGCAAGTTCTACCTGGTCGACCCGCCCAAGAAGGCCAAGGCGCCGCTGTTCGATCACGCGAAGATGGCCGCAACGCTCACGGCGATGATCGGCCAGCCGTACGACGTGCAGCACCTGCCGTTCACGAGCGTGCGGTTCGTGAAGAAGGACGCGGCCTTTCAGTTCGACGTCCAGGTTCCGCGCGACCTGCAGATCAACGCCAAGCCGACCGCTGCCAAACCGAAGATCACGACCGAACCGAACCTGTCGGCTGGCGACGATGACGACAACGCCGGCAACGACACCGAAGTGCGAGGGAGCGGAGCGGGGCGTTGGGGCCCCGCGAGCGACCGAGCCTGGCGGGGTGCAGGGGTCCCCGCCATTCAAGACGATGCCGAGCAGGGACGCGGCCAGCAGCAGCAACAACAGCAGCAGCAGCAGCAACAACAGCAGCAGCAGCAGCAGCAGCAGGGTCAGCGCGGCCAGCAGCAGGCCGGCCGCGGCGGCGCCGCGCCGCCGCCCCGCAACAAGACGCTGCGCTTCGAGTACGACATGGCGACCGGCAAGGTCGATCTCCTCGACGACAACTACCAGGCGCCCCGCCGCCCGCGGTGGGCCCAGTTCTCGCCCGACAAGAAGACGATCCTCTTTGCCCGCAACCACAACCTCTACATGATGGACGCGGCCAGCTGGGAGCTGGCGCAGAAGAACGACAAGGACCCGAAGATCGTCGAGGTGCAGCTCACCAAGGACGGCGAGGACCACTACAGCTTCGCGCGCAGCGCGCAGCAGATGACGCAGATCGAACAGCAGCAGCAGGAAGAGCAGACTGGCGAGGCCGAGGAGGCCACCACCGACAAGAACGCGCGCGTGCCGGCGATCCAGGCCACCTGGTCGAAGGACTCGCGCAAGTTCGCCGTGATCCGCCGCGACGAGCGCAAGGTGGCCGACCTCTGGGTCATCGACGCGCTGGCGCAGCCGAGGCCGAAGCTGCAGACCTACCGCTATGCGATGCCGGGCGAGGCGAACATCGCGCAGCCCGAGATGCTGGTCTTCGATGTCCAGAGCAAGGCCATGGTCAAGGTCAAGGCCGACAAGTTCAAGGATCAGTCGCTGTCGGTCGCCACGGCCCCGATGCGCGGGCAGGGCGGCGGTGGCGGCGGCCGCGGCATGATGGGCGGCGACCCCGAACAGATTCCGCCGCCGCCGCAGTGGCTCAGCGACGCGTCGGACAAGCTGTATTTCACGCGCCAGAGCCGCGACCTCAAGAAGCTGGACGTCTGCGTCGCCAACCCGGAGACCGGCGACGTGAAGCCAATCATCGAGGAACGGCTGAACACCTACATCGAGACGAAGCCGCTGCGCCTGGCGAACACCCAGCAGGACATCATCTTCTGGTCGGAGCGCACCGGCTGGGGACACTTCTACCTGTACGACGCGACGACCGGCGCGCTGAAGAACGCGGTCACGTCCGGCGAGTACGTCGCGACGGCGCTTGAGGCCGTGGACGAGAAACCCGCGCCCGTGCCGCCCGCCAAGGGCAAGGCGCCCGCCGCCAAGGCCCCCGCGCAGATGCCGGTCGTCTACTTCAGCGCCGCGGGTCGCGAACCGAACGAGGATCCGTATTTCCCGCACCTCTATCGCGTGAACGTCGACGGGACGGGCTTCAAACTGCTGAATCCGGGCGACGCGAACCACGCCGCCGTTCTCAGCGAGTCGAACAAGTACTTCCTCGACAACGCGTCCCGCGTGGACGATGCGCCCGCCTCTGTGCTCTACGACACGTCGGGCACCGTGGTCGCCAGGCTCGAAACGCCCGACCTGAGCGCGCTGAAGGAAGCCGGCTTCAAGTTCCCCGAGCCGTTCAAGGTGAAGGCCGACGACGGCATCACGGATCTCTACGGCGTGATGTACAAGCCGTTCGACTTCGATCCGGCGAAGAAGTATCCGATCGTCCTCTACGTCTACCCGGGGCCGCAGACCGAGAGCGTCACCAAGACGTTCAATCCACGCGGCTACAGCATGACGCTGGCGCAGTACGGCTTCATCGTCATCGAGGTCGGCAACCGCGGCGGGAACCCGAGCAGGTCGAAGTGGTACCACAACTACGGCTACGGCAACCTGCGTGATTACGGCCTGGCGGACAAGAAGATCGCCGTCGAGCAGCTGGCGCGGCGCCTGCCATACATCGACATCAACCGCGTCGGCATCTGGGGCCACTCGGGCGGCGGCTTCATGACGGCGGCGGCCCTGCTGGTTTACCCGGACTTCTTCAAGGTGGGCTGGTCCGAGTCGGGCAACCACGAGAACAACATCTACAACAACACCTGGAGCGAGAAGAACCACGGCCTCAAGGAGATCACCGACAAGGACGGCAACGTGACCTTCGAGTACAGCATCGAGAAGAACTCCGAGCTGGCGAAGAACCTCAAGGGCCACCTCGCCCTCATCACCGGCGACATCGACAACAACGTGCACCCGTCGAACACCTATCGCCTGGCGGACGCGTTGATCAAGGCGAACAAGCGGTTCGATTTCTTCATCATCCCGGGGGCGCGCCACAGCTACGGCGCGGCCGGCTCCTGGGTGGCGATGAATCGCGCCGATTACTTCTGCAAGTACCTCCTGGGCCAGGCCCCGGACAGCATCGACATCGTGGAGTTGAACCGCGAGAAGGAGCAGACCGGGGACAAGGCGACGACGACGGTGGGACGGGGAGGAAGAGGCGGACAGTGATGGGCAGGGCTGAAGCCCTGCCCCACCGCTGTAGGGCAAGGCTTCAGCCTTGCCAGATGCGCCGGAGGCTCGTGACACCGCGCTTCGAACTCAGCAAGTGGTACATGGACTGCGTCTCGCCCGACGGGGACGCGCTGGTCGCCTACTCGGCCGATCTCTCGTGGCGACGGCTGCACGTCGGCTACGAAGGCGCTCTCCAGGCGCGGGCGGGTCATGAGCCGGTCGCGTCATCGTCGCTCGGGTCGCACGGCGCGCCGCTCGTCGATGGCTCCCGGATCACCTGGCACTCACCGGCCCTGGCCATCAATGGGATCTGGCGCGACGGGCCGGCCCCGATTCGCGAAACGATCTACCACTCGGCAGACGGCGTCGTCGAATGGTCGTGCCTGATGCCGGCGGCCAGCGCGCGCCTCGAAAGTCGCAGCGGGACGCTCGACGGCTGCGGCTACGTCGAACATCTGCGCATGACGGTGCCGCCCTGGCGGTTGCCCATCACGTCTCTCAGGTGGGGCCGCATCGCCGCCGAAGACGAAGCGATCGTCTGGATCCAGTGGCTCGGTGACTTCCACGCGACGATCGCCTACTCCGGCGGCACTCGTGTGACGCCGCTGCACGTCGACGATGGGCGCGTGGCGCTCGCGGACGGAACGACGGTGGAGATCGATCGCGGAAGCGTGCTTCGCCGCGGTTCGTTGGGCAGGACGGTCCTGTCTTCGATACCGGCGCTGCACAGGCTCGCCCCGTTGCGCATCCTCTCGACCGAGGAGTGCAAGTGGCTGAGCCGCGCGACGGTGACGCGCCCCGGTCGGGCCGCCAGGGAGACCTGGGCGATCCACGAACTGGTGACATGGCCACAGAGGAAACTCGCGCGCCCCGGATGAGCGCTTCTTCCGGCCCAGGGGGGCCCGACCTGAAGGTCGGAGCCTACGGCGCACACCCCGGCGCACACGCCACGGGGCGCCGCCTGGGTATGACCGCCTACGCGCTCGCTTTCTGCGCGGCGCTACCGGCGCTGCTGGTCTGCTGGGCGTCGGCCACCCGCGACGACATCTGCCTGACCGTTCTCGGTCCGCCCGGCGTCGGCGCGGCGCTGATGGCGGTGGGCGGCGCGCTGATGCTGGCCGGTGCGGCGGCGCTGTGGCGGCGCGGCGGCGGCCTGCCGATGAACGCCTTCCCGCCACCGCGGCTGGTGGCCACCGGCATCTACGCGCTGATCCCGCACCCCATCTACGTCGGCTTCTCACTCGCCGTGGCCGGCACGGCGATCTTCTTCCGTTCGCCGGCCGACTTGTGGCTCGTGACGCCCACCGTGGCGCTCGGCTGCACGGCGCTGACGCTCGGATTCGAAACGCACGACCTGCGGGAGCGGTTCGGCCCGGCTGCTGCGCGGGCGTGCCGATGGCTGCCCGACGCGTCGGACGAGCCGCCGGAAGCGCTCGACTACGTGCGCTGCTACCTGTTCCTCTTTCTTCCCTGGATCGCGCTCTACGAACTCGTGATTTCACTTGGCGTCCCGCACGACGCCGTGGACGTCCAGCTCGCGTTCGAGCGCGCGTGGCCGATCGTCGACTGGACCGAGGTGCTCTACGCGAGCATCTACGTGGCGGCCGCCATTGCGCCGCTGCTGGCCCCGACGCGGCGGGCGCTCCGGCTGTTCATGATTCGCGGGTGGATCGCCACGGCGCTGATCATGCCGCTGTACCTCGCGCTGCCGACGCTGGCGCCGCGGCGGCCGTTGAGGGTCTCCTCCCTGCTCACCAGCCTCCTCGCCTGGGAAAGACACACCTACCCGCCGGTTGCCGCGCTCCCGTCGTTCCACGTGATCTGGGCGGTGTTGATCGCAGGCATGGTCGCGCCCGGGCTGAAGCCCGGGCGCCTACGGTCGAAAGAAGTCCGTCGCTGGCTGTGCTGGGCCTGGGCGCTGGCCCTCACAGTCTCCTGTGTCACCACGGGCATGCACGCGCTGGTCGATGTCATCGCGGGACTGGCCGCCGGCGCAGTGCTGCTGCGCATCGATCTCGCCTGGGATCTGATTCGACGGGCCACCGAGCACATCGCCAATTCATGGCGCGAGTGGCGCATCGGGCCGGTGCGCATCATCAACCACGGCTTCTACGCGGGCCTCGGCACGTTCGCCTGCCTCACCGTTGTCGGCTTCCTCGTCGGGCCGCAGCACGTCGCAGTCGTCCTCTTCAGCGCCGCGGCCGCCGTGATCGGTGCGGCCCTCTGGGCGCAATGGATCGAAGGGTCGCCGCGGCTGCTGCGCCCCTACGGCTTCTACGGCGGCTTCACCGGGATCGCGCTGGCGTCGCTTGCCGCACCCGCCTTCGGTGTCAGCCCCTGGCTGGTCCTCGCGGCGTACTCCGTCGGCTCGCCATTCGTGCAATCGATCGGCCGCCTTCGCTGCCTGGTGCAGGGCTGCTGCCACGGAAGGCCGGCGAGCCCCGCGGTGGGCATTCGCTACCTGCACGCACGATCGCGCGTGTGCCGCCTGAGTGAATACGGCGGCGTGCCCGTTCACGCCACACCGCTGTATTCGATCCTGTGGAACGGGTTCGTGGCCCTCGTCCTCTGCCGGCTCTGGATGGTCGGCGCCCCGCTCCATCTCATCGCTGGCGTGTTCGCGATCGCCACCGGCATCGGCCGCTTCGCCGAGGAGGCGTATCGCGGCGAGCCCCAGACGCCCGTGGTCGGCGGCTTGCGCCTCTATCAGTGGGTGGCGATCGCAACCGTTCTGATGGGGATTCTCTTCACCGCGCTCGGCCACGCCGGCCGCGCGCCGGTTCCGGTCCCGAGCTGGACGGCGCCTGCTTTCGGCGCCCTGTTCGGCGCGATCACCACGATCGCGTTCGGCGTCGATTTTCCGGATTCGAATCGCCGGTTCGCCAGGCTCACCTGACTCAGGCGGGACGCCGAGCCAGCGCCGGGTAGTGGGTCAGTTTGAAAATCCCGCCGCTTGCGCCGGCCGCCCAACCGTGCGACCATGGGCCATGCCTACCCGAGCAAGCAAGAAACGGCCACGCGATCCCGCACAGCTAGCCAAGCAGGTGGTTGAGGAAGCCATCGGTGAGCGCTTGGACGGAAGCCCACTCCCGCCCGAACCGCCGGATACTCGGAACCCGGCGGCTGTCGCCCTGAGCAAGCTGGGAGCGTCCAAGGGGGGGAAGGCGCGGGCCGCGAAGCTGTCGAAGCGCAAGCGGATCGAAATCGCCAAGCGAGCGGCAAGGGCACGATGGAGACACGGCTAATCTTCGGGCGGCTGAGGAATCGTGCCGAACCTGGCTTCAAACGTCGTGAGCTGCTGCTGGAGAATGGTGACCAGCCGTTTTGCATGTTCCGGCGACATTCGCACATCAGCAACCGCTTCCACTGTCGCTGTCTGGTTGGCTGGATCGACCTCCACGACCTGCCCAAACCTGAAACGCACGTCCCATGGGGTCGTCTGGATCTGAGTGTCGTTGGCGTAGTACGAGCCAAACGTGGGCGCCTGAGTTACCTTCCTTGTCACGTTGGCTCGCACAATGTCCTGCTCGGGTGCTTGGGCTCTCGTACTGGGCGTCGGTGCGTCGGACATAACAACTCCTTCGGGGCTCAACGCGCAATAGCTTCTTGGCCGATTAGACTTCCACCTGTAGTGCCTTGCGTCGTGACTTCAAAGTGTTCGGCATGTGGGCGTACGAAACGTAGAATGCGGCCCGTAGCGAACGCCTGTTGGATTTCCGGAGCCGCAATCGTGCTGGATTGGTGATTTCCCGTCGCTGCTGTTAATGCGAAGACGGGGTCATCCTTGAACGAGTCGCGTTGCAGATACGTACGACTAAATCGGTCGATGTCAGGGAGGGCTCGCCCGAAGTTCTCAAATCGCACAACGAGCGCCAGATCGAATGCATGAGCGAGTTTGCGCAGCGTCCCGACCTTCCAACTACTGTTGTTGATGTTCTCAAGGCGCGAGATCTGCGATTGTTTCATGCTGGCCAGTTCAGCTAGTTCGGTCTGAGTCAGATCCCGCTGTTCGCGCAGCACCTTGATTTGAGTTGCGATGAATGAATCGAGGGCGGAATCGACGTACGTGTGTCGATACCCGAACTCTCCGAATCGTTCAATCAACTTCTGGATTAGTGTCATCTTCGTCTTCCCAAAGTGGCCTACGTCTACGGGGGTCGGTGATCACCTGTTGGCGCCGCGCTTCCGCCTCCGCAGCCGCGATCCGGCCGGGTGGGTGCAGCGTGCGATCGCGTTCCTCGGCGACGAACAACACGGTCCATTCACGCTCACGATCCACCGGGCCCAATGCAAGCATGGGCCGAAGGGCGACGTTCCCCTGAAGCTTCAGTTTGTAGATCCATTTCTGCCCGTATACCCCGGGTCCGGCCAACAGGCCCTCGGGTAGGTTCACGCGCCCGAATTGGTCAACTTCGGCGCGGCGAAGCATCCCCAGCTTCTGATCCAGCTTCGCCCGCTGCTGGACCTGTAGGCGTGCATCGCTGATCACGCCATTGCCGCGAGCGTCGAGCCATTCGAAAATCTTCCTCATCGTATCACGATTTCATGATAATCTAATCTGTTCTGCTATCACATTTTCATGATACGAGGCGTTGTGGGCGAAAACTTGGCGAACAAACGCTGGCCAGTATAGCACGCTTTTTCTGTTGACAATGCATTCACGTGCAAGCATAATAGTCAGTATGAACAAGCTGACGAACGCCAAGCAAGTGGCGGTTGTGGCGGCCCTGGTCGAGGGCAACAGCATCCGGTCTACCGTCCGCATGACCGGCGTGGCCAAGAACACGATCGTGAAGCTGCTCGCTGATCTCGGCGAAGCGTGCGCGCGTTTCCACGATGAAACCGTGCGGAACGTGAAGGCGAAGCGGGTCCAGTGCGACGAGATCTGGTCGTTCGTCTACGCGAAGGCCAAGAACGTCCCCACCGACAAGCAAGGCGAGTTCGGCGTCGGCGACGTGTGGACGTGGACCGGCCTGGATGTCGACAGCAAGCTGATCGTGTCGTGGCTGGTCGGAACGCGCGATGCGGGTGCGGCCTACGCGTTCATGACGGACGTGGCGAGTCGGCTACGCAATCGCGTGCAGCTCACGACGGACGGGCACACGCCGTACCTGGCGGCCGTCGAGGATACGTTCGGCGCCGACATCGATTACGCGATGCTCCAGAAGATTTACGGATCGGACCCGGAAGGCGAGAAGCGGTATAGTCCAGCGAAGTGCATTGGTGCCGAGTGCAAGATCATCCAGGGCGACCCGGACCCCAAGCACATCTCGACGAGCTACGTAGAGCGGCAGAACCTGTCGATGCGGATGTCCATGCGCCGGTTCACGCGGTTGACCAACGCGTTCAGCAAGAAGGTCGAGAACCACGCGGCGGCCGTTGCCCTATGCTTCGTTCACTACAACTTCGGGCGGGTGCATCAGACGTTGCGCGTGACGCCGGCCATGGAAGCAGGGCTCGCTGATCACGTCTGGTCGATTGCGGAAATCGTCGGTCTACTGGAGGGCTGCTAATGCGCGACATCTTCGCGGACGTTTCCGTCAAAGGGTGCGTCACGTTTACAGCCGAAACAGAACGCGGACGCGCGTGGATGGGCCGCTGGTATCACGAAACCACGCGAACCTACGCTACCGACAATCCGATTGAGCGGGCCGAGGCAGAGCGATTCAGAAAACAGGCTGCGGCGGATCAGATTGACGTTTACGACCTAATGTCAAACTGACCCACTACCCAGCGCCGGGCGGCTGGCGAAGCGACTCCGCCCTCGTGTTATACTCCGCGGTCCTGTGTTTCCCGCGATTTCCCGAGGTCTGATCCGCAATTCACCGCTTGGCGCGGCCGAGTGGCGCTGCCGACAGCGACGGTGAATCGATTCGCGGAGGGACGCCAGGTTGCCACGATTGAGTTTCGAGACCACCGCTTCCGATCGCACGGCGCCAGGGGTTTCAGACGAGTCCGGCAGGTCGGCCACGCCGAGGCCTGCAACGCGGCTTTCGTTCTGGCTCTGGCCGGCGCTGGTCGTTGCCCTCTTCTGCGTCCCGCTATTCGTCGGCCTCGGCCGGACCGATCTCGCCAACGATGAAGCGATCTACTCGTACGCCGTTGACATGATCCTTCAGTCGGGTGACTGGCTCACGCCCAAGGCGATCCCGCGCGAAGACGTCGCGTTTCTCGAGAAGCCACCGCTGAAATTCTGGATTGTCGCGGCGCCGATTCGTCTCGGCATCCTGCCGCACAACGAGTTCGGCCTGCGCTTCTGGGATGCGGTGTTCGGAAGCCTCGCCTTTCTCTACGTGTTCGCCATCGGGCGCAGACTCGGCGGGCCGCTGTGCGGCATCGTGGCCGTGCTGCTGCTGTTCACCCACCGCCCGCTGGTGTTCGAGCACGGCCTGCGCAGCAACACCATGGAGGCGGCGCTCCTGCTGTCGTACTGCGGCGCCATCTATCACTTCATGGTGTGGAGGGACACCGACACCGCGCGCCGCCGGCGGCGACATGTTTTCCTGGTGAGCCTGTACTTCGTCCTTGGCTTCATGACCAAGTTCGTCGCCGTGTTGTTCCTTCCAACCGTTCTGGCCGCCGCGATCCTGTTCAGCCGCAATGACCGGACACGCCTTCGGCGGGAATGGCGTGTGTGGGGAGCGGCGGCGTCGTTCGCGGTCGCCTTGATTGCGCCCTGGTTCCTCTATCAGTACCACCAGTTCGGGGCCGACCTCTGGAAGATCATCCTCGGACAGCAGGTCTACACCAGGTTCACGACCTACGTCGACCCGACGCATCTCAAGCCCTGGCACTTCTACTTCTCGCAGATGTTCCAGGAACTGCAGGTTTCAGGGACCGTTGTGATCGCGCTCGCCGGCCTTGCGCTGGTGCTGCTTCGCACGATCCGCAGCGGGTGGCGGGAGGGTGTACTGATCCTGCTCTGGTTCGGCCTTCCTCTGAGCCTCATCTCGTTCGGCTCGTCCAAGTTGTACCACTACGCGTACCCGTTCCTGCCTCCCGTCGCGCTCGCCGGGGGCTATGTCGCCGCCCTTGTCCTGGACTTCGGCTGGACCCTTCTGAGCCGACCGCTGCCGGTGGTCGAACAAGCCCTCGCTCGAGCCGCGCGAAGTGCGAACCGATCGCGAGTTCTCCGAATAGTCCTGCTCGCCATCGCGTTGACGGCAATCGCGGTAGTGACGGCCACATACGTGGTGGGCCACGTGCATCTGGCGGTAGGCAACGTCGTGCTGCTCCGCAATGCGAGCCTGCTCCGCCCGTGCCTGATTGCAATCCTCGCGCTCACGCTCGCGGGCTCGCTCGGCACGGCCATCCGGATCGCTGCGGTCCTTGTCGTCGTAGCCCTGATGCCGTCTTCGGAGGTCTACCGCCAGGAACTGGCGGCGCTTCCCGCGGAGCACCATCCGCTGCGCTCGCTGCGCGATTGCCTCCAGCCTCTTGGCGCCCGCTCTGGCGCACCAGATGGTCGCGGTCCCGGCGTCTGGGTGGAGCACGAGCAACTGACGCACCCCTTCTACTACTACCTGCGCAGCCTGGGCCCCTGGACGCGCCCGGACGGGCCGTCTGCCCCGACCGTCTACATGCACCTCTACGTGCCGTCGAAGCTCCGCCCGGTTCTCCTGTCGCATTCCCGGTACAAGGAGTTCGCGGGGCGCGTGCGCTCGGGGGATCCAGGACTCGTCGAGGAGGCGGCGCGGCAGGCTGGCGTCGATCCTTCACGACTGGCCGCCACCGCCGATCAAGCTCGCATGGCGGCCCTGCAGTTCCAGTACGAAGTGCTCATACTGCCCGGTCCGTACGAGGCCTGCGCCCCCGAGCAGGCGCAGAGGGTGGCGCGCTAGGGCGGGTCTCACCTTCGAGCGCCCTTTCCCGCCGGCGGCCACGCACCGGAATCGGGCCGGGCTGAGCTAACATAGGCGACGTTTCAGGATCGCCCCACCCCACCGGGGGAACAGTGAGCATTCGCGTACTCGTCGTCATCCCTGCGTACAACGAGGCGGCGCGGCTCCCCGCTCTGCTCGCCGACATCAGGGGCTACCTGGATTCGCCGCTGCCGGCGGAACGCGGCTTCGACCTGCGCTTCTCCATCGTTGATGACGGCAGCCGGCCGGCGGAAGTTGCCGTGGTCGAGAGGCTGCTGGGCGAGCACGGCCTTCGAGGGTCGGTTGCACTGGTTCGCCTCGAACGGAACCGGGGAAAGGGCGCGGCCATTCGGGCCGGCTTCGAGCACGGCCTGGAGGGTTCGTTCGACTACCTCGCCTTCATGGACGCGGACTTTTCCGTCTCCGTTTCCGAACTGCACCGTGTGCTCGTCTACGCGACGACGACAGGAAGGGAGAAGGGATTGGCGGGGGCAATCGGATCTCGAGTCCGCATGCTCGGTCGCACGGTCGTGCGCTCCCCGCTGCGACACGGCATCGGCCGGCTGTTCGCGATGTTCGTGACCGTGTACTTCGGCTGCACGGTCTACGACACGCAGTGCGGTTTGAAGGTGTTCGAGACGGCCGCCGTGCGGCGCTTCCTGCAGGTCCCGACAGACGACCGCTGGGTATGGGACACGCAGCTGCTGCTCGCCATGCTGCACGCCGGCGAACAAATCCATGAGGTTCCGATCAACTGGAGGGAGACGGGACACTCGAAGCTGTCCTTGATCCGCGATCCGCTCCGCATGCTCTGGAGCCTCGTGAAGTTCAAGCGCGTCCTGCTGGCCGCGTCCCCCGCGAATCGTCCCGGCGGTCCGGCGTCCAGCGGCTGAGTCCTACCGTTCTTTGACCCTCTGGTAGATCCTGCCGGGCAGTCCGCCCAGCACGCGGTTGATGGCGCGCAACAGCGGCGGAGGGAGGGAAGGCGCCGGGGCCGGAACGAACGCCTCGTCGCCCTTCTTCTCGAGATGGCGCCGGACGATTGGGCACGAGAAGCTCTGCAGGCAGTAGGGACCCAACTCCCCCTTCGCCAGGTATGAACGGATCTCCTGCAGGTCCGGCGAGTTCCATGCGCCCTGCCACCCGGACATCGGCGCAATGGCCTTGTACCCGAAGCAGCACGGCATGATGCCCCGGCGCAGGATGTAGTAGTTCTGCCAGGGCTCGCGGCACAAGTACTGTCGATCGCTCCCGAGATCGACGGCGAGAGCCGTGTCTTCGTCAACCGCCGTCGCCTTACGTCTGCGCTTCACGATGTCTTCCGGCCCTTCCTGCGTTCGGCCGCCGGCTTCGGCAGGCCGAATTCGAACTGGT
>Ga0315279_10008856_pt1 | contig 12108 bp, 7 predicted proteins | sample YL17G06_20_MG_FD_203694 | JGI IMG/M metagenome (GOLD analysis project Ga0315279, IMG submission 203694) | Sediment microbial communities from Yellowstone Lake, YNP, Wyoming, USA - YL17G06_20 | ecosystem: Environmental > Aquatic > Freshwater > Lake > Sediment | place: USA: Wyoming | collected...
GCACACGGCGAACGGCCGGATCCGCGAGATCGTGTACAGCACCTGCTCCTTCCGGGCGCCGAGCTTGTCGAGCAGCCGCTTCGACTGCGCAAGCTTGCGCTGCAGCTCCTTGCGATCGGTGTGCAGCTGCCCGAGCGCTGTCTTCCGCGTGTCGACGAACCGCCCGAACATCGCTCGGCGCGCGGCGAGTTCGGCCTGGGCTTCGCCTACCTCGCGCGCGAGGATCGCGTCCCGGCGGTTCATCTCGTCGAGGAGCGAGATCCGCTCCACGGCGTCCGTGACGGACGTCGCGGTGATGAGGTAGAGGATCGGGGTCCCCGGACCCAGGATGTACGCGGCCCGGGATCGGTCGTTGAGCTGCGCCCGCAGGCGCCGATACCGAACCGCGAGCGGCCGCATCTCGGCCTGGAGAGCGCGCATCTTCTCCTCGGTCTTCGCGATGAGCGCCCTGTTCGTCGAGATCCGCGTCGCCAAGCGGTTGAGGTCGTGCTGGAGGTCGCGGAGCGCGGCCGTGCGCGCGCGGATCCGAGCCTTCGTCTGCTGGAGCTCGTGGCGGGCGTGCTGAAGCCCCTCGTCCGCCGCGACGGGCGCGACGGAGAGCGCGAAGGAGAGCAGGCACACGACGGCGAACGCCGCCGCGACCCGCCGGGACGCGCGTATGCGGCTCATCGCACTAGGTGTCGACCCGCCGGGTGCGCTCCTGAAGCCATCCGTGCTCCGGGCCCGGGTAGAGCGGCTGATGGGCCATCGCCTCGCGCAGGCTCGGGTTGTGCCTATCGCGCTCGGCGAGGATCGGCTCGCTCACCGGCCACGCGATGCCGACGCCGGGGTCGTCCCAGGCCAGGCCGAGCTCGTCCTCACCGGTGTAGTAGGTGTCCACGAGGTATTGGAGCAGCACCTCGGTCTCGGCGTAGAAGCCGTGGGCGATGCCGGGCGGCAGGTAGAGGGCCGTCCGCTCGCCCTCGGCGTCGAGGCTCAGCTCCGCCTTGCGCCCCTCGGTGGGCGAGCCGGCGCGGAGGTCGAACAGCCCGACGAACGCCCGCCCGGCGAGCACGCACCAGTAGTCGGACTGGCGGCGGTGGAAATGCAGGCCCCGAAGCACGCCCGCGCGCGACCGCGAGAGGTTCGCCTGGACCATCCCCGCGACCATCCCCGCGACCTCGCCCAGCCACTCGTGACGGAAGACCTCGACGAGGAACCCGCGGTCGTCGGCGTGCGGCGTGAGGGGAACGAGGAACGCTCCCTCGATCCCGATGTCCACCCGGTTCGGCACGGCGGCGTGAGGCTACCCCGAAACAACCCGAGCGGTCACGACCCCCGTGCTAACCTTGGTGCGCAAGACAGCGGGGACTCAAGCCGAGACAACCTTGGTGCCGATTCCTTCGTTGACCTTGATGAGGGTGGATATTGGCCACAAGGCTTTCTGAGCTTCGGAGCGGCGCCGCCGACGGGCCGGGCCCCGGCGTGCTCGACGACCGCTCGCTCGTCCTCGACTTCCAGAGCGGCGTGGTCGACGCCTATCCCGAGATCTACCGGCGGTACCGGCCGCTCGCCCGCACGGTCTGCCTTCGGATCCTGGCGAACCCCGAGGACGCCGAGGAGGCCGCGCAAGAGGCGATGCTCCGCGTGCTCCAGGGGCTGCCGCGGTTCAACGGGCGGTACGCGCTCCAGCCGTGGGTGGCCCGCATCGCGACGAACGTCTCCCTCGACCGCATCCGGGCGTCGGCCCGCCGACCCCGGGGGTTCGAGTCGATCGACGTCGTCACCGAGCGCGACGGCGACCCCGGGCAGGACCCGGGCGCGCTCGTCGAGCGCCTGCTCGAGCAGGAGCAGGTCCGCACGGTGCTCCACGATCTGCCCGCTCGCCACCGGGACGCCTTGATGCTGCGGGAGTTCGAGGGCCGCTCCCACCGCGAGATCGCGGAGGCCCTCGACATCACGCCGTCCCAGGCGAAGGCGCTGATCCACCGGGCGAAGTCCACCTTCCGGCGGGCGTGGGGCTCGGACCGGGAGCGGGGACACCGCCTCGGAGGCCTCGCGCCGATCCTGCTCTGGCCACTGCGGCTCCCGAACCTGCTCCGGCGGCTCATCGAGCCGGCGCACGAGGCCGCGGGCGCCGTCGCCTCTTCGCCGACCCTGACGGCCGCCTCGACGACGGCCGCTCCCGTCGCGGAGCGCGTCACGGCGACCGCCATGGCGTTCCTGGTGGCGGGAACGGCGGCCGTGGGCGTGGTGACCATCCAGCGCGACCGCGCGGGGGGCGACCAGCCAACCGCGCCACCCTCGGTGACCCGGGTGGAGGCGCCGCCTCCCACGGTCGTGGTCCCGGTCGTCTCGGGCGTCCACGTGAAGGCGGACCGGAAGGGCGAGCGGGACCCGAGGGGCTCGGCGGCTCCCGGCCCGGTGGTCTCACCCGATCCGTCACCGACCTCCGACCCGTCACCGACGTCCGATCCGTCACCCTCGTCCGACCCGTCGCCATCGCCCGACCCCTCCGAGACGCCGGTGCCTCCGCCGGCGCCACAGTGGGCGATGCGCCTCGCGGCGATGGCTGCCGCCTATCAGTGCGGGTGCGGTCCGATGTCCCTCGTGGCCCAGTCAACGTGGGGGGAGGCGGGCAAGCAGGTCCGGTTCCAGCAGACGGTGGAGGGCCCGGCCCCGAACGCCTCGCTCAACGAGGCCTCCTGGCGCGTGCGGGTGACCTACTTCGGAGAGGCAGACGGCCAGAAGGGGACGGCGGGGTTCCTACTGGGCCTGTACGCAGACGATCACTACTACGAGTACGAGGCGGCAGGGCAGCTCGAGCGCGTGGAGCAGCCGGACGGAGGCGGCACGACCTACACGTACGCGGGAACGTACTCGCTGATCACCGACCCCGAGGGGGACGACATGCCGGCCCTTCAGGGGGGCACGTTCACCTTGGTCGTTGACTTCTGGAGCGACGGGACCAGGCTCTACCGGTCCGACCTCGCGCTCCAGGAGTGATGGGCCTCTCCGGAACGACAACCTTCGCGCCCGTCCGACGTTATGCAGGATAGGAACCCATCGGGGGGCGTGCGCCAGATTGACTCTGCGTGGCAAGGGCGGTAGGTTGACGCTCAGTGCCCGAGAGGAGGGTGGCGTCTTCTCTGTGGGTGCCCCGGTGGTCGACGTGACCGCCGGGTCGGGAAGGTAGCAGAGGGAAGAAAGGAGAAGGTATGAGAGCGAGAAGGTCTCCCAGCGGAGGGCGTCGGGTGCCCCGGCTCGTAGCCGGGCTCGTGACGTCCCTCACGCTGGGTGCATGGCTCGTGCTGTCGGCCGTCCCGGCGATGGCGGTGACCGGCCTCAGCGCCTGCACCATCGCCAGTCTTCCGATCACCGGGGTGACGGTGCAGGCCACGATGATCGTGGGTACGGAAGTCCTCGGTAGGACTGCCGCGGGCGTCATCACTGACAACGGGGCCCCGCTCGGCTTCAGCTGCGTGGGGGCGACCGTCATCAACATCGACACGATTACCGTGACCGGCACGGCCGGCATCGAGGTGCTCAACGTTGACCTCGCGAACGGCGGGTTCGTGGGCACCGACGGCAACGAGGTCGACATCAGGGCGGACCTGCTCGCTGGGGCGGGCAACGGCCTGGTCATCACCGGGACCTCCGGGGTCGACAACATCCGGTTCGGTACTCTCGGCATCAACCTGAACGGTGACGACGACGCCGACCTCACGTTTGTTGCCACCGGTGGCACGGTCACAACGGAGACCGTCAACGCAGGCGACGGCAACGACACCGTCAGCGGAGCCGGTGGGCTCGGGACCGGGCTCACGGCCACCGAAGCCCTCGTGCTGAACGGCGAGGGTGGCAACGACACCATCACCGGCGGCAGCGGCGCCGATACCATCGACGGCGGTGCCGGCAACGACGTGGTGGACGGCGCAGGCGGCAACGACGGCGCCACCGGCACCCCCGCCACGGCCGAGGTCCACGGTGGCACCGGTGACGACACCGTCTCCGGCGGCGCCGGCAACGACGACGTGTACGGCGACGAAGGCGACGACACGCTGAGCGGCGGGAGCGGCAACGACAACATCGACGGCGGGCCCGGTGCTGCGTGCGCCCTCTGTTGGGACTGGATCGACGAGGGCACGGGCGCGAGCGGTGCAGACGTCTTCCTCGAGACCGTCGGCTCCGGCACTGCCACGGTCGACTACAGCGGGCGGACCAACCCCGTGACCGTCACGATCGGTGTTGGTGCCAACGACGGTGAGACCGACGAGTTGGACACCGTGACCGACGACATCTACGAGGTCATCGGTGGGGCCGGCGACGACTCACTCACCGGCAGCACTACCGTAGCTAACGCTCTGGCCGGGGGTCCCGGTGCCGACACGCTCAACGCGAGCACCGGCGAGGCCGTCCTCGACTACTCGACCGACACGGCGGGAGTTAGCGTCGACCTCTCGACGGACTCCAACGCGACGGTCGGCGGCGTGCAGCCGACGGTCTCAGGTGGCGACGCCCAGGGCGACTTGGTGTCCGCGGGCTTCGATGACATCTGGGGCGGCGACGGCAACGACACGCTGACGGGTGACGCGAACGACAACGCGATCGACGGCGGGCCCGGCGACGACACCATCGCCGGCGGCGACGGCACCGACACGCTGACTGGCTGGACCGGCGACGACACCTTCGACGAGGGGGACGCTGAGAACGGCGACGACACCATCGACGGCGGCCTCGGCGTTGACTCCGTCGACTACAGCGCCCGCACGACGGACACGATCGTCGACCTCACCGGCCTTACTGATTCGGGTGAGGACGCCAACGGCAACGGCGTGGCGGAGGAAGGCGACGTTGTCACGGCCGAGAACGCCTCGACCGGCAGTGGTGACGACACCATCATCGGCAACGGCCTCGACAACGTGATCTCCGGCGGAGCCGGTGCGGACGACATGGACGGCGCCGCGGGCGTCGACACGCTCGACTACAGCGCCGACACGGTCGGTGTTGTGGTCAACCTGAGCAGCGGCGTGACCTCCGGCGGGGACGCCGAGGGCGACGTGATCGCGGACTTCGAGAACGCGACCGGCGGTGCCGGGAACGACAGCCTCACCGGATCCAACGACGAGAACGTGCTGATCGGCGGCGCGGGCGACGACACGTTCGTCGGCCGTGGCGACGACGACACGATCGACGGTGGCGCCGGTGTGGACACGGCGGTCTACTCCGCAGCCGGCTCCGGCGTGGTCGCGAACCTGAAGACCGGGTTCTCGGCCGGCATCACCGAGGGCAGCGACACCCTGACCGGGATCGAGAACCTGACGGGGACGCTGTTCAAGGACACGCTGATCGGCAGCCTCGAGGCCAACGTGCTGCGTGGCGGGGCCGGCAAGGACACCATCAAGGGTTCGGCCGGCGACGACTCGCTGTACGGCGGTAGCGGCAACGACTACCTGAACGGCGGCGCGGGTACCGACTTCTGCAAGGGCGGTGCCGGCGACGACACGATCAAGCACTGCGAGCTGCCCTAAGCTCGGAGACGCTTGACCGAAGGCAGTCTGGGACCGGCCCCCTTCGGGGGGCCGGTTCCGTTTCTCCCGCCGACCGTCGGGGTGTCGTGGGCTCGCCGGGCCTCGAGCGCAGGTGCTAGGGTTCTGCCGATCTGGGTTGCGCAGCCCGCCGCGACCCTGAGCTGCTCTGGTGTGCTCTGAGGGAAAGGGGACTGTAGATGCCCAGGGATCGTTCTACTCGTTTCGGGTCGCTCTCCCGCGGACGGTCGCTGCGCTCGCGGATCGGCGCGGTGGCGCTCTCTTCAGCGCTCGTTACGCTCTTCCTCGTCGCCGTGGCGGAGACGGCGTCGGCCGCGTCGACGTGCACGTACCTGGGGACCACGGTGACGGTGTTGATCGACCCGGGTGACAGCGTCTCGCTCGCGATCGGGAAGACGACGGCCGGGAACATCGACTTCAAGATCGGCGCCGGCGCGTACGCGCAGTGCGAGACGGCGACGGCCGCGAACACGACGACGATCCTCGTCAACGGCACGGCCGGCAGCGAAACCTTCACGATCGACCAGACGGGCTCCGCCATCTTCTCGTCTGCCACCGGCACCATCGCGACGTTCACGCTTGCCCTCGGCGGCGGCGGCGGATCCGACGCGCTGATCATCACAGGCACGTCGTCGGGGGTCGACACGATTACCTTCGGCGTGAACGGGGCCAGCTTGGACTCCGGAACCAGCCTGGACCTGGACGGCATCGGCACCGCCGAGTCCGTCACGGTCAACGCCGGAGCCGGCAACGACGTCATCTCAGGAGCGGGCGGCGGGGCCCTCGGGGCCGCGTTCGGCTCGGCCCTGACGCTGAACGGCGGCCTCGGTGACGACGCGCTGACCGGCGGGAGCGGCTCGGACACGGCGGACTACACAGGGGCCTCGGCCGGCGTGACCGTGAACCTGGCCACGGCGACCGCGCAGAACACGGTCGGGGCGGGCACCGACACGCTCTCCGGAATCGAGAACCTCCTCGGCTCGGCCTTCAACGACACGCTCACCGGCGCCGCGAGCGCCAACACGCTCGACGGTGCCGCGGGCGACGACGTTCTGCAGGGCGGGGCCGGCGGCGACACGCTGATCGGCGGCGCGAACGGCACCGGCGGCGACACGGCGAGCTACGCGGCTTCTTCCGCGGCCGTCACCGTCACGGTGAACGGTGCCGCTTCGGGCGGGGACGCCGCGGGTGACTCCCTGGCGACCATCGAGAACCTGATCGGCTCCAGCAGGAACGACACCCTGACCGGCGACGCGAGCAACAACGTCCTCGAGGGCCTGGCCGGGGACGACACGCTCACCGGCGCCGGGGGAACCGACACCGCGAGCTATGCGAGTTCCACGGCGGCTGTGACGGTGAACCTCGGTACGACGACCGCCCAGAACACGGTCGGCGCCGGGACCGACACGCTGGCGACCTTCGAGAACCTCACCGGGTCCGCGTTCAACGACACGCTGACCGGGGACGCGAACGCGAATGCGATCACGGGCGGCGACGGCAACGACGTGATAGCCGGGCTCGGGGGCAACGACACGCTCACCGGCGGTGTGGGCACCGACACCGTCACGTTCGCCACGGTCGCGACGGCCGTGACGGCGAACCTGGCGACCGGAACGGCGACCGGCGACGGCACAGACACGCTGGCGACCTTCGAGAACCTGAACGGCGGCTCGGGCAACGACACGCTCACCGGGGACGCGAGCGCGAATGCGATCACGGGCGGCGACGGCAACGATGTGATCGCCGGACTCGGGGGCAACGACACGCTCATCGGCGGTGTAGGCACCGACACCGTCACGTTCGCGGCGAACACGACCGGCGTGACGGCGAGCCTCGCGGCTGGCACGGCGACCGGCGACGGCACCGACACGCTGGCGACCTTCGAGAACCTCACCGGCGGCTCGGGCAACGACACCCTGACCGGGAACTCGAGCGCCAACGTGATCACGGGCGGCGCCGGAACCGACACCACCAGCTACGTGGGGGCGGCCTCGGCGGTCACCGTGGACCTCGCGACCGGAGTGGTCGCCGGCGGCGGCGGAGCCGACACGCTGGCCACGATCGAGAACCTCACCGGGTCCGCGTTCGCCGACACCCTGACCGGCGACGCCAACGCCAACGCGCTCGACGGCGGGGACGGCGACGACGTGGTCACCGGACTCGGGGGCAACGACACGCTGGTCGGCGGCGGCGGGACCGACACTGCGAGCTTCTCCACGGCGCCTGCCGGCGTCGTGGCGAGCCTCCTGACCGGGGCAGCGAGCGGCGACGGGACCGACACGCTGACGGGGTTCGAGAACATCACCGGCTCGGCCTTCAACGACACGCTCACCGGGGACGCGTCCATCAACGTGCTCCGCGGCGGCCTCGGCGTGGACGCGCTCGTCGGCGGATCCGGTAGCGATACCCTGTCCGGTGGCGACGGCAACGACACCGTGCAGGGCGGCGAGGGCGACGACGCCATGCGGGGCGGCCCGGGCAACGACACCATGCGCGGCGGCACCGGCAACGACGCGCTCCGCGGTGGTAGCGGCAACGACTACCTCAACGGCGGCTCGGGGACCGACACCTGCAAGGGCGGCCCCGGCGACGACACGATCAAGCACTGCGAGCTGCCCTAGGCTCGGCGGACGAGAAGGGGGACGGAGCCGTGACCTCCTACGAGCGACGCGTCGGCGGCCGCGGAGCTGCGGTCGGCGCCGTCACGGCCTCGCCTCTCCTTGGCCCGTCGGCCTCGGCATTCGCGGCTACATCGGAGATAGGCCACACTGGCGATGGAACGCCTTGTGCGGGTATCGGACGCGGGGGGCTGGTGCGGGAAAGGAGGGAGATACACCCGAGCCTTCGTGATGCCCGAGGGGTGCCACCGACCGATAGCTGAGCTGATCGGAAGGGGGAGCGGATGAGTCGGAAGGTTGTCATAGCGGCAAGGGTGGGGCTCGCGACGATGCTGGTCGCGGCCGTGCTCGTGGTCTCGTACCTGGGGGGCAGCCGGACGGCTTCAGCCACCCCCTACACGGGAGGTCTATCCCCGACGATATACGGTCACCTGGCCGACCTGAACGGTGACGGCGTTGTCGACGGTGCCGATGACTCGGGCGCCTTCTACGGCGACACCAGCATCATCGACGGTGCGCTCGACTGCGACGCCTGGCACCTAGGAACTCCGCCAGAAAACGATGGCACTGGCGGCGACCTAGGTATCGGCCCCGCCGACGACTGCACGCTCGTCGGGTACAACGGGACGCCGGGTGGGGTTACGATCGTGGTCACAAACGGCTTGTTCATGACGGCGAACGGGGTGTCCATCCCCGATGGGACGGCGCTGCCCACGGTCTTCAATGCTGCTCACCCGAACAACAACGACGTCGGTGATTCTGACTTCGCCTGGTCCACCATCAACGGGCGGGTGGACTCCAATGGCAACGAGGTGATCGACGGCGACGACTGTACCTGGGGGCTGATCGGCGAGACGGATGATGTCGGGTTGGGAGGCGTGACTGACGGGGCGGACGTCCTCGGGTCCGCCGCCGGGCCGGGGGGGTGCGGGTTCATAGTGCCCCCCGCCGCGGCGTTGAATGGCCTCGTGGACCTGAACAGCGACGAGGGCATAACCGCCGGGGACGACACGTGCCTCAACGGCTGCTTCCTCGGCCGCAACGTGGTCGGGGGTGTGGTGCAGGAAGAGGGCACCGCGGTTGGCGCGGTTGGCCCAGCAGGCCCAGCAGGGCCGGCAGGCGCGGCAGGTTCGCCAGGTCCGAGAGGTTCCCCTGGTCCGGCAGGTTCCCCAGGTCCGGCAGGGGTGAGTGGGCTGGCGACCGTCTCCAGTACCTCGGCGAGCGACTCGAGCGCCAAGTCGGAGTCGACTACATGCGCCACCGGGAAGAAGGTGCTCGGAGGCGGGTACTCGCTCGGGGGATCGGGGAGTGTCGTGAAGAAGCTGGTCGTCAAGGCCAGCTACGCCAGTGCCGTTGGCACGTGGACCGTCCGCGTGGTCGAGGGTAGGCGGACCTCGGCCTCCTGGTCGGTGACCGTTAGCGCTGTGTGCGCCACGGCCTGAGTCCGGCACGTGGGGCATGGAGCGGGGCGGCCCTTGGGCCGCCCCGCTTCTGCTTCCCGGGCGGGAGCGGTGACCGCGCGGGGGACGGCCGACTTGCCCTCCCTAGCGACGATGGAGTAGCGTCCAGCAGCAACCTGGATCCGAACGCGATCCAGAGAGGAGTGATGGGCATGAGCCGTTCCCGGCAACGGTCCGGTCTCCGGACGATCCCGATCCTCGCAACCGTCGCGCTGTTGCTCGGCGCTCTCGGATTGCCTGCGGCGCAAGCCGCTCTGCCTCCAGTGGTGACCGGCTTCTCGCCTGCCTGCGCCGCGGCGCTCGAGAGCGTCTCCATCGGCGGCTCGCACTTCCAGGGGGCGACGGCGGTGGAGTTCAACGGCGAGCCCGCCGCTTACGCGGTCAACTCGTCGAACCTCATCACGGCCACGGTGCCGACCGGCGCCACGACCGGCCCGATCACCGTGACGACACCTGTCGACTCCAGCGTCAGCACCGACTACTTCACTGTGATCCCCCCGGGCGACTGCGCGCCCACGATCTCGTCCATCTCGCCGACGAGCGGACCGGTGGGCACGAACGTTGTGATCACCGGCTCGAAGTTCGTCGGCGCCACCCTCGTGGAGTTCGGGGGCGTCGACCAGACCAGCTTCACCTGGTTGCCCGACGGCACGCAGATCACGGCGGCCGTCCCGACCGGGGCCGTCGACGGCAAGATCGCCGTGACGACGCCCGGCGGCGCGGTCACGAGCGCCCTGAGCTTCGACGTCACCCCGCCCCCGCCGGGACCAACGATCACGTCGTTCCTGCCGACGAGCGGCCCCGTGGGCACGTCGGTCGTGATCACGGGCACGAACCTCACCGGCGCGACCGAGGTGACGTTCAACGGGACCGCGGCGACGAGCTTCACGGTCAACTCGGCGACGCAGATCACGGCCGTCGTGCCGACCGGCGCGACGACCGGCCCGATCGGCGTGACGACGCCAGGTGGCACGGCCGCGAGCCCCTCGAACTTCACGGTCCCCTCGACGGCCCCGACGATAACCTCGTTCGTGCCGATCAGCGGGCCGGTGGGGACCACCGTGGTCATCACGGGAACGAACTTCACCGGTGCCACGGGCGTGACGTTCAGGCGCACCGCGGCGACGAGCTTCACGGTCAACTCGGCGACGCAGATCACGGCCGTCGTGCCGGTCGGCGCGACGAGCGGCACGATCAGCGTCACGACCCCGGAGGGCACCGCGGTGAGCGCCTCGAGCTTTACCGTGACGGCCGCCGGGTCTCCGACGATCACGTCCTTCTCGCCCACTAGCGGGAGGATCGGGTCGTCGGTCGTCATCACGGGAACGAACTTCACCGGCACGACGTCGGTGGAGTTCAACGCCGTGGTCGCCGAGTTCACCGTGAACTCGGCGACGCGGATCACGGCCGTCGTGCCGACCGACGCCACGACCGGCCCGATTACCGCGACGAACCCGAACGGCACCGGGACCAGCGCCACGGACTTCACCGTGATCGGAGCGCCGACGATCACGTCGTTCGATCCGACGAGTGGAACCGAGGGGACGCCCGTGACGATCACCGGCACGGAGTTCACCGGGGCCACCGAGGTGGACTTCCTGGACACCCCGGCGACGAGCTTCACGGTGGACTCGGCGACCCAGATCACGGCCGACGTGCCGACCGGTGCGGCGAGTGGGCCGATCACCGTCGTGACGCCGTTCGGGACCGGCACCAGCGCGGATGACTTCACCGTGGAGGCGACCGTCCACTCGAGGGCGGTCTCCCTGGCCCTCGCGCGGCATCTGGTCGCGCGCGGCCACGTGACGGCGGCCGACGGCTTCTCGGCGTGCTACGCGGGCGTGACGGTGATGATCCGGCACCGGGTGAGCGGCGTGTGGCGCACGATCGACAGCACGTTCACCGACGCGACCGGGTTCTACCGGATCCGGATCGCCGACAGGCCGGGAGCGTATCGGGCGAAGGCGAAGAAGCTCGTCATCGACAACGATGTCTGCGCTCGGGCGTTCTCGCCGGTCGCGTACAACTGACGGTCGCCTTCGGGCGACGTGGAAGGGGGCCCTGCGGGGCCCCCTTCCGTCCTCGGGGGGCCGCCCGCGTCCAGGGCTCAGCGCCGCGCGCGGAATAGGCGCGCGAGGTTCAGGAACTCCGCGGGAAGCGGCCCGCGGTAGCCGAACCCGCCGTGGGCGAGCGCGTCGAGCAGGCCGCCGGTCGACCCGGGGTCGAAGAGGGCGGCCCGCCCCGGTTCCACCGGACCGGCGGGAACGGTCGGGGTGGGCGCGGACGCGAACGGGCTCGAGAAGAGCTCGCCGGGGTCCGGGCCGGGCAGGACGACGATGGCCGAGCTCACCGAGCGCTCCACGCCGGAGGAGGGGCGGTTCACGACCGTCCCGTTCACGACCATCGTGCTCGAGCCGCCGCCGTCCAGGTTCATCGCGAACGTCGCGCCGAGGTGGAGGAAGAGGCGCGCGAACCGCCGCATCGTGAGGCCCTCCGAGTAGC
>Ga0315279_10008857_pt1 | contig 12108 bp, 17 predicted proteins | sample YL17G06_20_MG_FD_203694 | JGI IMG/M metagenome (GOLD analysis project Ga0315279, IMG submission 203694) | Sediment microbial communities from Yellowstone Lake, YNP, Wyoming, USA - YL17G06_20 | ecosystem: Environmental > Aquatic > Freshwater > Lake > Sediment | place: USA: Wyoming | collected...
CTCGGCGTAAAAAAGGTCTTTCTCACCTATGCGCTGGGGATAAAATATCTCGACGATCTGAAATACCTCATTGCGTCGAAAGTCGAACCCTTCCTGCTTGAGCAGAAAAAGAAACTCGAGGCCCAGGGACTTGATGCGGCCATCGAACTGGCGACAGGCATACCAGCGCAGGAGATCTATAGGGTCGCGGAACAGAAGGACGCCTCGCTGATTATCATAGGATCTCACGGCGAAAGCATGGCGGAACATGTGCTGTTCAAATTCGGCGGCACCGCCTCGGAGGTGCTTCACAGTTTCACGCGACCCCTTTTACTGGTAAAAACGCGCATCGTGAAAAACGCCGGTGAAACCTGTGTTGAGGTTTCATGCTCGGACTTCCTGAAAAATATCCTCTACTGCACCGACTTTTCCGATACCGCCCAGCGGGCCTTCGATTATGTTGAAAAGATGGTTGAAGGCGGCTGTCCATCCGTCACCCTCATGCACGTGCAGGATAAGATAAAGATCGATAAGCATCTTTCGCACAAACTCAATGAATTCAACAAAATCGACACCGAAAGAATCGAAATGCTTAAAGAGCGGCTTGCCAAAAAGGGAGCGAGCCGCATCGAGATGAAAATTCCCTATGGAATACCGACGGCGGAAATTCTGAACGAGGTCGCAACCGGCAACTATTCACTGATCGTCATGGGCAGCCAGGGGAAAGGGTACATTCGCGAAATTTTCCTCGGGAGCGTGAGTAATAATATTGCCAGAAACGCGCCGGTATCGGTCCTGCTGATCCCGGCCATACGATAAAAGCTAGGTTGCAGCATGCATCTATGACTATCCTAATTTTAAAGAGGAATAGGATGAAAAAAAAAGAATGGATCAAATCTTTCGGCGAGTTAAGTTCCGAGGATCAAATCGAAGTTATGAAAGCGATCATGCCCGAGTTTTGCAAGAACCTCACTCAGAAGCCTGAACAGATACAGGAGATGATGAAATCGATGATGAACTTCTGGAATCAAGACATGGCCAGCATGATGGGCATGATGAGAAAATGAAAGATTCAGGAAAAAAATAACTCAGGAGGAAGAGCATGGGTCAGAATAACAATCATAAACTTGTCCGTCTCTTCACGATGCCTCAACAATTTCCCTGCGGGCCCGCGGCTGCCTGTTGCGGGCCGGTCGGCCAATCAAAGGAAGAGACCCAGAGGCTTAAAGAATCAATTGAAAAAGAATTGAGCGTTCCTGTCGAGGTGAGAAATGTGACCAGTGGCAAAGATATGCGAGATTTTCGTCCGATCTCAGGGCTCTTGCGTACGTTCGGGCCTACGTCTCTTCCCTTCATCGCCATCGGGGACGAGGTCGTTTCTTTGGGGAATCCAAGCCCCGAAGAGGCCGTTGCGGCGCTTCGGGAGAAACTGAGAGAGTTCGGAATTCTATAAAGAAGGCTGTTAATGCCAATCTATGAATATGTGTGTCCAAGTTGCAAGGAGAAAGTGGAGATCTTTGCCTCCATCGCGCAGAAAAAAGAGGGCCTTAAGCCGGTCTGCCCTAAATGCGGCAGTGAGAAAATGATTCAGGTATTCGGGGGTTTCGCCATCGGTTCTTCCCGGGGATCGGGTGGCGGGCCGATATGTCCGCCCACAGCAGGACCCGGGTGTTGCTGAGATGAGGAATCATGAAGAAAAAAGGAGATGGAAATGTCGAAGATAGAATCCATAAGGCCAGTAGATGAGATTCGTGGAAAATTGATAGAGCTGGCGGAAGCTATTTCGAAGAGCGCTGAGTTTGTTGCCTTTGAAGAAAAAGAAAAAAAATTAAGAGAAAGCGAGGACGCCCAAAGCCTGATTCGAGAATTTCGGGAGAAACAGAGAACTCTCCAGATGTTCGGCGATTTTGGGAATGTCGCCGATCAGTCAGAATGGCAGAGAGCCCGGGAAGCGATGGCGGCCAACCTGGAAGTCCGGAATTTTTTGAGGAGGCAGGAAGAATTGGCCGAATTTTTTCGCGCCGTCAACCATGTCATCAACGAGACTCTCGGGTTTGACTTCGGCCAGGCTTGCGCTCCCGCCGCCGGCTGCTGCTAGGAGGAACCGATGAACGACAAGATCCGAGAAAAAGCCCGGGATTTTGCCTCCGCTCTGAAGGATGCCCCTCATGTCTCTCAATATCTGAGGGCAAAAAAGAAGATGGAGAATGATGAAGATACGCAAAAGCTGATGAAGGAATTCCAACAAAAACAAAGCGAGTTGCCCGCCAAGCAAATCAAGGGAATCTTAAACCCGTCCGAATGGAAAGCGATGAGAAACCTCCAGATCAAAGTGATCAACCATCCGCTCATCAGAGAATATTCCGAGGCTCAGAACGACGCTTTTGAATATTGCCGCTCTTTGGGAGAAGAGTTGAGTCGGCTGTTAGGAGTGGATTTTGGAGCGCTGGCCGCTCCGCCGTCTTCCTGTTGAGATCTGAGGCTGCGGGAAGGAAGATTGCTGCTTCCAAACATGAGTTTCGAGATCACCTTTTATACGAAACCCAATTGCCCGCTTTGCGAGGAGGCGGAAGAGCTTCTCGAGGAAATGAGAGGTCATTTTGACTTTTCTGTCCTAAAAATCGATATAACGAAAGAAATGGATACTTATGAAAAATTCAAGCATCGAATTCCTGTCCTCAGACTCGGAGACCAAGACGATCTCTCTGGGAAAATCAGCGGAAAAGAATTAAGGCAGAAAATCCGGGCCTTTTTGAAGAAAAAAAAGTAAGACGATGTTGGCAGGCAAAACCATTGTTTTGGGGGTCTCGGGTGGGATTGCGGCTTATCAGGCGATAGAAATCACGGGGCAGTTGAGAAATCGATTAGCCGATGTTTATGTCATCATGACGAACGCGGCGTCAAAATTCATAACCCCTTTATCATTGGAAACGGTTTCCCTCCATCCCGTCGTTCTGGACATGTTTGCTGAGCCGAAATACTGGAATATCCCCCACATCTCCTTGGCCCAGAGAGCCGATCTTTTCCTGATTGCTCCGGCAACCGCCAATATCATAGGCAAAATAGCTCATGGCATTGCCGATGACATGCTCTCAACGACGGTCATGACGACAAAAGCGCCCGTGGTCATTGCTCCTGCAATGAATGAGACTAGGAGGGCAAACGCCATTGTTCAGGGTAACGTAGAAAAGCTAAAAACGTTGGGTTATCAATTTGTTGGCCCCGAATATGGCCCGATGGCCTGCGGCGGAGAGGGCTGGGGCCGTCTGGCGAAGATTGAAGCCATCATCTCCAAATTGATCAAGGTTTCTGATGAGATAGACGAGAGGATACTTCGCCAAGAGGAACAAAGAAAAAAAATCAAGGGAGGAAATCAATCATGAAGAGAATATATTTGGACCACGCCGCCACCACGGCTGTCCGTCCGGAAGTTGTTCAGGCTATGCTGCCGTATTTTAGTCAGCTATTCGGGAACGCCTCGACTCTCTATTCCTACGGTCAAGAAGCCGGGCGAGCGATGGAAGAGGCAAGAAATATCATGGCGCGCTTCATCGGAGCCAAATCTTCTCAAGAAATTGTCTTTACCAGCGGAGGGACAGAATCCGATAACTTTGCCGTTTGCGGAATAGCCTGGGCGAACCAGAAGAAAGGCGATCATATCATCACTTCTGCCGTTGAACATCATGCTGTTCTCAACACATGCAAATTCCTGCAAAAAAGAGGATTTAAGGTCACCTATCTGCCGGTGGATCATTATGGGTTTGTCGACCCGGACGACGTAAAAAAAGCCATTACGAATAAGACGATCCTTATCTCTATCATGCATGCGAACAACGAGGTAGGCACCATGGAGCCCATCGCTGAGATCGGGAAAATCGCTAAAGAGAACGCTGTCTATTTCCATACGGACGCCGTGCAGAGTTTTGGCCATATCCCGATCCGTGCGGAGGAGCTGAAAGTTGATTTGCTTTCTGCCTCCGCGCACAAACTTTACGGGCCGAAAGGTGTCGGGATGCTTTATATCAGAAAAGGAACGAAAATCGTCCCCTTCTTATACGGTGGAGAGCAGGAGAATAAGCGCCGGGCCAGCACCGAGAATGTCGCTGGAATCGTTGGGTTTGAAAAAGCCTGCGAGATTGCCGAGGGCACGATGACGGAGGAAAGCCGTCGCTTGGCCACTCTAAGAGATAAATTCATTAAGGGAATTTTAGAGAAGATCGAGTTCACTCAATTGAACGGTCATCCAACGAAGAGGTTGCCCGGAAATGTCAATGTCAGCGTCAAATATGTGGAAGGGGAATCCATGCTTCTAAAACTGGATGGAAAAGGGATCTGTGCCTCAAGCGGCTCGGCCTGCACCTCGAGTATCCTGGAGCCTTCTCATGTTCTGACAGCCATGGGCGTTCCCCCTGATGTGGCCCACAGCTCCCTTCGTTTCACTCTGGGAAGGGAGAATACAGAAGAGGATGTAGATGATGTCTTAGGAGTATTGCCCGATATCGTGAAGGAGTTGCGCCTCATGTCGCCACTTTACCAAGAGAAGAGAGGGTCATGATGTCAACTTATAGCGAAAAAGTCATGGATCATTTCAACAACCCCCGCAACATGGGTGAAATCGAGAATCCGGACGGCGTGGGAAAAGTTGGCAATCCTGTTTGCGGAGATGTTTTGAACCTCTATATCCGGATTGAAAATGATAGGATTATCGATGCCCGATTTAAGACGTTCGGCTGTGGAGCGGCGATTGCCACGAGCAGCATGGTGACGCAAATGATAATGGGAAAGACCTTGAACGAGGCGTTGGAAATATCCAATCGGGCTGTCGCCGAGGCTCTGGATGGCCTGCCGCCGATCAAGATGCATTGTTCGGTTCTGGCCGAAGCAGCGCTCAAATCAGCTATCGACGATTATTTCAAAAGGAAATAGGAAACGGTGAGAATTCCTGTCCTAGCCGTAAATAGGGGTGAAGGTGTCTTGATTTATCTTGATCTTGAGTCGAGGGAGGGGAATGGCACTCTTTTTTTGGATGTTAACCTTGTGACTGACAAGGAAGCCAGGAAAGCCATAAATTATGCCTTCTCACTTTTGAAGATAAACAAGAGAGATATTTTTATTCGCGCCAAACAGAAAAGATGGAATCGCCTCTGCGGCTCAAGTTTAGGCCTTCCTGCTTATTTAGGAATGTCTGCTTTGCTTAAAGGCCTCAAATTCAAGCCGGATGTCTTTGCGACAGGAGGGATCGATAAAAAAGGAAACGTTACCCCCGTGAGTTGTCTGGCCGAGAAGATAAAGGCTGTCTTGAAAAAAGCAGCCAAGCTGTTGGTTCCCAAAGGCCAAGGGTTGCCAATTGAGGGAATGGAGGTTGTGGAAATATCCACTGTCGAGGAAGCTGAAAAAACCGCGTTTCCCAAGATGTCGATGGATGATTTGGAAGGCAGAAAACAATTATTAAAGCTTTCTGGACTCAGACGAGGACGAATTCTGGATGTGGGTATGGGAGACTGCGGGTGTATGTCTTTTTTTCTGGCCAAACGAGGTTTTGACGTGACGGGCATAGATTCTTCCTCGCGGGCTGTTCACAAGAGTAGAGAAGAGGCCAGGGGTAAAAAGTATAAAGGCTCATTTCGGGTATGGCGAATGACCGCTGAAAAAACGTCGTTTGAAGATGAGAGCTTTGATGCTGTCTTGTCCTATCATTCTATGCATGATATAGCCAACCCCGACAAGGTCATAAAAGAGATGTTCAGAGTGTGTAAGAGGGGGGGGTTAGTTGTGATTTCTGATCTTAATGCCAGAGGCAGAAGTGAGTATGAGCACGCGATTGATGAGAGATTTCTCCCAGCTGTTGAAAGGCAATTGAAGAAATATGCCAAATCAATTAGACAGGGGAAGACAGATATTAATGAGATGTTTGTTTGCAAAAAGAAATAATATATCGACGTTTTTTTAAATGAAGAAACGTGTGCTTTTTCTCTGCACGGCCAACAGCGCCCGGTCTCAGATGGCCGAGGCGTTGGTCAATCATGATCTGGGGGATCATTTCGAAGCGTATTCCGCCGGCACGGCTCCCAAAACGCCCCATCCGGCCGCGCTCAAGGTCTTGGCCGAAATCGGCATCGATCACGGCCGGGCCAGAAGCAAAGCCCTCGAAGAATTTGAAGACCAACCGTTCGACTATGTCATCACCCTCTGCGACGCCGCAAATGAGACTTGCCCTCTCTTCTTCGGCGGCGTCGAGCGGACGCATTCGGGCTTCGAAGATCCCGCTCGGGTCACAGGAGCCGAGGAAGAAATCCTGACCGCGTTCCGGCGCGTGAGAGACCAGATTCGTGAGACCGTAGAGATTTATTTGCGGAATGCAGAGCGTGCCTTCACGACTGATCAAGACGAAGGAAAAATCAAGTGACCATGAAACAAGTCCCGCGGGAAAAAATTCCCTGGCACCCCTCGATCGACGAGGAAAAGTGTAACGGTTGTCAGGCATGCTTTCAATTCTGTCAACAAGGCGTTTATACATGGGACGAGAAGAACAATATCGCCAAGGTTGATCGGCCGTTCAATTGCGTCGTCGGCTGCAACGGGTGCGAGAATTTATGCGCGATAGGGGCCATTTCTTTTCCCGAGATCGACGCGATCCAGGAAATCATAAGGAAGCTTCGGGAAGGGTGACGGGCTCTTCTCAGGTCTGCCGTATGGGTGCGGCTCGCGCTCGGCTTTCCAGCTTGATTTCACAGCAGTTGATGAAACGCTTGGCGGTTTTCTAACGCTTGTCTCTTGACAACATGGCCATTTTGCCATATGCTTTCTCCCGACATTTCGGAGGTTATGATGAAAGAGATCGACACCTTCCGCAAGCAGGCCCAGTTGCTAAAAGTCCTGGCCAACGAGGCGCGGCTGAAGATCGTGGATCGCTTGGCTAAAGGAGAATGTTCCGTGGGCGAACTCACCGGGTTCATCGGCTTGGACCAGTCGACCGTCTCCAAGCACCTGGCGCTGCTCAGAGCCCATGGTATCGTCCGCGACCGGCGGGACGGAAATGTCGTGTACTACGAGCTGCTCACTCCCTGCGTTCTTAACTTCTTCGCCTGCGCGAACCAGGTGTTGAAGGAAAGGTGGGGACGATGAGATCTCCGGTCGAAGCCGCTCCAATGCTCGGGGAGGATCATCTTGGATAACGCGGCCGCGGCGAGACGCCTGGTTGAGATCCTGGAGATCGACACCGAGCCCGTCGCCGTTTTCCTACTGGGCCCCGAAAGCCCGCCTCCGACCGAAGCGTTCAAGAACGTCAAAGGCCATCGCTACTGCCAACTTCTCATGCGTGCCCGGCACGGGGAATCGGTCGCGCTCGCCCCAGAGGAGCTCGCCTGTCCGGCGGCCGCGGCGGCCTTCGGTTTTCGGCCACTCCCGGAGGGGTTCGCCACCGGCAAGGGGCTTGTCGGGTTCGGCATCGTCGATGATCCGGATACGGGCCGGAGGATGTTCGAAGGCATGCCGCGTCTTGAGCCCGGGCGCGTGACGCTCATCGCGGCCGCGCCTCTCAGCGCGGTCAGAGCCATCCCCGATGTGGTCGTGGTTGAAGGGCCACCGGAGGCTCTCATGTGGCTCGCGCTCGCTGACCTCAACGTGGCGGGCGGCAAGCGCTGCCGCGGCGATACCGCCGTTCTCCAAGCGACTTGCGTGGATGCGACCCTAATCCCCTACCTTGAACAACGCCTCAATTTTTCTCTGGGATGCTACGGTTGCCGCGAAGCGACCGACCTCGGGGCGCACGAATCCGTTCTCGGCTTCCCGGGGGCGCGGCTCGAACCGCTGCTCGCGGCGCTCGAGTCCCTGGCAAACAAAGCCGTCGGGCGCTCACGATCGAAATCGATCTTCGAGAACCTTAATAAAAAGGAGGGCTATCATGAGTAACGACACGAAACCGACACCCATCGAGTTGCTGCGGGCGATATCTTCTGCCGGGGCCGAGACAACCATGGAACAACGAACGGCCATTCGCGAAAAGAGGAGGTTTACATTGAATAGATTCGCTATTCTTGCCACAGCTTTTGTTTTAGCTGGCGCCGCGGTCGTCGCAGGCCAGTCATTTGATCAGCGCGTTTTGGAGGCCCGGCGGCACATGCGCGCGGCCTGCCAAGGGGTCCAGCAGATCACCAAGGCGGATGCCTATGAACGTCCAGGTATCAAGGAGGCTGCGGCCGGGGATGTTGCCCAGGCCGAGAAACTTTGGACAAGCCTGGCCAGGGAATATTCCGCGATGGTTCCCGAAGGGTACGCCGGTGACCCGTCCTGGGCCCCGAGGCTGGAGGACATCCGCCTCAACATCGCCCGTATGCGGAAAGAAATCGCCGCGGACGAATGGCGGCCCGCCTTTCTTTCCTGCGCTCACGCGTGCAACCTGATCACGACCATGCACGAAGCGAACGGAGTGACCCTGGCCATCGACGTCATGTCCGTTTTGCGCAAGAAGGTCGGGTTCGCCAAGGGCTTTCTGACGGCGGGAAAACCGGACAAAGCCCGGGCTCTTATCAAAGAGATCCTGGCCGCTCGGGACGCCGTTCTGCTGGCGACCCCCCCGGTCACGTCGAGCCGTGATGCCTACCTGGAGGCTCTACCGGGACTTTCGCTCGCGACGGATGCTCTCGCCGCGGCGGACCGGGGTGAGTTCGACATGAAAACGGCCCTCGACAAGCTGGCCGCCGTCGTGGAGCGCGTCTATGAGCTGGCGATCTAATAGGCGCACCGCACCTTCCTTGCTGGCGGCGCTGGCCCTGGCGTGTCTGACGGCCGCGGCCGTTGAAAAAAACCCGGCCGCCAGGCCGATGACATTGTCCGAGTGCATTCAAGAGGCGCTCGTCAATAATCCGGGACTGACCGCCGACGCCGCCCGCACCTCCGCCACCGGTTACGCGGCCGAAGCCGCCCGCGCGACGCGATTCCCGCGGCTGGATCTGGCTTCGGACTACAGCTATTCGAACCGACCCCAAAGGCTCGTGCAGCCGAGCTACCAAGGCGAAGTCTTGCGTTATGACAATGAAATCGCCCAAGCGGTGGCTGAAGTCCGCGTTCCGCTCTTCTCCGGCGGCCGCCTTGTGGCCCGGCAACGGGCTGCGGAGCTGGCCGCCGCGGCGAGCCGGTTCAATCTTTTCGGTACCCGCCAGGATCTGATCCTCAATGTGACGGCCGCCTATTTGGCGGCCACCGAGCAACAAACCGTCATTGACGCGATCGACGCATCGCTGAACGCCTTAAAAGAGCAGCAAAAAATTGCCGGCGCCATGAAGGATCTGGGTCGGATCGCGCCCCTGGACTTGCTCAAAGTCGAAGTCCGGGTGGCGACCGTCGAGCAGCGCCGGTCAAAAGCCGGGAGGGACCGCGACTTGATCTCTTTACACTTGGCCGTTCTGCTGGGGCGAGACCTCCGGGAGCCTCCACCCCGGGTCGTCGGCATTCCGACATTGCCGCTTCTGGACGTCTCCGACACGGAAAGCCTCCTCGACGAAGCAACCGGCCGGCGCCCTGAACTCAATGGCTTGCGACAAGAAGTCGCCCGCCGCCAGGCCGAGTTGACACAGGTGAACGCCGAACGGTGGCCGAGCCTGGAAGCCTTCGGCCGGTGGACGGCCCGCAGCGTTGTCTCCACGGCCGGCTCGCCAATCCCCGGCTATCAGGATTTTTTCATGGGAGGGCTGACTCTCAAGGTACCCTTATGGACGAGCGGCGAGCTTGAAGCCCGGCGACGTCAGGCCCGGGCCTTGCTCCAGGAAGCCCAAGAGCGCGAACGGGCCGTCCGGCTGCAGGTGACGGAACAAGTTCAACGGGAGGCGGCGGCCCTGGCTGAGGCCTCCGACCGTTCCCGCGTCGCCGACAAGGCTGCCAAGCAGGCCCGGGAGGCTTTCGAGATCGAGCGGGCGAACTATGAGCTGGGCCGAGCTGCCGTCAACGATGTCCTGGACGCTCAGGCCGCGCTCCTAGACGCCGAATTGGCTCTCGCCCAAGTCCGCCATGATATCGCCTACGCCACCGTCGCCTTAGCTTGGGCGGCGGGCCGCAACCTGGAGAAGGGGCTGCTCGTGCGAAAGGAAGGCGAATGATGAGAGTGACGATTCGTTCTCTCGTAATTTGGACCGTGGCCGCGGCGGCGGCGATTCCCAGCTGCTCTCGCAAGACCGAACAGCCGGCAAAACCTGCCGTCACGGTGGTGGCCAAAGAGATTGCCAGGCGCACGGTTCGCTCGGAGCTGACGCTCACAGGGACGATCGAACCGGACCGGTCCGCGCGTCTGGCCGCCCAGGTGGACGGAGAAGTCATCGCCCTTGAAGTCCGGGAAGGCGCTGCCGTGCGGAGCGGGCAGGTCCTGGTCAAGATCGACCCTTCGCGCCTCGCCGCAGCCTTGGACGAGGCGCGCGCGGACCAGTTGGGCGCCTGGGCGCAACTTGAGGATGGGCGTCGGGTGCTGGAGAGAGATCGTGCTCTCTTCGAGCGTCAAGGGATCAGCAAGGAACGCCTGGAGAGATCCGAAACCGATGTTTTGCGGTTCGACGCCGCCGAGGCTCGGGCCCGCGCGAGAATATCCGGCCTGGAAGCACAGCTTGCGGATACGGAGGTCAAGACGCCTTTCGACGGCTACATCCTCGAACGCAGCGTCGAGCTGGGGGATGTCGTGAAGAACGGGACCCCGCTGCTCGCCGTGGCCTCGCGAACGCTCCACGCCCTTATCCCGGTTTCAGAGATTGCGCTTGGCGGTCTTGCCGAAGGTCATGAAGTCAGGCTCCGGTCGGATGCGGGAACGAACGCCAGCGGGTGTGCGGCTTTTATCAAGCGGATCCGGCCGCGGATCGACCCGGCCACCCGGACGGCGGATGTCGAGGTCGTGCCGAAGCAGGGAACCTGCGATGTCCGCTGGCTGCCGGGGATGCTCGTCCGGGCGACTTTCACACTTGCCGAGAGGCATGACGTGCTCGCTGTCCCTGCCGAAGCGGTGGGAATCCGCCCGGACGGCAGCCGGACCGTGTTCATCGTGGAAGGCGATATCGCTCGGCAGCGCAAGGTTACGGCCGGACTTGAGGGCGGCGGCTGGGTCGAGCTCACGGAAGGCGTTCAGGAAGGAGACAAAATCGTCCTTCAAGGATTCGAAAAGCTAAAAGATGGCGTCACCGTGACCCTTTCAGGGAAGGGTCCGAAGCCGTCCAAATCCGGCGGAGCGACCGAAAAGGCGGGAGGCCGGGGCTAATGCGCCTCACGCAGACCGCCCTGTCCCGCCCCGTAGCCGTGGCTGTCCTTGTGGTTGCGGTCTTCATGATGGGCGTGTTCGGACTCCTGACCCTTCCCGTGGATTATCTCCCCGATATTACCTACCCGATGGTCAAAATCCACATTTACTGGCGGGGAGCCACTCCAGAAGAAATTGATACCAATATCGCCGACCCCCTGGAGCGGGTGATGGCGACCATCGACCGCCTGGATTACCTGGAATCCACGACGACGGAGGGGATGTACACGCTTCTCGTGAACTTCCGCTACGGCACGAACGTGGATGTCGCCTACCAGGACGTGATGGCCGCCTACGGCCGCGTCACGCGGGAGCTGCCCAAAGACATGGACCCGCCGATCATCATGAAGGCCGATCCTTCGCAGCTCCCCGTCATGGAGGTGACGCTTTCCTCCCCCGAGCGCAGCCTCGTTTGGCTCCGGGACTGGGCCGACAACTGGCTCCAGGACCGGTTGACGACGGTGGAAGGAACGGCCGGCGCGGAGATCGTCGGAGGGTTGAAGCGGGAGATCCGGATTCATCTCGATCCCGACCGCCTGCGCGGTATGGGCTTGACGCCCGCCCAGGTCGGCAAAGCGCTCCAGCTTTCGAACCTCGAAACATTCGCCGGTCGGGTCACCGTCGAGACGCGGGAGATCATCGCCCGGACGATGGGCACATTCGAAAACCTCGACGAGATCCGCAACGTCGCCGTCGCCCGCGGCGCCGGCGGGAAGATCGTCTATGTTCGCGACGTGGCCACCGTCGAAGACAGTCATGAGGAGGCGCGGGTCATCACGCGTTTCAACGGGAACCCCTGCGTCAAGTTGGCTGTGCTCAAGCAGGCCGAGGCCAACACCGTCGAGGTCGCCCGGGCG